>SCPN01000311.1_pt1 | contig 387566 bp, 525 predicted proteins | sample 6106831 | NCBI WGS metagenome assembly SCPN01 (sample SAMN10720447, study PRJNA508395) | human gut metagenome | isolation source: Participant 1, 0 month
GCATGTAATGCCAGAACAGGCAATCTGGAGGGCGAGATCCAAATTTATAATATGCTGTTGAAGTGTTTTCAGAATGGTTATATCAGTGGTGAAAAATGTATTCAATTAAAATTACAATTTTGTAATCTGGCATATGCATTAGGAAGAAAAGAAAAGTATCATGCTGCAATTAAAATGACTGAATGTGTAAAAAATTGTCCTTAAAATATGATTATGGGTATAAATTATGTATCGCAATTAATGATATGAGCTGGATTTATAGAAATTTATATGAAAATGAATTACAAGAAGAATATTATAATATTGGAAAACAGCAGTATCGCCAGGCGTATTATCTTGCGTTGGCACGCAAGGATAACATCTTGGCAGAAAAACTGAAAAATGGATATCAGAGGTTTTATCAGTCTGATATTGAGATTGTTTAGGCTATTTCATTTATATCAACATCATTTTCGATACGAGGTTGGACAGGGAATATCTTCATATTTTTTTGAAGAAAATGATAACAAGATATTAAGTGAAAATAGTGTAAGACAAAGTGTAAATATTAATTTTTGAAATTTTTTCATTTAACATGTTCTCCTTTGTGTATTAAATTTTTTACTAATATTAACGCTGATAATTAAAAAAAACTACGTCAGAATTGGAAAATATATTTTTTCCAATTCTGACGTGTTTTTTTGATATATACATAGATATAATAATCACATGTTAAGCTTAACAAATAAAAAAGGAGGTAGCAGAATGAAGATTTTAAATGAGGTCATCAAAGAAAAACCTGATTCAAAACATATAGATTTGTGTTGCAATGGTGTACAGTTTTAATAAAAAAGAAGGGATTCTAATATATTGGAATCCCTTAAAAATTTTGGGAGCAATAAAAAAATGAAAGAATCTCTTTTTAATTATAGATTTGAATATGAAAATCAAAAATACATTTTTAATACTAATAACAACGGTTTAATACAAATAAACAATGACATATTTACGGAAGAAGAAAGAGAATATTTAAGAGTAAACCGATTTTGGGTTGATGATAATGAAGATGAGATTGCATTGCTTGAAAGAGAAATAAATCATAATATTCAAAAGAGACAGAAAGAGTTAGAACTTACAATTGCACTAACTAATTATTGTAATTTCTCATGTGTATATTGTTATCAGAATAAAAATGAAAAATTGATGACTACAGAAGTTGCAAACATGATTATAGAAAAGATTGACAGAATTTTAAATGATAACATATTTGAGGGGATTAATATTCATTATTTTGGTGGAGAACCGTTGTTAAATATACCTGTTTTAATTTATTTGGATGAAAATATTAAAAAGATTACAGATAAAATTGGAATTGTGTATAAGGCATTTTTAACTACTAATGGTTCAATGTTAAGTAAAGAATTATTACAAAAAGTAAAGTTTTCGTCAATACAGCTTACGTTTGACGGACTTGAAAAAACACATGATAGACTTAGAGTGTCCGACCATTTCCATTTTAAAGAGGAGATTGAACTTATTGAGAATATAATGAATTTCTCACAAGCAAAAGTTTTGCTTCGGACTAATATTTGCAAAGAAAATAAAGATGAAATCATAGCATTACATAAATATATATTTGAGAAGTTTGGTAATGAAAGAATTGAAATTAATCCAAATCGTACAATTAAATATCATCAAGATGATTCATTTGAAATGCTTTCTGTACAAGAGTATGCAGAAGTGGCATATCAAATAAAATTATTATGGTCTGAACAAAAAGGAAAATTCGAACTGCCAGTTCCTAGAAGTACACCATGCAAATTTCCATATGGAAATGCATATGCAATTAGTCCAGAAGGTTACTGTACTTTTTGCAGTGGCTCTATGGATCAAGAGAAAAAATATTTTTTTGATGTCGATATTGAAAATAAAAAAATGTTTTCTGTTCGCAAAGAATGCAAAAAATGCAATATATTACCATTATGTTTGGGTGGGTGCATAATACAATACAATTTGAGAGCTGGGGCATGTACATATGAAAAATATGAATTAAAGAATATTTTGATTTCTTATATTAAACATATTTCTTAAATAAATCCAGAAAGCTTAAGGAGCCTGTGAAAAATGAAAACAAAAGAATTAGAAAAATATCCGCTGCAAATTCTGATGATGACACTGACATCTTTTTTGACATTGTTAATTCCAAAATTGCTGAGTTACCTTATAGATGATATTCTAATGGCGAATAATAAAGAAAAGATACTGCCATGGTTTATGATTACGTTCGGAGTTACAAGTCTGCTGATGATAATGAAGTTTTACTTTATTACATACAACCCGATTAAGATTGGAATAAAAAATACATTTAGATTGCAGATAAAGGCGGCAAAAGACATATTAAATATGAATCAGTCTGTATATGCAGATGAGGACAAAGGATATTATTATAATGTGTGTTCAAACAGTTGTGCTGCTTATGGAGATTTATATGAAGAAATACATCTGAATTTAATTAGTTGTTTTATTTACGTGTGTGGAATCCTTGCAGTAGTTTTTATGACCAATATTTATCTGGGCATTTTTTTTATCGTATATGGAATCGTTTTAATAATTGTTTCCCTTAATATTTCGAAACCGCTATTTGATATGCAAAAAAATGTTATGGTAAAGCAGGATAGATATTTAAATGGTATTCGAAATATTATCGAAAATAAAATTGGAATCAATGCGTTACATAGAGAAAAATTCTTTGCAGATGAATATAAACAAAATATTGTTCCGTATGAAAAACATGTTTTAAGGTATCGTTTTTTAGAATGTTTATGCCGACAGGCTCCCAATATATTGGATCAGGTGTGTTTAGTGGTGTTTTTGTTTATAGGAGGAAATTTAGTTTTGAATCAACAGATTTCGATTGGAGAATTTCTGATGATGTATCAATATATGGCGTATTTCTCTGATCCAATTACTACAGCATGTGCTATTTTGATGAGATACAGGGCAAATATGGTACATGTGGCACGTATTGATAAATTATCAGATGATGCAAAGATTCCGAAAGAAACAAAAAAATATATGACAAATACAGAAAATCTTTTTTTCACAGAAAAGTATGATTTCTATAAAGGAAAGGAAAAAACAGATTTTCTGTTTCATATTGATAAACTCAAAATAAAAAAGGGTGGGTTATATGTAATAAAGGGAGAAAATGGAAGCGGAAAAAGTATGTTTTTGAATTTACTGTTTGGAAACGTTAAATTATCTTTTCACGAGGTGGGTTCATACTTACCGATGAAATGGATGAGGCAGCATTTTTAACCTATCCAATCTTTACAGTTGATGGAGATTTTATGAAAAACATGTATGAGATTCCTATTGATAAAGAACTTATGCATTTATTACAGGTAGATTTTTCGGATAAGGAAATTTTAAGCAATCCTGTGAATTTAAGTTACGGACAGCAGCAAAAACTTGCGCTGTTACGAGTTTTTGGCTTGAATAGCCCGATTCTTTTTTTAGATGAACCTTTGTCAAATCTGGATAAGAAAACACAGGAGAATGTGGTGGCATACATTCGGAAATTGAAAGGAGAAAAAACAATATTGGTTGTCATGCATAGTGATGAATTGGATGAGGCGGCAGACAGTGTAATATATATTGAAAATAAAAAATTAATACAAAAGTAGTAGGATATGAGTATACAAAAAGGCATATATTAATAGTGATATATGTCTTTTTTGGTGTCCGTATGAAACGTATCATAGGCTTTGCGTTATTCTTTTTTGGGCTTGGAATGCTTGCGATGTTTCTGATCCCGGGCGATTTCTGTGGGATTTTAATTATGATCGGCTGTATCCTGCTTGGATATTATCTTTTTTGTGGTTGCTAGTACACCGAATAATAAATTCATCCGGCGTCAATGTATCAGAAACTTATTATTCGGTGTACTAGTGTGCGGTATCGTTGGATTTCCGTACATGAACAGAGCAGTGTACAGTGACGGTTATGGGATGAAATAATTTGAAATTCGTATCCTTGCGGAGCATTTTTAAAAATCGGAAAGTTACGTTGCAGGTTTCCGATTAAAAAAAGAGAACTGCAATTGCAGTTCTCTACGTTTCAAGACTAAGCTCTCTCAACTTTTCCGGATCTCAAACAGGAAGCACATACATATAATTTTCTAGGTGTTCCGTTAACTTTGCAGCTAACACGTTTGATGTTTGATTTCCAAACTCTATTTGATCTTCTATGTGAATGGCTTACTTTAATTCCGTAATGATTGCCTTTTCCACAAACTGCACAATTTGCCATTTGCTTTGCACCTCCTCGCATCTTTCTAAGCCTATATGTATGAACAGGCTCACAACATGATTTATTCTATCAGAAAAAAAAAGATATTGCAAGTGAAAATTAAAAAAAATATAAAAAATGTAATTTATGACTATGAATTTTGGAAAAAAGCGGTTATAATAGACACTAAACTAGCGTTATTATGTGTGAGAGAGAAAACTGGTCAGTCAGTGGCTTTCTTACAAATATAAAGAAAGGCATGGTTAATGAGTATGAATGGACAGATGGAGACCAAATTAGGTAAGGTTACGATAGACCCTGAAGTAATTGCATTATATGCAGGTTCTGTTGCGGTAGAGTGTTTCGGAATCGTAGGCATGGCTGCTGTCAATATGAAAGACGGACTGGTAAAATTATTGAAGAAAGATTACCTGACACATGGTATTAACGTGTCTGTGAATGAAGATAATAAAATTACAATCGATTTTCATGTGATCGTTTCTTATGGTGTGAGCATCAGTACAGTGACCGATAATCTGATCGAGACAGTCAGATACAAAGTGGAGAGTTCACTGGAATGGAAATTGAGAAGATTAACATTTACGTTGAAGGCGTACGTGTCATTGATTAAGGAGGATTTTAAAAGTGGAAGTCACTACAATAAATGCTGAACTTTTTGCCAGGATGTTTCTGGCAGGAGCTAACAACTTAGAGGCTAAGAAGGAATGGATCAATGAGCTGAATGTATTCCCTGTTCCGGATGGAGATACCGGAACGAATATGTCAATGACAATTATGTCAGCAGCAAAGGAAGTTGCAGCGATTGAGAATCCAACCATGGCTTCATTGGCAAAAGCAATTTCTTCCGGATCATTACGTGGGGCAAGAGGTAACTCTGGTGTTATTTTATCCCAGTTATTCCGTGGTTTTACAAAGGTGATCGCAGAATATGATGAACTGACCGTACAGATTCTTTCAGATGCATTTCAGAAGGGAACCGAGACTGCATATAAGGCAGTTATGAAACCGAAAGAGGGAACAATACTTACGGTTGCCAAAGGAATGTCTGATAAAGCTGCCGAGTTAGGAGAGGAGACAGACGACCTCGCATATTTCTGTGAGGAGATCATCAAAGAGGGTGACCATGTTCTGAGCAAGACACCGGATATGCTTCCGGTTTTAAAACAGGCAGGCGTTGTGGATTCCGGCTGACAGGGCTTAATGCAGGTATTAAAAGGTGCATTTGATGCTCTTATGGGCAAAGAAGTGGATTATACGATTGAGACAGTTTCTACAGGAAGCAGCAGTCAGGGCACAGCTTCTAATCCTTATATTGACGCACAGGCAGAGCAGGAGATCACCTTTACTTACTGCACACAGTTTTTGATCATGTTAGAGCATCCGTTCACGGAGAATCAGGAGACAGAGTTTAAGAGCTATTTAGAGTCCATCGGTGATTCTATCGTTGTAGTTGCAGATGATGAGATCGTGAAAGTACATGTACATACCAATGATCCGGGTATGGCAATGCAGAGAGGTCTTACTTACGGAAGCCTTATTATTATTGAGAACATGCGTTTAGAGCGTGATGAGAAGATTTCTGCAATGAAAGAAAAAGAGATGCAGAACACTGCAAATGCAGAGAACGAGATCAGGGCAGCAGAGGAAAATGAGCAGGAAGTTCCAGCAGAGGAAAAAGGAAATGGGATTCATTTCTGTAAGCATCGGAGAGGGTATCAATGAGATTTTCCGTGGACTGGGCGTGGACTATATCATCGAAGGCGGACAGACCATGAACCCAAGTACGGAAGATATGCTCAATGCAATCGAGAAAGTGAATGCGAAGAATATTTTCATTCTTCCGAATAATAAAAATATTATTATGGCAGCAAATCAGGCAGCTTCCCTGACAGAGGATAAGAACATTATTGTAATTCCTACCAAGACGATTCCACAGGGCATTACAGCACTTGTCAATTATATTCCGGACAGCACACCGGAAGACAATGCGGAGCGCATGGGTGAGGAAATCCAGCTGGTCAAGACCGGTCAGGTGACTTACGCAGTCCGTGATACTGTGATCGATGACAAAGAAATCAAACAGGATGACTACATGGGAATCGGTGACAAGGGAATTCTTTCCGTTGGCACAGACATGGAGAAAACGGTTCTTGAGATGATCGGTGAAATGATCGATGAGGATTCTACAATTTTAAGTATTTACTATGGCGAGGAAATGAACGAGGATTCTGCCAACGAGATCGCAGAAAAAGTGGAAGAGGAATATCCAGATGTAGAAGTGGAAGTACATTACGGTGGACAGCCAATTTACTATTATGTGATTTCCGTAGAATAAAAGTATGAGATTAAATTCATCCATAAAAGAAGTGAAAGGGATCGGCGATAAAACAGCCGGTCTTTTTCTTAAAATAAATATTGAGACAATCCGGGATCTGATTTCCTATTTCCCAAGAACTTATGTGCAGTTCCCGGAGATCAAACGTCCTGACGAAGTGGTGGAGGGGGAGACTGCGGCAGTCATAGGGCAGATCCGGCAGACTCCGATTGTGAAGAGAGTGCGCAGCATGCAGATCACGGTGACTTCGATTGTCGGCATGGGAAAACGCCTGGAACTGGTGTGGTTTCGGCTTCCATACATCAAAAACAGCCTTCATCCGGGCGAAAATTATGTGTTTTACGGCAAGGTACAACACAAAAACGGAAGGTTTGTCATGGAGCAGCCGGCAATTTATACGCCGGAAAAATATGAGGCGATGGAACATTTGCTGCTTCCGGTTTACACCCTGCCGAAAGGATTATCAAATCAGCTTATGCTGAAAGCAGAGCGGTCTGTTTTGGAGGAAGAACATTTATTCCGGGATTATCTGCCGACAGAACTGCGGGAAAAGCATCAGCTCTGTGAGTATAATTATGCGATCAAACAGATTCATTTCCCGGACGATATGGAGACGTTGATCGAGGCAAGAAAACGGCTTGTGTTTGACGAACTCTTTTTATTTATCTTAAACCTGCAATATCAGAAAGAAAAAAAGGAAAAAGAGAAAAATCAGTTTTCTTTCCAGTCGGATGATTTTGTGGAGCAGCTGATCGAAAAACTGCCGTATAAGCTCACAAATGCCCAATTGCGGGCATTGTCAGAGGTTCGGGCGGACATGCGGAGCGACTACGTCATGCAGCGTCTGATTCAGGGAGATGTCGGTTCCGGAAAGACGATCATTGCGTTTTTAGCGATGGCAGACACTGCACACAATGGCTGTCAGTCTGCGATTATGGCACCGACAGAGGTGCTTGCAAGACAGCATTACGAATCATTTCAGAGCATGTGTGAGATATTTGGACTGGATTTTCCTGTGATTCTTATCACGGGTTCCATGACTGCAAAACAGAAAAAGCTGGCATATCAGGAGATTTTGGATCATCCGGATGCGCTGATCATCGGAACACATGCGCTGATACAGGAAAAGGTGATTTATCAGAACCTTGCGCTTGTGATCACAGACGAGCAGCACCGGTTTGGCGTAAAACAGCGTGAAATATTTTCGGAAAAAGGAACAAAGCCGCATATTCTTGTCATGAGTGCAACTCCGATTCCACGAACGCTTGCCATTATTTTATACGGTGATCTGGACATTTCCGTGGTAGATGAGGTGCCGGCAAAACGTCTGCCAATCAAAAACTGTGTGGTGGACACCAGATACCGTCCGAAAGCGTACCAGTTTATCGAAAAGAGGTGGCTGCCGGTCATCAGGCGTATGTGATCTGTCCGTTGGTGGAAGAAAGCGAGAACATGGAGGCAGAGAATGTCACAGACTATGCGAAGCGTTTGAAAGAGGAACTGCCGGATACGATTGAAATCGGACTTTTGCATGGACAGATGAAATCTGCGCAGAAAAATGACGTTATGGAACGGTTTGCAGCAAATGAGATACAGGTGCTTGTATCGACTACGGTTGTAGAAGTCGGGGTGAATGTTCCGAATGCGACGGTTATGATGATCGAAAATGCGGAACATTTTGGCCTTGCACAGCTTCACCAGCTTCGGGGCGTGTCGGACGAGGGATGCGCAGTCATACTGCATTATGGTCAATTGCAGCAACTCAAGGAGTCACAGAAACGTCTGGATATTTTGAATCAATCCAACGATGGCTTTAAGATTGCAAGTGAGGATCTGAAACTGCGCGGACCAGGGGATTTCTTTGGCATCCGGCAGTCCGGTGAAATGCAGTTTGCGCTTGCGGATATCTATCAGGATGCCTATATTATGCAGCGCGCAAGCGAGGAAGTTGCAGATATTTTAGGAAAAGACCCGGAACTTTCCAGCGAGGATCATAAAACCTGAAAGATTATCTGGAACTGTTTTGGCAGACCAGAGAAATAAATTAAATTTATAACAAATGAAGCAGTAAAACTTCATACAACGTAGAAAGAACCCTGGATCATATCAATCCAAGGTTCTTTCTTGTTCAGGGAAATTTTATTTTCCTGACATCTGCTGTTCCTGTGCTTCAATCATTTTCTTAACCATATAGCCGCCGACGGAACCATTCTGTCTGGAAGTCAAGTCACCATTGTAACCATCTTTTAATGGTACACCAATCTCGCCTGCTACCTCATATTTGAAACGGTCTAAGGCACTCTTTGCTTCTGGAACGGCTGCTCTGTTAGATGAACGATTTGACATAGTTGTCCTCCTTTGTTTTCTGTTTTGGGTACTTTTTCTGCTCTGGTATATTTTAAGAACATTCAAAAAATTCTTTTTGTCTGTTCAGTGATAGTATGTGATTATTTGTTGGGAATACACATGCAGTTTTTTGCAATAATGCCAATTATTTCTTTAAAATGGCTAAACATTAAAAAAATGTTTACAAAGAGGCACATGTTGCTTATTATGAGTCTAGGAGGAAGTAAAGTACAATGAAACGTTATTTTGATTTTGACATCAATGATTATAAAGACAAAAAATGCAATTTTCATTCGCATACAGTGCGCTGCCAGCATGCAGTGGGAGAGGAACGGGAATATGTCGAGGAGGCAATAAAGGAAGGCTTTGAGGTGATCGGCTTTTCTGACCATTCCCCTTATTTATTCAAAAACGGATATGTCTCAAGAATCCGCATGACAATGTCCCAGTTGGAGGATTATGTAAAAACCATCGAGACATTGAAAAAAGAATATCGGGAGGATATCACGATTTTTCTGGCATTGGAGATGGAATATTTTCCGGGGATCTTCGAGCCGACGATCGAAGAGATCCGGCAGTATCCGATGGATTATCTTCTTTTGGCACAGCATTTCTTCTATGAAAATGAGAGTTTTCATGGCACAAGATTTGGCTGGGCGGACGAGGCTCATCTGAAAATGTACGTGGAACTGCTTACGACGGCGTTAGATACCGGATATTTTAACATGGTGGGACATCCGGATATTATGAATTATACCGGGGATGATGCATTGTATACAAAGTACATGAAACAGCTTGCGGATCGTCTGAAGCAGGAGTGTATTCCGATCGAGATCAATGTGAACGGATTCCGTGAGGGTTATAATTATCCGGACAAAAAGTTTGTGAAACTTGGTGTGGAAAACGGAAATGAATTTATTGTAGGTGTAGACGCACACAATCCGGATGAGTATCATGATCTCGCTTCTTACAAGGGATGTGTCAAAATGGCAGAAGATTTCGGCGGAAAGGTATTCTGGAAATAAAAGAGACACCACAAATTGTTATTTCTTTATGAAATCAGAAATTATGGATTGACATATTTTTTTAGACAGGTAATATAATAGTAACGACAGGCAACTTGAGTGTCTGCCAAGCGTGGAAGTAAGATGTTGCGCCAGAGTGCAGTGCCTTACGAGCTTTATACGGGTTTGACATTTACCACAATCTGGCTAGAAACTATTAGTTTCGAAAGAAAATGTCGGGGGCGTGTGAAAAAACGAGAGTTTTTTCATTCGTCCTTTTGCTTATAGTTATAATAATAGCTATATTACATAAAAAAGGGTATAGTTCCCCTTACCCCATAAGAATGATATTATGAAATCTTATGCGGCAGCTGCAACTTTTTTCTGTTTGTTGTGATATTTATAAAGATTGTGTCCGATAGAAACAAGAAATACTTCAAGCAATACAGATTTTATTCCTCTTCGGACAATTCTTTTGTACCACCGGTCGTTTTTCATGATACCAAAGGTACCTTCTGCCTGAATGGATCTGTTCATCCTTAGAAGCGCTCCCTGGATGCTTTCGAGATTTTCTATCACTTCCTGATGCATCGCTGTAAGTTCGCGGTTGATCCGTACAGTACGGTTTTTATCTGTCTTTTTACATTGTTCTGCATATGGACAGCCGGAGCAATCTTCACACTGATACACTTCTTCCTGACGCCCATACTTGTTCCCTTTTACGTTTTTTCGATACTGAAGATAAAGCTTTTCCCATTTGGACAACGCATGATTCCGCCTTCCCCGATTGGAAAATTTACTGCACGAAATGGATCTTCATGATACTTCTTGTCTGTAGTCTCTTTCTTGAACATGGTAAATTTCATATATTTTTCCATTCCATGCTGCCCACAGAAGATGTAATTGTTGTAAGAACCATATCCAGCATCTGCTACTGGGTACTTCGGATAAAAGCCATATGTAGTATAAAACTTGTTCATTAATGGAATAAAACAATCCATATCTGAGCGATACTGATTTACATCAACAACAGCAATATATTCATCTGCAATACCGACCTGTACATTATAAGCTGGAAGCAACTGGTCATTGCCCATGTAGTCTGTCTTGATTCGCATAAAAGTGGCTGAATGGTCTGTTTTCGAGTAACTGTTGCGATCTTCTCCACAGATTTTGATTTTTCCACGTATTCTTCCAACTTAGCAGCATACTCTTTGAGTTTCTCATAATGACGTTGTTGTGTAGTTTTGCGATGTCCCCTGCCATGAACAAACATTGCTTCATTAATCTGCCAGACTTCTGCATACTGTTCAGCAGCTTCCTTCAGATACTCTGGTGCGTACTCACTATTGATACAAAGTTTCATACCTGTACATGAAAGTTCCTCATTGATTTCCTCAAAGAGTGTAGTTATCTTACCAAAGAGACGGTATCTGGATTTTCGGTTGCTTTTTTCCATACCCAGGAGTATTTATTCGCATTTGCTTCAAACTTGGATCCATCAATGTATAGATGTTGAAGATCTACATGCTCTGTCTCGAAGATTTTTTTGTTTATATCTTGAAATATTTCTTCAATGGAATCAGCAAGTACTTCGTTGATGAAGTAGCCGAAAGTACGGTAAGAAGGTGCTTGATGATCCATAAGATACATGAAGCGGAGATTGACTTTACACTGATCCTCCAGTTCACGCAATGATATATAGCCATTCGCCATAAATCCAAACAAAACTGTTTTCAGCATGCTGACCGGGTCATATCTGAGTCTTCCTGTATAATGTTGAGGAATATTTTTCAGATATTTCTCCAGTTCGATTTCTCCCATAAATCTATCAAAAGTCAGCACTGGATCACAGATGTCCAAATAATCTTGAATTAGCATTGGCAAAACTGCCTGTTTTGGGTTAGAATAGATTATGTTATTAATTTTTTTCACAAATTAATTATAACAGAAAGAAAGACCTTGAGTTCATTATAAACTCTTGGTCTTTCTTTTTTTTCGGGACTATTCTTTTTTCACAGCCCCTTTCTTTTAGGAGAAATGAAATTTATGCGAGATATACATACATTATTGGCAATATGATATGAATAAGTATTTTGAATATATGTATGACGAATTTCCGCCATTATTAAAGTCGAAAGGATGGTAAAGATGGAATTAAATATTAATTCTCCAAAATATTATAAAGATGTATATGGGGTTGATGATGAGATATATAGACTATGCCAAGATATCTATATTTATTTTAAAGATAAATCATACAGCGAGATAATTAATATAATTGGCATTATTCCAATTATCGCTCCAAAAGAATTATTGGAAAATGGAAAATATAAAGAGGTAAAGCACTGTTCTGTTGCTTATGGATTTGCAGATGTTAATCTATTTATGGACTATGAAAAATATGTTGAAGCATGTATGGATGAGAAGAAATCTATGATTGTAAAAAACGTTGTAGATTCGGTAAAAGCAATAAAAACAAAGGGTAAGATAGATTTCAATCATTTTAAAGAGGACATGATGAGCTTTTGTGAAGTAAGTGGCATAAATTATTATTAATTATGTCTCCACTTAAGGACGCCCATCACCTAAAAAATTAACTATGGTCTTTAAATTAATCAGAATGGCTATCGCCGAAGATAATGATATCCATGGATTAATTTAGAAATCTTAGAACTGGGTGCGCATAAGGGTATTTAAAACCAAACGTAACAATTTTGTAATATTTTCCTTGACGAACCCAAAACATCCATGTTACAACGGCACTCACCAAGGGGTATAAGGGGGATGAGATATCTCCATAATACCCAAACGGAAACACAGAATCGAGGATGTTCTATTGGCGACAACCGCCATGGAACATTCTCGATTTTTCTGTTACATGATAATTCCGATAAAAATATCCCAAAGCATAACAAATTTTTGAACAGCAGGAAAAGTTATGCCATGTTAGGTTCTACCCAACGGCTTTGCCGGTGGGTGTCTTCCGGCTTATGCCGTCTAGGGCGGCATAAAGCCTTTAACCTGCACACATTTCGACCCTAATATTTTTCTTATATTTTCTAAAAGTAACTTCGTTCACACTTCCCCAACAAGCCTTTAATCTTCCATTATGGGTAACCACCTCGACTTCGCTCTTAAAATTGCACACAGGGGCAACACAGGCTCTCACAAGGGCAAGAGAAAGTTGGCTTGCCTGTCTGAAAATTATATTTGTGCATTATTACTGTTTTTCTCTGTTTTTGGTCTATGGCATAAAGCTAATTCTGCTCATTTTAGTGGTTCATATGAAAAAATCTGCTCCCAAATCAAAAAATTGACTTGTAACTGTTCTTTTTCAGAGTTAACATCACACACCACGAAAGCGATTCGTAAGTCTTTTGTGAGTCCTGTGTTCTGCAGGATGTATCCATCTCCATGAAAGTCAGCGGTATCCATTCGGGATATTTTGCGTCTGACCAGAAGTGGATAGGCTATACCACTCTTGCACACTTGGTTGCTGAAAGATGCGTAATTCCTAGAAAGATGCTTAACAGTTGAGATTGCCACTATTTTGCCAAACATTGAGAATGGAGCAGATTTTTATGATTAAAGAGAATTATATTTATGTGGGTATTGACCTACATAAGGAGACCCACACAGCAGTTATGATTGACTGCTATAATCAAAAGCTGGGAGAGATTACTTTCCCAAACAGACCAGCCGATTTTCCTAAGCTGGTAGCGAAAGTGAAAAAATGTAATACGGATGGTAAGACTATAGTTTTTGGTCTGGAGAATGCTTACGGTTACGGTAGAGCCTTAGCAGTGTGGTTGATTGACAAGGGGTATCTGGTTAAGGATGTAAATACCGCCATATCCCATCGACAGGCAAAGCACCGAGGTGCCATGTACCGTAAAAGCGACAGTGATGACGCGGAAGCCATTGCTCTGGCAACGTTAAACATGCTGGATAAACTTCCAGATGCGTATCCGAATGATGCGTACTGGTCACTTGGACAGCTGGTGCATCGTAGGGATAACATCATGAAACAGCGAACGAGGTTGGTTAATCAGCTTCATGAGCAGTTGTGCATTGCGTATCCGTCTTACAAGCAGTTTTTTAACGATATTAGCAGACCAACAGCATTATATTTCTGGGAGCATTACCCATCCAGAAAGTACTTAAAGGGCAAGTCTGTGGAAGATTTACGGGCAGAACTTGTTCCAATCAGCCACAATAAATGTTCTACAAAGACCTGCGAGAAAATCTTGGATGCGGTAGCCAGTGATAAGGTAAAAAACAATGCTTATCAAGATGCAAGGGATATGGTGACACTCAGTATTGTCAGTGATTTACAGCACTACGACAAACAGCTTGCTGAGGTAGACAAAATGCTGGAACAGATGTATAAGATGCTGGGCTGCACGCTTACAACCATTCCCGGAGTAAATGTTATCACAGCAGTGAAGATTCTTGCTGAAATCGGTGATATCAAACGCTTTAGTAATGCCAATAAACTGGCACAGTTTGCCGGAATTGCACCGCTTCATTTATCATCCAGCGGAAAGGGTAAGGATGTAGCCACCAAGCAGGGAAACAGACGCTTGCAGGCAACCATTTACTTCCTTGCAATTCAGATGGTGCAGGTATCCTCAAAAGGTACACCGAGAAATTCGGTGGTACGGGCATATTATGAGAAACGTAAGGCAGAGGGAAAAACCAGTCAGCAGGCACTGATTTGCATTTCAAGACGGTTAATCAGTATTATTTATGGGATGTTAAAGAACGGTACGGAGTACCGTATGCCAGTAGTGGAAAATGCTGGCGAAACTGTATAGTAAAAATGGCAAATATGTGATAGAATTTAAGCTAATGCGAGAGTTGGCTTTGGAGAGTGTACGCTTTTTTAAGTAGATTTGCATTGGCTTGGATTATTATAAGGGTAAAGACTTTATGTCAAGAGTGGTAGTAAGACAGAGGTTCTATTACTGGAAACAACTAAACCAATAACAGGGAAAACTAATGATCATCATATCATTCCTGCCTTTAGAGGAAAAAGTAAGCCATATGCAGATTTTATTTCTGCTAGGGGCATTGATGTTGATCAATATACAATTACTGTAGACGCAGGTAAAGGGGGTATGCATATGAACATTATCCACGGTAAAGGTGGATGGAATCAAAAATGGATGGATTTTATTGATAATAATCCGAATGCAACAGCAAAAGATATATATCAGTTTGCAGGAAAAATGATGGATGATTACGGATTAAGTGGATATACAATTCATCCTTATGGAGGAAAATAATGAGAGACTATTTTAGTGATGTGAAAGAGTACCTTAATAGCCATTATAAGCTGACTGTTAAGAATGAAAAAAAAGAAAATTTAGTTATCAATAGTGTATTAAATATTTTTTCACTAAACGAAAGCACAAAATATATTTATGAACATTATAAACTTTTTGAAGTAGTGTGGCATGATGAAAATAATAGGTATATGGGGGCAATTAATTTTGTTTCGGATAGTGGTCTAGAAAAAGAACATGAGGAATTGATGGAGATAATGGACGAATGTTATGATACTGATTTAGATGAGCTGGAAATCGTGGAAGATATTATGCATTGGTATCCTTTATTCCATTTTCCTAATGGGGACGCATTTTGTCTGGACATAAGAAATGGAACAGTGGTATTTTATGAACATGAGATTTACGAAAGTGAGAAAAATCTGCATGGTTTATTAATAGCTACTTCAATTAATGATTTGTATGAAAAATGGAGCTATTTTCATTTTAAAGATGTATATGATTGGAGTGAAGTGGTAAATGATGGGGGAATCGATTTAGAGTGTGATGCGATTAGAAAATCCAGATAAAAATAAACCTTGGAAAGATACTGTTAAGTCCACTAAAAATGGTCCGGCTAAATATTCCCCAGATATTAAAGACATTGAAGCATTTGAAAGAGAAACATGGGAGATAGGCACACCTGTGACGAATGGAAAAAAATATGATGAGATAATTGGTGCAACAGGAAGGAAAAGAAACACAATATGTCAGAATTGAAAATAGTGCGAATACCTTACATGGGCATCCTATTTCTGAATCTGAATATTTAAAATTATTAAAGTAGAGGCGATATATGGATAAGGTGAATTTTAAATCAGGAGATATTATTTATGATGAATTTAAGGTTGACTTTACTAAGAGATATTCTGAACAAAAAGAGTGCTTATTAGAAGACTTACTACAAGTAAAGTATGCCCAAGAGTATTTACTAGATGTTGGCTGGTATCCCGAATATGAGAGCGAAGGAGAATTTATAGTTCAAATAATAAAGAAACAAAATTGGGAAGAACCTATATATAAAAAAGCAGTAAAGATGAGGAGGAACTGATACAGAATTTAAATAATGCAGTAGAGATAATAGAAAGCATACTTTAAATTCGCCCGGCTTTGAGCGATGTCCCTCAGAGGTTATGCGTTTTCCAGCATGACATCTTTAATCTGCACACTTTTCATACCATAACGGGGAACTCCTGGCAGAGAGCAGTCCAGAAGGCGATACCATAAGCCGCTATATTCCGGGCTACGGAGTAGCAGTAGGCTGGAACCGGGAAAAGAACGGTTACCACTACTATCATCTGGATGAGCAAAACAGCACCGCGTACATCACTGGAAGAGGTGGTGAGATAGAAAACCAGTATGAGTACGATGCGTTTGGCGTGCTCAAAAACAGCATGGAAGAACTCCACAACAGAATCCTCTACACGGGACAGCAGTATGACCAGACCAGCGGGCAGTATTATTTGAGGGCAAGGTTTTACAATCCGGTGCTGGGAAGGTTTGTGCAGGAGGATGTGTACCGCGGGACGGGCTGAATCTGTATGCATACTGTAAGAATAATCCAGTGGTGTACTATGATCCGAGTGGGTACAAGGATAAAAGTCAGACCCCATGCAAGGAAGAAACAAGTGTGGGGAAAGTGGTGATGGAGAGAGTGGTAGAGAGACTGGATTAAAAGAATTTGATATTGTTCCATATGGAAAGTTTAAGGATTATCCTGGTGATGGCTTGACTGGGCATGAATTATTACAAAATGCATGGTTAGAAGCTAATGGCAAGATTCCCAAAAGAGGAGCAGGTCTTTCAACAAAGAATCCCGCAATCGCTTTGCGAGAAAATCCAATTCATAAGTTTATTAGTGGACAACAAAAAGTTTAGGATTAAACAAGAAAAATTTAGCAGGAACATCATGGCGTAAAACGTATTGGATAATATACAAATTATGAAGGATGCTGGCGTGCCAAGGGACAAAATAGCAGAATTGGCATGGCAAACAAGAAAATTTGCAATAGATAATGGATTTTAAACATTAGGAGTGAAAATATGATTAATAAAATTATAAAATTCCGCTTGTATATCAAAAGATGGATGAGAGAGGATATACAAATGCACAAAGTGATTTATATTTATGGCTAAATGAAATGGAATGGATGTCAATAGATAAAATTGAAGAATATGAGTATGACGAAGGTGAAACTGAATCGATAGTTCCATTTGCAATCACAGGTGCAGGAGATAAATGGGTATGGATTGTTGCAGATAATGGTGAAGAGTATTCGGTTGGTTATGTGAAAGAGCAGAATCAAATGGAATTTATTATGCAAAAATACTGAAGATGCAATATTAAGACAGATAATTGAGTATGTAGCCAGTTCAAATTTCTATTTAGTTAAGGATGAAGCTGAATCGTATCAAATAAAATGAAAAGGAGCTAAAAATACAATTAGAGAAGTGGAAAAATAACTTTAGAGGAATTATTAATGATGAATACATTAACGTAATTGAAAAACTAAATGAATTGAGTTTAAAGAAAATAAAGTGTCAATATGGGGAGTGGTATGCATTATTAACCTTAGAGGAACAGGATGAGCTAATAGATAAGTACATTAAATTTGATTTGTTTGATAAGGAATTTGAATGGTATATTGAATGAGTTTTTATATTAATTTTATACATTGCTATATGTTAACCTATGGAGAGACTGCTGACTACCTGATGGAAGTAAACGAGTACATCCTTGAAATCAGTGGCATTACAAAAGAGCATGAACCCAAGAACGAAAGCAAAAATGCAAAGGCTGCCAATACACGCTCAGATGACCTTGAAAACCTTGGAACAGAAATCCTTGATGCCACCTGCTCTCCATCCAACATAAGATATCCACAGGATTTTTCTCTTCTCAACGAAGCACGAGGGAAACTTGAGGATATGATTGACTATTTTCACAAGAACTATCATCCATGGGATAAGCCCCGCACCTACCGCAGGATAGCCAGAAAAGAGTATCTTGCACTTGCAAAGTCCAAAAACGTACAGAAAAGAAAATACGCGCAACAATCAGGAAGCAGCACGGCTATGTCAAGCGTGATTTAGAGTACTCTTTGCTGTAGATCTTAGTGGTATTTTTGCTCTATTTTTCAGCCAACATATCAAGTGAAAAAACAGAGCATTATATCATCATAGATGATGTTGTTTAGACTCATTGGAACATACTTCAGCTAAAGTTGTCTTATGAAGCTGAAAACAAATTGCTTAATGAGCAGACACTAAATAAAGCCATTTGGATTAAGTTTCAGATGGCTTTACTTATCGTTTAAATGTCACAAAGGCAATGGTATATTTTAATCCGAAACCAGCGTCAGCCCTGAAATATCCGGATGGATAGTCAGGGAGTAGTTTGTGTAGTACACGACAAATCCGGCGCGGCCCCGTTTGGTTTCTTGACATTTTTTCTGCAGATAATCAATCTCCACTTTCTCATCTTCGCGTCCTTTGGAGTAATATCCGGCAAGCATTCCGGCTTCCTCGAAAACGCGGTCCGGCAATTCTTCATTGTTGGATTTTACGATGACGTGGGAACCCGGCATTCCTTTGCATGGAACCACCAGTCATTTCCGGTTGCAAACTTGAAAGTGAGTTCATCGTTCTGGTAATTATTTTTCCCAACATAAATATCATAGCCGTCGGAGGAGCGGTAGTGGAACGGCTTGCTCTTGATTTTGGCTTTTATCCGTCTTTTGCGCTTGATATAGCCAAATTCGATCAGCTCCTCTTTGATCTGTACGAGATCATCTTCCGTCAGGGCAATGTCTAAAGCCGTGGAGATACTTTCGAGATGTTCGATCTCCGTCTTTGTCTCCTCTGTCAGCTTGGTGAGTGCCTCATAAGTACGCTTTAATTTGTTGTATCTGTCAAAATATTTCTGCGCATTTCCCTTGGCATCTAACTGTGAGTCGAGCGGAATGGTGATCATCTCGTTGGTGTAATAGTTCAGTGCCTCTAACTTTTCGCACCTTCCTCTAAACCATAGCCGTAGGTGTGGATCAGCTCACCGCATACTTTATATTTATCCCGTTTTTCTGTGTCTTTCAACTGCTTTTCCTGCAATTGGTATTTCTTGCGGTTGCGGTCTAAGGCAGTGGAAACGATTTTCTCAAATCAACGGATTTCTGACGGATTCTTGTATACACATTTTGAAGCATAATATTCCTCCAAAACCTGTGAGATGGAATCAAAATTTTGGCATCATAGTCCGAAAACTGTGTGAGCTCGATGCAGGAAAAATCAATCGGTTCTTTCCTTTAAAAATAATGTTTGGTTTGTAGGTATGACTTTTCACATCCTCTGCAATCCAGGTGAGATTGTTAAATAAATGCTTTTGCCGTCGTCATCCAGCGAGTCGACCGGCATATCTCCGTCAATGGAACTGCGGTGGCAGATTTCGGAGGCAAGCAGAGGACTTAAGCCTGTAAAAGAAGAGTAGAGAGCCTTTGTGATGGAGGTCGGTTTCTTCATAACCATATCCATAAAGGCTTCTTCCGTAACTTCGAGCGGGTTTAAACGGTCATCCTGTGTGGCAGGAATGCAGTAGTCGCGTCCCGGAAGCACTTCACGCAGGGAACTCATCATCGATGAGATATGTTTGATGCTGTCAATAATTTTTCCATCACTGTTACAGAAAATGATATTGCTGTGTTTTCCCATCAGCTCTACAATCAGGGTTTTCTGGCAGAGATCGCCCATTTCATCCAGATGTTCAATATCAAAGTGAATGATACGCTCCATATGCGGCTGGTAAATCTTTACGATCCTGCCATTGGCAATATGCTTGCGCAGCACCATGCAGAAGTTTGGCGCGGTCATAGGGCTTGGTTTATTCTGGTCAGTCAGATATAAGAAAAGGCAGGGATGCGCTTGCGGACATGGCAAGACGGAACTGCCCGTTGCTTCCCTTGCAGGTGAAGAGCAGTTCGTCGTTTTCCGGCTGCGCGATCTTGCTGATCTTGGCATTTAAAATTGTCTGGTTTAATTCATATACGATATTGGAAATCACAAATCCATCAAGAGCCATTTTGTGCACCTCTTATTCTGAAAAATCTGCCCGGAATTACCGGGCGCATGGTTCATTATAACGGATTCTACGAAATCTGCATAGATGCAATATATAATTTCAAAAGCCGGATCGCATAATCACGCTGTTGCTTTGAACAGCCTGAGAGAATATGGATCACTGCAAGTTCATCATTTTCCTGCCGTCTTGCCTCTTCGTCTGTCTGTTCCCCGAACATCATATAATCAAGGCTCATGTCGAGACACTCAGAAATCGCAAGCATTGTTTCTGTGGACATTCCACAGGTGCCACGCTCGATGTCTGAACAGTATTTCGGTGCACGGTCTATTCTCTCTGCAACCTCGTCCTGTGAAAATCCTAACTGGACTCTTTTTTTTCGAATGCGGTCGCCAACGGCTAAACGGTCATACGCTTCTCTTTTTCGGTTCATAAAAACTCCCCTTTCTCATTTGTTTCTTAGTGTGTGTGATTCTCTGTATCATATTCTTGCGAAAAAAACGTAGAAATAAAACACAATGGAAACGTAATTTAATAGTGAGTTTAAAAGGTATGTGCGAGATACGTTTTAAATGTGATATTGAACAAAAAACAAGTAAGATATGTCAGAAAACTGTAAGTTTCTTCTGTTGACATAATCAACGGACATGTGTATGATAGAAAATGTTTAAAACACGAAAATAAAATATGTTTATAACGCATAAGGGTAAAGTTATGAAAAACAAAAGAAATCAGAAAAATATCATATGGAAGATACTGCTTATCGTTTTCAGTATCGTTCTTATCATATGTCTCATAATCATTGGAATTCAAAAATATCAGCAGAAAAGCAGCAGGAGTATTACGAAGCTTTACTGGAAAATGCAGGCAGTCAACCGCAGGCGACTGAGGAGGTGCCAGAGCCGGAAACGGAAGAAGCACCGGATGTTTTAAAAGCCTTGGAATTGAAATACCGGAAAAGACATTGATTTTGCAGCTTTGCAGGAAGAGAACAGCGATGTATGCCTGGATCTATGTGCCGGGAACCAATGTCGATTACCCGGTATTACAGCACCGGAGGATGATACCTATTATCTGGAACACAATATGGACGGATCAAAGGGCTTCCGGGCTGTATTTACTCGGAGAGCGTGAACACGAAAGATTTTACCGATCCGAATACGGTTTTATACGGTCATAACATGAAAACGGAAGCATGTTTGCATCTTTGCATAATTTTGAGGATCAGCAGGTGTTTGAGGAAAACCCTTACTTCTATATTTATACGGAAGATAAAACCTATGTGTATGAAATTTTGCTGCTTACAAATACAATGCGATCCATCTGATCTATAACTTCGACCTTACTAATCCGGAGATTTTTCAGAATTATCTGGATCAGATTTTTGAGATCCGCGATATGAGCGCAAATATCAGGCAGGATGTTACGGTCAATGCAGACAACCGTATTGTCACATTGTCGACCTGCGTTTCCGGTGAGAAAAACATGCGTTATCTTGTACAGGGAGTTTTACTGAATGAATAAACAAAAAAGTACAGAACAGACAAAAACAACAGAAAACATGGATAAAAATCATAAAGATCGTGGAATTGTACTGATATGCCTGATCCTTTTGTACTTATCGCATTTGAGTGCTAAGGGCACTTGGAAAAGTGGAATCAGAAAAATATTTCAGGCGAAGCACCGGTACTCGAATCCACGGAATCAACCGAAGAGGGCTGGCAGGATGGATGGATCCGCTATAATGGTCAGATCTATGCCTACAACGAAGATATCATGACATTTCTCGTCATGGGTGTTGACAATGACGATGTTGTAAAAAAGGCAAAAGACGGTCTGAGCGGCGGACAGGCTGACGCAATGTTTCTGGCAGTCATGAATCCGCATGATAAATCTGTTTCCATTATTGCGGTCAACCGCAATGCGATGGCGCTTGTGGATGTCTATGATGAGGATGGCGTTTACATGGGACAGTATACCAAGCAGATCACTTTGCAGCACGGTTATGGTGACGGCATGGAATTAAGCTGTGAGCGGAGTGTGGCGGCAGTGTCGAGACTTTTTTACAATCTTCCGATCAGTGGTTATGCGGCGATCAACATGGGAGCGATCCCGGCTTTAAACGATGCAGTTGGCGGTGTGCAGGTGACGGTTTTAGATGATGTCATATACCCGGAATACGATATGGATCTCCATCAGGGGAGATGAAGTGACGCTGACCGGACATCAGGCTTACTGGTATGTGCGCGGAAGAAATGAAAATGTGTTTAACAGCTCTTCCCTGCGTTTAGAGCGCCAGAAACAGTTCCTGACCACGTTTATTGCACAGGCAAAAAACAAGGCGGTCACAAATCCATCCATTGCGGTGGATTTATACAACACCATATCCAAATACATGGTGACAGACATTGACATTACGAAATTTACATACCTCGCTTCTGAGGCTTTGGGATACAACTTTGATATCAGCCATTTGTACACCATGCAGGGTGAGACACTGATGGGAGATAAATATGAGGAATTTTATGTCGATGATGATGCGCTGTACCAGCTCATCATTGACGTGTTCTACGAACCGGTAGAATCAGAGGATATTAAGTAAGGAAATTCCTTATTTAATATAGAAACCACATGGAATACGTGAGGAAAGGAGGAAAACAAGTTATGAAGAAAAAAATCGCAGTCGTACTTACAGCATTAATGGTTATGGCTATGGGAACAACAGTTTTCGCTGCAACAAGCCCAACAACCAAAACATCTGAGACAACTACAGCAGAGGCTACTGCTTACGCTAACGTTACAGTAGCAGCAGGCGGCATCGTGATCGATGGCGTGGCTTCTACAGCAACTCCAACTGTAAAAGCTGTTACAACAGCTCAGGTTGAAGCAGCTCAGACACAGGCAGTTGCAAGCGTAGCTCCTACAGCTAAAGTTTTACAGATGATCGATGTAACTCTTCCTGTTTCTTTCGAGAAAGCACAGTTGACATTCTCTGTTAACGGTGTGACAGCAGGACAGAAAATCGCTGTTTTACATCAGAAACATGACGGAAGCTGGGAAGTTATCAACCCGGATTCAGTTGGAAACGGAACTGTAACAGCTACATTTACATCTCTTTCTCCAATCGCATTTGTTGCATACAATGCATCAGCTCAGACAGGAGAAACAACACCTGTTTTACCAATTATTGTGCTTATCTGTGCAGCAGGTATCGCAGTATGCGGAGCAAAAGTTAAATTTAACAACTAATTTTATGAATCTTAAGATTTATAAAAAGAAAAGAATGAACATGTGGTAGTTCCTGCAAAAGCAGGAATAACAGGCGGTCTGTGTCATGCAGACCGCCGGAAAAGAACTGACAGGATGAAGTAAAATGAAGCATGCATTAATAATCACAACCATCAGCGGATTCGTACCGCAATTTGAAATGAATGATGTGAGAATCTTACAGGAGAATGGTTATACGGTTCATTATGCATCCGATTTTGAAAATCCGATTTACAATATTAATCAAACCCAGTTGAAAAGAGACGGACTGATTTTACATCATATCGATATCAGAAAAAGTCCGTTTCAGATCACAAAAATACAAAAGCATTTTACAGTTAAAACAGATCATCAGAAAAGAACAGATCAGTCTGGTACACTGCCACAATCCAATGGGTGGCGTGGTGGGAAGGCTTGCCGCAAAAGCTTCCGGAAGAGAACCGTATGTTGTTTACACGGCACATGGGTTTCATTTTATGAGGGGCTCCGAAGAAAACTGGCTGCTCTACTATATGGCAGAGATTTCTGGCAGCATTTACCGACCGGATCATTACAATTAACAGAGAAGATTACGAGAGAGCTAACCGCTTTCGTTTAAAAGAGCATGGATGTGTGGAACAGATTCCGGGCGTCGGTGTGAATATAGAGAAGTTCCGAAAACCGGAACTGAGAGAAATAAAAGAAAAGAACTGGACATCCCGCCAGATGGATTTCACATCGTTTCGGTGGGAGAACTGGTGGAAAATAAAAATCATGCAGTCGTGATCGAGGCAGTTGCCCGGTTACATGACGAAAATATTTATTACAGTATCTGTGGCAAAGGCCCTTACAGGGAAACATTAGAACATCTGATCCAGAAACATCATCTGGAAAAACAGGTCAGACTGTTAGGCTACCGCAATGATGTGCAGGATGTTCTGCAGAGTGCAGACTGCTTTGCATTTCCATCTAAGAGAGAGGGACTTGGGATTGCAGCCATCGAGGCGCTGGCATGTGAAGTCCCGGTGATCGCATCAGATAACCGCGGAAGCAGGAGTACATGTGCCATACGGAAAATGGCATTGTCTGTCAGGCAGATAAAGTGGCAGATTTCATGCATGCGATCTGCCGTATGAGACAGTCCGGCAGCTACGCAGGGAAATGGGAGAGCATGGGAGAAGGACAGCAGAAAGATTCAGCATAGAGGCAACAGATAAAATAATGCGCCGTGTCTATCAGGAGATCAGCGTGACGCAGGAAAGAAAGCGATAAAAGCGTATGGGGCAGAGTTTGAAAACAAGTCTCTGTGATCATGGGAGTTTACAACCAGTGGAACAGAGAGGCACTGCAAAAGGCAGTAAAGTCCATATTGAACCAGACACTCACGGATTTCGAGTTCATCATTTACGATGACGGTTCTGATCCGGAGGTGGCAGGTTATATCAGAGAATTAGAAAAGCTTGACGAGAGGATTGTCCTGATTGGAAAGAGGAGAATCACGGTCTGGCTTTTCCTTAAATATGTGTATTGGCGCTGCAAAAGGAAAATACATTGCCCGCATGGATGCAGACGATATCGCACTGCCGGAGCGTCTGCAGGTGCAGTATGATTTTATGGAGCGGCACAAAGAGTATGCGTGGTGTGGCTGCAATACGAGATTATTTGATGAAAACGGTGTCTGGGGAGAACGCAAAATGCCGGAACTTCCGTCCGATAAAGACTATCTGCCGTTTTCTCCCTTCATACATCCAACGGTCATGTACCGCAGAAAACTATTTGAAAAATGAGGGCTATCATGTTTCCCCGGACACATTGCGCTGTGAAGATTATGAGATATTCATGCGTCTGCATCAGCTCGGTTATCAGGGGTACAACATTCAGCAATATCTGTTTGCGTACCGGGAGGACAAGCAGTCTTTTCAGAAACGAAGATTTCACTTCCGGATCAACGAGGCAAAACTCCGCTACCGGAATTTTAAAGCCATGCATCTGTTGTTTCCATTGGGCTGGCTCTATGTGATCCGTCCGGTTGTGGGCGGTCTGATCCCGCCGGGGATCGTTGCGTTATTGAAACGCGGTGAGACGTGGTGGAAGTGCAAAAAAGAACAGTTACCCGAAAATGCCAGATTGGAGTATAGCAGTTATGAATCCGACCGACCGCAGAGAACAGAGACTACAATCTTATAAAAAAGCCAGATCCGAGAAAGAAATCTATGAGCGTGTGCTTGCACCAACACTTTATGAGTTTGTGCTGTGGGTTTTGCAGGAGGCACTACAAAGTGGAAAAAAACGGCTTTACTTTCTGGCAAGGGACGGTTATCAGATGTATCTTGCCGCACAGCAACTCTGTAAACAATATGATCTGGACATCGAGTGCAGTTATCTCAGAGTGTCGAGATATGCGGTGCGTGTGCCGGAATATCATCTTCTCGGGGAACGCTGTCTGGAACGCATCTGTGTCGGAGGAATCGATGTGACCTTTGAAAAAATCATGCAGCGTGCAGCACTGACAGACAAAGAGGCAGAGGAGATCGCAGCGCTTGCCGGGTATACGGAGAATTACAGAAAAGTCATCAATTATCACGAGGTCATGCAGTTGAAAGACCGCTTAAAAAAGATACCGCTCTTATTTCATTATATAGACAGACATTCCAAAGAAGCTTATGGGACGGCAATCGGCTATCTTACACAGGAAGGACTGCTGGAACCGGTTCCTTATGCACTGGTGGACAGCGGCTGGATCGGTACGATCCAGCAGAGCATTGAACATCTGCTCAGGCAGAGACAGCCGGACAGAAAGCTCGAAGGATACTATTTTGGTCTGTATGAGATCCCGGAAGGGGAGGGAAGGGAAAACTATCACAGTTTTTACTTCACGCCGTGGGGTGAGATCAAAAGAAAAGTGCATTTCAGCAACAGCCTGTTTGAGGCAGTGTTTTCAGCACCGGAGGGCATGACATTATCCTACAGGACAGAGAGCGGGAAGGATAAAATCATCTATGTTCCGGTGACAGACAGCAGGGAGAACCTGAACCGGGAACGGATCAGCCGGTATATCTGCTGGCTGGAAGAGTTTCTGCAGGAGAAAAAGCAATCATTGCCGCAGGCGGACAGCGGGTATGTGGAGGAACTTCTATCACCGTTTATGGGAAACCCGACACAGTTTGAGGCAGAGGCATACGGAAGCCTGCTTTTCTCGGATGATGTGAGAGAGGATAATAATCAGAAAGTGTCTGCAGATTTTTCAGAGCAGGAGATCAAAAACCATCATTTGCTCAACCGTCTGCTCATCATGACAGGCATCCGGAAAAAGGTACTCCATGAGAGTGCGTGGATCGAGGGCAGCATCGCAACGTGCGGAACACTGAATGAGAGAGGCAGAGTGAGAAACCGTTTGCATGCCGTTTTCTATAAATACATCATTTATATCCGCAAATGGATAAAACAAAATCTGATTCATGGCAGGTAAATTACAGCCTGAATCAGATTATCAGATTGCAGAAGAAATTTACCACAAAGTATAGATAAAAAAAGATAGGAAATTACAGTTGTGAGAAAGAATAGAGAAGAGTTAAAACAATATTATTTTGTCATCAAACAACTGGTGGACAGAGAAATCAAAAGAAAATATGCGAGGTCTTTTCTCGGAGTCATCTGGAGTGTGTTAAATCCGCTGATGACCATGGCAGTTATGTCCATGATTTTCAGCACGATTTTTAAACGTACGATTGAAAACTATCCAATCTACTATCTGACCGGAACCATTTTCTGGCAGCTTTTTTCCGGTGCGACAAACTCCGCAATGACGGCGCTCGTCGATAACCGGACACTGCTGTTAAAAGTAAAACTTCCGAAACAGACATTTGTTCTGGCAAGGATCTATACCGCACTGACCAACTTCGGATACACCTGCGTTGCCTATGTGCTCATGCTCGTCGTATTTCAGATCAAAATCAGCCCGACGATGTTACTGTTTCCAATCGATGTATTTTTCTGCCTGCTGTTCTCCATGGGAATCGGGTACGTGCTCTCAATCCTATACGTGTTTTTTGCGGACATCAAATACTTGTATTCGATCGTCCTGACGCTCTGGATGTACATGTCGGCGATCTTTTATCCGTATGAGAGCACAACGCTGATGATGCAGAAAGTCATCGGAAACAATCCGGTGTTTGTCTACATTGCATTTGCGAGGGACTGTGTCATGTATCAGAAATGGCCGGAGACGGATCTATGGATCAAAATGATCTTGTGGGGCATTGCAAGTTTTCTGATCGGTTACTACGTGTTCTCGAAAAAAGAAAACAATGTGATGCAGAAAATATAATGGTTAGATACAGAAGAAAAAATCCGTGAAGGAACAGAATACAGGGAAAAAGCAGAGATTGGAGTGAAGATACAAAAGTGAGATTAAAAATCTGGGAAAAATGGAAAAGGATAATACTCCTGGGCACATTCTTTGTGTTGGTAATAGGAATACCGTGGGAAATCCGTGCGGAAAATGCAACTGTCACGTTCGGATCTAATTATTATACGGCAACCGACAATGAGACATTTCCAATCGGCGTATACCTGAACGGGGATTCGAAGATCGGAACCTATGAGGTCAAAATATCCTACGATAACAGGCGTCTGGAGTACACCGGGGGTGGTGATTCCGAGGAAAACGGAGTTATCACGTTAAGTGGAACCGGAGCCAATGCGCAGGTCAAATACATGTTAAAGTTCCAGACACGAAGCGGTGGAACGGCAGATATAAAAATAGAGAGTGCAGTGATCCACACTGCAGGAGAGAATGAAGAAGAGTTTGATGTGGCAACTCTGGCATCAACCTATGTCACGATTTCCGGTGAAGATACGGTGGGGGACGCTCCGCCGGAGGAAAGTCAGGAGACGGAAACCGGAGAAGAAAATCCGGTTTCGGATATTCCGACAGTGATGGAAGTGCCGGTGGAGGAGCAGACCTACTATCTGGTGGATCTCTCCCAGTACACGCCGGAGAACATTGATTTCCAGTATGATACCGGAACCATCACCTATCAGGGAACAGAAGTGGCTGCATATCTGTCAGCAAATGGAGATATCAGTTTTGTGTATCTGGCGGACAGTCAAAAAAACCTTTACCTGTACGCTTACAGCAGTGAAAAAGATAAACTGTATCCCTGCAATTCCATCACAGTCAACGGAGAAAAGTATTACTTCATGTCTCCATATGTGTGCAGCGAGTGGCCGCAGGAACTGACACTTGACATCATCCAGAGCGAATCCATCGTCTATGCGATAGATATGGAAGGTCAGACCGGATTTTATAAGATCACGACCGGAAATAAGCTGGAAACCTGGAATCCGAATGAAGGTCAGGAGAACTTTCAGAATCAGATGAAAATATTGATCATCATTCTGGCTGTGACATTAGTGATCATGTTTCTTGCAATTCTTCTGGTTATCCATATGGATAAAAATAAACAGAGGCAGGATGGTACATCTGTATCCGGGAAAACAAACAATCGGATTAAATCCAGAAAAAACAAATTAAAACAAGGAGAATCCGAAACTTCCTCTGACATAAATGCGGCAGATGATTTTGAGATAGAAGATCTGGCATTGGATATCTCTGAGGAGGAGATCCGCGCATGGCGGGCGGAACTGGAACAGTCTGCCGGAGATGATAATTCACCCGATAAAAAGAATTCTGATGGACAAAATGCTGCTGAAAAGTATTCCAATACGGCTGTGCCGGAAGAACATGCAGGAGAAGAACCGGTCATTGCTGTGAAGGATGTCACGATGCAGTTCCGGATTGCGATGAACAATGTCTCCGGTATCAAAGAGTATGTGATCCAGCTTTTGAAAAAACAAATCAGTTACCGGGAACTGCTTGCGTTAGATCATGTGTCATTCAATGTATACAAGGGCGAAGTGGTAGGAATCATCGGAACCAACGGTTCCGGTAAAAGTACACTTCTTAAAATAGTGTCCGGAGCCTTAAAACCGAGCAGTGGCGAAGTGCAGTGCGACCGCCGGAAAGTACAGCTGCTGACACTTGGAACCGGCTTTGATGTGGAACTGACCGCAAAGGAAAATGTGTACTTAAACGGTGCTATCATCGGTTACTCCAAAGAATTTATTGATTCCAAATATGACGAGATCGTCAAGTTCGCGGAACTCGAAGGTTTTATGGAAGAGAAAGTAAAAAACTTTTCCTCCGGTATGGTCAGCCGTCTTGGCTTTGCAATCGCAACGATCGGCGAAACCGCAGAGATCCTCATTTTAGATGAGGTGCTTTCGGTCGGGGATGAATTTTTCCGCAAGAAGAGTTTGAAGCGCGTGAAAGAGATGATCCACGGAGGAAGTACGGTGCTTTTGGTGTCACATAGTATGGGTACGATCTTGGAAAATTGTGACCGGGTGGTCTGGATAGAAAAAGGAAAAATGAAAATGTGCGGTGAGCCGAAGGTGGTTTGCGAGGCTTATCGGAAGATGAATGAAGGAAAATAATATGGAGGAGATTTTGATGAAAAAAATAACCGTGATATTGCCTATATATGAAGTTAAGGGAAGAACAAGTAAGTGTTTAGATAGTATTCTTAAACAAAAAGATGTTGAAATTCTTTGTATTTGTTATGATGATATGGTAGAGGAACAGGTTAATGAACTTGATTATGATAACAAAATTGTTGTAAAAAGGTTAATAACTTAAAAGGAATTTTTGAGTTTGTAAACGGAGAATACGTTACAGTAGTAAATTCAGACGATTATTTATTGCCAAATATGTATGAAAAAATTTTACAATTGAATAAAACTGGTGATGTAGATATTATTAAGACTTCGTTTTTTGAACTAAAAGAATGTGAAGAGATGGATAATTTGAGTAATTATTTAAACCATCAAAATGATTCTGCAAAAATTATAGAAGAACCATTTAAAATTGAAGATAATCCAGAATTATTATGGGGAAAATCAGCAATGTTTTCCACATTATATAGAACAGAATTCATTCGTTCTAACGCGATAGAATTGGATGATACACTGTGTGAAAAATATGATGATAACGTGATTTATTCATTTAACACATTAGCATTATTGAAAGCTAAGAAAATATTGTGGGATAATAATGCCTATTATTGTCATTATATTAACGATATTAGAGAAAATAATGCAATGATGGATACTGCGGATTTAGAAAGTTATAAAAAAGGACTTATAGTATTAAATAAAAAGTTTATAGGTAAAGATAAAATTTTAAAAGTATATTACGCACAATATTTAAACATTATTAGGGGATTAAATAGTAGGTATTGTAATGCTATCCCGGCATCGGTCAGTAATAAACTTAGAGAGATAAATGATTATATTGATATACGTGTAATTGAGGGCTGTTTTAATGACGATGATCAATATTTATTTTTAGATATAATGTCACCACTAAAGCAAATGAAGGAAAAATTTCCTAAAATATTAATATATAATTGGCTGCCATATGATAATCCTTGGTCATGGGGAGGGGGAGTTACTCTATATTGTAAGAATATTATAAATGAAATCATTAAACAAAATCCATGTATAGAGATTTATTTCTTGTCTTCTGGTTTTACATATGATTGCACAAGGTTAGATACATATATTCGCCCTGTAAATTTTGATGGAGATAGACGAGTTCATCAGATGGAAATTGTTAATTCCCCAGTTCCGGCGGAACAGAGATGGATGTATGTTAATCCATTAGTGGCATTGGAAAATGAAAATCTTAAAAAAGTATTTAAAGAATACTTGGATATGTTCGGTGAATTTGAGGCGATTCATTTTAATAATATTGAGGGACTCTCTCTGGACATTTTAGATTTAAAAGATGAATATCCAAATACAAAATTTATATACTCAATCCACAATTATGTGCCGTTATGTGTAAATGGCAGTTATTACATGCGACATAAGCATTGCAATTGTACACCTGATCATACAGGAGAAGATTGTTTTCAGTGTACAAGAGCTGATATACGTTCCAATATTGCACACGAAACATACATGAGAGGTATACATGGAGAACCTGTTACTGATAGAGTGTCAGAAAAATTTTGGATTGAAAATTTTGGATTTGAGAGACTAGATAAGGATGTAGAACCTGACCATATAAAAGATTTTGCTACCGTAGCTACACAGAAAATAAATAAGAATTGTGATAAAGTACTAGCAGTTTCAAAGAGAGTATATGATATTGCAAAGGACAATGGATTTAATGAGTCAAAAATGATTGTTTCATATATTGGTACAAAAGTTGCAGATAGACAAATTGGTTGTGCATCAGCTTCTAATATGGAATATCCATTGAAAGTTGTATTTTTGGGAAGTGACTTATTCTATGAAGAAAAAGGATACCCATTTCTTATGGATGCCTTAGAAAAACTAGAACCAAAATATGCAAGAAAAATTGATTTATTACTTACAGTAAAACAGCCAGAGCATGCGCAAATGTATAGGCAACTAAGAAATTTCCATGATGTGAAAATTGTGAACGGATATACACATGATGACTTTGATTGGATTTTTGACAGTGCACATTTAAGTATAGTTCCTGTTCTGTGGGAGGATAATTTACCACAGATTGCTATAGAATCTGTAGCATATGGTGTTCCTGTATTGGCAAGTTCAGCTGGTGGACCATCAGAGTTAACTGGTAGTCCTAAATTTAAATTTGAATGTGGAAATGAAGAAGATTTTTTAAATAAGCTTATTCATTTTGTTAAAAATCCTGATGAATTAAAGGAATATTGGAACTTTCATAATGGGCTGGTAACTTTAGAAGAACATATAAAAGAATTATTTAAAGTATATGGATTAGATAAAGTTAACATTGATAAGATGAATTTTACCATTGATATGTGGAAGCGTCTGGAAAAAGAGTATATATTCTTGAAAAAAAAGGCGGAAAAACCTCAGGCAGTTTATGGTACACAACAAAATGGTAATAATTTACAATATATTTCCGAAATATCAGAGCTTACAAAGCAGAGAGATTATCTACAGTATGTTATAGATGAAACAAGAAAATCTAAGACATATAAAATAGGACGAGTGATAACGGCTATTCCTAGAAAAATAAGAGAAAAAATATAATTTAATAGAAATGAGGCTCTTGTAATGAAAAAACATTATGATATTTGTGTTGCTGGCTTTTGGTATGGATTTAATTATGGTTCTTTGTTAAATGGTTATGCGGAATACAAATTATTAAAAAATATGGGCAAAGAAGTACTAATGCTTCATAAACCAATAGCTCCTGGAGCACCTATTATTGATAGAGAGATAACGGAAGGACATAATGTGTCTTTTGTAAATAAATATTATGATGCGGAAGATATAAGTCCTCGATATACTTATTACGAACTTAAAAGTTTAAATGAAATATGTGATTGTTTTTGTGCTGGATCAGATCAGATATGGAATTATGAGTTGTCTTTTCATGAAAATCTTTATATGCCCTTTGTAGAAGATGATAAAAAATTAATTAGTTTTTCAACTTCTTTCGGACATAAAAAGGATAAAACTCCTATTGAATGCAGAGAACGAATAAAAAGCTATTTGGAAAGATATAGTTGCAATTTCAGTAAGAGAGAAATTTGATGTTGAAATTTTAAAAAATAATTATGGTTTAGTTGGGCAGTTAGTTTTTGAACCAGTTTTTGCTTAGATAAAAATATTATGAAGAATTAATACTGAATTCGAAATTTAATGAGGAAGAACCATATATTCTTACATATATTTTGATCAAATGAAGAAAAAGAAATGCAATCATATATTATGCAAAGCAATTAGGAGTAAAAGTAATAAATCTACTCGATGGAGACACATATGTAAGAGAAAAAAACAGAAAAATATTAAATCTACCAAATATACTTGAAAATATAGAAGCCGAGGATTTTTTAAAAACATTCTACAATGCAAAGTATGTTATAACAGATAGTTTTCATGGAACTGCATTTTCTATTATTTTTAATAAGCCTTTTTTGTCTATTGGAAATTATGGTCGAGGATTTGAACGATTTATTGATTTGTTAAGTCGATTAGACTTAATGGATAGATTGGTTGATCCAAGGGCAATTCCGCATGATAAAAAGTATTTAAAACCTATTGATTATACGGATGTTAATGAAATTATCAAAAGAGAATCTAGGTATACTATAGAATGGTTGAAGAATGCTGTTGATATGTCTAAATGTGAATTGCCAGAATTAAAAAAATTGGATAGAATCGATAAGTGCGTAATTCAAACATGTGACATAGAATTATGTGTAGGATGCGGAGCCTGCTTTAGCTCGTGTCATAAAAATGCAATTAGTATGGAAAAAAATGAGTTTGGATATTATAAACCAACGATAGATATAGAAAAGTGTGTTAATTGTGGAATATGCACTAAGGTTTGTCCTGTAGTTAATGAGGTGGTGAGATCAAATAGTGAAACTCCAGAATGTTACGAAGTTGTAGCAGCGAATAAAGAAATATTAGAAAAGAGTTCAAGTGGCGGCGCTTTTTCATTGTTGGCACATGAGGTTTTTGAAAAAGGAGGATGTGTATTTGGTGCAGCATGGACTGATGATTTTTCAGTAGAACATATCATGATAGACAATGAGAATGATATGTATAAGCTTAGAAAATCTAAATATTTACAAAGTTATGTAGGTGATACATTTAGAAAAGTAAAAGAAAAATTAGAAGAGGAAAAATTTGTTTTATTTAGTGGGTGTCCTTGTCAGGCTGCCGGATTGAAACAGTATTTGGGTTCAAAAGAGTATGACAATTTGTTGATAGTAGATTTGTTATGTGGAAATGCACCTTCGCCAGATTTTTTTAAGAAATATATTCAAGATTCATATGGAAATAATATTTTAAAGTATGAATTTAGAGATAAGACATATGGGTGGAATCCCGTAACAACAAAAGTGACATTTAAAGATGGTGCTATACTCTTGATAAATAAGGCATATCAGAGCGATTATCAAAGAGTATATCATAATCATACAATGTGCCCATATCATTGTGAAAATTGTAAATATCAGAATGTCCCTAAAATAGGTGATATTACAATAGGGGATTTTTGGTGGATAAACAGTAATGATAAAGAAGTGGACTCTAGACAGGGAATTTCGGCACTGTTAGTTAATAATGAAAAAGCTAAAGATTTTTTTGATAATATCAATGAAAGTAATTTTAAGGTGAAAAAACAAGTACCATTTGAATGGTTGAAAGGAAATGGATTTACTGTTAAGGGAACGCATAATTTTGTATCTCCTAAAAGAAGCTTATTTTATGACGCCATCCGAACTATGCCATTTTCAAAAGCTGTAAATTATGCTTTGAAACCAAAATATGGAACATATAGGCAGAATGAATCTGTATTGTGTTATAACCCTAAAAAAACGATATTTTCATTTGATGAAAATATATGGGAAGAACATATGATAAATGGTGTAATATATTTATTTACAAAATCAGAAAATTCACCATGTCAAAAATATGCAAGAATGTTTTTTAATAAACTTTTAGTTAAAGGGCAAAAGTACGAGTTGCATATAAAATTTAAGATAAATACAGAAGAAAATTGTTATAATTTGCATATTAAAGATTCTGGAAGTAATTATTATCAAATAATTTGGTCAGAGAGGGTCGACAGTCAAAATCGAGGAAAATGGGTTGATAGAACAATTATTTTTGTTCCAGATGCAAATATATTTGACGAATTTATGGTTGGCGCAGCACAATTGGTGGGAGAAGGTTCGTATATTGCGTTTTCATTAATTGATATTCGTGAAGTCTACTAATTGAGTTATAAATTAAAGAAAAAATCCCACCACTTTCAAGGTGGTGGGATTTTAATCCACAATATTAATTAGCAGACTGAATTTCAGCAAGCTGTTTCTTAAGATTTTCGATAATTTTATCTTTATCAGCAAGCGCAGCATCTTTAGTAGCTAATGCAGCTTCCTGCTCAGCTAATCTGTTTTCCTGTTCTGCCAGAGTACGTTCAAGGCATATATAGTTTTCACGGGCACGGCATTTTTCTCTTGTAATCTCGTCCGCATTTGATTCATAAAGGGATTGTGAAGCGGAAGCAATAAATTCATTGTTTTTGGCAAGCATTTTGATTTCCTCCCATGTAGTTGCGGTAAAGAGTCGTGCCCAGTAATCAATTCGGTTGGCACGGTCTTCATCGGTTGCAGAATCTATCTGCCTTAAGTTTACCACACGGAGAATAAATTTGTCACTATAAGGGAGGTAAGTTTTTTCATTTAATAACCTGTAACTTGAGTAAAATTCGGGATGCTCGCTGGAAACAGGATCAAAATTCAAAAATCCAATGTGGATGGCAGGTTTGATATCACCATAGAGATGTCCATGTGATAATTGATCAAAAACCCGGCAGAGATAGCTTAAAGAGCGTTCTTTCCAATTGAGCTGGCATGCCATTTGCATTTCGAGATTTATGACCGCAGAATTATTCAGGAGAACTTTTATATCTAAGATAAATTCTTTGTCGTCGACAGCTTCATTGAGTAAAATGGGATTCTGGATTTCAACTGAAACAACTTCTTCAGGTTTAAGAGAAAGAAGAGAACAGATAAGCCCTTTCAGAACATAATTATTTTTTTCAAGGATGATTCGGAACATGTAATCGTTTGTCATTCCATAGGGAATCTGACCGGTTGCATTTAAATAAGATAAAGATGTAGTTGGTTTTATTGTGTTCATTGAATACCTCACTAATGATGGAAACGTGCAGAGGGGAAATACACGAAATAAATGATAAGTTACAAGGTTGAAAAAACGATATGCAGATAGAAAAAATAATAATATATCACACAACTAGTATAATGTAGCAGGAATAAATATGCAAGAGATTTTCCTGCATTCTGTAATAAATTTCAAAGGAGAGCAGATAAATATGAAATACGATTATTTAGTAGTAGGCGCAGGACTTTATGGAGCAGTTTTTGCACATGAAGCAAAGAAGGCAGGAAAGTCAGTTCTGGTAATTGATAGGAGAACGAATATTGCAGGAAATGTTTATACGGAGGCAGTGGAAGGTATTCAGGTACATAAGTATGGAGCTCATATTTTTCATACAAATAATAGAAAGGTATGGGAGTATGTAAATCAGTTTGCAGAATTTAATCGTTTTACAAATTCTCCGGTTGCAAATTATAACGGTGAATTATATTCACTTCCTTTTAATATGTATACTTTTAATAAAATGTGGGGTGTTGTAACTCCGGAAGAGGCAGCAGCAAAGATCGAAGAACAGAAAAAAGCAGCCGGTATTGTAGAACCAAAAAATCTGGAAGAACAGGCAATATCACTTGTTGGTCGTGATATTTATGAAAAACTGATCAAGGGTTACACAGAAAAACAGTGGGGACGTCCATGTAAGGAACTTCCAGCTTTTATTATTAAGAGATTGCCAGTACGTTTGACATTTGATAATAATTATTTTAATGCACTATTTCAGGGAATCCCAATTGGCGGATATACGAAGATGGTTGCAAATATGCTGGAAGGCATTGAAGTTCAGCTAAATGCCGATTATCTGAAAAATAAGGAATCCTATGATACGATAGCGGATAAAATTATTTATACAGGAGCCATTGATGCATTTTATGATTATAAGCTTGGAACGTTAGAGTATCGTTCTGTTCGATTCGAAACAGAATTGTTAGATGTTCCAAATTTTCAAGGGAACGCTGCGGTAAATTATACAGATGAAAAGACACCGTGGACAAGAATTATTGAACACAAATGGTTTGAGTTTGGTAAGGATGCAGATGGACAGGATTTGCCAAAGACAGTAATTTCCAAAGAATTTTCTTCTGAATGGAAACCGGGGGATGAACCATATTATCCGGTAAATGACGAGAAAAACGGAAAGCTTTATGAACAATATAAATGTCTGGCAGAAACGGAAAATAAAGTGATTTTTGGTGGACGTCTGGGTGAGTACAAATATTATGACATGGATCAGGTGATTGCAGCAGCGTTAAATATGGCTGAGAAAGAATTGTAATTATGATCGTTCAGAATATAATCTATCCGGAAATTTCTGAAGAAGAAAAAGAATTATTTTTCCGGGGAAATGCATTGACAGATAAAAATGGTATCTTACATTTGCAGGCAGGAGAAAGAATTGTTTTTGACACTTATATGAATGTGTTTGACGCCGGGATCTGGAGAGAATATACAGGCATTACAAATTGGAAGATTTCTTTCGAGGCATGTGGAAATGGAAGAATTTCTTTGTATCGTTTTTATGAGGGGACACGAACATTGGTTTCGTTCAAAGAAATCTGTGAGCGTGAAGATGTAAGTGATTATATTTTTTTTGAAGAAAAAGGAAATGCATTGTACTATTTACAGATAGAGGCAAAAGATGATTTTAGGTTAAAAAGAGCCATTTTTTCTACAGAAGCTTTATCGAAAAGAGAAGTATGCATTGGCACTGTGATATGTACTTATCACAGGGAAAAACAGCTTCTTCAAAATTTAGAGAAAGTGAAAGCGTCGTTATTTTTCAAAGAAGGAACAGAGTATTTTGGCAAGTTAAATTTGTGCGTGATTGACAATGCATCTTCTTTGCCGGAACAAAAAGAGAAATCGCTGGTAATCTGTCATAATTCCAACACGGGTGGCTCGGGTGGCTTTTCGAAGGGAATGGAATATATAAGGCAGCATAAGGAGTATGGTATTACCAATGTTTTGCTGATGGATGATGATGTGGATTTTTATATGGAATCGTTTTATCGAATGTATGCATTATTATCCTTGAGAAAAAATGAGATGCAGAATAGGGTAGTAGCAGGACGAATGTTTCGTGCAGATAAGAAATACATTCAATACACGAAAACGGAAATCTGGAATCGGAGCGAGATATTGCATACAGGATGGATGCAGGACATGTGTAAGGTGGAATGTCTGCCTTGGATGAATTTGCAGGAAGGAGAGTATTCGGGATGGTGGTTTGCATGTTTTCCTATGGAATTTGTGCAAAAGGAAAAGCCGCTGCCGTTTTTCCTTCATTGCGATGATGTGGAATATGGTCTTCGGCTCGGAACGGTTCCTATGGCATTGAATGGCATTCAGGTGTGGCATGAAACTTATGAGTATCGCCAGAGTCCGGTAATTACATATTATGATGTTCGTAATAGCCTTATAACGAACGCAATATGTGGCTGCTCGATTGGAAGAAGAGATTTATGGGCGCTATGGACACAGAAATTAACAGATTATTTGAAACAGGGCAATCTGGAATATTATTATGCTACGATTTTGGGATTGTATGATTTTGTAATGGGTACACGGCGTTTTTATAGAGAAGATATAGAAAAACATCATAATCGATTAAAAACTCGAATCAGCAGAACCAATCGACAGAAAGCGTGGTGGTATCTTAAGGTTATTTATGTACGCTTGATGGTTTGTTATAAGAAAATTCAAAATGCATATAGAAGAGAGAATAAATAATAGCTATCAGCCCTGCAAGCATTAGCTTAGCAGGGCTGATCTGTCATTTTACCAATATTTTTCCATATAATTCCGTGCATCTTCCTCGGATAAAGAAAAATCGGTTATGATATTTTTGAGAGTGTCCTCTTTTGAAAAAGAACATTTTTTGTAGGTTTTAAGGGTACCTATAATTTCACCCTGTGTAATTCCAGTTTGAATGCCCTGCTGGACGCCTTTCTGAATGCATTCTTCCTGCCATTCTTCAAATGCTCTGCACATATTGATCGAACCTCCTTCCGAATCGGATTGTAACGCATGGTTAATAAATGACTGGGTATTTGTGATCGTACCAATTACCAGACTAAGTTCTGTGTCAAACTTCTGATTCATGTATGTACTTTGGATTTTATCAAATTCTTTGTTATAAATCAATCTGCTGAGATCGAATACAGTGTGAACTTCGTTGTTATGAAAAATCAGGGAATCACTGTTTCGGATCTGGATGAGATTCATTTTATAATCTGATACCAGAGGTGTGAGATGTGCTGGAATGCATAGCATATCAGTCAGGGAAAGAGGCCCATCCCATTCGTCTTCGCCATAGTAAACACAGAGACTGATGACAGGGTGTAAACGGTCTGTCTTTTTAAGACCTGAAAGAAATTCATCTGAAGATGAAAAATCTTTTTCGTGTTTGTTTCTGGCAGCAATTTCATTATATTCCTTGAGATAAGAGAGAGCATCGCCAAGCATAGTGCGAAGCGGCATTGCATAATGAATTTTACATTGATTCTCCAATCCCCAGATAACGAAATCAACACCATAAGCTGTCTTTTTCACAACATCCCAGATCCTCTGGATGGTTTCAGCATGATTGTTAAACTTTAACAAAGAAGAAACATCGGTATCTGCTTCCGATAAATCTTCCGGTTTGATGATCTGTGAGCCGTTGAAAAGAGCGGCATTGAACAGGTCTGCAAAGTGTTCATTGTTTTTCCAGAAGTTTTTTAGAATGGTATCTGGTTTTAAGTTATTGCAAGTAGTCGTTTTTAAATCCTCCCGTTCTTGTGTAATGGGAAAGTTACACAGAGTTCGTATTATTCGGAGGAAAACCGGTAATATACCGAGAGAGCGATATGCATGGATTAAATTTACAATATATGATAAGGAAAAACAAGATGCAGAGGAGTTTGTTTATGGAAATTTAAGAGTTTGCTTTACATTGTATCGAATGGATTTGTTATGCAGGCAGATATAAGATAAAATATAACATAGAAAGAAAAAAGACATGCACGAATAATTTGATTTTTTAACAAGGTTTTTCATTTTAGGGGCAATGCTAAGGTGTCTTTTTTGTTGGTGTAAACGGGAAAAATATGATAAAATTATAACGAAATATGTCGAATAACTAGTGGTTGCATTAGTGTACAAATAGCTTTTAGATGCAAACACTTAGAAATATACTTTGTGCATAAAAGGAGAAGATATGATGGGGAAAAAGTTAGCAGTGGATGATTGGACGATAAATGATATTCTGGAATTATATGTTTCAAATGGATTGTTTGTAGATCAAAAGTACCAGAGGAAATTAGTCTGGAGTTTGAGTGATAAAGAATTATTTATTGATTCATTGATAAAAAAATTTCCAATCCCCAATATTATGATGGTGGAATATAATGAAAATGAAAAAATTACATATGGCATAATAGATGGTCTTCAGCGTATAAACGCAATTATATCATTTATGTTAGAGGAATTTCCAATTGTAGTGAACGGAAAAAGTGGGTATTTTGATATAACGGCAACGCCTAGTACTTTTGATTTGCAACAAGAGGGGAAATTAATACAAAAAGAGCCAGTGCTTGACAAACAAATATGTATAGATTTTAGAGGATATAAATTACCTATAATATCTACTTCACATGATACAAAAACTATTGATGAGATATTTAAACGACTTAACTCTACAGGAACAAAATTATCAAAACATGATTTGAGACAAGCAGGGGCATTGAATAAATTTTCACAACTAGTAAGGGAAATATCTAGTACAGTTAGAGGTAGTAAAACATTATCTGATATTGTCACATTAGAAACTATGCCCAAAATTAGTTTGAGCAATAGCGGATTAGATTATGGAATAAATATTGAAAATGTGTTTTGGAGAAAACATGGGATTTTAACAGAAGATTTGTTGCGTAAATCGAGGGATGAAAGAAATAATTGCTATATTATTAGGAGCTTTTTGTTGGATAGACCTATAGCTGTAATTAGTATTTCTGTGTTGGATAATTTGTATGATGCAAACACAGAAGATGGAAAAATTGCAGATGATAAATTAGTGAAATGTTATGATAATATAAAGACTTTGTTTATACAGATTTTTAATGAACTAGATTTGATATATGATGAAACCGACATAAGCATTTCAGAAATGTTATTTGCAAGAGTGACAGAAAACAGATATTTTTATGTTGTTTTTAAGGTAATGTTGCAGGAGCATTTTGAATGCAAAGGCAATAGGGGATTATCAGGACTTTGCAGATACCTTAAAAATTCAAAAGGTTCTATTTTAAATAAATTTGAAGAGAAAACATCTTCAGACTATTTAACTGAGAACAATACCGTTAGATTGATTTCTGATATAATTGGTTCACATTTAGTAGAGGTAGAAAGTTACAATCCATTAGTCAATGAGGTTGTTTCGAGATTAAATCTTGCCTCAATAGAAACAAAATATACTGAATATAAGATAGGGTTTACATATTTTCATTCACCTAGTAAATATAGATACAATGAGGGAGATTGAATTTTAAAAATGTTAGTCAAATTGCTAAAGTTGCTTCTGCAATGAAAATATTAAAGAGATTCAAAATCCAGGAATGATTATAGTGGGCGTAGCTGACAATGAAAGTGGATATAAACAGTGGTCAGAACATTTTGGAATGCATGCATATAGATATAATACACATAGAGTGGTTGGGGTAGATACGGAGGCAAAGAAGTTCATTATAACTCTGTTGATAGTATGATGAATGCCTTTAAAGATAGAATAGACATGGAGCCTATTTCAGGAGGAATTAAAAAGAAAATTTGAAAAATTATGAAATTATATCCATACAGAAAAGAACATTGATTGTGTTTATTATAACCGCAGAATCAGGTCAATTATATGATGGGAAAAAGTATATTCAGTGAGGGTTCAGATCTTAAAGAAATAAGTGAATAAAATGTATTCTGAAATGTGGAAAAATGAATTCTTTGTTAAATAATGCACATCCATCAGTAATTTGAAATCCTTAACCGACTATGATTTGACTACTACACATTGGTTTGAGTTGCATCATTTTGAGTATTTTGTAAAAGTGCAGTTATTAATAAGAAAAATACGATGCCAGGAAAAATCGATAAAACAACGCAAAATCGACATTTTGAGATAGGAGAAATTTATGTTATAGTACTTTTCATCTGTCAGGGAAGTTCCTACTTATTGTGTTGTAGCTATTCTTCTGAAAAAGTGGCGAGCTGCCAGAACTTTAAAGAGAATATAGAATCATTTTGTAATGCATATTTTCATTGATATGGAATTAATGAATGTTTGTAAAGTACTAAATAGTCATATGCAAGCATTAGCTTAGCAGGGCTGATTTAGTTTACCAATATTTTCCATACAATTCTGTGCATCTTCTTCGGATAAAGAAAAATCGGTTATGATATTTTTAGAGTTTCCTCTTTTGCAAAAGAACATTTTGTAGGTTTTAAGGGCACCTATAATTTCCTTTTTGAATACATTCTTCCTGCCATTCTTCAAATGCCTTGCACATGTCGATCGAACCTCCTTCCGAATCAGATTGTAATGCGTGGTTAATAAGTGATTTGGTATTTGTGATTGTGCCAATTACCAGACTAAGTTCTTTGTCAAACTTCTGATTCATGTATGTACTTTGGATTTTATCAAATTCTTTGTTATAAATCAATCTGCTGAGATCAAATACAGTATGAACTTCACTGTTATGAAAAATAAAGAGAATCACTGTTTCTGATTTGAATGAGATTCAGAATACCTTTACATAATATCGAATGGTATTTAAGGCACGTTAAGATTATAATATAATGTATAATACATTTTAGACGTTAGGAGAGAAATACATGGATCCATTAACAATGGTTGGTGCTTTTTATGTATTGAACTTGGAAAATTTTTCTGTTGCAGATTATGTAACATCTAAGGTATTAGATATTGGAACTGGTAAATTATGGTTCGAGATAAAAAGCACTTTGGTCATGAAAAACTGTAGAAGCTAGTCTATATGATGCAATAGAGGCTAGTGTTTGCAAATATTCGGAAATGAATGACAAGGATGAAATTGCACCGGCTTGTGATTGCTTTATGCAACGTGGATTGTTGAAGGAAAATTGTCTGAGGAGCAGGTGAAAAAAGCGTTGACGCATGTAAATTCCAGATACATAGCAAAAAAATATTAAATTATGGTACCAATTGTTTTATGAGGAAGTAGTAAAAGATGAATTCTTATATCGGTGGTTTATTCTTGAAGCATCACATGCATTGAACAATCAGAAGTAAGAATGAAGAGACTTTAGATCAGATAAAAGAAATTTTAAATCAGCCGCTGGAAGAAAGAAAAACGAGGAGGAAAGAAAACAGAAAAATGTTTGGAATATGAAAAACAGATAAAGGCACAGGAATACAGCGTTCTATTCTTAATGAAGTATTTTGTTTGCAGGATATTTATGTTTCACTTCATGGCAAAAGAAGTACTCGGAATATGCCGCAGAACCCAAAACCGATAATTGTGGATACAACCAGTTATATATGGAGCTGGTTTCAAAAGGGGGATGTACAGTTACTGCTTTTACATGGGGAACCAGGAAGCGGAAAGTCTTCTATTGTAAAAATGGTGGCAGCTACTATCATGAGTTCACAAGAAATGAATGGAATGGTAATATTTGTAGAACTTCATAAATTGTCCTTTTCGGATAAAAAGTCGGCATTGGATGTTGTAGAGACATATATAAAAGAACACAGTCCATGGTTTTTTGAGGAAAATAGAAAAGAGACAAGATTATTAATTTTAGATGGATTAGATGAAATAAAATATAAAGTGTATGAAAATGCCGTAGAACTAGTTAGAGAATTGAAAAATCGCGAATGGAAATTTTCGTGCAGAATAATTGTTAGTGGCAGGACACAGATTGTTTTAAAATCCATAGAAGAAATTCGATGCGAAGAGATTGAAATTTTACCATTATATATGGATGAATATGATATAAAGCGCTTAGGTGTTAATATTGAGGATTCAGAGAAAATTCTGAAAGAAGATTTGCGCCAGAAATATTGGAATACGTTAATGAAGTGCTTTAAAATACAACAGGACATGCCGGTATCAAATGAAAGGTTTGATGAATTAAGTAAATCTCCATTGCTTTTATTTCTGGTAGTATGGACAACAAAATATGCAGGGATTCGGTTTTCAGACTTGAACAACGCAGCAGAATTATATGATAATATATTTCGTTATATCTATACGCGGGAATATAATCGTGTTTCCCAGGAAGAGATATATTTTAAATCAACGGAATATATAGAATATCAACAGATGCTCCGTGATCTTGGTGGATGCGCGTTTCGGAACAACAGTAGAAGCATTTCTATCAATGCAATTTATGAATATAGTACCCAAATGGGGCGGGATTCAGTTTGTCGACGCTGGATACAAAAACATAAAGAAGACAATCCATCAAAATTAGTGCTGTTCTTTTTTCTGAGGGAAATACATGATGAAATGGATTGGAATGAATCAGAGATTGAATTTATACACAAAACATTTTACGAATACCTTGCTGCTGCAGCGATTATTGAATTTCTATATAAACAAGTGGAGAATAGCAAAGAAAATGAGTTTCAGACGTTAATGCTTTTTCTATTTTCAAAAAATATGTTGGGAAGTGAAATTACCAATTTTATCAGTGAAATTATAGAAAATGGCAGTTTAGAGATAGACGGGAAAAGAATAACTGTTGATATTTTTGGGAAATGTCTCAGTGAGATGATTACATGGACATTTCATGTTGATTATCCGTTTGTCTTTGGAAAAGAAGCTGATTATGAGAGTAGTGTGAGTGTACAATCATATAGTGAGATGATAAAGAAAACAGAGATATACGAAAGTAATATTCGGATGCTTTTGGAAACGGTTACCAGTGTAGAAGAAAAAGATGGTAAAAAAGCGGCAGTGGATCTTACGGCAGCAGAATTCAGCAAAGCGATAATGCCGTGGTGGATATTTGATGGGTGTATATTGAAAAATGCTCATCTGGAGGAAACACAACTAAGCGGTGCATCTTTTAAAGACTGTAAAATGCAGGGTGCAACTTTTTAATGCGATTGCAGATCGAGTAGATTTTGCAACGCAGATGTGAGTTATGTTGATTTTCAGGAACACAGTTGGCAACATCTAATTTTGAAAATGCTACATTAAAAGAGACATGTTTTGATCTGGCAGAGCTTGAAGGTTCATATTTTGTAATACAATTTTAGAAGATGCAAAATTTACGTCGGCAGATTTATTGGCGGCAAATTTTGATGGAGCGGTTTTACGGAATACAAATTTTGAAAGTGCAGATTTAACAAGGGCAGCATTTAATGATGTAGTATTAGAGAAAGCAAATTGGAAAAATTGTATTATGGAAGATGCTGTCTTATGTGGGGTTAGATTAGCGCAATTTGATTTGGATAATCCAGAAATAATTGAAATGCTGGCAGAGGCAGATCTTACAGAGGCAGATTGACAGATGTGACAGACGAGCAGCGCGATATGCTTACTAAAAGAGAATCCTGAGAATATATAAGATTAGTAATTTCTAGTTTTTTCGTTAAAACAAGGGCTGTGAAATGATTTTACAATTCGAAAGAGAGGATAAACAGATGAAAACCCAAAATGAATATTATTCATATATCAAAAATAGTATTTCAATCAAACAAATATGCGATAAATGCGGAATTCAGACAAATCAGGTAGGAAATGATTATACATGTTCATGTATTTACCATAATGATCCCCATCCGTCAATGCACATTTATACGCAATCAAATAGTTTTTATTGTTTTGAATGTAACAAAGGGGGAAATCTGTTTAATTTTATAGAAGATAAATTAAATTGTAATTTCAATGAGAGCATTCAGTGGTTAGAGAATGAATATCCGGATTTGTTGAAAGAAAAACCTGTTTGGAATCTACGGACAGAAAGCAATTATCAGAGATCAGGTTATCAGATTGCTTATGAAACATATCAAAAAATGACACCTGATGAAGAAGAAAAATTTCATGAATTTGTGATAAAAAGAGGATATACAGAAGATTTTTTGACACAAAGAGACATTTTCTATGCAAAAGGCAAAAAATTACATAGTGCTTATGTTGCTTCAGCGGATGATCACATTGAGGAACTGGAAAATTTAAAGGAATGTGGAATGTTAAAAGCATTGCCTTGGAAAAGAACATGGAAAGAGCAGCATTACGAAGATTTTTCTCAAAAAGATCGTGTGATCTTTACACTTAGAAATACGAATGGACGGATTTGCGGATTTGCGGCAAGAAGTGTCAGGGAGAACGATAAACCAAAATATTTATTTTCGCGTAATTTGAAAAAATCAGATTTATTATATCGGTTTGATCATGTAAAAAAGAATTTAAAAGATGACGCCCAAAATCAACAGATTTATATAACGGAAGGATTTTTTGATGCACTTCGATTGGAATCCAGAAATTTACTGGCAGTAGCGGTTCTTGGCAGCTCATTGGCAAACAATCAGATCAAGATATTAGAAGATGAAATCGGAGAAAAAAATGTTTCATTGCATCTGTTTTTAGATGCAGATGAAGCTGGACAGAAAGGGATGGTCAACAGTCTTTCTAAAATTTGGAAAAGCAAGGTGCTCAAAAGATGTTATGTAGATGTTGTGATCGTAGAGAGTAATGCCAAAGATCCAGATGAAGCTTGTAGAGAAAAAAAAGAAAACAATAGTATCTGTTCGGGATTTGAATTCCTGATGAGATATTATATGAAAGAACAGGGACAGCCACTCTCACAGATTAATGTAAAAGAACGTTTTGAAGCGATGAGCGTAGAAGAGAGGATTTCTTTTTTACACAAACTGGAAGGGATTCTTCCAAAACAGGAGTGGAAAGGATTATTTGATTTTTATGATGGAATTATAGGAGAGCAAGGCGGCTTATCAGAAGAAAATGTAAGAGATAAGTCATATTGGTTGATAAGACAATTTATTTTAGGAAAATCTGTAAATAATTTTGCAGAAAAAAATACAAAGTCTGGCTTATTTTCAAAGGTTGAAAAAAATTATTATTATCAAATGCAGACAGCTCTTCAGATTGCACGCACAAGTTATGAGCGTGAGGAGGTATGTCTTGAAGAGGGGTCATGGGATCGGATCACATTTGGTGCAGATGCATTTTTTGACTATTTATATCATGGATTAGAAAATGATGAAAAAATCTCAATACCATTATTTTCAATGATGATTCCTAAAAAGTATGGTGTTCAGAGAAAAAAACAATTATATTGTCATGAAGAATTACTGTTACAACAATATGTATTAAATGAATTACTTGCCAGCAGTCCAGAGATGAATTATGAAAAAAATATACCAGCGGTGCGTTATCGAAGAGGTGCAGGGACTTATTTGACAGGTTATGAATATCAGGATATTTCAGAAGAAACGCTTAGTTATGCATACCAGATAGATATGGATGTAATTAACGGAACAACAGAAATAAAAAATGGAATGTTTCGTCCGTTTTATGACTGCTGGAAGGAATATGTTGGTTATATACAAGATGGAATTGAAAAAATGGAAAGCGAAACCATCTATCGGGTAAAATTAGATATACAGGGATTTTACGACAATTTAAGTAAGTTTGTAGTGAGAAATGCATTATATAAGTCAGTACAAGAGGTCTTGCGCTATGATAAAGAACGTTTTGCGGTTTTTGGAAACGATGATGAAAATGATAACCGGGCTAAAAGAGTTGTATCCTGGATATTGGATGAATTGTTTAAAGTGGAATATTATGATGCCTGCACGGGAGAATTAAAAGAGAAGACAGATAGCAATCAGGGAATCCCACAAGGACCAAATTTGTCCGCCTATGCTGCAAATGTGGCACTTTTTTTAGTAGATCAGAAAGTGGCTAAATTGTTGCAGGAGGCAAATGCTGGCTGTCAGGGAGGAAAGATACGTGCCCGTTATGCCCGTTATGTCGATGATATGATCATCATAGCATCTTCACCAGAAATTCTGATGAAAATAAAAAGTGAGATTGCGTCACAGTTATATGACCTTGGCCTGAATTTGAGCCCAAAAACAGAGGCAGAAGACGGAATATCAAAGGAGGAAGCTGGAGACTGGATTATAAGTGAAAGAGGAGGATTTGGAGTCTCGGCTGGGTTTGATCTGGCGGATGATGCATATGATACCCTGCTGGAAGAATATGAAGATTATGAAGTGACAGATAGAAGGGCGGCATTGCGTCTGTTACAAAGCAACATGTATACGCTTTTGTATGAAGATGATATAGAGGAAGAGGAATTATGTCCACAGTTTTTTAATGTTTTCTTTCAAACAGAAGATATCCGTTACCGGGATATTGCCCGTTTTTCAGAGATGTTATTATTTTATGCTGCGAAATCGGGTGATCTGCTTAAGGAATATAGAAGCTATTGGGATAAAGGAGTGAGGCATAGTCTGGAAGGTTCCCTGTTTTTAGAGGATGGGTTGGACATGCTGGTATTACTTTCCGGATGTATAAAAATTTTGCAGAGACAAAAGAATTCAAAGAATCTGGAAAGTCGGGCAAAGTGGGGATTCGTTGAAGAAGCAATCAAAAAAAATACCAAAAAATTTGCAAAAATATAGAGACTGCAATTTCTAATGATAATATTTTGGGAAAAATAAATGGGCAATATCCCTTAAAATGATTGAACTTTGCGGTTTGGCAAAAGAATCAAAATACGATTTGAATAATGTTGGTATTAAGAATGAGTATACATGGCGTTGGATTTGGGATGCTTTTAAGAGTCAAGGTGATATAAACAAATTTCAGATCAACAGTAATGTAAATATAAATTTGTTACAAAATTTCTCATGGTGTATAGAAAATTTATGAGAATGCAAAGCATAGAGGATTTTGAAGAGGTCAAAAGTCAGGTTCAAAACTATATCCAGGAGTATGGAACAAAGGCAGACAATATTTTGATTGATTGTATTCTGAATATGGATTTTGAAGAGTCAGATACTTCAGATATTAAGGATATAGATGATAGTAAATGTGCGATAGCATTACGAGTATTATTGAATACAGTGCCGGAGAATTTGAAGGCAGAGGTAGTAAACAAGATACCGTTATTAAAAAATATTTGTTTAATACATCCGCAGATCAAAACGAATTTTACCGGTTTATCCGGGAATTGCTATCCGGGTATTATGGCTTTAGAAAAAAAATCGGATAATAATCAAAGTGAAATTTTAAAGGTACATAGAGTTGATTTTATAAGAGAAGATACCATTCTGAACGAAGCAGAATGGAAAGAAATTTCTATAGATGAGAATGCAAAGCACAGTGTTTATGAAAGAGGCTTACAAGGCGATAAATACAATGATTTAAAACATTATGTTCAAGGAAAAAATCAAAGTGCTGTTAAATGCATGAAGATCATTTGTGATGTATATGAACCATTGAAGATATAATTGAAAAACGAATCAGCGAATAAAGCAAAAGTATAGTGATAAAAATTTAATTCTTTCAGATAAAATGTTTTCATAAAAAGAAGATGGAAAGGTATTACTGGATATACAAACAGCCTATTTGATTTCGGACTCCAGCATGACAAATGCTGTTGCAGTAAGTGGAGGAAATGATACAGGAAGATATACATTAAGAAAGGTATATGAAGACGGACAGGCATATTGGATTAGTGGATATTTACTGAAAGATGCATGCAATCTGGACGCAGTGCTTTTGCGTGACAGCATTGATGGAAATACAAAAAAGATGCAGATATGCTGAATTTTCCATGCGTAGATTGTATGGTAGCTCTTCGAAAATTATAGGGCAGCAGTTGGAAAAAGCGGTCATACAAAGTGTCAGTACAACGGACAATCGAATTGATGAAGGAATATACGGGTTCTAATATGCAGGAGTCTGATAAGGCACTTTATTTAGAAAACGCAAGAATCACCAATTCTTTTATCAAAAGAAAATGGAATGCAGTGTTATGGAATATTTTGAGATGAATCTGGGATATGCTATTTGGGCCAAAACTATCTGAGATTTGGATTCAAACATCTTATTTCACATATGAAAGATACTGATATTGTTTCACCAGAGTGTCCTGTTAAAAGACGTGTTCCAAGATGCTATTATATGCTTGCAGACAGTCTTATGGGTATTGTGCAGAAAATCCAAAATTTTCAGGGTTGAGGGTTTTGGCTGCCGGATTATACGCGGATGGAGTTTTAATGCACCTTCGTATGCAGGTTTTGAAGGCATTTTTCTCTTGACAGAGAGCAAAAGAAATTTTGGAGTCAGCAGATGAACCCCATTAGCAGAATTAGGTCTGGATGATAAAGATGTACTTATTACGGAAGGAGATATTGTATCTGTATACAAAGATTTTCTGGACGAGAGCAGATATAATACGAAACTAAAAAATATAACGCATCTTGGATGGCTTGTATTACTCGCTAAAGTGTATGAGGCAGATAAAAGTACAGGATTTATTGTGTTTGATTCTCAACATGAAATAGATCGGGAAAAAAAAAAGTGATTTAAAAGAGATTATAAGGATCATTAAATCAGAGCAAAAAGATCAGAGTGGACAAGAAGAGTTTCCGTTTGATGGTATGGCCAAATTCTTTTTGTATGGCAAAAGAAAAATGTTGATCAAATTTTAATAAATTGGTTGGATTGGACTTGGCGTATGGCACAGAGATAAAGGAAATGGAATCCGATGAATTTAGAATGAGTTTAGAAGCTAAAAGAGTCAAAATCAGAACAGAATGGGAAGATTATGACAGACCACCTTATTTTGTTACCTATGGAAAACTCAATAGAAATGTAAGCACTATAGAACATAGTATGAAAGATAGTAAATTTTCTATTTTTACTCAAACGGTAATTCGAAACAAAGTCGTTGGATTTTCTGCTGTTGAGCAGGAACTTGGAGAATTGTTACAACATTGGGAGACACCAAAAGAATCTAAGGAGGAGCACACAGCAGTAGATGAAACTTTAAAACAAAAGAGATAGAACTGATTCAAGTAAAAAGGAAGAGACTGATACAAAGGAAGTGGTACAAGCATCGGATGCAAATGAAGGAGAAGACTCCGAACATAAAAACAGATGAAGATCAATCAGATGAAAGTTATATTCGGGGATTTCAAAAGCGGCATGGGAAAAAGAGGAGGAAATAAGCCGTTTCAGAATGCAGATCGAATTGCGGTGTTTCAGTTTCGGATTGATTCAAGCTACAAACATCCAAGTGCTGAGAAATGTTCCAGAAAAGAGTATGAAGAAAAGAAATCGGAGAATATGGGATATTATCTTAGCTGTGCGGAGTTTCGGAGAAGAAATTTGCTAAAACAGTTATGAAAACATGTCATCTCTTTGATGTAGATATTCTTCTTTACCAGAGTATTCCGTACGTCCTGAAACGGTAATTTGGATGAGAAATCAAATTGAGGAAAAGGTATCATTTTTCTGTTTGGGCAGGAACATTCCGGATTCCGGCTGGATATAGAATGGAGGAGATTTAGCTGAGTTAGATATGCCTTTCAACAAAAATATACTGGCATTCAGCACCGTTGCCAATTATTACCCAAAATGCGAAACATGTACCTGAAATAGTAATTGAAAAGTTTAAGAAGTATCCATCGGTGGCATTAGCGGAGGATATTAATCCTGTTCCTGCGTATGAAATAGTCGGTAATAAGTTAAATCCTGTCATGCAAATTTTCAGGATCGTTTGAATGGAAAATTAAAAGAAAAATAGATATATTTGGAGACGCAAGGGATGATGTAATAGAGTTGATCTGTGCAGAACTTTTGCGGTATCTTCGATTAGTAATTTCCCAAGTTTTGTATCGGGATCCTTAAATGCATATATGCGATATAGTAGCAATGACGTGAAAGAAAACAAAGAGATATATGACCTGTATGTACAAAAATATTTAGAGGATATCAGAAGCTTTGGAGAGGCAACTGCAATTTATCAACGTAGGAATGATAAATTGCTAGAAAAAAGGAAGTCACGAAGACCAATTCTTCTTGTGCCGGCATGTACTACAAGAACTGTAGATTATTATGTATTTGGTCAGGGATTTTATTTGTCTGCTGGTCTGAAAACGGTATTTTGCAATTCGGTCGGAACTGGAGGACGCGGAGGAAGCTGCTTTATCGGACCGGATTCATGGGATGATTACAAGATAAATAAAAATGAATTTCTGATGCAAAATACAATTTATCACGGCCTTAAACCGGGGATTTATATGCAGACGGAGCCAGACAAATGTCGTGGGGCATTAGGATCCGAAGAGCAGGCTTTACTTATTTGTGATGTGCAGCCACATCTGGATAAAGGAAACCCAAATGCGGAATCCATGATGAGTGCATTTTCATTAGTGGCACATATTCCTGTTTTTGAAGAAAAGAGGTATGTTGGTCAAAGTGATGGTAAAGATGGAAAAAGCAATATAAAATGCTATGGAAAATGTGAGAAGCAGCGATATTGTCACGATATGGTGGAGGAAAATTTAAAACAGTATCTAGGTGATATTGAAAGTTATTGTAAAAAATATGAAGCTGAACTGGGATATCGTTTAAGTGCTCAAGATGAAAATGCAAAGAAGGATAAAATTATTGAAAAATGAAGGCACTGGGGAATATTATAAAAGTGACTGGTTTATCAAACGCGCGGAATATTATGCAAAATATCGATGGACGTATCCACAGGCTTGGCCGCCACCAACTTTAACCGATTGGCTATTTATTGAAACGGATTATGAAAAATTCAGAAAAAGAGATTGACGCTGATTTAGGAGAGTGCAGGATTCAAATTCCAGAGTATGAAGATTAGGGGTTGAGGGCTGAATCTTGGATGAATAAACCAGTTTTGTTTGAGAAATTCAGACAGAGCTGGTTTATTTTATGTAATGGCAAACTTTGTTCCTGTTTCCCACAAATTGACATCTCCCCTCTATGCGCTACAATGTAACTCAAAAGTCATGTTTAAAACGTATACATAAAATACTATTTAAACAAACCATGGAGAAGACATTGAGAGCAAAGATATATCATTTTTAGTGAACAGAAAACCGGGGATCAGGCAGCGTTACCACAGATTTCATGATGGAACGACAGGGATGAAGAAGGTGGTTTCATGGTTTTATCTGCTGTGGCTGAATTTCTGTTATTATGTACTGTTTTGCAGATTCCTTGGAGAACAGACAGAGTTTCCGGTTTACGAGGAGAAGAAACCGCCGTGCGCAGAGAGTGAGTCCGTGCTGGCAAACCGTGACCGCAAGAGTGTATTGGAAACGGTTTCTTTTTTGATGCAGTATGATGTGATATCTTTTGATATTTTTGATACGCTGATTTTCAGACCGTTTTCGGAGCCGACAGATTTATTTTTCTTTCTTGGGGAAAGAACAGGGATTCTGGATTTTAAGAGACTCCGTATGCAGGCAGAAGCAGAGGCAAGAGTACAAAAGTATAAAGAAGAGAAGCATTATGAAATCAAGCTTTCTGACATCTGGAGCAGGTTAGAGAATGAAATCGGTGTCACAAAAGAGCAGGGAATGCAGATGGAGCAGGCATTGGAAATGGAGTTCTGTTATGCCAATCCATTTATGCAGCAAGTGTTTACACAGCTGCGGGAACATGGGAAGCGGATCGTGATTACTTCGGACATGTATTTATCAAAAGCATTTTTATCGGAGCTGCTGCAAAAAAACGGCTATGGCGGATATGAGGAACTCTATGTTTCCTGTGAATATGAAAAGAGTAAGGCAGAGGGTTCGTTATATGAAGTTGTAAAAGGGGCATACCCGGACACGGATTCTATGATCCATGTGGGCGACAATCCGGTGAGCGATGTGAAAAATGCGAAGAAACACGGATTTGAGGTGTTTTATTATCCGAATGTGAACCGCAATGCACTTTTGTACCGGGCATATGATATGTCGGCAGTTGTCGGTGGTGCGTATCGCGGAATTGTAAATAATAAGCTATACAATGGAACGGAGCAGCTGTCGATGGAGTATGAGTACGGCTATATTTATGGCGGATTGTTTGTGCTTGGGTACTGCAATTTTATTCATACATATGCCAGAGTGCATGGATTGATAAATTGCTGTTTTGTCCAGAGATGGGGATATTTTAAGACAGGCATATGCTGTGCTGTTCCCGGAGGAGAAAACAGAATATGTTTACTGGTCGAGAGCTGCGGCAACAAAACTGATGGCGCGTTATAACCGCTATGATTTTTTCAGACGGTATCTGTATCATAAAGCGGATGGAACCTATACCTTAGAGCAGATTTTAAAATCCATGCGGCTGGAATTTCTACTGGATCGTCTGTTACAGCGATTGCCCCATGAAATATATCTGACAAGTGGGAACGTCAGCCAGGTAAAACGTTTTCTGGAAGCAAACTGGCAGGAGGTGACAGCCGTTTATGACAGGGAATCCAAAGCTGCGGAATTATACTATAAAAAAGTATTGGGTGACAGCCGGAATGCTCTGGCGGTGGATATCGGCTGGGCAGGGAGTGGGGCGATAGCGCTGGACTATCTGGTACAGAAAGTGTGGAAGCTTCCGTGCAGCATTACGGGCAGTCGCAGGCACTAATTCCGTGCATAATTTTGAAGTCGATGCGAGCGAAATTTTTGCAGAATGGAAAACTCGCAGCATATCTGTATGCGCAGTCGTTCAATCGTGACTTATGGAAAAACATGATCCTAACACGGATGACAATATCTTTTTGAACTTCTGCTCACCTCGCCGACACCGCAGTTCCTTGGATTTGAACTGGATGAAGTGAGCGGGGAGGTTTTATATTTATTTGGAAAGATGGATGCAAATCCGGAGGGAATGAAGGAGATTCAGAGCGGCATTCTGGATTTTGTGCGTGATTACCAGAAACATTTTTCCAGGTATCCATATCTGTTCTGTGTGAGCGGAAGGGATGCCTACGCACCGATTCTGGCAGCCAGCGGAAACAAGAAAGCTTATTTGAAAGCATTGAAGAAGAAATTTGAATTTGAGGCAAATGTATTATGAAACGACAGCTTAATTATATCCTGATGCAGACCGTTTTGTGGGGCGGCTGGATATGCGAATATATTTGGTTCCTGAAACATCAGTTTCAGATGCGGTTTGATCTCTGGGTATTTGTTGCGTACCTCTTTTTACTTTACCTGTGTGTGGTCCGGAAACTCGGAAATAACAATAACCGGCGCTATGAGATTTATATGGAACTGTGTGGAAGGCTGACCGCTGTAAATGTAGTCTGGTATCTGTTTGTGGGAGCAAAAACAGTGTATTTTGCAGGCATTCTTTTGGTTTTGTGGAAACTGATCCTGCTCAGTACGATCCAGTGTATTACATTTGCAGGTGTTTTTCAGATTTATAAGAAAATCATGGAGCATTTTCAGATCACGACTGCGTGCGTGATCACCAGAGCGGATACTTTAGAGGCGGCAAAAGAGAAAATAAGGGTGCACGACTCTGTTTTTCTGGAAGATCTGCCGTCTGACGAGCGGAATGAACTGCTCAAGTTCTGTTACTATATGGACAGGCAGGTTTACTGCAACACAAAATTATCGGATATTATGATACGCGGTTCAGGACTGACACAGTACCACGATTCACCGGTCTTTTTCTGTAACCATTTTGGAATGGAAATTTCCAAGCGTGCGGTAAAAAGATGTTTTGATCTCGTTTTTTCAGTGTTGTGTCTGCTGACACTTTCCCCGCTGCTTCTGGTCATTGCAATCTGCATCAAGTGTGAGGACGGCGGCAGTGTGATTTACCGGCAGACCCGCTGCACCAGGGACATGAAAAAATTTGAAATTTACAAGTTCCGCAGCATGATCACGGATGCGGAGAAAAACAGGGGACCACAGCTTGCCACAAAGCATGACAAGCGGCTGACACGGGTGGGACGTTTCCTTCGGAATACGAAGTTAGATGAGCTGCCGCAGCTTGTGAATATTTTAAAAGGCGATATGAGTTTTGTAGGTCCAAGACCGGAACGACCGGAATTTATTGCAAAAGCCGTTAAGGACATCCCGGAGTTTGTACTCCGCACGAAGGTAAAAGCCGGGCTGACCGGATATGCACAGGTGATGGGAAATTATAACACAAGTTTTCTGGACAAACTGAAATGGGATCTGATGTATATTGAAAACTATTCCCTGTTTCTGGATTTGAAAATTTTACTGATGACTGCAATTGCTATTTTTGCAAAAGATAATCACGAAGATTTTTCCAAGTGGGACATGCTTTGAAAATAAGAAAAGAAAGCATTTCTTTTATTGACAAATGAATTTCATATGTTAAAATAAATCATGTTAAAAGCATAAAAAATGACGTTGACGAGGAGTATTAAGAACGAAAAAGTTTCAGAGAGCTGTCGGACGGTGCAAGACAGTATTTGGAAGTTCCCAACTCGCCTCTGAGTTTTCTGATTGAAATGAAAAAATAAGTAGGTCAGAACGTGTGGTTCGCGTTAAGAATGTGAGTGCGTATTTGGATGAACAGTTTCATCTGGCGAATGAGAGTGGTACCACGGAGTGAATAGATATCTTCGTCTCTTTATTGGAGACGGAGATTTTTTATGTAACAGGAAACTTTGTCCTATTACCACAAAATCCACAAAATCATGAATCATGTTTGATAAAAAAGAAGGAGGAATACCATGGCAGAACTTTATAACCATAAAGTAGTCGAGAAAAAAAATGGCAGAAAGTCTGGGATGATGAGAAAGCATTTGCAGCTACCAATGACTTTACAAAGCCAAAATACTATGCATTAGTTGAGTTCCCATATCCGTCAGGACAGGGACTTCACGTAGGTCATCCAAGACCTTACACAGCACTTGATATCGTAGCTAGAAAGAGAAGAATGCAGGGATACAACGTCCTCTATCCAATGGGATGGGATGCATTCGGACTTCCAACTGAAAACTATGCGATCAAGAACAAAATCCATCCGAAGATCGTAACAGAGAAGAATGTAGCAAGATTCAAGGATCAGCTTCATTCACTTGGTTATTCTTTTGACTGGGACAGAGATCAATACCACAGATCCGAATTACTACAAATGGACACAGTGGATTTTCTTAAAACTTTTCAAAGCAGGTTTAGCCTATAAGAAAGAGATGCCAATCAACTGGTGTACTTCCTGTAAAGTAGGTCTTGCAAACGAGGAAGTTGTAAACGGTGTCTGCGAGCGTTGTGGAGCTCCGGTTGTCCGCAAGGTAAAAGTGAGTGGATGTTAAAGATCACGGATTACGCAGAGAAACTGATCGAAGGATTAGATCATGTGGATTACATCGAGCGTGTAAAAGTTTCCCAGAAGAACTGGATCGGCAAATCCACGGGGCTGAAGTTGACTTCTCTATCAAAGGAAAAGAAGATAAACTTCGTGTATACACAACCCGCTGCGATACATTATTCGGAGTTACTTACATGGTTGTATCCCCGGAGCATCCGATTATTGATAAGTACCAGAGCGAGATCAAAAACTGGGATGAGATCGTGGCATACCGCGAGGCGGCTGCGAAGAAATCTGATTTTGAGCGTGCAGAGCTTGCAAAAGACAAGACCGGTGTATGCATTGACGGTCTGACAGCAGTAAACCCTGTAAACGGAAAAGAGATTCCGGTCTGGATCTCTGACTATGTATTAATGTCCTATGGTACAGGTGCGATCATGGCAGTACCGGCACACGATGAGCGTGACTGGGAATTTGCAAAGAAATTCAATCTGCCGATGATCCAGGTGGTTGCAAAGAACGGAGAGGAAGTAGACATCAATGAGGCGGCATTTACAGATGTCGCAACAGGTGTTCTCATTAACTCTGATTTCTTAAACGGACTGGAAGTAAAAGATGCCAAAGCAAAAATGATCGAGTTCTTAGAGGAAAAAGGCATCGGAACTGCCAAGACAAATTACAAATTAAGAGACTGGGTATTCTCACGCCAGAGATACTGGGGTGAACCGATCCCAATCGTACATTGTGATAAATGCGGATATGTTCCGATCGATGAGAGTGAACTTCCATTAATGTTACCGGAAGTTGACAGCTACATGCCGACAGATAACGGTGAATCACCACTGGCAGCAATGACTGACTGGGTTAACACAACCTGTCCTTGCTGTGGCGGACCAGCTAAGAGAGAGACCGATACCATGCCTCAGTGGGCAGGATCCTCCTGGTATTTCTTAAGATATACCGATCCACACAACGATGAGGCGCTTGCAAGCCCGGAAGCATTAAAATACTGGATGCCGGTTGACTGGTATAACGGTGGTATGGAGCATACAACCTTACATTTACTGTACTCCAGATTCTGGCACAAATTCCTCTATGATGAGGGTGTTGTTCCTTGCCCGGAACCATATCAGAAGAGAACTTCCCACGGTATGATCCTCGGTGAGAACGGTGAGAAGATGTCAAAATCCAGAGGAAATGTCGTAAATCCGGATGATATTGTAAGAGAATACGGTGCAGATACTTTGAGAACTTACGAAATGTTCATCGGAGCATTCGATTTAAGCGCTTCCTGGTCTGAAGATGGCGTAAAAGGCTGCCGCCGTTTCTTGGAGCGTGTATGGAAATTACAGGATCTTATGACTGACGAAGAAGGTTACTCTGCTGATATGGAGACAAAGATGCATCAGACTATCAAGAAAGTAAGCAGCGATTTCGAAAATCTGAAATATAATACTGCAATTGCAGCAATGATGGCACTTATCAATGACTTTTATAAGAAAAATGCGATTACAAGGGGAGAATTTAAAACATTAATTACTTTATTGAACCCAGTTGCTCCACATATCACTGAGGAGTTATGGCAGATTGCAGGTTTCGAAGGAAAAGTTTATCAGACAGCCTGGCCTGAATTTGACGAGGCTAAGACCGTTGAGAGTTCTGTGGAAATCGCAGTCCAGATCAATGGTAAGACCAAGGGAACACTTTCCATTGGAAAAGACGATGCAAAAGAGGATGTCATTGCAAAAGCAAAAGAAGCGATTGCAGATAAACTCACGGGAAATATTGTAAAAGAGATTTATGTACCGGGACGTATCGTGAATATTGTTATGAGATAAGAAAAAATGCTCCACAAGGATGCGACTGATGCGCAGAAGAATTATGCAAGCTAAAGCTTGCGCGCATCAGCGTCCTACCGGTAAGTCTTGTAAAAATGAATAAATTCCGCAAGTGATTTAGAAGGCTTGGTTGTTGTCTTGTATGCAAAACCGACTTCACGTTTGTGGATTGGAAAGCCAAGTGGAATTTCCACGAGAGTTCCGTTTTCCAAATCTTCACGGACAAAGTTCTTGATGACACATGCAACACCGACACCGATGCGGGCAAAATCGATCAGAAGATCCATGTCAGAAATATCGATGGAATCTTTGATGATGATCTGATTTTCCTGTAAATAATCATCAATGTACTGTCTTGTCATATTGTTTTTATCAAGCAGCATGAGCGTGGAACTCTGTAAAATATGATCTTTCTGAATACCTCTTGCTTTCAGGTTTCGCAGATAATCTTTGGCTGCAACGAAAATGTCTTCAATTTCCTCCAAAAAGTCAAAATGAATATTTTTCAGATTTTCCGGTTTCCCGATCAGACCGATATCAATTTTGTTATCTTCCAGCAGTTTTAAGGTATCATTGGTGGACTGGCAGGAGATGGAAATGGAAATATGCGGGTTCTGCCGGATAAATTCTTTCAGGTAAGGCAGAAGCAGATATTTGCAGAGCGTGGAGCTGACACCGATTTTTAAGTGTCCGACACCGAGCTCGATGGAACGTTTTAATTTTTCTTCGCCCATGGTCAGGGTCTCAAACGCCTCACTGACATGCTCATAGAGCAGTTTTCCCTCATCGGTCAGAACAACGCCGCGGGAACTTCTGGAAAAAAGTTTGCAGCCAACGCTTTCCTCCAGCTTCTGGATGGATTTACTGATCGCAGGCTGGCTGATATAAAGCTCCTTTGCAGCTTTTGAGATATTTCCGGTGTTTGCAACTGTATAAAAAATACGGTAAGAGGATAAATTCTGATTCATAAAAACTCCTTTTTGTTATCTGATGGATATAGTATATCATAAAACATAGTTATGGTAAATATGTTTATTATGTATTTGTATTATAATATTACCTATGCTACAATGAATACAAGTAAAAGGAACCGTGAGAAATGAGAATATCACGGGAATATAAACAGAGTAATTGTTTTGATGATTTATGATAACAGCAGGGAATCGGAATAATTACGTGAAGGAGGATTTTATCATGGGAATGACAATGACGCAGAAAATCCTGGCGGCACATGCAGGGCTTCCATCTGTAAGTGCAGGACAGTTGATCGAGGCAGAATTGGATTTAGTTCTTGGAAATGACATTACATCACCGGTGGCTATCCATGAGATGGATAAGATGAAAGTGGACGGTGTGTTTGATAAAGATAAAGTAGCACTGGTTTTGGATCATTTTGTTCCAAACAAGGATATTAAATCAGCAGAGCACTGTAAATGCGTGCGGGAATTTGCGTGCAGACATGACATTACCAACTATTTTGATGTAGGGGAGATGGGGATTGAACATGCACTGCTCCCAGAAAAAGGACTTACCGTCGCAGGTGATGTGATCATTGGTGCAGATTCCCATACCTGTACTTACGGAGCACTTGGAGCTTTCTCTACCGGTGTCGGAAGTACGGATATGGCGGCAGGAATGGCAACCGGAAAGGCATGGTTTAAAGTTCCGTCTGCAATGAAATTTAATCTGACCGGAAAACCGGCTGCGTGGATCAGCGGAAAAGACATTATTTTACATATTATCGGAATGATCGGTGTGGATGGTGCACTTTACAAATCGATGGAATTTGTGGGTGATGGAATCCGGTATCTGACGATGGATGATCGTTTTACAATTGCAAATATGGCGATCGAAGCAGGTGGAAAGAACGGTATTTTCCCTGTGGATGACCTTGCAAAACAGTACATGGAAGAACATTCCAAACGTCCTTACGTTGTTTATGAAGCAGATGAGGATGCGGAATATGATGCGGAATATACGATTGATTTAAGCACCTTAAAACCAACCGTTTCATTTCCGCATTTACCTGAAAATACAAGAACGATCGATGAAGTCGGAGATGTGAAAATTGATCAGGTTGTGATCGGTTCCTGTACCAATGGCCGTATGGATGATCTTAGGATTGCAGCTTCCGTGTTAAAAGGCAAGAAAGTGAAAAGGACTTCGCGTAATCGTGATTCCGGCAACACAAAAGATTTATCTGCAGGCAATGGAAGAGGGACTGTTAAGAACCTTTATCGAGGCAGGAGCGGTTGTCAGCACACCAACCTGTGGACCATGTCTTGGAGGATATATGGGAATCCTTGCGGCAGGCGAGCGTTGTGTATCTACAACAAACCGGAACTTTGTAGGTCGTATGGGACATGTGGATTCGGAAGTATATCTTGCGAGCCCGGCAGTTGCAGCGGCAAGTGCAGTCACAGGTAAGATTTCCAGCCCGGAAGAGGTTATGTAAAACAAGGGGCTAAATCCTCTGCTCACCAGAGGGTTCGCATTTTGCTTCGCAAAACAAGGAGGATATTATGAAAGCAGCATGTGGTCATGTATTTAAATATGGAGACAATGTCGATACAGATGTTATTATTCCGGCAAGATACTTGAATTCTTCAGACCCGAAGGAACTCGCAACACACTGTATGGAAGACATTGACAAGGACTTTGTGAAAATGTAAAAGAGGGAGATTATTGTAGCCAAAAAAATTTTGGCTGTGGATCTTCCAGAGAACATGCGCCGATTTCAATTAAAGCGGCAGGCGTAAGCTGTGTCATTGCAGAGACATTTGCGAGAATTTTTACCGGAATGCGATCAACATCGGATTGCCGATCATCGAGTGCCCGGATGCGGCAAAAGAGATTGAAGCAGGCGATGAGGTGGAAGTGAACTTTGATACAGGTGTCATCACCGACAAGACAAAAGGAACTTCTTATCAGGGCAGGCATTCCCGCCATTCATGCAGAAGATTATCGACTGCGAAGGTCTGGTCAACTATATCAATCAGAAATAATTTCAAAATACAATCAGAAGCAGGAGGACTGTTGCATAAACGATCAGGTTTGTGTGACGGTCTTTTGTATGTTGCGAGGTGGCTGTAAAGATATTTCAGGCATTGCGGTTAAGCGAATGTTTTCAGATAATCGATATATTTTTGAGATTTTTACGTGGGTGTAGAGTTCGGCATATTCTCTTGATTCAGCGTGTCTACATAGTTCTCCGGAACTGCTTTGTCACACCGAATGTTTTGCAAGATCGGCAGCTTTATTATAAGCAACGGCAGCACTGGCTTCGCTGGCATAGCTTCCGATTTTGTAATTGCCGTTAATATGGATAAAACTTTATAATGCGTAGCACCGTTTTCTCATAGCTGAAAACACCATGATAACGGTTGATGTTCAGAATGTTGGAATAACGGAAATCATGCGTATCACCGTTAAAAAACAGATAGTCTCTGCCGGTAACTGCATAGGGTTTGATCCCGTAGCGGGACAAAATGGAGTACTGCATGCCATAATCGCTTACAAATAAATGTCCCTGGCGTTTCTGGATGCGATGACCGGCATAATAAAACAGATCATCAATGTCAAATTTCAGTTCCATATCATCGGAAAGAAAATAACTGAAGTAGCCTTTGCGCAGATAAATAGGGTTATGAAAATACAGATGATTATCCCGGAAGTTTAAAAGACATACTGCTTTGTCAAAGGACAGATGGCGAATCTGACTGTGGATGTTAAAAAGTGTGACTGCTTCATTTTCCAAAAGGTTACAGGCTTCTAAATAGGCAGAGTGTGCATCTTCTTCCGATGAAAACTGCCGAGACTGATGTGTTTTGTCTGGTATGTAATGTTCGCGCGATAATAGACGGTTCCGTCCTTTTTTTGGGCAGAATAAACTCCAGTTTGCATGTTATAGTTTTCCTTCCATAAAATGATTACTTTACACTTATGAGATGATATATGCTATTTTAACATGACAGAACAGGAAGAACAAGAAAATTATGGTGACTGTTCGCTCAGCAGAAAAACACTTGCTGTTTTGCTGTGTAAGAAAGTGATTCAGAATATGGTAAAAATATAAATTTGATATGCTGTAAAATATTGTTTCGTAAGTAAGAATTTGGTATAATATTACAAAGTGATTTTCTGATCAAAATTGTAATTGGAATTTGAAAAGGGGAAAACTAACATGAGCGAAAGAACGAACGGAAAACAAAAGAAAAACGGAAAAGCAGGAGGCGTAAACTTACAGAGCCGGATGAGCCGAAAAGTCCTGATTCCTGTTATCTGTCTTGTGATCATTGCAATTATATCTGCTGTGATCGGACATCGGAATTTAAAGTCCATGTATCAGGCGAGCAATGAGATCACAAGTGTTTATATGACAAAAACAGCACAGTTGAATGAGATCTCAGACAAATTTAAGGAAATGGAGATCCTTGCTTACAGTATGTGTGTGACAAAGTCGACAAATGACCGTGCCAGTATGCTCGAACAGAGCGCAGCAACCAAGGAAGAGATCAATGGTCTGCTGGAACAGTTAGATCAGATGGCAGTGACAGAGGATGAGAAGAGCAGGGTGCAGAATATCACCGCTTATTATCAGGGCTTTACGGATGCATACCAGAAGGTGACGGACAGTATTGAGAATGGTAATAAGACACAGGCACAGGAATACTGTAATCTTGAACTTTTTAAAGCGGCAAATAAATTGAGTGATGAACTTGCGTCTTATATTGAATTTTACAATGCAGATGTAGACCGGGTGGTTGCAAACCAGAGTACGGTATATGACAGTGGAAATTATGCAAATCTGATCGTTATCGGACTTATTGTTGTGAGTCTGATCGCATCGTTGTATATAACGATCTTTAAAGTAGTTCGTCCGATCAGGAAGACGTCAAAGGAACTGAAAGTGATCGTCAAAGATATGCAGTCCGGTCATGCAGATCTGACAAAGCGTGTGACCGTAAATGGAAATGATGAGATCGCAGAACTTGCATCCGGTATGAATGTGTTCCTTGACACCTTACAGGAAGTTCTCGGAAAAATCGCAACAAACTCCAATGCGATCGGAGATGTCGTCCAGAATGTCGGAAGGAGTGTGGAGACAGCCAATACGAATGCCTATGATGTATCTGCTGTTATGGAAGAACTTTCTGCAACGATGGAGGAGGTTTCTTCTTCCGCTGCAACCGTGACCGATAATATTTCAAATGTAAATGATGAAGTGATCAGCATTGCGGATGATTCGAAGGCAATGAATGATTATGCATCCACTATGCAGGAACGTGCCGAAGAGTTAAAACAGAAGGCAGTAAACAATCAGGAAAATACAAGCCGGATGATCGCCGGCATCATCGAGTCGCTGAAGTCAGCAATCGAGGAGAGTACCAGTGTCAGACATGTCAATGAACTGACGGAAGAAATCTTAAGCGTATCCAGCCAGACAAACCTTCTCGCGTTAAATGCTTCTATTGAGGCGGCAAGAGCGGGAGAGGCAGGAAAAGGATTTGCAGTTGTGGCAGATGAGATCCGGAAACTTGCAGATTCCACAAGAGAGACAGCGAATAATATCCAGAGTATCAACGCACAGGTCACAGATGCGGTGGAAAAGCTTTCTGACAGCGCAAACCAGCTTGTTACCTATATTGATGATACGATCATGCCGGATTATGACAGCTTCGTAAAAACAGGCGAGCAGTACCGGACCGATGCAACTTATGTCAATAGTACCATGGATCACTTCGAGGAGCGTGCAAACAGTCTGAAAGAGGTTGTCCTTGTGATGAAACAGTCAGTAGAGGATATTTCCACGGCGATTGAGGAGAGTGCGAAAGGAATCGCAAATGCTGCGGAAAATACCGATATCCTTGTAGAAAACATGGAAAAGGTCAAGAAGAAAATGGAGACAAACCAGCAGATCAGTGACCAGTTGAAAGCAGAATCAGATCGTTTTCAGGGGATTTCGGACAATTTAATGCTTTAATGCATTGACATGAGAGAACGTTTTATCTATAATGAGCGAAAGAGAGAAAAAGGATAAGAGGATTGTGAAAATGGAATTGATGTACACAAGCACCAGAAATGCAAATGAAAAAGTGACAGCTTCACAGGCTATTTTAAAAGGACTTGCAGAGGACGGAGGATTATTTGTTCCGGAACAGCTTCCGACATTGGATAAGACGGTAGATGAACTTGCAGGAATGACTTATCAGGAAACAGCTTATGAAGTTATGAAGAAGTTTTTGACAGACTTCACGGAGGAAGAATTAAAGAATTGTATCAATGCAGCTTATGACAGCAAGTTTGATACAGAAGAGATCGCACCATTGGTTCAGGCGGACGGAGCGTATTATCTGGAGTTGTTCCATGGCTCAACGATTGCTTTTAAAGATATGGCATTATCCATCCTGCCACATTTAATGATCACATCAGCGAGAAAGAATCAGGTGAAAAATGATATTGTAATCCTGACAGCTACTTCCGGGGATACCGGAAAAGCAGCATTAGCCGGATTCGCAGATGTAAAGGGAACAAAGATCATTGTATTTTATCCAAAGAACGGTGTCAGCCCAATTCAGGAAAAACAGATGGTGACACAGAAGGGCGATAATACATTTGTTGTAGGTATCCATGGTAACTTTGACCAGGCACAGACTGGTGTGAAGAAGATTTTTGGTGATAAAGAAATGGCAGCGGAATTAGCAGCTGCAGGTTATCAGTTCTCCTCCGCGAATTCCATCAATATTGGACGTCTGGTGCCACAGATTGTCTATTATGTATATGCATATGCAAAATTATATGCAAATGGTGTTATTGGAAAAGATGAGAGAATCAATGTCGTAGTTCCAACCGGTAACTTTGGTAATATTCTGGCAGCATTTTATGCGAAGAATATGGGAATCCCAATTGCAAAATTGATCTGTGCATCCAATGAGAATAAGGTTCTTTACGACTTTTTCACAACCGGAACTTATGATAAGAACAGAGAATTTATGCTGACAAGCTCTCCATCCATGGATATTCTGATTTCCAGTAACTTAGAGCGTCTGATTTACCGTATTGCCGGAAATGATGCTGCAAAGAATGCGGATTTCATGAAAGCATTAAATACAAACGGAAAGTATGAGATTACGCCTGCAATGAAAGAACAGCTTGCAGATTTCTATGGAAATTATACAAGTGAGGAAGAAACAGCAGAAGAGATCCGGAACTTATACGAAAAGACAGGTTATATTATTGATACTCATACAGCAGTTGCGACAGGTGTATATCATAAGTATTTAAAAGATACAAAGGATACGGACACCAAGACCGTGATCGCATCTACTGCAAGTCCGTTCAAGTTTACAAGAAGCGTGATGGATGCGATTGATAAGAAGTATGATGCAATGACAGATTTTGAACTTGTCGACGAACTGAGCAAAATTGGAAATGTTAAGATTCCAAATGCCATCGAAGAGATCCGTACCGCAGAGGTAAGACATAAGACCGTATGTGAAGTGGATGAGATGCCAAAGGTTGTAAAAGAATTTTTGAACGTGAAATGATCGTGCAGATTTTTAGCATTTGTATCTTATTAAAACGATAATAGAAAAAATAAGGCTGTCTGATAAAACTATCAGCAGCCTTATTTTTGTGACCTGAAAATTGATTTTCTATTGATACAATTCCATTATTATTTCTTCAATTCAAAAATGAAATTAACAACACCAAACGGATACATGACCTGAAGTAAATAAGATGAACTGGACAATTCAATCAATTCGTCAGAAACAACTTCAGGAGCCTCTAATGTTAATTCTTTTCCGAGTGTATTTGAAATATTCACATTATATAATCCGTTATGAAGATTTAAGAAATCTTCCAGAGAAGCCTGAACGTATTCATCAAACTCTGTAAATTCCTCATTTACGTATCTGGATGCAAAGCTGATACAGGTTGTCTCAGGCATATCCAGATAAACTTTAGCGGATAAATCGCCATGGATCGTCTGCGAAACACAGTAATTTACAGGATACTCTTTGCATGGGTTAAAACACAGCGGAGTGAAATCATCCCCGATAAAACGCGTCAGATCATTGAACAGCAATCGCATATAGGAAGCATTGTATTCGTCTGCAGCTACATCAGTTGTATGGAAGAAATTTGCAAGAATCCGGTCAAGATCATCCTGTTTTTCGTTGCTGTAATCTAAATCCGTTAATTCATTTTCGGATTCATAATCAACAATCAGTGTTTCCAGCTGCGCATTGTTAATATAACCTTCCTCTACAAGTGTCTGTCCTAATAACAGAAAGTCCGGATACTGTGTCTTGACAAGCTCATCGACCTGTTCCTGCGTCAGATATCCCTCGCGGACAGCCAGATCGCCAAACCGACAATCGTTATGTGTCTGTGAAATGATGACATTATCTACTTCATTTGCAGTCATATATCCCTTCATAATGGCGAGAGTGCCAAGCTTCATATGCTGGGAGGATTTTTTGCCAAGGGCACTGAGCAGCTGATCTTTTGTCACTACATTGTGAGATAATAAAAATGTTCCAAAAAACTGTGCGTACATATTTTATCTCCCTTCAAATCTTGAGGTAAGGATGCTGTGCAGCTGCTCTGGATTTAAAGGCTTCTGGATAAAATCCTTTGCGCCGGCTTCAATGGCGGAACGCAGCTGTGACTGTGTTCCGACAGAAGAAACGATAATGATCTCTGCGTCTTTGTCAAAATCAATAATTTCACGGATTGCTGCATTGCCATCTTTTACTGGCATAACGATATCAAGAAAAGATAAATCAGGCTTTTCCTTTTTATAGATATCAATTGCATCCTGTCCGTTGGATGCCTCGAAAAAAGTTGGTGTACCATATTTTGAAATAAAATCTTTTAACTGCTTCCGTGCAAGTATGGAATCATCACTAATAAGAATTTTTGCATTGTCTAGTCTCATAGTAAATCCCCTTTTCCTAATTTGTTTATAGAACCTATTTTACACTAAAAAAAATGGGCATGCAATTGTAATATGCAAAAATAATGTTGTTTTTTCCCGAAAAAATGCAAAATAGGAATTGATTTTGTTCTTGAATCTTAAGGATGGAGAGATTATAATGAGTGCATCTTTGTAAAATTATGTAAAATCAGAAATGGAAGGGTAAAAGAAGATGGATGTAATGCTTGTATTTAACGTGGTGGTTGCGTTATTCGGTGCCTATATGATATGGTCAGCACTTCAGATGAAGAAGAGTGGCAGGATTAATTCCATGGTACTGGCACAGGAAGAGTTAAAAAAAGTGAAAGATACAAAGGGATTCATTGAATTTTTGTATTGGCGGGAGATGTTGTTTGGTGCGCTGGTATTGATCGTTGGGGTTCTTGGAGTCTTAAATGAGACCGTTATGCCGATTGGAAAAGCAAGTATCCTGGAAGTGATCATTTTTCCTTGCAGCTTTCATCTGGTTTCAGAATTCATTGGCGAAAGCGAGAGAGAAAGTTTTTACATTTATAATATGAGTTACATAAAAAACAGTTGTCATGGAAACAGACCGGAACCGGTAATATCCGGTGTGTTCCCAGTGGCAACTGTTTTCCTTATTTTAACGTTCCTCCATAGGAACATAAGCTTTTCGTTCGCCAACATTCTTGTATGCAGGACGCATGATCTTGCCACTGTGTGCCACTTCCTCAAGACGGTGTGCACTCCAGCCGGAGATTCGTGCAATGGCAAAAATCGGTGTGTAAAGTTCTACCGGGAGTCCTAACATGCTGTAGGCGAAGCCGCTGTAAAAGTCAACGTTTGGACTGACACCCTTGTAGATCTTGCGTTCTTTTGCAATGATCTCAGGGGCAAGCCGCTCGACCGTTGCATAGAGTTTGAATTCTTTTTCATAGCCCTTTTCTACGAAAGAGCGGAAAATAACAGCTCGTGGATCGGAAAGTGAGTAAACCGCATGTCCCATACCATAAATTAGACCAGCGTGGTCGAATGCTTCTTTATGCAACAATTTTGTCAGATAATCTGCAATCTCATCCTCGTTTGACCAGTCTTTCACCTGTTTTTTCATATCATCAAACATTTTTACAACTTTGATATTGGCACCACCGTGTTTCGGTCCTTTTAAGGAACCTAAAGAGGCTGCAATCGCGGAATAGGTATCGGTTCCGGAGGAAGATACCAGATGCGTGGTGAATGTGGAGTTGTTACCACCACCGTGCTCCATATGCAAGATCAAGGGCGGTATCTAACAATTTCGCTTCCAGTGGTGTGAATTTACTGTCAGCGCGGAGAATATGTAAAATATTTTCTGCAGTAGAATATTCTTCTTTTGGAGGATGGATAAATAAACTGGCACCATCGTGATAATGCTTATATGCCTGATAACCGTAAACAGAAAGCAATGGGAATAAACTGATCAACTGAAGACATTGTCTCAATACATTTGGAAGAGAAATATCATCCGCCCTGTCATCGTAGGAGTAAAGTGTCAATACACTCCGTGCAAGGGTGTTCATCATATCCCTGCTTGGCGCTTTCATGATGATGTCACGTACAAAACTGGTAGGCAGTGAGCGGTATTTGCTCAGCATTTTAGTGAATTCTTTTAGTTCGTCTTTCGTTGGAAGACTGCCAAACAGAAGAAGATAGGTACATTCCTCAAATCCGAAATGGCTGTTCTCGTCAATTCCGGCAATAATATCTTTTACATTATAGCCGCGGTAATAGAGTTCACCGTCTGCCGGCTGGGATACCCCGTCTACAATCTTGGTGGAACATACATCAGAAATCTCGGTCAGTCCAACGAGCACACCTTTACCGTTTATGTCTCGCAGCCCGCGTTTTACGTCGTATTTGCTATATAATTCCGGATCAATGACAGAACATTTGGCACTCAGTTCAGACAGATGCTCTAACTCCGGTGTTATCTCACAAAATGGATTGTTTTTTGTCATTCAAAGCCCTCCTTCAATTTATCGCGTTAACTTATAATAGCATATGTACTAAAATTAATACAAGAAAATTGTTCCGAATTTAAAAAAAAATTTAAAAAATTTTTAGAAAAAGTTTACATATAAACATGAAAACTTCTTAATTATTCCTATACTTTCAGGAGATATTAGATTACAATAAAAACATGTAAATAATATGTCGTTTGTTGGAAAAAATACAGTATAAAAATGGAAAAACAGGAGTTTGACAGGATGGAAACAGAAGAATTGATAAAAGCAGCTATGGAAGCAAAGGAGCATGCGTATGCTCCCATATTCCCATTTTCGGGTTGGAGCGGCACTTCTGACAAAAAGCGGTAAGGTTTATCAGGGATGCAACATTGAAAACGCAGGATATTCTCCGACAAACTGTGCGGAGCGTACAGCGTTTTTTAAGGCAGTCTATGAGGGGGAGAGCGTGAGTTTGCAGCAATTGCGATCAATGGAGATGGAGACGATTATCTGTATCCGTGCGGTGTGTGCAGACAGGTCATGGCAGAATTCTGTGAGCCGGATACGTTTCGAATTTTTGTTTCCAAAAAGAATGGAGAATATCTCGAGTACACGCTTGGGGAATTGTTTCCGGGTGCATTCACAAAGGACGATATAGACAAAGCCAGAGTTTACTAGGTGGAACATGTTTTTGCCATTTTGTCAATGGATAAAACTACAAGAAAATAGTAGTAATTTTGGTAGTATTTTTTACGTTCCGGCATTAATTTTTGCTTGTGAATCAGGGAACATTAAAGTATAATAAGACTATCAAAAAACAGCCTGGGATGTGCGACACCCTACTATTTTGAACCTACATTTACTTTAAACGGGATTCCAACATTTTCAATTGGATGCCAGGCCTCAGTAATTCGCTACGGCGGCGGGGGAAGGCAAAAGCTTGATTGAGGTTACCCACCTAGCGTTGGCTAGGAGTCAAAATTGTAGGAAACGGCATTTTGGGTATTACAAAAGATAGAATGTACGAAAGAATTTATAAAGTACAGAAGAAGTTTTGAAGACACAAAAGCGTTCACAAGACACAGAAGATCTATAGTGAGGTACAAAAGATTCCGAAAGTACAAAAGCATTTTTGAGACACAAAAGAATCATAAAAGTACCAATGAAGATAGAAGATACACACGAGAATAAAACAGAAGATACAAAAGCGAGAAGCTGCTTTCTTAGAAAGCAGCTTCTTTTTAGGTAGTGCGTGAGGGGGAAAGTGCGTTTGAAAAGAAAAATCGGACTGCTTGTCATTTTGTTACTCATATTGTGCGGCATGCTATTGGCAGGAACGAATAAAGGGTATCATAAAGACGTTTATTCAGAGCATTATGTTCCGGTAGAAGAGGTGCAGGATGAACTGTCTTTTTCTATATATAAGGAGATGGACTGGGAGCAGATATTGTTACAGAAACAGGAGTATCTGACAAAAAGGCTGCCAGCGAAATTTTAGAGTTTCTTGGATTAAAGGATTACATACAACTTCCAGAGAAAAGTGAGAACGCTGCGCTAGACCGCGGGGAGTGGAACGCTGTTTATACAGAAATCCTTGCTTATCTCGATGATGAAAAACAGTTACAACACAGGATCTGTTGCTGATGGATGTGATTGAATCGGACAGCGGATGCATTCTGGTCACAAATGAGGGGATTATCCATCAAAGTTTGGACAACATTTTCTCACAGCATGGGATAATTACCGATTGTATTTGCTAGATGGTAAATGTGTTGGAATTGCGGGAATCAGTGAAGAGGAAGCAGAGGTATATAATACTTATATCAAGGCTGTCGAAGATGGAACACTTACTTTTTATCCGGTGGTGCAGAATATGAGATTACAATGGATGCATCGGAAAAGATGTGACAGAAGGCGTGGCGGATCTTGTTTTTCAAATGGAAAGCTCCAGATCGTGCGAAAAAGAACAGGAGATCGGTGGAAAATTATTGTCCTATGATGAAAATACGATAGAGATTGAAGGCTATGGAAGAATCTCCCATACCGGGAAGATCCCGGTTTATGAACTTTAGAAGGGGAAGATGTCACGGAGAGTTCGATTTCGAAAGTGGTTCTCGGAAACATGGAAGTATCCTATGTGATCGGGGAAGAAGAAGTCTGTGCAATTTTGATCAGGACACCGGCAGTAATCGAAAATATCCGGGTTCTGTTACTGGCAGACGATGGTGGAAAATTCCGCTCCGCAGTTTATCTGAAAGCAGATGTGGATGCAAGTATTAAGTTTGGTGAAACTGTGTCGGACTATGCGGCGGGAACGCTGCTTGATGTAAGTACATGGTTTACAGAACGTGATGATACATTTTCCATTCAGCCTGCAACGGAAAATGGGAAGATTTTTCTGTGTGATGAAGCGGGAAATACCATCTCAAACGGATATTCCGGCAGTGTGGAGGTGCGCCGTTACGAGGAGGGCTACACCGTTGTGAACAGTGTTCCGTTTGAAACTTATCTTACCGCAGTGGTTCCAAGTGAGATGCCATCTACCTATGAAAAAGAGGCATTAAAGGCGCAGGCAGTCTGTGCGAGAAGCTATGCCTATATTCAGCTTATGAGGGCAGATCTGGCGGCTTTCGGAGCGCATATCAACGACAGTACGTCCTATCAGGTTTATAATAAAGTAGAGGCGGGCGAGGCATCCAGACAGGCGGTGGAGGAGACAAAACATGAGGTAATGACTTATGCGGACGAAGTAATCGAAGCATATTATTTCTCGACGTCTATGGGTTACACGGACACCGCAGAGGTATGGAATCCGGAAGAGATGGAAAACTATGGGTACCTGAAAAAAGTATGCTTAAATACGCCGGAGACAGATATTGATCTGTCAGATGAGAAAACATTTTTAGATTATATCCGGAAACCACAGACAGGATTTGACAGTGAGATCAAGTATTATCGCTGGAGTGCACAGGCGGATTTTAACGGAAAAGAAGCCGGAATCCGGCAAATTTTGGAAAACAGGCATTCCATTTCTCCAAGGAACGTGATATATTATGAATCTAATGGTAAAAATGAGACGGACTCCATGGCAGATTTTGGAAAGCTGAAAGGCATCGAAGTGGAGAAACGGAGTGCGTCAGGTTCCATCCTGACGTTACGGCTTTCCTATGAACATGGTATGGTAAAAGTTTTTTCCGAGTATAATATTCGTAAAGTACTAGGACTTGGCGCGGCAAACATTGCGTATCAGGATGGAAGTGAGAGTGCTGAGGTGACGATTCTGCCAAGTGCGTTTGCCAGTCTTGTGAACGAAGCAGACGAAACATACACTCTATATGGCGGAGGTTACGGACACGGACTTGGCATGAGCCAGAATGGTGCCAATGGTCTGGCAAAAACCGGGATGAATTATCAAGATATTTTGCATTTCTTCTATAAAGATGTCTCGATTACCAGTCTGACAGAAAAAAGTGAATTTGCGAATCAGGATGATGAATAAATTGCAGTAACAATGGAGGAAAGAAAATTGATTTGGAAGATTATCGGAAACGGAAAATCTTTTTTTGATAAATGTAAGCGGGATAAGATCAATGCATATTCTGCCCAGTCGGCATTTTTTATTATATTATCGACAATTCCATTTTTGATGGTGTTTTCTTCCCTTCTTCAATACACACCGATCACGGAGGGGACTTTGTTAAAAATGTATCAGACTGCATTGCCAGATTACATTTCAGCTTTTTTGATTTCAATCACGGATGAAGTATATAACCGTTCGGTTGGAATCATCTCCATTACGGCGATCGTGGCAATCTGGTCTGCCGCCAAGGGAATCCAGTATATGACAGATGGACTGAATTCGGTCAATGACCTGGAGGAAAACCGCAACTGGTTTGTGTTAAGACTCTGGGCAATCGTCTATACGATCGTATTTTTGTTTGCGGTTGTATTTACACTGGTTGTCCTGGTCTTCGGAAATACGCTGCATGATCTTGCAGTAGAGTATATTCCGCTATTGCAGAGTCTGACGGATCTGATCGTGAAATTTCGTGGCTTTGTGCTTTTTGGTATTTTATTTGTATTTTTTGATATTATTTTTACCATGCTGCCAAACAAAAAACTGACGTTTAAAAGCCAGATTCCGGGCGCAGCGATCTGCGCGGTGGCGTGGTATGTGTTTTCGTTTGCTTTGTCCATTTATGTGGATTATTTCAATGGCTTTTCCATGTATGGAAGTCTGACAACGATCGCATTGATCATGCTCTGGCTGTATTTTTGCATGTATATTATGATGATGAGTGCAGAAGTGAACGTGATCTTCAATGAAAGTTTCCGCAAATGGCTTAAGCGTGACCGGACAAAGAAAAAAAAGGGGTTGAGTTTTAGAAAACCCTGTGATAGAATAGCAATTGAATTTGATGCTGATCATGGGCATCAGAAATAGGAAAAGGCTATGAATGTGTCAGTAGAGCACTATACTTTTTAAAGAGAGAGCGGGTCACCGGCTGAGAGCCAGCTTAAGGTAAGATAGGAATCGAATTTCCCACAGGAGCCGCATTTGTGAACGCAGGAGATCTTGTAAATAGCAGATGACGCCTGATACACGTTACGTATCTACAAAGTGCTTTTCTTCGGATAAAGAAGAGAAGAATCAGGGTGGTACCGCGGAATCATTCGTCCCTACTAAGGGAGGATGGTTCCTTTTTTATGTCCTGAAAGATGCTTTGGGACAATTGCGAAACTCATGAAAACCTAAATTGAATTGTAAAAAATTGACAAAAGACATGAAAGACACTGGGGAGCCGCCGGTACTTAGAAGGCTGGTGCGATGCGAATCGTGCCTGACTTCTTAGTACCGCTGCGAGCGACACGTAGCGAGAGCGTGTCTTGAATGTTTTTGTTAATTTTGAACAATTGAAAGAAGAGTATGAGGAGTTTCGCAAACGCCTAGAAGTTGTTTATGAAAAAGGAGAAATGAAAATGAAAGACAAATTGCAGCAGATCAGAGAGAAAGCAATTGCAGAGATCGAGGGATCTGACGGATTAGAGCGACTAAACGAAGTCAGACAGGCAGTGCTTGGCAAAAAAGGTGAACTTACAGCAGTATTAAAAGGAATGAAAGATGTCGCACCGGAAGACAGACCAAAAGTAGGTCAGTGGGTAAACGACACACGTTCTGCCATTGAGACTGTTCTCGAAGAAAAAATGAAGAAATTAGAGGCAGATGCCTTAAAGAAAAGATATGAGGCTGAGAAAATCGATGTTACGATGCCGGCAGTGAAACATGAAAAAGGAAATCTTCATCCTGTCACACAGGTTCGAAACCAGTTGATCGACATCTTCGCATCTATGGGATTCGAGGTTTATGAAGGAACAGAGATTGAGACAGATTACTATAACTTCACAGCTTTGAATACACCTCAGGATCATCCGGCAAGAGACATGCAGGATACTTTCTACCTCTCACCGGAATTCCTGCTCCGTACCCAGACATCTGCAGGACAGATACATGTTATGGAAGCAAAGAAACCACCAATCAAGATTATTTCCCCTGGTAAGGTATTCCGTTCCGATGATGATGCAACACATTCCCCAATGTTTACACAGATGGAAGGTCTTGTGGTAGATAAGGGAATTACACTCTGCGACTTAAAGGGAATGTTAGATGAACTTGTGAAGAAGATTTTTGGCAAAGAGACAACAACACGTCTCCGTCCGTCTTACTTCCCATTTACAGAGCCATCTGTAGAAGTTGATGTAAGCTGTTTCCAGTGTGGCGGATGCGGATGTAAACTCTGCAAAGGTACAGGATGGATCGAAGTATTAGGAGCAGGTGTTGTTAACAATAAAGTTTTAGAGGGCTGTGATATTGATACGAATGAGTACAGTGGCTTTGCTTTCGGTATCGGTATTGAGCGTATTGCGATGTTAAAATACGGTATCAACAACATCAAATTACTCTTTGAGTCTGATATGCGTGTATTAAAACAGATTGACGACTAAAAACTGAGAAAGAGAAAAGAAAAGGAGACTTATCATGTTAGCACCATTAAGCTGGTTAAAAGATTATGTAGATATAGATGTTACTCCAAAGGAGTTAGAAGAAAAGCTTTTCTCCTGCGGTTTTGAAGTTGAGGAACTGATCGAGGTTGGAAAAGATGTAAGCGGCGTTGTCGTAGGTCTGGTTGAGACATGCGAACCAATTCCTGATACACATTTAAGCTTATGCCAGGTAAATGCCGGTGAGCACGGAACCTTCCAGATCTGCTGTGGAGCAGACAATGTCCATGCAGGCGGCAAATTCCCGCTCGCACTCGTAGGCGCAACAGTTTATGCAACTGCAAAAGACCATGTCACGATCGAAGGTGTGATGACAATTAAAAAAGGCAAACTCCGTGGATATGAATCCTTTGGTATGCTTTGCTCCGGAACAGAGCTTGGATTAAACGAAGATTTATATCCGGGCGCAGGATACAACGGATTACTTGTGTTACCGGAAGATGCCAGAGTTGGAGCAGACGTAAAACCGATCCTTGGAATGGATGACTGGATTTTTGACATTGCGATCACCGCAAACCGCCCGGACTGCCAGAGTATTTACGGTATCGCAAGAGAAGTAGCAGCCGTTCTCGGAAAAGAATGCAAAGAGCCTGCACTTGATTTCACAGAGACAGATGTAAAGAAGGATTTCCATGTAACTGTTTCTGCGAAAGATCTCTGCCCGAGATATATCGCACACTATGTTCATGATGTTGAGATCAAGGAATCTCCTGCATGGATGAGAAGAAGACTGGCATTAGTCGGAATCGGTGGTATCTCCAATATCGTAGATATCACAAACTACGTCCTAAAAGAAGTTAGGTCAGCCGATGCATGCATTCGATTACGCTTACTTAGAAGGTGACGAGATTAATGTCAGACGTGCAGATGATGGCGAGAAGATCACAACATTAGACGAAAAAGAATTTGAATTAAATAATTCAAATCTTGTCATCTGTGACGGAAAAAAACCGGTTGCACTGGCAGGCATTATGGGTGGCTTAAATTCTGAGATTCAGGACACCACAAAAGAAGTGATGTTCGAGGCTGCAAAATTTGCCCGCGACAACATCCGTAAAAGCTCCAGGGCACTGGGACAGTCCTCTGATTCCAGCGCAATGTATGCAAAGGGTGTTTACGAATACACAACTGTTATGGCAATGAAACGTGCTCTTCATTTAGTAGAGGAGTTAGGCTGTGGTAAAGTTTCTTCCACACACATTGAAGTGTCTACCGGAAACTCCATCGAGCCAAAAGAGATGAAAGTAAGTGTAAAACGTGTCAATGGGGTTCTTGGAATCGAAGTCCCAGATGCTGACATCGTTCGTATTCTTACTGCTTTAAATTTTGCACCGGTCATCAACGGTGATGAGCTGACATTGCAGATTCCTGCTTACCGTGAAGATATGGATTCTTACCCGGATGTGGCGGAGGAAGTGATCCGTATGTATGGCTATGAGCATGTAATCCCAACCTTTATGCCGACTGCGAAAGTGACATTAGGTGGATTAAACTTAAAACAGAAGACAGAACTTAAAATCAAACGTGCACTCTGTGCAGCAGGAGCTTATGAGGGAATTCATTACTCCTTCTTCTCACCGTCTGATCTGGATCTGTTAAGACTGCCGGAAGATGCAAAAGAGAGACATGCAATCCGTCTGATCAATCCAATTAATATTGATCTTTCACTGATGAGAACTACACTTGCACCGCAGATGATCCATGCGATGGCAAGAAACCAGAAAAAGCAATTTTAGAGGGAAGAATCTTCGAACTTGGAAATGTATTTATTCCAAAGATCTCCCACTTACGGAGTATCCGGATGAGAGAGACACTGTGCGTTGGATTATTTGGCGAGAAGGAATCTTTCTACACATTAAAAGGATTTGCAGAGACGGTTGCAGATGCACTGAATATTACATTCACATACGAGGCAGCCGAGAATACATTCCTTCATCCATATCAGACAGCAGAGATTTTCTGTGAGGGTGAGAAAGTCGGATATCTTGGAAAGGTTTCTTACGAGATCATGGATGAACTTGATATGCGTGTACCGGCTTACGTCATGGAGATTGATCTTGCATCCCTGAAAAATGGTATGGAAAAGAGCAGATCTTTACTCCGTTGCCAAAATATGCAGAAGAAAAACGTGATTTCGCATTTGTGGTAGACAAAAACATCACCTGTGCGCAGATTGAAAATGGTATCAAAGAGGCCTGCGATTATGTCACAGATGTAACATTATTCGATGTCTACGAAGGAATCCAGCTTGGACCGGATAAGAAGAGCATGGCATTCTCAGTTGTATTTACTCCGGCTGACGAAGAATTCACAACGGAAAGAGTGGAAGGTTTTGTCAAGAAAATCTTAAAGAACTTAGAGAAAACACTTGATATCAGGCTTCGTGCATAATATGATAGAAACATGGCAAAGAGTCGCAGCAGCGGCTCTTTGTTATGTACAGAAAATGCTAATAGATGGAGAACAATCATGGATGTAAAAGATTTTTATTATGATCTTCCACAGGAACTCATTGCACAGGATCCATTGGAGGATCGTTCCAGCTCCAGACTGATGGTTTTAGATAAGATCACAGGAGAAGTGGAACACAGACATTTTAAGGATATTACAGAGTATTTAAGACCGGGCGACTGCCTTGTCATTAATAACACAAAGGTAATCCCGGCACGTCTTTATGGCGTGAAGGAAGGTACCGAGGCCAAAATCGAAATCCTTCTCTTAAAAAGAAAAGAAAATGATATCTGGGAAACACTCGTAAAACCGGGAAAGAAATGCAAGATCGGAACGAAAATTGTTTTCGGCGAAGGGATTTTGACCGGTGAAGTTGTCGATATTGTAGAGGAAGGCAACCGGCTCATCCAGTTCCATTATGAAGGGATTTTCGAAGAGATATTAGACCGGCTTGGCCAGATGCCGCTGCCACCGTACATTACACATCAGCTTCAGGATAAGAACCGTTACCAGACAGTCTATGCCAAATATGACGGATCCGCTGCAGCTCCGACAGCAGGGCTTCATTTCACACCGGAATTGTTGCAGCAGGTGCGTGACATGGGGGTAGAAATTGCGGAAGTAACACTGCATGTCGGACTTGGAACGTTCCGTCCGGTCAAGGAAACAGATGTGTTAAAGCATCATATGCATTCTGAATTTTATAAAATCGAACAGTCAGAAGCGGATAAGATCAATAAAGCGAAAAAAGAAGGCCACCGTGTCATTGCAGTGGGAACAACAAGCACCAGAACTTTAGAGTCTGCTGCGGACGAGAATGGTTTCCTCACAGAAAAAAGCGGATGGACAGAAATTTTTATTTATCCGGGATATCAGTTCAAAGTCATCGATGCACTGATCACTAATTTCCATCTGCCGGAATCCACACTGGTAATGCTTGTATCCGCACTTGCCGGAAGAGAACATGTACTGGCAGCCTATGAGACCGCAGTAGAAGAAAAATATCGTTTTTTCAGTTTTGGCGATGCGATGTTTATTGTAGACCGGGAGTCTTAAAACTACTTGTAATCGCAAAGAACTTGTTATACAATTATCTTAAATATTTCATGAAGGAGAAGTGAGGTATGGAGGAGCGGAGAAAGCATAAGAGACTTGATCTGGAAGTCATGGTTGAATTAGAACGATTAGATGAAGAAAGCGTGACCACTTTGAAATATGTCCATGTCGAGGTGACAGATATTTCAAGAAGCGGTCTCGGATTTAAGTCGAAGGCAGATCTTGAGATTGGGAGCTATTACGATACAAGGATTCAGATCTGGACGAAAGAAGTTGTGGATGCTGTTATTGAAATCGTCCGGAGAGATGCTTTGCCGGAGGGCGGTTATAAATATGGATGCAGGTTTATTGGGATGACGGATACTGACGCACTCAAGATAGATATTTACCAGATATTTAATGATCTGTAAAAGAACCGGGGATCCGATACTACAATGCAGGAGTATATCGCTATGTCGTTTCAAAAAATAAAATCATCTACATCACGGTGTTTTGATATCAGCACAGCAGCATTGCATATCATTGCAATGCTGTTCATGCTGATGGATCACCTTTGGGCAACACTTCTTCCGGCGCAGGAATGGCTGACCTGTGTTGGCAGGATCGCATTTCCGATTTTTGCATTTATGTCGGTAGAAGGTTATTTTCATACCCATAATTTCAAAAAGTACTTATTGCGAATGCTGGTTTTTGCAGTGATCTCAGAGATACCGTTCGATCTGATGTATGGCGGAACATGGTTTTATCCGGTTCACCAGAATGTGATCTGGACGTTTATCCTTGGTCTTTTAGGAATCCATATAATGGAAACAGTGCGAAAGAAAAAGAAAACACCTGTTTTTGTACTGACAGCCATACTGGTTACGATTGCCGGAGGTTTACTCGGAACACTGACAATGGTGGATTATTATGGAATCGGTGTACTGACTGTTTTTATTTTTTACTTTTTCCGCGGACGCAAATGGTGGTGTCTGCTTGGTCAAATTGCTGCTCTTTATTGGGTAAATGTGGAATTGCTTGGCGGATTAATGTATCCGGTCCGTTTGTTCGGTATGGAGTTTGAACTCTGCCAGCAGGGGCTTGCATTGCTTGCATTAGTGCCAATCTGGCTTTACAGAGGACGACAGGGATATCACAGCAAACCATTCCAGTATTTCTGTTATGCATTCTATCCGGTCCACATGCTCATTCTGGTGCTGATACTGGGCTTTGTGAACCGGTGATCTGTCTGATGTTGACCGGTCAAGGGAATATTTTTAATTTGTTGTCTCCCGGCGGATAAGGATAGGCGTAATTTGTTTATGGATTGGTTCTGCCAGCGGAACTGGTTTTCTCTTTTTACGTTCTTCCATCTGCTGCACTAATAATTCCATGGAGGTGTGTGCAATCACATCGATTTGCTGTCCAATGGTTGTGATCGGCAAAATAGCTTCACTGGCAATCGGAGAGTTGTCAAACCCTACCAGTTCATATGTGTCAGGGAGACATCCATATTTTTGAAAGATAAGATTCAGGAACATATTCGCATAGGTGTCGTTCGCAAGAAAGACACCTTTTTTTTGTCCGGGATATTTTTCATCGATATCAGCAAAGATGATTTTCATTTGTGAAAAGAGCTCCTGATAAGAATCTCCACACACATTAAGATTTAATTCATAAGGCACATGATGTTCTTTACAGATGTCTTCAAATGCACGAATTCTGTTGTAGGCAGGAATAATCTTTGACACATCTGCATTAATATGAATCAGCACATCACAATGGTCACGGATCAAAAGTGATGCAGCCTGCAGAGCTCCCATATAATTATCAGTTGTGACACTGCAGATATGTTCTGCCTCACGTTCAATTGCTATGACAGGAATCTGATAAGAAGCAAGCTTTTCGGAAGAAAGCGTATGGCTTAATACGATCAGGCCTTCGATCTGATAAGACATCAATTCTTCAATATACTGCTCCTCCTCATCTGGTCCGTTATCACTGACAAAAACAAGAAATTTATAATGATAATCACGGTAGCTGGAAAGAAGCTGGGTTAACATTTCTGAGTAGTAGTGAAGGTAAAGATTTGGTACGATAATCCCGATAAATTCACTTTTCCCATTTGCGAGCACCTTTGCGAGTTTGTTCTTTTTATATCCTAAATCCTCAAGAGCCTGAGATATTTTTTCCTGATTTTCAAGTGTCAGTGAATCCGGATGATTAAAATATCTTGAAATTGTAGTTTTGGAAAAATGCGTGTATTCTGCAATGTCAGCAAATGTCACCTGTTTTTTCGCCATAAGTATCTGTCTCCTTTACGCATTGTCTATTGTATTTATCAGTATGTTAAAATATGAATCGTTTCGTTACAGTTTCATATTACACATAGTATAGCAATTAAGTTCTTGAATATCAATAAAAAAATAACTGGTTACGTAACTGGTTACTTTAACTTAAAAAAGTGTTGACATCTATTGGAAAATAGGTTATTATCCAATTATAAAGTAACCGGTTACTTTACCGGTTATACAACAAGACTAAATGGAGGAATAGTGTATGAAAAGAGGGTTGAAACAAAAAAAGTCTACAGGCAGACAAACGCTTGTAAGTAAAGTTTCCTATGTCAAAAGAAAGGAACTGGCAGCTGTATGTGTTTTTCCTGATGCCGGCATTGGTGTTAACAATTATATTTAAGTATCTTCCGATGGGTGGGCTGCTCATCGCATTCGAAGATTATAATGTGATCAAAGGTGTTTTTGGAAGTCCCTGGGTAGGGCTGGAATACTTCAAACGGTTTTTATCCTCACCGGATTTTATGAGTTATCTGTTAAACACATTAAAACTCAGCATTTATGGACTGCTTTGGGGTTTTCCGATTCCAATTATCCTGGCATTATTACTGAACCGGATCCGTAAGCAAGGTATAAAAAAGAAAATACAGCTTTTAATCTATGCACCTAACTTTATTTCCGTTATCGTACTCTGCGGTATGGTACGTATGTTTTTATCACCGGTTGGTCCGATGAACCGTATTCTCGGTATCACTACAAATTGGATGACAATGCCGACTGCCTTCAGGACAGTTTATATTGCAAGCGGAATCTGGCAGGGAGCAGGATGGGCATCCATCATGTACACGGCAGCTTTAGCCAATGCCAGTAAAGAATTAGAAGAAGCGGCTGTTATGGATGGTGCAAATCTGCTGCAGCAAATCTGGTATGTCGAGTTGCCGGCCATTAAAGATATTATTGTAATTCAGTTTATTTTACAGGCCGGAAACATTATGAGTATCGGATTTGAAAAAGCATATGCATTACAGACGGATATGAACCTTCCGGCATCTGAGATTTTATCAACTTATGTGTATCGGATCGGACTTCTGAACGGAGATTATGGCTACTCAACGGCTGTCGGATTGTTCAACTCTGTCATTAATGTTATTTTATTGATTTTCGTAAATTTTGTAGTAAAGAAAATAAACGATGGAGAAGGATTATAGGAGGATGAAAAGATGGAAACATCAAGAAAAATAAAATATTCGGGAATTGACCGTCTGATTTTAGGTATAGCATATGCGCTTCTCGGTTTGTTTGTTCTTTCGATTGTTATACCTTTGATATATGTAGTTCTGGCATCTTTTATGGATCCGACTGTTTTAAATAATCAGGGACTGAGTTTTCGGATAAAAGACTGGACATTAGATGCGTACCGGCGTGTTTTAGAGAATGAAATGATATGGAGAGGATTTTTTAATTCATTTTTCTACTCGCTGGCGTTTACTGCAATTTCTGTTTTTATAACACTTCTTGCAGCTTATCCGATGTCAAAAAAAGAGTTTGTCGGCAGAAATTTTTTTAATGTAATCTTTCTGATCACTATGTTTTTTGGTGGTGGAATGATTCCGACATTTATATTAATCAACCGTTTACATATGGTGAATACTGTATGGGCTATTTTAATACCCGGAGCATTCAATGTATGGAATATGATTCTTGCAAGAACTTATTACCAGTCAATACCAAAGGAACTCAGAGAGGCGTCATCTATTGATGGTGCAAATGAAATCCAGCATTTTTTCAAAATTATGATTCCGGTGTGTAAACCAATCATCGCCGTACTGGCACTCTGGTCTTTTGTTGGAATGTGGAACAGCTATTTTGATGCACTGATTTATTTGAATGATGCAGATCTGCAGCCATTACAGCTTGTGCTTCGTTCCATTCTTGTACAGAATACACCACAGCCTGGAATGATCGCTGATATCCAGAGTACGGCTGAGATGGCAAAAGTAGCGGAACAGTTAAAATATGCGACTATTGTTGTGTCAAGCTTACCATTATTAATTATGTATCCATTTTTCCAGAAATATTTCGATAAAGGAATTATGGTTGGATCTGTAAAAGGTTAAAGAAGGGGGGAACTTCCTATATGCGTAGAAAAATAAATAGAATGTTGTCATTCGGGCTTGCACTGATCATGATGTTTAGTATAGCCGGCTGCGGAAGCAATGCACAGCCACAGGCAGAGATAGATCCGGACACTCCGGTTTCCGAAGTACAGTTTCCGTTAAAAGAAACTGAGGAATTATCCTTTATTACCAGTGCACCGGCAACCTCAACGCAGGATCCGAATGAAAGGATCATTTTTCAAAGACTTGAGGAACAGACGAATGTGCATATTAAATGGACGTGTTTTGTATCGGATCAGTTTTCTGATAAAAAAAATCTTGCATTAGCACAATTTGGCAATCTGCCGGATGGCTTGTTTAATGCCGGAATGAGTGATTACGATCTGCTTCGTTATGCAAAGCAGGGGATTATTATTCCCTCTTGAAAATCTGATTGATAAATATATGCCAAATCTTCAGGCTGTATTTGAAAAATATCCGGAATACAGGACCATGTGTACCGCACCGGATGGACATATATATTCATTTCCATGGATTGAGCAGCTTGGTGCCGGAAAAGAAGCCATACAGGCCATTGGAGATATCGCATATATCAATAAAAAATGGCTGGATTATCTTGGATTGGAAATACCCACAACAACGGATGAACTGGAACAGGTATTAATTGCATTCCGGGATCACGCGGATGAATTGCAGGAAGAATTTGATATTGAAGGTGATGTGATACCGATGTCCTTTATTATCAACAATGGAGATCAGGATCCCGCCATTCTGATCAATGGATTTGGAGAAGGCTATGGTGATACCGGGGATCATTTTGCAGTAACGGATGAAGGAAAGGTCATTTACACAGCTGTTCAGGAAGGGTATAAAGAAGGCATTGAATGGCTGCATAAATTAGTTACAGAAGATCTTATAGATCCGGAAGCATTCACACAGGAATGGTCTACCTATGTTGCAAAAGGTAAAAACCACCGATATGGTCTTTGCTTCTCCTGGGATATTGCAAATATTGATAACAATGTTGATTATGTAATGCTCCCTGCACTTACAGGTCCGACGGGTGTGCGGAATATCACAAGACAGAACAATAGTGAGACAAGCGGTTTTGACAGAGGACGTTGTGTACTTACGACCAGTTGCAGAAATACCGCACTGGCAGCAGCATGGATCGATCAGATGTATGCACCATTACAGTCTCCACAGAACAATTGGGGCAGTTATGGTGAGACAGATTCCTTTAATATTCTTTGAATTATCTACAAACGAAAAAGGTGATCCGATGTTAAAACATATGGATTTAGGCGACCAGTCTCCGGTAGAAGTCCGAGAGGCACAGTCTGTTAATGGACCGCTTGCCATCCTAAATGAATATTATGGTGAGTATGTAACACAGCCGGAAGATGCAAAATGGCGACTTGACAATATGCATGAGACATATTTGGCAGATATGAACAGTAAATACGTTTATCCGAATGTATTTATGAGTATAGAAGACACGAATAAGGTGTCGCAATATGACACAGATATTAAAAAATATGCCGAACAGAAAAAAGGCCGACTGGATTTTAAACGGCGGCATAGAAAAGGAATGGGATTCCTATCTTGAAAAAATGGAAAAATATGGATTATCAGATTATCTTTCCATTAAACAGAAATACTTTGACAACTATCAGAAATCATTATCAGAATAATCAGGAGAGAAATAATATGAGCAATATGTTAGAAAAAGCCAGAAAATACGAGACAGAAAAAATTGCTGCTACAGATCCGCAGACAAAACCTTTATTTCATGTTTCTGCTCCAACCGGATGGATCAACGATCCAAATGGATTTTCGTTTTACGATGGGCAGATACATCTGTTTTATCAATATCATCCATATAACAGGGAATGGGGACCAATGCACTGGGGACATAGCGTTACGTGCGATATGATCCACTGGGAACAGCTTCCAGCGGCACTTGCTCCGGATGAAGAATATGATAAAGCCGGATGCTTTTCAGGAAGTGCGATCGAAGCAGATGGTAAACATGTACTTGTATATACAGGAGTAACTAGAATAAAACAGCCTGACGGAAGTGAGCAGGATCGTCAGAATCAGTGTATTGCATTTGGTGATGGAAAAGATTATCAGAAATATGACAAAAATCCTGTCATGACCGGAGAAATGCTTCCAGAGGGATGCAACAGGGTAGATTTCCGTGATCCGAAGATCTGGAAAGAAAATGATACCTATTATATGATCGTTGGCAATAAAAATGAAAATCAGATCGGACAGGTTGTGTTATGTTCAAGCAAAAATCTGACTGACTGGAAATTTGAAACAATTCTTGCTTCAAACGAAAGCGGAAAAATTGGTACAATGTGGGAGTGTCCGGACTTCTTTCAGCTGGGCAGTAAAAGAGTGCTGATCTGTTCACCGCAGGATATGAAAGCGCAGAAATATGAGTTTCATAATGGACATAACAGTGTTTATTTTCTTGGGGACTATGATGAAAAAGCACATACATTTGTAAAAGAATTGCCGCATGCACTTGATTATGGAATGGATTTTTATGCACCGCAGACAACTGAACTGCCGGACGGCAGACGTATTATGATTGCATGGATGAAATCCTGGGATGCATGTGTGATTCCAAATTCACAGGATTGGCAGGGAATGATGACACTGCCGAGGGAATTGGAATTAAAAGATGGTAAAATCTGGCAGACACCGGTGCGTGAAATTGAAAAGTATCATAAAAATCCATGTCGATATGATCATGCAGAAATAAATCAGGAAACAACACTGTGCGGAATTGAAGGTCGGACGATCGACCTTACCGTTTTACTGGAAGAGGATGAATTTCAAACATTTTCCATGAAACTTGCCGCAAATAAGGAATATGAAACAAGCTTTACTTATCATAAGGCTGAAAATATGCTTGAGATCGATCGCACTTATTGCGGTGTGACAAAAGATGTTGTCTGCGTGCGGAAACTGAAGATTTCAAATCCGGAAGGGCTTAAGAAAATGAGATTTATTTTGGATCGTCAGTCAATCGAACTATTCCTGAACAATGGGGAGCAGGTTGCGACAACAGCCATCTGTACGCCGTTGGAAGCGCAGAAAATCTATTTTTACAGTGACAAAAAAATACATATTAATGTTGAAAAGTATGATATAATGAGTGCAAGTGAGAAGAATGCATTTATGCATTCGGCGAACGACGAAATTATTGAGTGATGAAATCACGATATAGTAAAATTATAAAACAAAAACTACTATCAGACACGGAGGAAAAAGTATGGATGTTGTAGCTTTAGGTGAATTACTCATTGATTTTACCGAGAATGGGATCAGTAGTCAGGGAAATCCATTATTTGAGGCAAATCCGGGTGGTGCACCATGTAATGTACTGGCAATGTTAACAAAGCTCGGACATAAGACAGCTTTTATCGGAAAAGTGGGAAATGATTTTTTCGGAAAACAGCTGGAACAGACGATTATGGAAGTCGGGATTGATGCATCAGGCTTACAGAAAGATGATGACGTACATACAACGTTAGCACTGGTACATACTTATCCGGATGGAGACAGGGATTTTTCGTTTTACAGAAATCCCGGTGCAGATATGATGCTTAAAGAAGAGGAAGTCCCGGAAGAGTTAATAAAAGGAACACGAATCTTTCATTTTGGCACACTGTCCATGACACACGAAGGTGTACGAAATGCAACAAAAAAAGCACTTCGTGCTGCAAAAGAAGCCGGTGCTGTCATTTCCTTTGATCCGAATCTGCGCGAGCCGCTCTGGAACTCCTTAGACGAAGCAAAAGAACAGGTGCTTTACGGATTGGGACTGTGTGATATTTTAAAGATTTCTGATAATGAGATCCAGTGGCTGACCGGAGAAGAAGATTTCACAAAGGGTGTACATTGGATCCTTGAGAGATATCATATTCCATTGATCCTTGTATCCATGGGCAAGGGAAGGAAGCCGTGCTTACTATAAAGATCTTATTGTAGAAGCGAAGCCTTTTATACAGAAGAATACGATTGAGACAACCGGAGCCGGAGATACCTTCTGTGCATGTGTTCTCCATTATGTTTTAGAGCATGGACTTACCGATCTTACAGAGAACGGTCTGAAAGAGATGCTGACTTTTGCAAATGCAGCGGCATCCATTATCACTACACGCAAAGGCGCACTCCGCGTAATGCCGGAACGGGAAGAGGTTGAGAAATTGTTATCCTGTTTCAATTGATACTGTGTATACAATATATGAGCGGCAGATTACCGCTCATATATTGTATAATGATGTTTTCTAAGCAACTGTACTGCTGCATCTAATGATATTCTGTCATACATTTCCAGACGTAATACTCCATCTTCAAACTCACGGTTGTGAATGATGCCGATATTTTTAATACTCAGATGATTACTTGCAAGTATTGTAGCGACAGTTGCAATCCCGCCGGCCTCATCTAACAGATCTAAATACAGTTCATATATTTCTTTGATCGGACCTTTGTTCGTGATCGCAATTGAATCCCTGTAATCTTTGGCGGACTGAAAATCCTGAAGCAGTGCATCTGCATCAGAAGATAAAATATCGTGTTTGGTTTTCTCTAACATTTCCTCATAGGCATCGATCAGCCGCACGATCTGTTCACTGTTGGACTGGCAGATATTCTGCCACATAACAGGAGAGGAGGAAGCGATTCTGGTCAGATCTTTAAATCCCCCCGCAGCGATCGTCTTCATCGTCTCGTCTGCGTCGTCGGATTTTTTGACAAGATTGACGAGACTGTATGCGATGATGTGCGGCAGATGGCTGATGGCAGCTGTGGCATAATCGTGTAAATGATAGTCTAATACCAGGGCGACAGCACCTAACTGGGTCACCAGGGAACGAAATTCTTCTAAGCGTTCCGGTGATGTCTTAGTTGTGGGTGTCAGAATATAATATGCATTTTCCAGCAAATATTCATTTGCATTTTTTAAGCCTGTTTTTTCAGAGCCGGCCATCGGATGCCCGCCGATAAAGCAGTCCTCCATTGCGAGGGCAGTCACTTCTTCGTGAATATCTGTTTTGACGCTTCCGACATCTGTGATGATACATCCGTTTTTGATATTTCCCTTTAACTGGCGCAGGTATTCGATATTTCTTTTTACCGGTGTGCACAGAAAAATATAATCGCAGTCATAAAAATCTTTGATCTCACATAAATTCTGATTGGAGATCAGATGTTCTCCGTAAGCTTCGGTAATGGTTTCCTGATGACCGGCAGTTGCGATAATGGTTACATCAGGGTAAAGTGTATGAATTTTTTTTGCAATGGACCCTCCGATCAAACCAAGTCCGATAAATCCTATTTTCTGAAACAAATCATGTTCCCCCATAAGTCATTTTTGTATATTTAGAAAGTCTTATACATCATATCCACATTTTATGAAAAAGTCAACACGTTAAAGTATAAAAGTGATTGGTTAAAGCATAAAAGCGATTAGTTATATCATGAAAAAGGAAAACAGAACATTTTCTACGAATATGTACAAATTGTGAATATTGTGTAAACAATCAAATGAAAATTGCTAAAAATGTTCAAAATGCATACATAATATATAAGCAATCCAATGATAATATAATAATAGTTAGTAAATATGAATAAATATATTGTAAAAAATTGAAAAATTTAGTAAAATATAACCATTAAACAACATTCGATGACAACGAAACAAAATCATCAATGAAAAATGTATGGGAGGATTTGCTATGAACGTTTACACAACTGACAAAATTCGCAATGTGGTTCTCTTAGGCCATGGGGGATCCGGCAAGACAAGTCTTGTCGAGGCAATGGCTTATCTTGCAGGAATGACAACCCGTATGGGAAAAGTTGCAGACGGCAACACGATCAGTGATTACGACAAGGAAGAGACAAAACGTCTTTTCTCCATCAACACTTCCGTGATCCCGGTTGTCTGGGGCGATACGAAGATCAACATCCTTGATACACCCGGATATTTTGATTTTGTAGGGGAAGCAGAAGAGGCAGTGAGCGTGGCAGATGCGGCGATCATTGTAGTTTCCGGTAAGGCAGGGATCGAGGTCGGAACGAAGAAAGCATGGGAGATGTGCGAGAAATACAAACTTCCGAGAATGGTATTCGTAACGGATATGGATATTGACGAGGCAAGCTACCGGCAGGTTGTGGAAGATCTTCAGCAGATGTACGGCAAGCGCATCGCACCGTTCCATCTTCCGGTCAGAGAGAATGGACAGTTTGTCGGATATGTCAATGTGCTGCAGCAGAGAGCCAAGAGATGGAAAGAAGATGGAACCGTAGAAAAGTCTGATGTTCCGGATTACTCCAAAGACAACTTAAATATCTGCAGGGAAGCATTGATGGAAGCTGTCGCTGAGACGAGTGAAGAGTTTATGGAACGCTATTTTAACGGCGAAGAGTTCTCGGAGGATGAGATCCGTCAGGCACTCCGTGTGAATGTGGCAGACGGCAGCATTGTTCCGGTTCTGATGGGTTCCAACACACTGGCAAGAGGAATGTATACATTGCTGGTCGATATTGTGAAGTATCTGCCAAGTCCGGAAAAACGTTCCTGTACCGGTATCAATGCCAAGACGAATGAAGTGTACAGTGCAGATTATGATTTTGCAAAACCAAAGTCAGCTTATGTATGGAAGACGATCGTAGATCCATTTATTGGAAAATACTCCCTGATCAAAGTGAATTCAGGCGTTTTGAAAACGGATGATGTGTTATATAACCATCACAAAGATGTGGAAGAAAAAATCGGAAAACTGTATGTGCTCTGTGGAAACAAACCGGAGGAAGTAAAAGAACTTCATGCAGGTGATATCGGTGCTTTGGCAAAATTAGCAAGCCCGGCAACCACGGATTCCCTTTCCACAAAAGCAAATCCGATTTTGTATATTCGAACCTCAATCTCCACACCATATACTTACATGAGATATAAGGCAGTGAATAAGGGCGATGAGGATAAAATCTCACAGGCTCTCCAGAAACTCATGATGGAAGATCTTACACTGAAAGCGGTCAATGACAGTGAGAATGGCCAGACACTCCTCTATGGAATGGGAGACCAGCATTTGGAAGTTGCAGTCAGCAAACTTTTAAACCGCTACAAAGTGGAAGTTGAACTGAAGAAGCCTAAGATTGCATTCCGGGAAACGATCCGCAAGAAAGCAGATGTGGAGTACAAGTATAAAAAGCAGTCCGGCGGTCACGGACAATATGGACACGTCAAGATGACATTTGAACCATCCGGCGATCTGGAACAGCCATATGTATTTGAACAGACGGTTGTTGGCGGAGCAGTTCCAAAGAACTATTTCCGGCAGTAGAAAAGGGAATTCAGGAATCCTGTCTGAAAGGTCCTGTCGCTGCATATCCGGTTGTCGGTGTGAAGGCAGTTTTATACGATGGTTCTTATCATCCGGTAGATTCCTCAGAGATGGCATTTAAAACCGCTGCAAAGCAGGCATTTAAGAAAGGCTTCTTAGAGGCTTCCCCGGTTCTCTTAGAACCGATCGCATCATTGAAAGTGGTCGTGCCGGATAAGTATACCGGAGATATTATGGGAGATCTGAACAAGCGGCGTGGACGTGTGCTTGGAATGAACCCGACAGATCATGGTTATCAGGAGATCGTTGCAGATATTCCGTATATGGAATTATTTGGCTATAACACGGATCTTCGTTCCATGACAGGTGGAAGCGGTACATATTCTTATGAGTTTTCAAGATATGAGCAGGCTCCGTCTGATATACAGGAGAAAGAGATTGCTGCAAGAGCAAGCAAAGTAGAGAAACTCGACGAGTAAAGGAGGAGATGTGGATTTATGAAGATCACAAGAAATATTTTCATAATTTTATATGCAATACTTCTTGTGATCAACGATCCACAGGTCGCACGTGCCCATACGATCGAAGGAATCGGAATCTCTCAGGCAGGTATCATTGAAAACAAACCTGTTTATGTTGATCCGTATGAAGAAACCGGTCAGAAGGCATATCATATTACCTATATTCTGAATGGAGGAGAGAACAGCATTTCCAACCGTGAGGTCTATCACGAAAAGGAACTTCCGGTGACATTGGATGTCCCGGTGAAGGAAGGTTATAATTTTGCCGGATGGTATACAGACAGCAGTTATACAAAGAAGGTGACAGAGATCACAAAGAAAAGTCCTTCTGAACTTGTTCTTTTTGCAAAATGGACAAAGACAATCGACAGTTATCTGAACGTTGAGATGTATTCTTATCACACCGGAAATCTGCTTGCGATGAACCAGAAAGAATTAAGACAGTGCAGTTATAATTTTATGGATGAATTATCCATTCCGGGAATGCCTTCCACCAGAGAAAAAGATTATGTAAACAACTATATCAACACAGCAGATATGTGCATGCAGGGACTTTGTTTTACACCGGATTACGTGATCATGACAGCATACACTGAGGATAAAAATGAACCGGGAGCCCTGATGGTATTTGACCGGGAAACCGGAGATTATCTTGTGACACTTGGAATGAAAAAGACAGTCACCTTGGTGGTGTTGCTTTTGACGGAGAAAATTTATGGGTATGTCACTCTAATTCCAATACACTAGAGCGTATCTCCTATGAATATATCAGGCTGATCGCGGAAGATGCACCTGGTTATTGTATTGATGCATCTGCAATTTCAGACGAATATTATCTGAGAAATACACCTTCCTGCATTACCTGTTATGGTGGCCGTATCTGGGTCGCAACTTACAATAAGATGTTCCGCTCCAAAATGTATGCATACACCTATGACACACAGTTAGACAAATTGGTTGCATTGAGTAATTACAATATTCCATGCAAAGTGCAGGGAATTGCATTTGATTCACAGGGTGCCGTATACTTAAGTACATCGCTTGGAAGAAGCAATTCTTCTTACCTGAAAGTATATTCTTCTCTGATTGCATTGAACCAGAGCCCGTCAACACCATCGGTTAAGGTGGAGATGCCTCCGTGCTCCGAGGAAATCGCAATTGTGGAAAATAACCTTTATGTTTTGTTTGAGTCTGCAAGCTCAAAGTATTTTGAAGGTACAGATGGCAAGGGAACCAGTGTAGCACCAATTGATAAAGTACTAAAAGTGAATGTTGCAACTATCTGGTAAGAAATTGCCAGATGGAAACATGCATCATAAAGTGTATGAGAAAGAAGCGGGCGGCCTCTATTGAGACTGTCCGCTTCTTTCTTTCATGAGCCGGATGATTTTATCTGCTTTTCTGCTTCCTCCGGTGACATGCTCTGTTTTAATATCGAAATCATAAGTTCTGTTTCAGGCTTTGTGAACTGGATATTCTGCTTTTGGCGGAGGAGAGCGTTCCGAGCAGAAATGGCATCATGTCTTTCATTTCGGTAGGTTTTTACTGTTTGCAAAATTCATTAAAAAGAAAGCTTTTCCGGTGACAGATTCTGAAATACCGGATTGGTTTTAAAACATCATTTTCCATAGAAAATCCTCTCTGATTTTTTACAACAAATAAAGGCTGATGGTGTTATCCTGCAAAAATTGTTTCATAGGTTTCAAGCATGGAAAACATATTGGTCAGCATATCGATCGTCTCAAGCTCTTTTGGGGTACAGAAAGGGCGGAGGCTGTTTAAAAGTGACTGTGGGTTGTTTTCCTCTTCCGGCAGAGCACATGGATAAGACCTGTTCTTCCTGTGAAAAGATATGAAGCGTATTTTGAAGTTCCATATACTTTATTAATATGGCAAATTGTTTTTGTGAACTTTTCATGTATGGAATTACGGTTTTAACATCTGGATCTCTCGTCTGTGTCATAGTATCGAAAGGGGTAAGTGGTGTAGCTTCGTCCATAAGAATTGCCTTTTTCTTTTATTTTATGTGCGAAAAGAAACAATATGCCAGATATGTCGCAAACGAATTTTCAAAGCATAGGATAGAGAGAGGAGGAAAAATGTCATGTTAGTGGTGGAAAATAACAGTGTTTATGAGATAGATGAAGAGTGTCTCAAAGAAGAAGTGTGCCAGAGGAATGTGAGGTATACAAGAAGATTGTCAGAGAGCGGGAAGTGGCAAAGAACAAAGAGAAAAAACCAAAGTAACGACAAAAACCACCCAGACCGTGAAGTCTGGGTGGTTTACCGGTCAGGGGAACTTTAGTTCCCCATTGATGTCTGCCTGCGATTAGCAGAAGCCGTTTCCGTTACCACATCCGCCACAGCAGAGAAGAAGTAAGATGATCCATAAGCAGTCATTTCCACCGCCACATCCGTTGTTGCCACAGAATCCGCCGTTATTACCACAGCAGCAGCTCAATAAAATGATGATCCAGAGAATAGAGTTGCATCCTCCCTCATTACATCCACATCCACCACAGTTTGTTGCAGCTAAATCACTCATGTTAAATCCTCCAAATTTTTCTTACACTGTATCTTATGGAACAGAGGAGAATGTGTTACAGTTTTTGAAAAATAAATTTTTTGCTATTGAGATATAAAAATGGGTTTGCTATAGTTAAGTTAATCATAACAATAAAAGTATAAAATAATGATATAGAATCACAACGTACACAGGAGGATGAGGATGGAATTTGTAATGATCGTAGAGCCGGATGAGGTGGGGAGAAAAGACTTGAGGCAGTTTTCCAGACAGAAAAGCCTTCTTTTCTTATCAGATTACAGGAGACCGGAGGAGGCACTGGATATATTAGAACATCAGAAAACAGATGTTTTAGTATGTGAGACGAGTCTTTCCGTACTCAGTGGAAGAGAATTTTTCACCATGGCAAAATGATCTCGCCGGATACGGTCCGTGTGGCAATGACGAGTGCAGAGCATGTAAAAGACATCCTCTTTTCTGAATGAATGTGATATCTACAAATTGATCATGAAACCGTGTGCGTCATTTGCTGATTTTATCGAACCGGTGAATGCGGCATTGAGTATCACCGCCTGAAAAACAGGCAGAATCAGATCTTGAGCAGGCAAATATGAATCTCTTTTTCTCGGAGAAGGATTTTGAGAGAATTGAGGAGAGACAAAAGGAGAATGTCATGCTCTATAAGCAGGCAGCAGAGGTTGTCATGACGATGCTGAAGCAGCATTTGACGATAGGGCAGATGGATTCCGTGGAGAATACATGATGGAACATTATCTGAGGGATCTGCTCGGATATTATCTGGAGACAATGATCCATGAAAATGGTAATTATCTGATGGGGTATAACCGGTTAAAAATGAATTTCATCATGAGGATGCCGGACAAAGTTTCCATATGATAAAGAAAGAAGACTGCGAGATCCCACCGGAGATTTTCCGGAAGATTCTTTTCCTCCTGATGATACTCACAAAAGCATGCAGGCAGATTCTGGGTAAATATGCTGTTTCGGTTACCATGGAGACGGCATCTGAAAAGTTTTTGTGGTACGTTTCAGTTGTGACTATTCGCAGAATCTCGATAAAATGGACAGATCATTTACACCGGAGAGAATCAGGAATGTCACAAAGATATTATGGATCTGACAGAAAAATTACGGACAGTATCGTATATCGTACGGTTTCCCTGGAAAAGAAAACAGATATATCTTAAACTGTGCGATTGAGCGCAGAAATCATAGAGTGGATTCATAACCCAAAAGCGAACCATAACTAATTGTTATAATAAATATAAGATATTATGCATTGACAAATAGCAGCAAGAGTGCCTAAAATAAAGAAGGTATAATTGTATACAATTATGCATGTGAAAATAGTCAAATATTTTGCATATATATTCGTTTACTATAAGGAGGATGTTATGAGAGAAGTTGTAATGAATCAAAAGACAAATCTATTGCAGTTAGAAGAACATTTCTACCAGTTAGTGGATGTGGAAGAACCAAATGTATTCCATAATCTGTTTCCTTATGATGAAATTCCAAAGATTGCGTTTAATGACCGTATCGTGCCGCATAATATGCCGGAAAATATCTGGATCACAGATACGACATTCCGTGATGGACAGCAGTCAAGGGCTCCTTATACAACGGAACAGATCGTGACCATTTACGATTATTTACATAAATTAGGCGGACCAAAAGGTCTGATCCGCCAGAGCGAATTTTTCTTATACAGTAAAAAGACCGCGATGCCGTATACAAATGTCTGGAACGCGGTTATAAATTTCCGGAAGTTACAAGCTGGATCCGTGCGAGCAAACAGGATTTCCAGTTAGTCAAAGATATCGGACTTCGTGAGACAGGTATTCTGGTAAGCTGTTCCGATTATCATATTTTCTATAAAATGAAAATGACAAGGCGTGAGGTTATGAACCTCTACTTAAGTGTAATCCGTGAATGTTTAGAGACAGGCATCAGTCCAAGATGTCATCTCGAAGACATCACAAGATCCGATATTTATGGATTTGTGATTCCATTCTGTGTCGAGCTGATGAAACTGATGGATGAATATAAGATACCGATCAAGATCCGTGCCTGTGATACGATGGGGTATGGTGTCAATTTCCTGGCGCAGTGATTCCGCGGAGCGTACCGGGAATCATTTATGGCCTTACCACACATGCAGGTGTCCCATCCGAATTGATCGAATGGCATGGACACAATGACTTTTACAAGGCGGTCAACAACTCGACTACGGCATGGCTTTACGGTGCAAGCGGTGTCAACTGCTCTCTGTTTGGTATCGGAGAGAGAACCGGAAATACACCTCTGGAAGCAATGGTATTTGAGTATGCACAGTTAAAGGGAACCTTAGACGGCATGGACACAACTGTGATCACAGAGCTGGCAGAGTATTTTGAAAAGAATTAGGCTATGTGCAGCCAAGCCGCACACCGTTTGTCGGAAGAAACTTTAATGTCACAAGAGCCGGTATCCATGCAGACGGTCTGTTGAAAATGAGGAAATTTACAACATTTTTGATACGGGAAAATTTTTAAACAGACCACCACTTGTATCCGTATCCAATACATCCGGTCTGGCAGGAATTGCATTATGGATCAATTCTTATTATCATCTGCCAAAGGAAAAAGGCGTCGATAAGAATTCAGAACTTGTTAAGATGGTAAAAGTATGGGTAGACAAGCAGTATGAGGAAGGCCGTGTGACCGTTTTGACAGACAATGAGTTGGTAGAAGAGATCGGTAAGTGCTGTAAGAAATTAAAGATAGATACTTTGGAGAGATAATTATGGGAGAAGACAATTACTCCTTGGGTTCGAGAGTCTTTCATATGATAAGGGAGAACATTCTTTCCGGCAAATATGAGAGAGACGAGGAACTGAAGGAGAAATCAATCGGTGAGGAACTCGGCGTCAGCAGAACCCTGTGAGGGAGGCACTGCGTCAGCTGGAACTCGAAGGTCTGGTCACGATCATTCCCAATAAAGGCGCTTATGTGGTTGGCATATCCCAGAAAGATATCAAAGACATTTATGAGATCAGAAGCCGTCTGGAAGGATTGTGTGCTAAGTGGGCTGCGGAGAATATCACGAAAGAACAGTTGGATGAGTTGGAGGAAAATATTTTTTGTCGGACTTTCATGCAGCAAAGGGCAACGCAGAACAGATGGTTGAGCTGGACAATAAGTTCCACGAGATTTTATATACCGCAAGTGGCAGCCGGGAATTACGGCATGTGCTTTCCGATTTTCATCACTATGCCCAGCGCGTCAGAAAGATCACTCTTTCCGATAAGAACAGGGCAGTGGATTCAAATAATGAACACCGCAGGATTGTGGAGGCATTGAAACAGCATGATGCACAACTGGCAGAAACGCTTGCAAACCAGCACATTATGAAAACCATTGAGAATATGGATCACTATGGCTGGGATAATTTGTTAAAAAGTAACATTTGTGAGATTCATGAAAACAAGGCAGAAAGGAAAAATAAGCGATGGAAAAATTAAAATGACAACCCCATTAGTAGAGATGGACGGAGATGAGATGACCAGAATTCTCTGGAAGATGATCAAAGATGAATTATTAACCCCTTTTATCGACCTTAAAACCGATTATTATGATCTGGGATTAGAGTATCGTAACGAGACAGACGATCAGGTTACAATCGATTCCGCAAATGCAACAAAGAAATACGGTGTTGCCGTAAAATGTGCAACGATCACTCCAAATGCAGCACGTGTCAAAGAGTATAATTTAAAAGAAATGTGGAAGAGTCCGAACGGAACGATCCGTGCAATCTTAGATGGAACAGTTTTCCGTGCACCAATCGTTGTAAAAGGAATTGAACCGTGTGTGAAAAACTGGAAAGAAACCGATCACAATCGCACGTCATGCTTATGGTGATGTTTACAAAGCATCTGAGATGAAGATCCGGGACCTGGTAAATGTGAGCTTGTATACACTGCTGAGGATGGAACAGAGACAAGAGAACTGATCCATAATTTCACAGGTGCAGGTGTGGTACAGGGACAGCACAATCTATGCAATTCCATTGAAAGTTTTGCAAAAGCTGCTTCAACTATGCTTTGGATACAAAACAGGATCTGTGGTTTGCAACCAAAGACACTATTTCCAAAAAATATGACCATACATTTAAAGACATTTTCCAGGAAATCTTTGACGCAGAGTATAAGGAAAAATTTGAAGAAGCCGGAATTACCTATTTCTATACATTGATCGATGATGCAGTTGCACGTGTCATGAAATCCGAAGGCGGTTACATCTGGGCATGCAAAAACTATGATGGTGATGTCATGAGTGATATGGTATCCAGCGCATTTGGTTCCCTTGCCATGATGACTTCCGTGCTTGTCTCTCCACAGGGATATTATGAGTATGAGGCTGCACATGGAACCGTACAGCGCCATTATTACAAACATTTAAAGGGTGAGGAGACATCCACAAACTCTGTCGCAACGATTTTGCATGGACAGGAGCCTTGAGAAAACGTGGCGAGATCGATGGCATCAAAGAATTGCAGGATTTTGCAGATAAATTAGAAAAAGCTTGTATATCTACCATTGAGAGTGGTAAAATGACAAAAGACCTTGCGCTCATTACAACATTAGAGCATCCGACTGTGTTAAACAGTGAGGATTTCATCAAGGCAATCCGAACCACATTAGAAGGAATGTTATCATTATGATTTTATCTTGTCAGAATATCTCAAAGTCATTCGGGACTGACGAAATTTTAAAAATGTAAGTTTTCATATTGAAGAAAATGAAAAGCAGCGGTTGTCGGCATCAATGGTGCCGGCAAATCTACGCTGCTTAAAATAATTATGAAACAGGAAAATCCGGACGAGGGAAGTGACGCTCGCAAAAGATAAAACGATCGGTTATCTTGCCCAATATCAGGATGTTTCCGGCCACCATACGATCTATGAGGAAGTATTAGATTCTAAACGCGACATTATCGAGATGGAGGAACGGCTGCGTGATATGGAAACGCAGATGAACACACTCGGGGAAGCATTAGAGCAGCTTTTAGATACTTACCATAAATTAAGCCATGAATTTGAACAGGTGAACGGATATGCATACCGCAGTGAAGTGACCGGTATTTTAAAGGGGCTTGGATTTACTGAGGAGGAGTTCGACAAGAAAATGAGCGAACTCTCCGGCGGACAGAAAACCCGTGTATCTCTTGGAAAACTGCTTGTGACAAAGCCGGACATCCTGCTTTTAGACGAGCCGACCAACCATCTGGATATCGAGTCAATCCGATGGCTGGAAACTTTTCTGATGAATTACAAGGGAGCTGTTTTAATCGTATCGCATGACCGGTATTTCTTAGACCGCGTCGTGAGTAAAGTGGTGGAGATTTTTCAGCACAAGGGTTATGTTTATCAGGGGAACTATTCGGATTATGCAAAGAAAAGGCAGCAATCCGTGCAGCCATGATCAAGCAGTACTATAATCAGCAGCGTGAGATCAGGCATCAGGAAGAAGTGATCGCAAAACTGAAATCTTTTAACCGCGAGAAGTCAATTAAGCGGGCAGAGAGCCGTGAAAAACTGCTGGATAAGATCGAACGCATTGAGAAGCCGACCGAGGATAACACAGATATCCGGATCGTGTTAGAGCCGAATGTGGTCAGTGGAAATGATGTTTTAAAAGTGGAAGGGCTTGCCAAGGCATTCCCGCCATTACAGCTTTTTTCGGGAATTAATTTCGAAGTGAAACGCGGGGAGCGTAGCATTAATTGGAAATAACGGAACTGGTAAAACAACGATCCTTAAGATTATCAACGAGCTGATCTCCCCGGATGCGGGAACGGTAACACTTGGAAGCAATGTACATATTGGTTACTATGACCAGGAACATCAGCAGCTTCACATGGAGAAACCATTTTTGATGAGATTGCGGATGATTATCCAAATCTGAATAACACGAAAGTGCGCAACGTTCTGGCAGCTTTTTTATTTACAGATGATGATGTCTATAAGCGGATTGAGGATTTGAGCGGTGGTGAGAGAGGACGTGTTGCACTGGCAAAATTAATGCTTTCCGATGCGAATTTTCTGATCCTCGATGAGCCGACCAACCATCTGGACATCACCTCAAAAGAAATTTTAGAGGAAGCACTAAAAAGTTATACTGGAACAGTATTTTTCGTATCGCATGACCGTTATTTTATTAATCAGACTGCAACACGTATTCTGGAACTGACCGGAGAGACGGTTGTGAATTATATCGGCAACTATGATTATTATCTGGAAAAACATGACCAGATGGTTGCGTTATATGTCAAAAAGCCGGAGTATGAGGCACAGACAGAGGCTTCTGTGAAAGAGACTGCCCAGAAGGTGGACTGGCAGACACAGAAGGCAGAACAGGCACGGATCCGCAAGATAGAGAATGCCCTGAAAAAGGCAGAGGAAAAGATTGCGGAGCTGGAAGAGAAAATTGCTTCGATCGATGCGGAATGTGCAAAGCCGGAAGTGGCTGTGAACTCTGCAAAGTTAGGAGAACTGACGAAACAGCAGAGTGAGTATCAGGAAGAATTAGAAAAGCAGTATGAAGTGTGGGAAGAACTTTCCATGGAGCTGGACGCGTAAAAATCTGGAAAATGTGGTGATACGGCAGATAAATTTACTCTGTTAAAAGTTTAACAGATTGACAGATGCAGTTGAAATTACTATAATAAAAATGATGCATCGCGGCATAAGAAGAAAAGAGCCGTGAAAGAGAGATACTTCGGGAGGGGCAAAAAATGCAGGAAAAAGAAATTTCCCAGGCAGTAATCCGTCGTATGCCGAGATATTACCGGTATTTAGGTGAATTGCTGGAGGATGGAGTGGAACGTATTTCATCCAATGATCTAAGCAAAAGAATGAATGTCACTGCTTCGCAGATCCGTCAGGATCTGAATAACTTTGGCGGTTTCGGACAGCAGGGATATGGATATAATGTAAAGTTTTTATATGAAGAGATTGGTAAGATTTTAGGCTTAAACCAGAAACATAATATTATTGTCATCGGTGCCGGTAATTTAGGTCAGGCACTGGCAAATTATGTGAAGTTTGAAAAACTTGGTTTTGTGATCACAGCACTTTTTGATGTCAATCCGGCGTTAGAGGGTGTGACAGTCCGCGGAATTAAGATCCACATGTTAGATGAACTGGATGATTACTGCAAGGATCATGTTGTTGATATTGCAGCCCTTACCATGCCGAAGGAGAAGGCTGATGCCATTGCAAACCGTCTGGTCAATCTTGGAATTCAGGCAATCTGGAATTTTGCCCATGTGGACCTTGATCTGATCGACAAAGATGTGGTTGTTGAGAATGTACATCTTTCTGACAGCCTGATGCAGTTGTCCTATAATATCGTAAAAATAAGCAGAATAAATAATGGATGAAATCGATAGAGCTGCCGCATGCATTTTTAATGCACGACAGCTCTATCTTATCCATATGCCTGAGGGATGAGAAGGTTATGAAGTATCTGGTAAACAGCAGAGAGATGAAACAATATGATACGAACACGACAGAACATTTTAAAGTGCCATCCCTGCTTTTGATGGAGCGGGCCGCACTTGCAGTTTTGATGAAATCAAAGGCAGTACCCATGCAGCAAAAATTTCTGATCGTTTGCGGAACGGGAAACAATGGCGCAGATGGTTTTGCACTCACCCGGCTGTTACTTTTGGACGGAGCAGAGGTGCATACGGTGTTGATCGGTGACCGGAAGAAGGAGACAGACCAGTGCAAAAGCAGCTGGAGATCCTTTTGCCTATGGATGTCCGGTATTGGAAGCCATTCCGGAGAACACCGCATATGATGTAATAGTGGATGCCATTTTGGAGTCGGGCTTTCGAGAAATGTTGAAGGCATTTTGCTGATACAATTCGGAAAATGAACGAAATACCAGGAAAAAGATCGCACTTGATATGCCATCCGGAATTTCTTCGGACACAGGGCTGTTTTAAAATGTGCGTTTCGTGCAGACTGCACGATCACATTTGCCTATGAAAAATCGGCATGCATCTTTTCCCGGGAAATGAATATGTCGGGGAGATCGTGACAAAGCAGATTGGAATCACGGATGAGAGTTTTCTGACACAAATGCCCGGTGTTATGGCGTTCGAGATGGAAGATCTGAGATTCCTTCCAAAGAGAGCTTCACATTCTAATAAGGGAAGCTTCGGTAAATTACTGCTGATCGCTGGAAGTGTGGATATGGCTGGCGCAGCTGTTTTAAGTGCAAAGGCAGCGTATACGGCAGGCTGTGGTCTGGTGCGTGTGTTTACGCCTGAGGAAAACCGCATTCCATTGCAGACAAGTATTCCAGAGGCAGTTCTGACTACTTATCACCCTGAAAAATTAGATGCTTCAAAACTTTCAGAAGCAATGAAATGGGCAGATGTGATTGTGTGTGGACCGGGAATCGGAACCGGGGATGCAGCACATCAGATTGTTAAAACAGTGCTGCAAAAAGCATCTGTTCCGGTCGTCCTTGATGCAGATGCATTAAATATCATTGCAGAGGACACAAGTGTTTTACTTTTGGCGCACACAGAACTTGTGATCACGCCGCATCTTGGTGAGATGAGCCGTCTGACCGGGGATTCCATTGCCTTTATCCAGACACGGCTGATTGATACTGCGGATAAGTTTGCAGGAAAATTTCATGTCACCTGTGTTCTGAAAGATGAACACACGGTCGTTGCCACTCCACATGGAAGGACTTATCTGAACCTCTCCGGAAATCATGGAATGGCAACGGCGGGAAGTGGGGATGTGCTGACCGGAATCATAGGATCACTTCTGACCCAGAGGGCAGACACAGAGACTGCGGCCGCGCTTGGTGTTTACCTTCACGGACTTTCCGGAGATACTGCATTGAAAAATGTGGTTTTCGTGGTATGATGGCAGGCGACATTGTAAATGGTTTGAGAGATTTTCTGGCAGAAAATCAATTATAAAAAGATTCATTACGATAGAAAGGTATGGATATAACATGAATAAACACAGCAGAGTGTGTGCAAATATAGATTTGAGTGCGGTCATGCACAATATGGAAGCCATGCATCAGAACATCGATCCGACACGAAAATTATGGCGGTGATCAAAGCAGATGGGTATGGTCATGGGGCTGTTCCTATTGCAAAGGAGATTGAACATTTAGATTATGTTTATGGGTATGCAGCTGCAACGGTTGAGGAAGGGATGATCCTTCGAAATAATGGAATCAAAACCGATTTTGATTCTTGGCTATATCTTCCCGGATCAGTATGAGGAAGTAATCCAGGCAGAAATCTGTCCAAGTGTTTTTACACTTGAGATGGCAAAAGAGCTTTCTGCTGCTGCCGAAAAAGTTGGAAAAGACTGCCGGATGCATTTTGCAGTGGATACCGGAATGAGCCGTATCGGGTATCAGGTGACAGAAGAAGCCGCAGATGAGATGGCGCAGATTGCAAAGCTTCCGCATATGATAGTGGAGGGGATTTTTACTCATTTTGCAAAAGCAGATGAGTATGATAAAACTTTCACAAAAGAACAGATTCAAAAATTCAGAAAAATGATTGCCATGATGGAAGACAGAGGTGTTTCGATTCCCGTCAAGCACTGTTCCAACAGCGCAGGAATCGCAGAAATCCGCGAGGCAAATATGGATATGGTAAGAGCGGGAATCACGTTGTATGGATTATGGCCATCGGAAGAAGTCGACCAGAATTCCCTTGATTTAAAACCGGTGATGGAATTGAAAACACATGTGGCTTACGTTAAGGATTTAGAGGCTGGAAGAGCGATCAGTTACGGTGGAACTTTCATCACAAAGCGCGACAGCCGCATCGCAACGATCCCGGTTGGTTATGCAGATGGATATTGCAGGGGACTTTCCAATACAGGAAGTGTCCTGATCCACGGAAAACGTGCGCCAATCTGCGGAAGAGTCTGTATGGATCAGTTCATGGTAGATGTGACTGATATTCCGGATGTGAAGATTGGGGATGAAGTGACACTGATCGGCAGGGATGGTGACGAAGTGATCACCATGGAAGAAGTCGGCAGCCTTTCCGGCAGATTTAATTATGAGTTTGTCTGCGTGCTTGGAAAACGTATTCCGCGTGTTTTTTATCGAGATGGAAAAAGAATTGCAAGCCAGGAATATTTTGACGAGGAATAGGCTGGAAAAATATTTTTGAAAACAGAATACGACCGTTAAATATGGAAATACTATCCGTAAGAAACAACAGTAGAGAGAATACTGAGTAAGATTATGGAGTGTAAAGCATATGTTAATTCGGCGTGGAGATATTTTTTATGCAGATTTAAGACCAGTGGTCGGTTCTGAGCAGGGTGGAGTCCGCCCGGTTCTTATTATACAGAATGATGTTGGAAACAGACACAGTCCTACGGTCATTTGTGCAGCAATCACTTCCCAGATGAACAAGGCAAAACTTCCAACCCATGTGGAGTTAGACTGCACCAAGTATGCACTGGTGAAGGATTCCGTTGTTTTACTGGAACAGTTGCGCACAATCGACAAGACGCGGCTGAAAGATAAAGTATGTCATCTTGACAATCAGATACTGATCAAAATTGATAAGGCATTGGAAATAAGCTTAGAGCTTCTTACATAACTTGACTATTCTGGAGCAAAATGGTATTATTTCAAATGTTTTAATACAATTTCGATATAAATTAGGAGGATTTATGGACGATGGTGGCAGTCCCACTACCGGGATGAAAAAGTTGAGTAACAGGCTTATGAAGCTGTTCGGAGTAGACACCGATGATGTGACAGAAGAAGAGATTATCTCAATGGTAAATGAAGGACATGAGCAGGGTGTCCTGCAGGCGAATGAAGCGGAGATGATCCATAATATTTTTGAATTTGGAGACAAAGATGCAAAGGATATTATGGTGCACCGCAAGAATATCATTGCCATTGATGGAACGATGACGTTCCTTGAAATGCTGGATTTCACGATTGAAAATAACTATTCGCGATATCCGGTATACATAGATGATATTGATAATATAATCGGAGTGCTTCATATTAAGGAGGTACTTGCACTGTGCCAGAAACAGGAGATTTATCACACGGCGATCAAAGATATTAAGGGATTGATCCGTGAGGTTGATTTTATTCCGGAAACGAGAAATATTAATACCTTATTTACGATGATGCAGAATGCTAAGACGCATATGGTCATCGTGGTGGATGAGTATGGACAGACTTCCGGGATTGTTGCAATGGAAGATATCCTTGAGGAGATCGTAGGAAACATCGAGGATGAACACGACCAGGAAGAAAAGATGATTGAGAAACTGCCAGATGGCAGTTATCTGATGGATGGTATGACTTCTGCTGAGGAGGCACTTGAAATTTTGAAAATTCATATTCCGGAGGAAGATGAATTTGAAACGTTAAATGGTATACTGATCTCTCTGTTAGACCGTATTCCAAATGATGATGAGAAGTTTGAGACAGATGCTTTCGGGTATCATTTCGAAGTTTTACAGGTGGAAAATAAGATGATCAAAAAAGTGAAGATCACAAAACTTGCCGAGGGCGTTTCCACAGATAAGGAAGAGAACTCTTGTCAGAAAGAAGAAACGGTGCTAGAATAATATTTCTGAGAGATTTTGTAATTGTGTGAGAAACACACAAAACATATAAAAAGTTTGACAGACGAAAATACAAGAAAAAGAGAGGATAAAGTTATGTCAGGACATTCAAAGTTTGCCAATATTAAACATAAGAAAGAAAAAAATGATGCTGCAAAAGGTAAAATCTTTACGATTATCGGTAGAGAAGATCGCAGTTGCAGTAAAAGAGGGTGGCCCGGATCCATCCAATAACTTCAAACTTGCACAGGTGATTGTAAAGGCAAAGAGCAACAATATGCCAAACGATACGATTGAGCGCGGTATTAAGAAAGCTGCCGGTGATGGAAACTCCGTCAACTACGAATTCTGTACATATGAAGGATATGGACCAAGCGGAACAGCTATCATTGTAAAATGTTTAACAGATAACAAAAACCGTACTGCTGCAAATGTCAGAAATGCATTCACAAAAGGTCATGGAAGCATCGGTACACAGGGTTGTGTATCTTACATGTTCGATGAAAAAGGACAGATCATCATCGCAAAAGAAGACTGTGAAATGGATGCAGACGATCTTATGATGATCGCTTTAGATGCAGGCGCAGAAGATTTTAATGAGGAGGAGGACTGCTTTGAAGTATTGACATCTCCAGATGATTTTGAAGCTGTAAGAAGCGCATTGGAAGCTGAGAACATTCCAATGGCAGAAGCAGAAGTAACCATGATTCCTCAGAACTATGTAGAGTTATCTGCAGACGAAGATATCACAAACATCAACCGTATCTTAGATCTTTTGGATGATGATGATGATGTTCAGCAGGTTTACCACAACTGGGATGAATAAATAATATGAGACAGACTCTGCTTTTGGCGCAATCCAAGAACAGAGTTTTTTCATATGGACACTTTTTTACAATAAAGTGGTAGAAATCCGGGGGAAAATGTTATATCATAAATAGTACAAGGATGATGAGGAGGTATAATTCATGAAGCGGATTCTTTTTGCAGCGTCAGAGTGCGTTCCGTTTATAAAAACTGGGGGACTTGCGGACGTGTGTGGTGCATTACCTAAGGAATTTTCAAAAGAGGAATGGGATGTCAGGGTAGTGATCCCAAATTATAGCTGTATTCCGGAAAAATTCAGAAACCAGTTTCAGTATGTAACACATTTTTATATGTGTGCAGGAAATTATATCCAGAACAAATATGTTGGAATTTTAAAATATGAACTGGATGGGGTTACCTACTATTTTATTGATAATCAGGAATATTTTACCTGTGATACACCATATGGGGATATCCGTTATGACATTGAGAAGTTTGTTTTCTTCGATAAAGCTGTTTTATCCATGTTAAAACAGATCGATTTCCGTCCGGATCTGATCCACTGTCACGACTGGGAGACAGGTCTGATCCCGGTATATCTGAAAAATGAATTTCAGGCAGACTCTTTTTACTGGGGATGAAATCAATCATTACCATACATAATTTGAAGTTCCAGGGTGTATGGGATGTGAAGACGATGAAGGGGCTGACAGGATTTTCAGCAGATTTGTTTGCACCGGATAAACTGGAATTTCATAAGGATGCCAACATGTTAAAGGGTGGTTTGGTATATGCAGATTATATTACAACTGTAAGTGATTCTTATGCACAGGAGATCCAGACTGATTACTATGGCGAGGGGCTGGATGGACTGCTTGCCGCCAGACATTTTGATATGCAGGGCATTGTAAACGGTATTGATTACAAAACATATGATCCGGAGACAGACCCGAAAATTTATACCAACTATAACGCATCAAACTTCCGTAAGAAGAAGGTCAATAATAAATTAAAATTACAGGAGGAACTGGATCTGACTGTCGATAAGAAGAAGTTCATGATCGGACTGATCTCAAGACTCACCGATCAGAAAGGTCTGGATCTGATCAATTATGTGATTGACCGCCTGGTGGATGATTTCACACAGATTGTTGTGATTGGAACCGGCGATCCACAGTATGAGAACATGTTCCGCCATTATGCATGGAAATACGGAGACAGAGTTTCTGCCAATATCTGTTATTCTGATGACCTGGCTCACAAACTTTACGCCGCTGCGGATGCATTTTTAATGCCATCCCGCTTTGAACCATGTGGACTGACGCAGCTGATCTCTTCCGTTACGGTACGGTTCCAATCGTCCGTGAGACCGGAGGACTTAAGGATACAGTCAGACCATATAACGAATACGAAAATACCGGTGATGGATTCTCTTTGCAAATTATAATGGGGAAGAGATGCTCGGTGTTGTCAATTATGCAAAGCATATTTATTTTGATAAGAAAAACAGTGGAATCAGATTGTTGAACGGGGCATGGCAAACGATTATTCATGGAAGTCTTCCAAAGGAAAATACGAAGGGCTTTATAATTATCTGCTTGGATATACTGTATAAAATAAAAGAATCTCCAATACTAAAGAACAGGGTAGAAAAATCTATCCTGTTTTTCAGTCTTATGAGGGAAGGGAGATTGTATGGCAGAAAAAATGAGAAAGAGAAGGCTGTGAATGAGCAGATCAGGGATTTTGGTCAGGTGGAGTTAGAGCATGGGAAGACAGGATCTCCATGTTGACGATCATAGGAGAGATTGAGGGGCATGAGTGCCTTCCGGCGGCGACAAAGACGACAAAGTATGAGCATGTGCTTCCAAAACTCGCAGAGGTGGAAGAAAATAAAATGTGGATGGATTACTGCTTTTGTTAAACACGGTAGGCGGGGATGTGGAGAGCGGGCTTGCCATTGCTGAGATGGTAGCATCCATTGATAAGCCAACGGTTTCACTGGTACTCGGTGGCAGCCATTCCATCGGCGTGCCGCTGGCAGTCTCCACGGACTATTCTTTTATCGTGCCATCCGGTACGATGGTGATCCACCCGGTGCGGATGAATGGAACTGTGATCGGGGCGCAGCCAACGTATGATTATTTTAAGCAGATGCAGGATCGTATTTTAAAATTTGTTGTGCAGCATTCCAAAGCAGAACAGAACCGGCTGGAGGAGCTTATGATGAATACGGGAATCCTCACAAAAGACCTTGGGACGATCCTGGTTGGAGGACAGGCGGTCGAGGAAGGACTCATTGATTCTATCGGTGGGATCCATGAGGCATTTGCAAAATTGCATCAGCTCATACATGAGGCAAAATCTTGTGGCAAAAAAAGCTTTTAATGACAATCAAAACGAAATATGGTATACTTAAAAAGTATGAAAATAGGTGACTTATGGAAAAAACTGATATTTTTTAGAAAATATGAGATACGATACAGCGGAGGAAAAAGCTTATGACTTTATTACAGGCGGTCTTGATGGGGATCATACAGGGATTGACAGAGTTCCTTCCGGTCAGCAGTTCCGGACATCTTGCACTTTTTAAAATCCTGTTCCATGTTGAGACGGATACAGGAATGTTATTTGATGTTTTGCTGCATGTTGGAACTCTGATTGCGATCTGCGCAGTTTATTATAAAGATATCGTCAGGCTTTTTGTGGAGGGAATCTGTATCGTGAGAGATGTGCTGATCAATTTTGCAGCACTTATAAAAAACCTTTTTCTATCGATCCGTGACAGAGGAAAAGATCATGTTGATTACAGTCCGTACCGCAGAATTGTAAACAGCAGTTACCGCAAGTTTGTGGTGCTGATCCTGGTATCAACCATTCCGACCGGAATCATTGGTTTTGTTGGAAAAGACGTGGTAGAGCAGGCATCAGAACTTCTGATCGTGCCGGGCATCTGTCTGATCGCAACCGCAATTCTGCTCTTTATCGCAGACCGCTGCAAGGGCGGAGACAAGCTTCCGAAGGACATTACATACACCAATGCGTTTGTCGTTGGTATTGCTCAGGGCGTGGCAACTTTGCCGGGATTATCCCGCAGCGGAACAACGATCACAGCATGTCTGCTCAGCGGATTTAACCGCAAGTTTGCAGTGAAATATTCGTTTATTATGTCGATACCGGCGATTTTAGGTGCCATGGTGTTAGAGTTAAAAGATTTTGCAGACCTGTCTGTGAGCGGCATGGATATCACCTGCTATATTGTTGGTATGGTGATTGCTGCAGTGATCGGATATATCTGTATTAAAACAATGCTTGTCATTGTGCGCAATCGAAAATTCCGCGATTTTTGCAGTTTATTGTCTGATTGTCGGACTGCTCTCAATCGGCGGATTTTTCTATACATTATAGGAGATATTTTTTGGAGGTAATATTTTGGCAACAGGGAAAAGAAAGAGTTCCTCTGGCAGAAAAACTTCTGGCAGAAAAACGAATTCAGGACGTAAGAAGAATGATATACAGCAGGAGAGCTTTACAGAGGAAGTGATTCTGTGGGTGATCCTTGCAATCTCCATTTTACTTTTTATCAGTAATTTTGGAATCGGTGGGGCAATTGGAAATGCTGTCAGCAGTTTCTTTTTTGGCGTATTTGGTTTAATTGCATATATTTTTCCAATTGTTTTGGTGATCGGTACTTTTTTTGCGGCGTCCAATAAAGGCAATCGGATCGCAACGGTAAAAATTGCTGCGGCTGTCTTTTTTGTGCTGTTTTTATGTATGTTTATCGAGATTGTGCGCTGTGGCGCGGAAGTTGCCGGAGCGGCAGGTGCCTATCAGTATTGTTCGGTACATAAAATTGGCGGAGGATTTTTAGGTGGTCTTCTTGCCGGGATTTTTTGTCCAAATTTTGGACTCCTCGGTTCTTATGTGATCGATGTTGTGGCAATGATTATCTGTCTGGTGCTGATCACAGAACGTTCCGCATTGAAGGGTGTGCAGAAAGGCAGCCGTAAAGTTTATGAAACGGCAAAAGAGAGCAATGAACGTCATCGTGAACTTGCAGAACAGCGACGTGAGGAACGTGAGCTGCGCCGCATGGACCGCAAGGTGGAAGGCGTGGCAGTCGACACAAGAGTTCTTCCTGACAGGAAGGCAGAGCCTATGGGTTCGGATGAAGTCAGTGAAATTAATATTGACAAACTTTTGGAGCAGTCGAACACCAATCTGCCGGAAATCAAGGAGGAGAAGCATGTGACACTCACAGCCGGAGGCGCAGAATATCAAAAACTTCCTGCTATGGAACCGGAGACGGAACCGTATGTTGCTCCGTCCGCATTTTCTGAGGAAGCGTTTGAGGCAAAAGAGCTGGAAGAGGATGCATCAATCTTTCACTCAGAGCCGGCATATCAGGAGAGTATCCATACAGAGCCGGCTTATGAAGAACATCATCCAGTAGAAGAATCTATTCCGTATGATGCCGCAGAAAAACCGGAAGAGCCGCATGTGAGAGCAGAAAAAGTAGAGCTTCATTCATCAGAAAGAACCGAAAAACCGAAGAAAAATGTTAAGGCTACGGAGGAAGATATTCAAAATGATGTCTCATCCATCGAGGAAGAAATTCATCTGGAGGCACAGAAGGAAAGAAAGTATGTGTTCCCACCAGTATCATTGTTAAAACCGCCAGGCAATAAGCAGGGTGATTCCAAACAGCATCTTCAGGAGACCGCGCAGAAATTACAGCAGACATTAAAGAACTTCGGCGTTAACGTTACGATCACGAATATCAGTTGTGGACCATCGGTCACACGTTATGAGATTCAGCCGGAAATGGGTGTTAAAGTAAGTAAAATCGTGAATCTGGCAGATGATATCAAACTGAATCTCGCAGCTGCTGACATCCGAATCGAGGCACCAATCCCGGGAAAGGCGGCAGTTGGAATCGAAGTTCCGAACAAAGAGACACTGATGGTTTCTTTCCGTGAACTTGTGGATTCGCCGGAATTTAAAAATCATCCATCCAACATTTCTTTCTGCGTCGGAAAAGATATTGGAGGAAATGTAACGGTTGCAGATATTGCAAAAATGCCTCATTTACTGATTGCCGGTGCAACAGGTTCCGGTAAATCTGTCTGTATCAACACGATTATTATGAGTATTTTATACAAAGCAGATCCGAAAGATGTAAAACTGATCATGGTCGATCCAAAGGTGGTCGAACTTAGTATTTATAACGGAATTCCACACTTACTGATTCCGGTTGTGACAGATCCGAAAAAAGCGGCAGGTGCGCTTCACTGGGCAGTCGCAGAGATGACTGACCGTTATCAGAAGTTTGCAGAGGCAAATGTCCGTGACTTAAGAGGCTACAACGCCAAAATTGATGAGCTTCCGGACGGAGAGGACAAGCCGGAAAACTACCGCAGATCGTGATCATTGTAGACGAGCTGGCAGATTTAATGATGGTTGCGGCGAGCGATGTGGAGGAATCTATCTGTCGTCTGGCACAGCTTGCAAGAGCCTGTGGAATCCATCTGATCATCGCAACACAGCGTCCGTCCGTCAATGTCATTACCGGACTGATCAAGGCGAATATGCCAAGCCGAATCGCCTTCGCGGTGACATCCGGAATTGATTCGAGAACCATCCTTGATATGAATGGTGCAGAAAAACTGCTCGGAAAAGGTGACATGTTATTTGATCCACAGGGAGTACCGAAACCACTGCGTGTTCAGGGCGCATTTGTATCGGATAAAGAAGTATCGGATGTCGTCGCTTACATAAAAGAAGAAAACGGGCAGGTAAGCTACAATTCATCTGTGGAAGAGCAGATGAACAGCATTGAATCAGGAAATACGACTGTAAGCATTGATTCCGGACAGACAGGGGACGGCAGAGATCCTTATTTTGCAGATGCAGCAAAACTTCTGATCGACAAAGAAAAGGGTTCGATCGGAATGCTGCAACGGTATTTTAAGGTCGGCTTTAACCGCGCAGCAAGGATTATGGATCAGTTGGAGGAAGCCGGAATTGTCGGACCGGAGGAAGGTACAAAACCAAGAAAAGTACTGATGTCGCCGGAACAATTTGAGCAGTATGAAGAAGAATATCTGTAATTGATATTTGCTTATCAATAAGACTTGTATTATAATATCAACTTATAAGTCCTGTGTAGGACAAATACAATATGCGAAAGAGAATCGCAGGAATGGAGTTTTGGAATGAAAAGTGATATTCAGATTGCACAGGAAGCAGAAATGCTCCCAATCAAAGAAGTAGCAGAAAAGCTTGGAATCGGAGAGGATGACCTCGAATTATACGGAAAATACAAAGCTAAATTATCCGATGAACTGATCGAGCGGGTAAAAAATCAGCCGGATGGAAAGCTGATTCTTGTGACAGCAATCAATCCAACTCCGGCTGGAGAGGGAAAACAACGACAAGTGTCGGACTTGGACAGGCATTTGGCCGTTTGGGAAAAAGGCAGTGATCGCATTGCGTGAACCATCTTTAGGACCATGTTTTGGTATCAAGGGAGGCGCCGCAGGAGGCGGTTATGCCCAGGTCGTTCCGATGGAAGACTTAAATCTTCATTTTACAGGAGATTTCCATGCGATTACTTCTGCAAATAATCTGCTGGCTGCTTTGCTTGATAACCATATTCAGCAGGGAAATGAACTTGGCATTGATACAAGACAGATTGTATGGAAACGCTGTCTTGATATGAACGATCGTGTGCTCCGTAATACTGTCGTTGGACTTGGAAGCAAAATGGATGGTGTTGTGAGAGAAGATCACTTTGTCATTACCGTTGCCTCCGAGATTATGGCAATTCTCTGCCTTGCAACTGATATGCACGATTTAAAAAGAAGATTAGGACGCATTATTGTTGCCTATACTTATGATGGAAAGCCGGTGACGGCAGATGATCTTCAGGCAACCGGAGCAATGGCTGCATTGTTAAAAGATGCGTTAAAGCCAAACCTCATCCAGACTTTAGAACACACACCGGCCATTGTACATGGTGGTCCGTTTGCCAACATTGCACATGGATGTAACTCTGTCCGTGCTACAAAGACAGCATTAAAACTTGCAGATTATGTGATCACAGAGGCAGGATTCGGTGCAGACCTCGGCGCAGAGAAGTTCTTTGATATCAAGTGCAGAAAAGCAGATCTGAAACCGGATGCAGTAGTTTTAGTTGCAACAATCCGCGCTTTGAAATATAATGGAGGAGTTGCGAAAGCTGATCTTGCAGAGGAAAACTTGGAAGCTTTGAAAAGGGCATTGTAAATCTGGAGAAACATATCGAAAATCTTCAGAAATACGGAGTACCGGTGGTTGTTACTTTAAACTCCTTTGTGACAGATACCAAGGTAGAGACAGACTATGTAGAGCAGTTCTGCCATGAGAGAGACTGCGAGTTCGCACTTCCGAAGTCTGGGAAAAGGTGGCGAAGGTGGTATTGCACTTGCAAACAAAGTGCTTGAGACCTTAGAGAAAAAGAAAGCCATTTCAAGGTATTATATGAGAATGATCTTTCTCTGGAAGAAAAGATTGAGACTATCGCAAAGAGATTTACGGTGCAGACGGCGTGACTTACGCACCGGCAGCAAAGAAAGAATTAAAGAGAATTACAGATATGGGGCTTTCCAATTTCCCTGTCTGCATGGCAAAACACAGTATTCTCTTTCCGATGACCAGACAAAACTTGGCCGTCCGGAGGGATTTACCATTAACGTAAGAGAAGTATATGTATCAGCAGGAGCAGGCTTTGTGGTTGCTGTAACAGGTGCGATCATGACAATGCCTGGTCTGCCAAAACCTGCTGCATATGGAATTGACGTAAATGACGAAGGTGTGATCACCGGTTTATTCTAAAAAGAAATGCAGTAGAAAGAACAGAGTGAGAGGAATTATGGCACAGATTATTGACGGAAAGAAAATTTCACAGGACATCAAAGATGAATTGAAAGAGAAAGTGACAGCATTAAAAGATACAGGAACGGAGGTTGCACTTGCAGTGATCCAGGTCGGAAATGACCCGGCATCCTCTGTCTATGTAAGAAACAAAAGAAGGCTTGCGAGTATATTGGTATCCGGTCCTTATCCTATGAACTCCCGGAGGAGACAACCGAAGATGCATTGATCGAGCTGATTGAAAAACTGAACAAAGATGAAACTGTAAACGGTATTTTAGTTCAGCTTCCGGTTCCAAAGCATATTGATCCGGATAAAATCATCCGCACGATCTCGCCGGAAAAGGACGTAGACGGCTTTCATCCACAGAATGTTGGAAAATTAGTGATCGGTGAAGAGGGCTTTGTATCTTGTACTCCGGCCGGAGTCATTCAGCTTCTGAAACGTTCTGGAATTGAGATTTCCGGAAAAACTGTGTTGTAGTTGGCAGAAGCAATATTGTCGGAAAGCCAATGGCGCTTCTGATGCTTCGTGAGAATGCTACGGTCACGATCGCCCATTCAAAAAAAAAATCTGAAAGAATTATGCCAGACAGCAGATATTTTGATCGTTGCCATTGGAAAACCACAATTTATTACAGCAGATTATGTGAAAGAGGGAGCTGTTGTGATTGATGTTGGAATCCACAGAGATGAAAATAATAAACTCTGCGGAGATGTACGATATGAGGAAGTTGCAGAAAAAGCTTCTGCGATCACACCGGTTCCGGGTGGAGTAGGTCCAATGACAATTGCCATGCTTATGAGCAATTGCGTGGAAAGTCTGGACAGAGAATAAGATTGGTAGAGATAGAAAGGGTTTCATATGAAATGTGCAAAGTGTGGAGCTGAGTTAAAAGAAGGCTGTTTATATTGTTCGGTATGCGGCCATGAAGCACAAATGGTAAATGGTTATTCTGTTTTGGAGGAAGATTATCTGAAAGCTCTTTTGACAGATGAAGCATCCAAAGATACATCGTCAGAAGAAACAGAAAACCAGAAGAAAAAAGCAGAGGGACACCATAAAAAGAAAAAACAGACTCCGTGGATTGTTTTAGGCTGCGTTGCTGCAGTGGTTGTCGTCATTGCAATCGGAGCAATTGCTTACGTGCGCTATCAGAATAACAATTCGTACGATTACCAGATTGAGATGGCAGAAAAGGAACTGGTGGATTTAAACTATGAGAAGGCGCTTTCTTACTATAAAAATGCGCTGACATTATCACCAAATGACATCAATGCCAGGGCTGCCATGGCGGAAATCTATCTTGCAAGAAAAGAATATGATTCTGCATTAGTGCTTGAGATGGAGATCATCAACCTCGATAAAAAGAACAAAGAGGCTTATCAGGGATTGATCACGATTTATGAGGCAAAAGGTCAGTACGATAAAATCACTGAGCTGGCGTCTACTGTGACAGATACAGATTTATTAGAACTGTTTTCCGGGTATATTGTCGCTGAACCGGTCTTTTATCCGGATGAGGGAACATATGATGTGTATACGGAAGTTACCATTTTTTCCATTGAAGAATGTGATATCTATTATACATTAGATGAATCAGATCCGAAAAAATGGTATTCTTTATACCGATGCCGGAATTGAATTAGACGATGTTGGAAAGTATACTATCAAGGCAGTCTGCAAAAACGATAAGGGAATTTACAGTGATGTTGTCACCTGTAAATATAAGACCGAAGCGAAAGCCCCGGATTATCCGGAAGTAACACCGGATGGCGGTACCATGGATGATATTACGTTTGTAGTGATTACTGCAGATGAGGGATGCAGTATTTATTACACGTGGGATGGAACAGATCCTACAGATACATCTGCACGTTACACAGAACCAATCGAAGTACCGGAAGGTAACAATATCTTATCTATTATTGTTGTGAATGATAAGACAAAACTTACAAGTGAGATCTACCGGACAAACTTTATCTATCATGCCCAGCCTGAAGTTGAGATTGAAGAGTAGCGGAAGGTTGTAACGTTTATTATGTACGAAGTGAATAAAGAAAATGCCATTGAATTTAAAACTCAATGGCATTTTTATGATCAATAAGATATATATTAATTCTTTATAAATGAAACATGATCAATGATAGATTTAACATTCCTCCGGAATGAACTCGATCACACCCTTGGCAAGCCTGGATACACGCGCTAATGAGTATACATCCACACCCTGCGCAATTAACTTGTCGCGTCCCGGCTGGAAGGATTTCTCGATCAGAATACCAACACCTGCGATGGAAGCACCGGCCTCAGTCAGTAAGCGGATGGCACCGCTTGCGGCTTCTCCGTTGCAAGGAAGTCATCAATGATCAGAACGTTATCATTTTCTTCGATGAACTGATGGGATAATGTAAGTTCATAGCTTGTGCCTTTGTGAAGGAAGTCACAACGGTCTGAAGCAGATTATCATTTAAAACCTTAGAAGGCTGTTTCTTTAAAATGATCATTGGAACGTTCAAAGAGATAGCCGTCATTAGTGCCGGAGCAATCCCGGAGCTTTCGATGGTAACAACTTTGGTAATCCCCTTATTTCCGAAATGTCCTGCAAATGCATCGCCAATCTGCTGCATTAAAACAGGATCTACCTGATGATTGATAAAGCTATCTACCTTGAGAATATTCTCAGATAAAGCATGACCTTCTTTTAAGATTTTTTCTTCAAGTTCTTTCACTATGTCACCTCATAAATATGTATTGTTATATTTTTAGAACGATAAAATATAGATTCCGGATCTTTCTGTTCGTTCTTTATTTTGCATATTGTAGCACAATTACAGTGTGAAAAAAAGACTATTTCGTGTTTTCTTCGAATAATTTCCCGTAAAGTTCTTCCACCAGATGATCCAGAAAGGTTTCCTCTAAATCCGGGTACTGTTTTGAGAGGAAACGGGTCATGATCTCATAGCGTTTAAAGTAAAGATCCTGATCAAAAACTTCCTCGTCCATGCTCTCATCAATATCTTTTGCGCTGTAAGTGGAAGTAAACCAGGAAATGATTTCAGAAGATAAATCATTTTCTTTTTCTGCCTGCGTGCCAAGTGTTTTCAACTGCCGCAACGACACAATGCCGATCACGAAGAAGATGAGGAGCATGACACCCATAACGATACAGAGCATAATCTTCATATAATCAGCGACATGGACAGGAAGTACTCCGGTGGCAAATAAAATAAGTGCAATAAAACCGAAAACACTCACCAACAGGAATGAATAGGCAGTGGATTTCGTCTCTTCTTTTTTTGATTCCTTTGAAACATAAACTTTCATAATGATTCTCACTTTCGTTTTTTACTTTGTTATAATTATATTTGATTTACTAGACCGGGGCAACGGTTATATGATATAATTTTTCTGTATGAAAATAACAATTTTATGTGTGGGAAAAATTAAAGAAAAATTTTACAGGGATGCGGTCGCTGAATATGAAAAACGTCTGAGCCGCTATTGCAGATTTGAAGTGACTGAGGTGGCGGATGAGAAGACACCGGATCATGCAAGCGAGAATATGGAGCTTCTCATCAAGGAGAAAGAAGCGGAGCGCATGGAGAAGTATCTGAAGGAAGGTGCCTATGTGATCGCCCTTGCAATTGAGGGAAAACAGTTAGATTCTGTGGAACTGTCGCAGAAAATTGATTCTCTGGGAACATCCGGTACAAGCCATATTATTTTTGTGATTGGCGGTTCGCTGGGACTTGCGGAACGCATTTTAAAACGGGCAGACTATAAGCTCAGTTTCTCAAAGATGACGTTTCCGCATCAGCTTATGCGTGTTATCTTATCAGAACAGATTTACCGCAGCTACCGCATTATCAATCATGAGCCATATCATAAGTAGACGATAAAAACAGAAAATTTTAAAAATAACAAACATAGTGGGAGGAATTGTATTTTATGTTACGAATCAGAGAGTATCGCAGGGTGGAAAGCTTAGAGGAAGCCTACGAACTCAATCAGAAGAAAACGAACCGTATCATAGGTGGCGGACTCTGGATGAAAATAGGAGATCGGAATCTTATGACTGCCATAGATTTAAGCGGTCTTGGATTAGATCAGATCAGTGAGACAGAGGATGAGTTTGTGATCGGCTGCATGGCAACACTCCGCGATTTAGAAGTGCATCCGGGATTGAATGCATACACAGATGGCGCGGTAAAACAGAGTGTCTGTCATATCGTCGGAGTGCAGTTCCGCAACTGTGCAACCTTTGGTGGAAGTATTTATGGAAGATTTGGTTTTTCAGATGTACTGACTTTATTTGCGGCACTGGATTGCTATGTGGAATTATATAAGGGTGGAAATGTTCCAATTCAGGAATTTATCCATATGAATTATGATAATGATATTCTTGTGGCAGTACATATTGTAAAAACACCTGTGAAGATCACTTATCTTTCACAGAGAAACACAGCAACGGATTTTCCGGTAATTGCAGTTGCTGTTTCAGAATATAACGAAAAACTGCATGTCAGCATTGGTGCAAGACCGGTAAGGGCAGAGACACTGACACTTGACCTTTCAGAAAAAGCAGATATGGAACATCTGGTAAAAAAAGTGCAGGAACAGTTTTCGTTTGGAAGCAACCGGCGCGGCAGTGCAGATTACAGACGCCATATTGCAGGAGTGCTTGTAAAGAGAGCCTGTGCGGCAAATGAACAGCAGGAGGATAGAAAATGAAGATACATTTATGGCTGAACGATAAAGAAATCTCTGATGACATCTCACCGGATATGCCTTTATTGGAATATGTCAGAACAAAGGGATGTTACAGCGTAAAACGTGGCTGTGAGACATCTAACTGTGGACTTTGTACCGTGTGGATGAACAAAAAACCGGTTCTTTCCTGTTCGGTACTCGCAGCAAGGGCAGATGGAAAAGAGATTGTAACTTTAGAGGGTGTGCAGGAACGCGCGGCAGAATTTGGAACTTATCTTGCAAACCAGGGCGGTGAGCAGTGTGGCTTCTGTAATCCGGGATTTATCATGAACGTTCTGGCGATGGAGGATGAACTGAACAATCCGACCGAGGAGGAGATCAAGGCATATCTTTCCGGAAATCTCTGCCGCTGCAGCGGCTATGAGAGCCAGCTGCGTGCAATCAAAAATTACCTGAACCGTAACCGGGATAAAGAGTAGAAGAAATACAAGGAGAAACGGATATGAAATATGTAAATGCTCCCGTGATGAAAAAAGATGCCATGGCGCTTGTGACGGGAAAACCAGTGTATATGGACGATGTGGCACCGAAAGACTGTCTGATCGTAAAAGTACTCAGAAGTCCTCATGCACATGCCCTGATCGAAGAGATCAATATCACCAATGCATTAAAACAAAAAGGAATTGAATGCATTTTAACTTATAAAGATGTTCCACACCGTCGATTTACGATGGCAGGACAGACCTTTCCGGAACCGAGTCCTTACGACCGTTATATCTTAGACCAGCGTGTCCGTTTTGTCGGAGATGCGGTTGCGATTGTCGCCGGGGAGGACGAGGCGGCAGTTGACCGTGCATTAAAGCTTATCAAAGTGAAGTATCAGGTGTTAGAACCGGTGCTTGACTATCATACAGCGAAAGATAACCCGGTTCTTGTCCATCCGGAGGAGGACTGGAAGGCACTCTGTCCGGTTGGTGCAGACAATAAACGGAACCTTTGTGCGTCAGGCATGGACAGTGACGGAGATGTGGATGGTGTCATGAAAGACTGTGACATTGTCATGGAAGGAACCTATCATGTAAAGGCAATGCAGCAGAGTATGATGGAAACCTTCCGCACAGCGACTTATCTGGATACTTATGGAAGAATCAACATTTTATCTTCTACACAGATCCCATTTCATGTGAGAAGAATCCTTGCGAATGCCCTGGACATTCCAAAATCAAAAGTCCGCGTCATAAAGCCTAGAATCGGAGGAGGTTTTGGAGCAAAACAGACCGTGGTAGCCGAGGTATATCCGGCAATTGTGACGATGAAAACCGGAAAACCTGCCAAAATCATTTATACCAGGGAAGAATCCCTAATTGCATCGTCTCCGCGGCATGAGATGGAAGTGACCGTGAAACTGGGCGCAATGAAAGATGGTATGATCCGCGCATTAGACTTGTATACTCTGTCGAATACAGGTGCTTTCGGAGAGCATGGACCGACAACTGTAGGCCTGAGTGGACATAAATCCATTCCGATGTATCAGACGGAAGCATTTCGTTTCCAGTATGATGTTGTATACACGAATCACATGTCAGCAGGTGCTTACCGAGGCTACGGGGCAACGCAGGATTTTTGCAGTGGAATCCATGGTAAACCGGCTGGCAGACAAACTTGGCATGGATCCATTGGAAATCCGTTATAAAAACATGACACATGAAGGTGATGTCATGCCGGCTTATTACGGAGAGACCGCAAATAGTTGCAAGCTTGAAGACTGTCTGAGAAAAGCGGCGGATATGATCGGATGGGAGAAAAAACCGCTGCGTCAGGTTATGCCGGATGGAAAGATCCGTGGACTTGGAACGGCAATGGCAATGCAGGGTTCTGCAATTTCAAACTGTGATGTCGGCTCTGTCACAATCAAACTGAGTGATGAGGGATTTTACAATGTGATCGTCGGATGTACTGATATGGGAACCGGCTGTGACACGATCATTGCGCAGTTTGTGGCAGACAGTCTGGACACGGACATTGACAACATTGCAGTATTTGGAGTAGATACTGATACCTCACCTTACGATTCCGGTTCCTACGCTTCGAGTACCACGTATCTGACCGGTATGGCTGCAGTGAAAGCGGCAGAACAGATGCGTGAAAAACTGCTGCAGCTTGCGGCAAAAATTCTGGAGGAAGATATCACAAAACTGGAGTTTGACGGCAAACGTGTATTTTGTGAAGAAACCGGAAAAGAAGTATCGCTGTTTGATCTTGCAACTGCATCCATGGTCAACAATGAGATTGCATTGGAAGTTACCTACAGTCACAGTTCCCCGGTTTCGCCGCCACCGTTTATGGCTGCCTGTGCAGAAGTGGAAGTCGATCCGGAAACCGGAGCCATCGAACTTTTGGATTACACGGCATGTGTGGACTGTGGAACGGTTGTGAATACGAATCTTGCAAGAGTACAGACAGAGGGCGGCTTACTGCAGGGAATCGGTATGACACTGTATGAGGATGTCTGGTACAACGAGAAGGGTGTGAATCTCTCAAACTCCCTTATGCAGTACAAGATTCCGACCCGTCTTGACTTTGATAAAATCCGCGTGGAATTTGAGAGCAGTTACGAGCCGACCGGACCTTTCGGTGCAAAATCAATCGGTGAGATTGTAATCAACACGCCGGCTCCTGCAATCGCACAGGCAGTATACAATGCAACGGGTGTATGGGTGAATGAATTGCCAATCACCCCGGAGAAGATTTTAAAAGGGATGCATGTGATTTGAGATGGAATCTGATTCTGCTGGCAGCCGGATATTCCAGACGTTTTGGAGACAGAAAGCTGCTGGCAGAGATAAATGGAACACCGCTTTATCGCTTTTCACTGGATAAAATAAGAAAGCTCTCGGAAAAACTTGGAGATACGACCATTCTTGTCGTGACATCTTACCCGGAGATTGAAGCATATTGCAGAAAACAGAGCGTTACCGTGATAAAAAATGACGGAACAGATAATACCGGAATTGCATCCTCTATTCAAAAAGCGGTGAAATATCTGGAGACACAGGAGTGTGCCGTGGAGGGCAGTCGAAAGGCAGATGTTTTCTTTACAGCAGACCAGCCTGGACTTGACGAAAATGAGGTATGGATGTTTTTGAACCAATATGCATCGCAGAACAAAAAAATCGGTACGATGGAATGTAAAAATATCTGGCGCAGTCCAAACGTATTTGATGCATGCTATCGTTCCAAAATTATTACAGCTTTCGGCGGACAAAGGCGGAAAAGCTGTGATGAAACAGCACGCAGAGGATGTGTTTTGTTTTCACACAGAAAAAGAAACACAGTTTTTGGATATTGATACGAGAGAGGATTTATTGCGCATATCAGATAAGCTTTTTTCATAAGCTTATATATGAGTAAAAACAGTAAAAAACCAATCCATGAAAAAATGATAAGTCAGTTAGAACTCCCCAAAGACCTTATGCTTGGAGCGGCAATTGTCACAATTACCGGGCGGAAAGAGGTTCTGGTCGAGAATTATAAAGGAATCATTGAACTGGAGGATTCACTTGTGAAAATTCAGACAAAGAACTGCAGACTTCAGATTTTAGGAGCTCATCTGACGGTGGAGTATTACACGAATGAGGAAATGAAAATTGTCGGTCTGATCGACTCCGTTTCTTACGAGTATTAATGTTTGTCTTATCATGGATCAAATTTTTTCGTGGATATGTGTATGTGCATCTTACCGGATATGCCACAGAGCGTTTCCTGAATTTATGTGGCAGCCGCAACATTTTAATCTGGAATTTAAAACCAACGGAAGATGGGTACTATTTTTATATCAGCGTGGATGGTTACCGCAGTTTAAAGCCAATCTTAAAAAAAACAAAGACAAAGGCGCGTATTTTAAAAAAATACGGTGTGCCGTTTCAACTGTTCCGCTACCGGAAACATAAAGTATTTGCGGCAGGAATCGCCGTTTCCGCTGTTTTGCTCTTTTACTGTTCCGGTTTTGTCTGGAATATTGAAGTAAAAGGCAATTCTTATCTGTCAGAGGAGACAATCCTCACGTTTTTACAGAACGAAAATGCAGGCTTCGGTGTGCCAAAAAGAAATATCAACTGCGAAGAACTGGAAGAAAAACTGCGTTCTGCATACAGTGAAGTCATCTGGACTTCGGTAAAAGTCTACGGCACGAAAATGACGGTGGAACTTCAGGAAAATCTGCTGCCGGAGGAGGAATACGAGGCAAAGGATGACACGCCGGAAGATATCGTTGCAAAAAAAGACGGTGTCATTGCTTTCATGGTGACGAGGACAGGAACACCGCTTGTGACCGCAGATATGGAAGTGAAAAAGGGAGATATCCTTGTCAGCGGCAGGGCAGAAATCTTGAATGACGACGGTGAAGTGGCGGAATATATTTATCCGGGAGCGGACGCAGATATTATTGCAGAAGTAAATTTTTATTATGAGGATGAAATAAATATTTCGTATCAGGATAAAATAAAAACAGGCAGGGCAAAAAAAGATTATGGAATCAGGTTCTTTGATTATCACTTGAAAAATCCATTTTTCCGGCAGGACTATGAGCAGTTTGATCTGACGGAGCATGCCAGCCAGCTGCATTTTACCGACAATTTTTATCTTCCGGTTTATTTTGAAACCTATTTGTATGAAGAATGTCAGACAGAGGAAAAAACGTATAGTAAAACAGAGGCAGCAGCAATTGCACAGAGCCGTTTTGAGCAATATCTTGCAAATTTAGAGGAAAAAGGTATTCAAATTCTGGAAAAAAATGTTATGATAGAAAAAGCAGATCAGAAATATGTGGTAACAGGGACGGTGGATGCCTATGAATCCATCGTTTCATATCAGCCGACAGAGATTCTGGAAATAACGAGTGAAGAGAGGCAGCAACCGAATGAGTCTGACTGAAATATCTTTAAATATACCAACCGAACATGTGGCAAATGTCTTTGGACAGTTTGATGCCTATATAAAGAAAATTGAGCGCACTCTTAATGTGACGGTAGTCGTTCGTGGAGATTCCATGAAACTGATTGGAAATGAACGTCAGATCAAGAGTGCTTCTAATGTGTTTATGCAGCTTTTGGAGTTGTCCAAAAGGGGAAATGTCATCACGGAGCAGAATGTGAATTATGCATTGTCTTTAGCGGCGGAGGCGAAAGAATCTGCGATCGTCGAGATCGATAAGGACTGTATCTGTCATACAATCAACGGAAAACCGGTCAAGCCAAAGACGCTTGGACAGAAGAATTATGTGGATGCCATCCGCCAGAAGATGATCGTCTTCGGAATGGGACCGGCAGGTACCGGTAAAACATACCTTGCAATGGCAATGGCGATCACAGCGTTCAAAAATGAGGAGGTCGGAAGGATCATTCTGACCAGACCGGCGATCGAGGCAGGCGAGAAACTTGGATTTCTGCCGGGAGACTTACAGAGCAAGGTCGATCCGTATCTGCGCCCGTTATATGATGCGCTTTATCAGATCATGGGAGCTGAGAGTTTCCAGAAGAATATGGAAAAAGGATTGATCGAGGTTGCCCCTCTTGCCTACATGAGAGGCCGGACTTTAGATAATGCATTTATTATTTTAGACGAGGCACAGAACACAACACCTGCCCAGATGAAGATGTTTTTAACCCGCATCGGATTTGGTTCTAAAGCAGTCATCACAGGTGATGCAACGCAGAAAGATCTCTCACCCGGAACAACTTCAGGTCTGGATGTTGCACTGAAAGTGTTAAAAAAGGTAGATGAGATTGGTATCTGTGAACTGACCAGCCAGGACGTTGTGCGCCACCCGGTCGTACAGAAAATTGTAAAAGCATACGAAGATTATGAAAATCGCAATAAAAAGAAACCGGCAGAGCAGAAGAAAAAGTGGGAGAAACGATAGATGAAGGAACAGTTTGTGGCAAAGAGGATCGTGAATATAGGATTGATTTTTCTTGTTGCAATTGGGTTTTCTGTCATTGCCGGCAGGATGGGCGGGATGTATTTAGACCAGCTTCTTGGAATTGGAGCATTGACGGTTCTGTTTATGGTTTTGTTTGCGTTTCTTTTGATTTATGAGAGAAACCGGAAAAGAATATCGCATAATCGCGAGACGGATTACGGAAAGATTTTTAAGGGATTTTTGCTGACTGCAATTCTTGCAGTGATCTTTCTTTTCCTGCCAGAGTTTACAAGTCCGGTCATGATCCTGCCAATCTTAATGTCGGCGGTCGGAACGTATGAGCTTGCTGTGTGCAGTTCCTTTTTCTTTTGTACCGTATTGGAGATGGCAAAGGGCTGTCAGTCCTATGAGATCCTGTGCTGCACGATGTTGCTTCTGTTTGGATTTGTGATCGCACATATGCTGGAAGATACCAGAAATAAAATGTGGTGTCTGGTCCTTATCTTTGCAGTGGCTGTTTTGGCTCCGGTGCTTTTTTCGTACTTTTTTTATCAGGAATCGCACTATGATATTCTGGGCAAAGCCGCAATTGGGGCTGCTGTGACGGATCTTGCAGCTGCGTTTGTTTATCCGTTTCTCACAAAGCAGAAAGAGGCTGAGATTGATAATTTCTTAACAGATATCACAGAAGAGGATTACGGTCTTTTGCGTGAACTGAAGAAGTTTTCGAGGCAGGAATACAGACATGCCCTTCGTGTGTCGGGAATCGCCGAAAAATGTGCATATATTGTAGGGGCAGATGCTGCTGTCTGTAAAGCGGCTGGTCTTTATTATCGTATTGGGATTTTAGATGGCAATCCTATGGTGGAAAACGGGGTTGCAAGAGCGCAGAATCATTGCTTTCCGGAAAAAGTGACGGAAATCCTCTCTGAGTATTATGGAATCGAAAAGATGCCGTCCACCATTGAATCTGCGATTGTACAGATTGTAGACGGGATGATCAAGAAGTTAGAAGCACTTGAGAAGACAAGCAAAATCGCCGGTGGTTGGAACAAGGAAATGGTGATCTATCAGACCTTGAATGAGTTCTCTGCCCAGGGACTTTACGACCAGTCCGGACTTAGTATGAATATGTTTTAAAAATCAGAGAATATCTGGTAAAAGAGGAGGCTTTACTGTTATGACATTGAACTTTGAAGCGGAAGTAAACGTACCATTTGATTTTGATGTGGAAGCTTTAGCAGGGAAGTGATAAACTTTACTTTGGAACACGAAGATTTCCCATATGAACCTGAGGTAAATCTCACATTAGTAGACAATGAGGGGATTCATGCCATTAACAAAGAATTTCGTGAGATTGACCGTCCTACGGATGTTTTATCATTTCCAATGCTTTCCTATGAAAATGCAGGAGATTTTTCAAAACTGGAAGATGATTATGATGATAATTTTAACCCGGATACCGGAGAAATTATGCTTGGAGATATTGTGATCTCGGTGGACAAGGTTTTAGAACAGGCAGAGAGTTACGGGCATACCACAAAAGAGTATGCATTTCTGATCGTACATAGCATGTTACACCTGTTTGGCTATGACCACATGACACCGGAGGAAGCTGCGGAGATGGAAGCAAAACAAAACAGATTCTTGATGAGATGAACATCACAAGATAAAGAAATTTTGAGGAATAATATGAGTAATAAAAGAGTAGCACCAGTTTTTAGTGCAGGGTTCCATTCTTGCAATGGCATCGATCATCAGCAGGATCATCGGTCTTGTATACCGTATCCCGCTGACTGCTATCATCGGAAATAAAGGAAATGACTATTATGGCTGTGCCTTTGAGATTTATAATATATTGCTGATCATTTCTTCCTACAGTCTGCCGCTTGCAGTATCAAAGCTTGTGTCCGCAGATATGTCGCTTGGGAGAAAGAAGAATGTATACCGTATTTTGAAATGTGCGCTGATCTTCGGTCTGGTGTCCGGTACGATCGCCGCATTGATCCTATTCTTTGGGGCTGAGTTTATCACAGGAACGATCATGAAGACGCCTTACAGTATTTTGCAGTGAAGGTGCTTGTGCCAACACTGATCGTAGTTGCAGTACTCGGCGTTATGAGAGGATTTTTCAGGGACTCGGAACGATGATGCCAAGCGCAGTCTCGCAGATCTTAGAGCAGATCGCAAATGCGATCGTGAGTGTGGGCAGCCTATGTGCTTTATAACTACGGAACCAAAGTGGGTGCGGTGCTTGGAAATGCAGAAAACTATGCCGCTGCCTACGGTGCTGCAGGAGGAACGCTTGGTACGGGAACCGGGGCTGTGGTAGGACTTCTGTTCGCAGCCTTTGTTCTGCTCGCATATTTAAGTGTGTTTAAGCGTCAGATGAAGCGGGAACGCCGGGCAAAGGTTGACAGCTATTCGTATATTTTTAAAATTTTATTTATCACCATCATACCGGTTCTGATGAGTACTACAATCTACAATTGTAATGCAATTTTAGACCAGGCAATTTTTAAAAACATTGCAAACTTACAGGGATACTCTGCAAATGATATCAGTGAGTGGAATGGTATTTATACCGGTAAATATAAGACATTGATCAATGTGCCAATCTCGATTGCATCTGCCCTGGCAGCATCTTCCGTGCCAGCATTGACCGCGGCTTACACAAATGGTAAGAAAGAGGCAGTCCGCTCACAGATCAACACAGCCATCCGTTTTATCATGGTGGTTGCATTCCCGTGTGCAGTGGGAATGGGTGTTCTTGCATCTCCAATCTTACAGCTTTTGTTCCGTGATTCCTCGGAACTTGCAGCGAGTATGTTGCAGCTTGGTGCTGTTTCTATTGTATTTTTCTCGCTGTCAACGCTCTCAAATGGTTTGTTACAGGGGATTAACCGTATGCGGGAACCGGTAAAAAATGCATTGATCGCACTGGTGCTTCATATCGGATTACTCGTTGTACTCATGTATGTCTTTAAATTAAATATTTACGCAGTTGTTTATGCAAATGCATTTTTTGGCCTGTTGATGTGTGTCTTAAATGCATACTCTGTGAAAAAATACAGCGGCTACCGGCAGGAAATCAGACGTACCTTTGTGATACCGGGCATTTCTGCGCTCATTATGGGTGTTGCAGTTTATCTGTCGTATCAGCTTGCATTATATCTCTTTCGTGTGAATGCGATCGCAACCGTATTCAGTATTTTGATCGGTGTGATCGTCTATGCAGTGGTTCTTTTGCTGCTAAAAGGACTGACAGAAGAGGAGATTTTAAAATTTCCGAAAGGTGCTGCACTTGTAAGGCTGGCAAGAAAAATGCATCTGCTGCGATAAATTGTAAAACAAATTTACCGGCATGAAAATTTTTCGTTTAAGAATGTAAAAAATGGCAAATACTTATCAGGGGTGATGAAATTGAAAAAAATGATAAGTGTTTGCCTTTTATTTGTATTGCTTTTGGCCGGTTCTTTATGGATAGACCAGACAATGCGTTCTTCTGAGAAAACAAAGCCGGAAGAGGTGGCAGAAGAAATGGCTGCTGATACGGAAAAAATGACAGAGAGCATGTCACATCTCTTTATACAAAATATTATGTCCATGCCCAGAAGGCTATGTGGTCATCTGTCAGGCGGATCATGAGACGGTTTACTGTGAGACTTCTATCCGGGTGGAACATCTCCCGGAGGAACTTCAAAGCAGTTTAGAAGAGGATTGCACTTTATTCGGATGAGGAATTATATGAATTTCTTGAGAATTATTCCTCGTAATTATTTGATTGTTACTTTTACTTATGGTAATATAAAAGGTTTTCAATAACTCTGGACCATGGGGACCAGAATCGTTAAAGGTTAGCAATTACCCGGATAAATACAATGTGAGGAATCATGAATATAAATGAGAAAAAAGCTTTGATGTCATTGTGATCGGCGGTGGAGCTGCAGGAATGATGGCTGCCATCACAGCCGCGTCCAACGGGGCGGACACGATGATCTTAGAGCATAAAGACCGTGTGGGGAAGAAGATCTTATCCACCGGAAACGGAAAATGTAATTATACGAACGAATTGCAGGGTGTCACGTTTTATCGCGGAGATGACCCTGCATTTGTGCTGCCGGTCATGGAACAATTTGGTTTTGACGAGACAGTTTCTTTTTTGAAAAACTTGGTATTTATCAAAAGCAGGAATGGTTACTATTATCCGGCGAGCGAGCAGGCGGCATCTGTATTAGATGTGCTCGGATGGAATTGACATTCCGCCATGTCTCTGTGGTAACCGAGTGTGAGCTTCGCAATATTTTAGAGAAAAAACGGTTTTCTGTTAGAGACTGACAAAGGAAGATTTTCTGGAAAAAATTATTTTGCCACGGGTCTTCTGGCTGCACCCAAAACCGGGAGTGATGGAAGCGCAATTCCTCTGATCAAGGCGTTTGGGCATCGTTTTCAGATATTGTTCCGGCGTTAGCATTACAGTGCAGGAATCTTTTCAGACAGCTTGCGGGAATCCGCACAGAGGCAGAAGTTTCTCTTTTATAGCTGGAGAGAACATCATTTCCGAGCGTGGCGAACTTCAGTTGACGGATTATGGAATTTCCGGAATTCCGTTTTTCAGGTCAGCCGTTTTGCCACAAAGCGTTAAAGAGAAAGCAGACGGTCACAGCACAGATTGATTTTCTCCCAAAGGCTGAATGAACAGGAAACAGAACAACTGTTCGAACAGCGTTTCTGGGAATATGCGCATGGCAAGATCGCAGACGAGGCAATGGTCGGGCTGCTGAACAATAAATTGAGCGATGTGCTGTTAAAGGAAGCGCACATTTCGCTGAAAAAGCCGGCAGAGGAGATCACGAAAAGGAATTGCTGCAGCTTGTAAAACAGTGTAAGCACATGGAAGTCTGTGTGACAGGAAGCAAGTCTTTTGAACAGGCACAGGTCTGCGCGGGCGGTGTACATACGGATGAGATCGATCCAAAGACAATGGAGTCGAGAACTTGTTCCAAACATTTACTTTGCGGGAGAAGTGGTTGACATTGACGGTATGTGTGGCGGCTACAATTTACAGTGGGCATGGTCGAGCGGCTATGGCAGGCATACATGCGGCAGAATGATACCGGACACATTTTTCTGTGCGGTGAACGGAACAGCGGATGCGTAAAAGATTTATAATAAAACACAGGAAGATCAGGAAAAGAATGATTCGAGTCAGTCAGTTAAAACTGCCCGTAGAACATAGTGAGGAGCAGTTCTATCAGAAAATTGAAAAAGTTTAAAAAAAAAAGATCAGATCAAAAGCTGCAGATCGTAAAAAATCAATTGATGCAAGGAAGAAGCCGGATGTCTCCATTGTCTATTCCGCAGATGTATGGGTGGATAAGGAAGAGAAGATTTTAAAACACTCCGGAAATAAAATGCAGTCTGCGTCAAAGAGAAAAATATAAAGTGCCGGAACATGACACAGAGCGTATGAATCACCGGCCGGTGGTGATCGGGCTGGTCCGGCAGGACTTTTCTGCGCGTATCTGCTTGCAAGGGAAGGGTACAGACCTCTCGTATTCGAACGCGGAAAAAGTCGGGGAGCGGACAGAAGATGTTTTACACTTCTGGAAAACAGGCGTACTGAATCCGGCATCTAACGTGCAGTTTGGCGAAGGCGGTGCAGGAACGTTTTCAGACGGAAAATTGAATACTCTGGTGAAAGATCCTCTTGGGCGCAACCGGTTCGTATTAGATACGTTTGTCTCCTTTGGAGCACCGGAGAAAATCACCTATGAGAACAAGCCGCATATTGGAACGGATATTTTATCGAAAGTGATTGCGGCAATGCGCGAAGAGATCCTTCATCTGGGTGGCACATTCGAGTTTGAGAGCCGTGTAACAGATATTCGGGTGGAAAACCAGAAGATCAAAGCCGTTGAGATCAATCACAATACCTGGATGGAAACGGAAGTCTGTGTGCTGCACTTGGGCATAGCGCGCGCGATACGTTTGAGATGCTTCATAAGACCGGGCTTTTATGGAGCCAAAGGCCTTTGCAGTCGGTTTTCGTGTGGAGCACCCACAGAGGGACATCAACCGCAGCCAGTATGGAGAAAATATGCAGAACTGCTTGAGGCAGCACCTTATAAAGTGACCGCAAACCTTGCAAATGGAAGGGTGTTTACTCCTTCTGTATGTGTCCGGTGGCTATGTTGTGAATGCCTCCTCGGAGGAAAAACGTCTTGCGGTCAACGGAATGAGTTATTCCGACCGTGGAAGCAAGAATGCAAACAGCGCGATCATCGTCTCTGTGACACCGGACGATTTTGACGGAACGGATGCACTTTCCGGTGTAGAATTCCAGCGCAGACTCGAAGAAAAGCGTTTGCACTTGGAAACGGGAAAATCCCGCAGCAGCTTTTGGCGATTACTGTGAAAATAAAAAAAGTACAGCATATGGAACCTTTTCTTCGGAGACAAGAGGTGAAACTGCATTTTCAAATTTAAGAGGTCTGTTTTCAGATGAGATGGAGCAGTCTTTTATCGAGGGAATGCATTCCTTTGCAAAACATATCCCGGACTTTGACCGGAACGATGCGATCATCTCCGGCGTGGAGAGCCGGACATCCTCACCGGTACGAATCCGCAGGGATGAGGCGTTTGAGGCAAATATCAGAGGCATTTATCCATGCGGAGAGGGAGCCGGATATGCAGGAGGGATCACTTCTGCGGCAATGGACGGCATGAAAGGTGGCAGAGGCGGTCATTCGAAAATATCAGCCTTTCCAATAAGGGGATCGCAGTCAGAAGAATCAGATAATTGCGCATGATAAACAGGCGCAATGGAAGGAAGTAACATAAGTGGCAGAATTTACACCAATGATGCAGCATTATCTGCAGACCAAAGAAGAATATAAAGATTGTATTTTATTTTACCGTCTCGGTGATTTTTATGAGATGTTTTTTGATGATGCCGTGTTAGTGTCAAAGAGTTAGAGCTGACATTAACCGGAAAAGCTGCGGTATGGAGGAACGTGCGCCGATGTGCGGTATCCCATATCATGCGGTGGAAGGATATTTAAACCGTCTGGTAGCCAATGGACATAAAGTGGCGATCTGTGAGCAGGTGGAAGATCCAAAGCTTGCAAAGGAATTGTAAAAGAGAGGTCATCCGTGTTGTAACGCCTGGAACGAATATGAATATCCAGGCTCTGGATGAATCAAAAACAATTACATTATGTGCATTGTCTATCTGGCAGATAAATATGGGATTTCCCTTGCGGATGTTTCCACCGGCGACTATTATGTCACGGAAGTGGACTCCGAGCGGAAGCTGATCGATGAGATCAATAAATTCGCACCTTCCGAGATTGTCTGCAATGAGAGCTTTATATGAGTGGCGTGGATCTGGAAGACATGCGTCATCGTCTCGGAATTACCATTTATTCTCTGGATGCATGGTACTTCAGCGATGAGACGGCGGAGACAACCTTAAAAGGACATTTTCATGTCAACAGTCTGGAGGGGCTTGGCTTAAACGATTATGCATATGGAACGATCGCAGCAGGGGCATTGTTAAAATATCTCTATGAGACACAGAAAAACAATCTGGATCATATTTCTGCCATCCATCCATATTCTACCGGCAAATTTATGATCATTGACAGTTCCACAAGACGAAATCTGGAACTGGTAGAGACAATGCGTGAAAAACAGAAACGTGGTTCGCTGCTCTGGGTATTGGACAAGACCAAAACTGCCATGGGTGCAAGACTGCTGCGTTCTTATGTCGAACAGCCGTTGATTGATAAGGCAGAGATAGAAAAAAGACAGGATGCGATCGCAGACATCAACAAACATATGATCACCAGAGAGGAACTGCGTGAGTACTTAAACCCAATCTACGATCTTGAGCGTCTCATCACCCGTGTGACTTATATGTCTGCAAATCCGAGGGATCTGATCGCATTTAAAAATTCAATCGGAATGCTTCCGCCGATCAAAACATTACTGGAAGATTTTGATACGGAACTTTTAAAAGAACTTCAGACAGATATGGATCCGTTAGAAGAACTTTATCCGGTTGATCGATGCAGCGATTCTGGAAGAACCGCCGATTTCTGTGCGCGAGGGAGGTCTTATCAAAGACGGTTATAACGAAAATGTAGACAAGTACCGTCACGCAAAGACCGAAGGAAAAACATGGCTTGCAGAGTTAGAGGCAAAAGAGCGTGAAAAGACCGGTATTAAAAACCTCAAAATTAAGTTTAACAAAGTATTCGGATATTATCTAGAAGTGACAAATTCCTATCGGGATCTTGTGCCGGATTACTTTACGAGAAAGCAGACACTTGCCAATGCAGAGCGTTATATCACACCGGAGTTAAAAGAGCTCGAGGATATGATTTTAGGAGCCGAGGACAAGCTGATCAATTTGGAATACGATCTGTTCTGTGAAGTGCGCAACAGGATCGCAGCGGAAGTGGTCCGCATCCAGAAAACAGCAAAAGCGGTCGCAAAGCTTGATACCTTCGTTTCTCTTGCCGTGGTGGCAGACCAGAATAATTACTGCCGCCCGAAAATTAACGAAAATGGTGTGATCGACATTAAAGACGGCAGACATCCGGTTGTTGAAAAGATGATGAACAACGATATGTTTATCGCAAATGATACATATTTAGACAACGGCAACAACCGCATTTCCATCATCACAGGACCGAACATGGCAGGTAAGTCCACTTACATGCGTCAGACGGCGATCATAGTGCTGATGGCACAGATCGGAAGCTTTGTTCCGGCATCTTCTGCAAAAATCGGAATTGTTGACCGTATTTTTACAAGGGTTGGAGCGTCAGATGATCTTGCAAGCGGACAGAGTACGTTTATGGTAGAGATGAATGAAGTTGCAAACATCCTGCGAAACGCCACCAGCAACTCGCTGCTCGTCTTAGATGAGATCGGGCGGGGCACAAGCACATTTGATGGCCTGAGCATCGCATGGGCGGTAGTTGAGCACATCAGCAATCCGAAGCTGCTCGGAGCCAAGACACTGTTTGCGACACATTATCATGAACTGACCGAGTTAGAGGGCAAACTGCACAATGTGAACAATTACTGTATCGCGGTCAAAGAAAAGGGCGATGATATCGTGTTCTTACGCAAAATCGTCCGGGGCGGCGCCGACAAGAGTTATGGTATCCAGGTGGCAAAACTGGCAGGTGTGCCGGATTCCGTCATTGAGCGTGCAAAACAGATCGTGGAAGAATTAAGTGCGAATGACATCACCGCTGTCACAAAAAATCTGGCCGTCGAGACTGGAACGAAAAAGAAAAAAGAAAAATTAGACGAGGTCGATCTCGCACAGATGTCCTTATTTGACACGGTAAAAGATGATGATATTTTAGAGGAATTGAAGAATGTCGATCTGAGCAATATGACGCCAATCGATGCTTTGAACAAATTATACGAATTGCAGAATAAGATCAAAAACCGCTGGTAAAGAGCAGTTTTTTGATGGAAAGAAAGGGAGTGTCTGAAAATGCCGGAAATCATGTTACTGAATCAGGAGACAATCGATAAAATCGCAGCGGGCGAAGTGGTAGAGCGTCCTTCTTCTGTTGTAAAGGAATTAGTTGAAAATGCGATTGACGCGAAAGCGACTGCAGTGACCGTCGAAATCAAAGAGGGCGGTATCTCTTTTATCCGTATTACAGACAATGGGTGTGGCATCGAGAAGAAGCAGGTTCCGATTGCTTTTCTGCGCCATTCTACAAGTAAAATCCGAAGTGTGGAAGATCTGCTCAGTATTCATTCCCTTGGCTTCCGCGGTGAGGCGCTTTCGAGCATTGCAGCAGTTGCACAGGTCGAGCTGATCACAAAGACCTATGAGGAACTGACAGGAACAAGATATGTGATCGAAGGTTCCAAAGAAGTTGAAAACGAGGAAATCGGGGCGCCGGAAGGAACGACTTTTATCGTAAGGAACCTTTTTTACAATGTTCCTGCCAGAAGAAAATTCCTAAAGACCGCCCAGACAGAGGCTGGATATATCAGTGACCTGATGGAACGCATGGCCTTGTCCCACCCGGATGTCTCCTTTAAATTTATTAACAATGGTCAGACAAAACTACACACATCAGGAAATGGAAATGAAAAAGACCTCATTTACCATATTTATGGAAGAGATATTACGGCCGCGGTTCTGAAAGTAGAACATGAGACCGAACTGTTTAAGCTTCGTGGTTTTATTGGAAAACCAATAATTTCCAGAGGAAACCGTAACTATGAGAATTATTTTATCAACGGCCGCTACATCAAAAGTGCACTGATCGCCAAATCCATTGAGGAGGCATACAAAGGTTTTATGATGCAGCACCAGTATCCGTTCTGTGTGCTTTACTTTGAGATGAACTCGGAACTTTTAGATGTCAATGTACATCCGACTAAGATGGAATTGCGGTTCAGTCAGAATGAGGAAATTTATCGTTCTTTATTTGAGATTATCCGAAATACAATCTCTCATCGGGATTTTATCCCGGAAGTTCCGGTGACAGAAGAAAAGAAAGAAATGATTCCACCAGTTCCAAAACATACACCGGAGCCTTTCGAGATCAGGCGGCGCGGTCAGGATGCTTTCTTTGAAAAAATGAAACAGACCAGTGCAAGTCCATTGACTGTGCAGGAAGAAAATTTATTTGCAAAGCCGCTTGCAGCAGAAGCGAAAACAAATACTTCAAAGAGCCAATAGCAGAGATAAATTCTGAACAACCTACATTAGAAAATAATTTTAAAGAAATCGTATCAGAAATACATGACATAGAATCTACACCGCAGGAAACCGCTCCAATCTATGAGCAGCAGAATTTAGAACAGCTTGACTCTCATTTTCTGACGAAAGATGCAAGAAAAACATAAAATCATCGGTCAGTTATTCGATACCTACTGGCTGATTGAATACGAGGATAAACTCTTTATCATCGACCAGCATGCCGCACATGAAAAGTACTTTACGAGCGCACGATGAAAAGATTTCAGAGAAAACATTTACATCGCAGACAATCAGTCCGCCAATCATCCTGACATTGAATCAGGATGAGGTGCAGGCACTGGAAACTTATGAAGCGCAGCTCTCGATGTTTGGATATGAAATTGAACCTTTTGGTGGGAAAGAATATGCAATTACTGCAATTCCGGCAGATTTTACAGATATCGACATGAAAACCATGTTTATTGAAATGCTGGATGATTTTGCCAATATTTCCGGCAAAGACGCACCGAATCTGATTATGGAAAAGTGGCGTCTATGTCCTGTAAAGCTGCAGTCAAAGGAAACAATCATCTTTCCAGACCGGAGATTGAAGCGCTGATTGATGAGCTTTTAGAGTTGGATAATCCATACAATTGTCCTCATGGAAGACCAACGATCATTTCCATGACAAAATATGAAATCGAAAAGAAATTCAGGAGAATCGTATAAAAATTATGACAGAAAAAGACCGATGGTCATTTTGACCGGACCGACAGCCGTTGGAAAAACAGCCTTGTCCATCGAGCTTGCAAAAAAAATCAACGGATCGATCATCTCCGCAGACTCCATGCAGGTATACCGGCATATGGATATCGGCTCTGCAAAGGTGATGCCGGAGGAGATGAATGGCATCAGACACTATCTGATCGATGAATTTGAACCGGATGAAGAATTCCATGTGGTAAAATTTGTGGAGCGTGCGAAAGAGCATTTAGAGGAAATTCTATGCAGAGGGAAAAAATCCCGATCATTGCAGGCGGCACAGGATTTTATATTCAGGCACTTCTCTATGATATTGACTTTACAGAGCAGGAGTGTGATGAGGCATACCGGGCAGAATTAGAACAGCTTGCGCAGAAAAGGTGCAGACTATCTGCACAACATGCTGCGTGAAGTCGATCCGGCGTCCGCAGATGCTATTCATGCCAATAATATCAAGCGCGTGATCCGTGCATTGGAATTTTATCATCTTTCCGGTAAGCGGATTTCAGAACACAACGAAAAGAGAGGGAGAAAAACCCCTTACCATTTTGCATATTTTGTGCTCACTGATGAGAGATCACATCTTTATGCGAATATTGACAAACGGGTCGATCTTATGATAGAACAGGGACTTGTGGATGAAGTGCAGAAATTAAAAAATATGGGCTTTCACCGTGATATGGTTTCCATGCAGGGACTTGGCTACAAGGAAATCTTAGATTATCTGGATGGAAAAACCACTTTAGAAGAAGCCATCTACATCATCAAGCGTGAGACCAGACATTTTGCCAAACGACAACTCACCTGGTTCCGCCGTGAGCGTGACGTCATCTGGCTTGATAAACAGGCCTATGACTATCAGGATGCAAAAATCTTAGACAGTATGATAACTATTTTAAAAGAAAAGACTATCATAAATTAGCAATTATAATTTTGAGCAACTTATAACAGCAAAAAAAAGAGTTTCGCTCAATAACGAAGAGAGGATAAATAGATAGCAATGAACCAGTTTTTAGAAGAACAATACAAAAATCTTGGAATCTCGAGGGAAGTATACGAATTTGGAGAAAAAATCGAGGAATCTTTAAAGGAGCGTTTTGCAGAGATCGATGCAAGAGCAGAATACAACCAGATGAAAGTCATAAAAGCGATGCAGGAGAACCGCGTCAGCGCAGAATGTTTTAATATGAGTTCGGGATATGGATATAATGATCTTGGAAGGGATACGCTGGAAAAAGTGTACGCTTCCTGTTTTAAGGGAGAGGATGCACTGGTCAGACCACAGATTACCTGTGGAACCCACGCGCTTGCACTCGCTTTAATGTCGAACTTAAGACCGGGGGATGAGCTTATGTCTCCGGTTGGAAAACCATACGACACCTTAGAGGAAGTGATCGGAATCCGTCCATCCAAGGGCTCTCTGGCAGAATATGGTGTCACTTACAGCCAGGTTGATTTATTGCCGGACGGAAGTTTTGATTATGAGAATATCAAAAAAGCAATCAATGACCGCACGAAACTGGTGACAATCCAACGTTCCAAAGGATATGCCACAAGACCTACGTTATCCGTAACAAGAATCGGTGAGCTGATCTCCTTTATCAAAAATATCAAACCGGATGTAATCTGCATGGTAGATAACTGCTACGGCGAATTTGTGGAAGAAAAAGAGCCGTTAGAGGTCGGCGCGGATATGATCGTTGGTTCCCTCATCAAAAATCCGGGCGGCGGACTTGCTCCGATCGGCGGCTATATCGTCGGCAAAAAAGAGTGCGTGGAAAATGCAGCATATCGTCTGACTTCTCCGGGACTTGGAAAAGAAGTTGGAGCATCTCTCGGTGTGATCCAGTCTTTTTATCAGGGATTTTTCATGGCACCGACTGTGGTGAGCGGTGCGTTAAAAGGAGCTGTTTTTGCTGCTAATATATATGAAAAATTAGGTTTTTCCGTCATTCCAAACGGTACAGAGAGCCGCCACGATATCATTCAGGCAGTTACCTTCAACAACCCGGATGCGATGATCGCATTCTGTGAGGGAATCCAGGCAGCTGCACCGGTAGACAGTTATGTAACACCGGAGCCTTGGGCAATGCCGGGATATGACAGTGATGTCATCATGGCTGCCGGAGCTTTTGTGCAGGGATCTTCCATTGAACTCAGTGCAGATGGACCGATCAAGCCTCCATACGCCGTTTATTTTCAGGGTGGCCTGACCTGGTATCATGCAAAGCTTGGAATTTTGATGTCTTTACAAAAACTTAAGGAACGGAATCTTGTTAATACAGATTTGTTATGCTAAAATGAAAAAAGAGTTTTTTGAGTTGACATAAAACACTTTCAGGGAGAGTGAAAGGAATTTATGAATCACTCATTCACAACAAAAGAATTACCGGAATCCGAAAGACCATATGAGAAGTTCTGGAAATACGGTGCAACAGCGTTAAGCGATGCAGAACTTTTAGCGATCGTGATCAAATCAGGAAGCAGTAAAATGACTGCCGTGGATGTGGCAAGAAGTTTTTTATCACAGAAAGACAGAAACCTCATGAATCTTTATGAGATGTCTTACGATGAAATGAAAAAGATCCACGGAATCGGAGATGTGATCGCGATGCAGTTAAAATGCATTGCGGAACTTTCCACGCGGATTGCCAATACCAGACATTTTGAGGGTATTCAGATGAGGAGCGCAGCAACGGTTGCAGAGTATTATATGGAACAGCTAAGGCACGAGCAGCAGGAGAAGCTGATCGTCTGCATGTTTGACAGCAAATGTAAATGGCTGGGAGACTCTGTTGTCACAACAGGAAGTGTCAGTTCCTCGATTGTTCCGCCGAGAGAGATTTTTATCTGTGCATTGGAGAAAAAGGCAGTACACATTGTGATGGTACACAATCATCCAAGCGGCAGGGCAGTTCCCTCCGGAGAGGATAATACAGTGACTGCAAGGATTGCAGAAGCCGGAAAATTATTAGGCATTGCGCTGTCAGATCATATTATTATAGGTGACCGTACTTACTTCAGTTACCGGGAAGCCGGGTATCTCACATAATGGGAAGTTACCGTTATGAAATACTCCGTGAAACTACAACGGATTCTTTGATTATGGAAAACAACACAAGGGAGAAGAAAATGAACAGCAACGTATATGGAATTGATCTTGGAACCTGCAATATGAAGATTTACTGCAAGACTTCCAATAAAATATTAAATGAGAAGAATACCATAGCTCTGGTAAAAAAAGACCAGATTTATGCTTATGGTGATGCTGCTTATGCAATGTATGAAAAAGCACCGGAGACGATCAATGTCACATTCCCGGTGATCAGTGGAGTAATCGCTGATTTTAATAATCTTCAGACCATGCTCCAGATGTACTTAGAAGAGCATATGAAGGGAAAAATCCGGGGCGCTGAATTTATCGTTGCGGTTCCAACTGATATTACAGATGTAGAAAAGAGAGCGTTCTTTGAGATGTTCTACAAGAGTAAATTAAAACCAAAGAGTGTCCTTTTATGTGAAAAACCAATTGCGGATGCCGTTGGCCTTGGACTGGATGTCAATGAGCCGACCGGTATCATGGTTGTGGACATCGGTGCAGATACAACAGAAATTTCTGTCATCTCCCTCGGCGGACTGGTATTGAGTGATCTGTTGCATTTCGGAGGCAACCGGATTGATGAATCGATCATTACTTATGTGAAGAGAACCTATAATCTTGTGATTGGTCAGAAGACCGCACAGGCATTAAAAGAGAAGCTTGGTTCCGGTATTCCTGGAAATACAGAAACCATGGTCATTGTAGGACGTGATGTGGTAAGTGGACTTCCGATTGAGATGGAGATCACAGGGGAAGTTGTCTACGAGGCGATCAAGGATAACTTAAACAGCATCTGTAATTCCATCAAGATGATCTTAGAGAAAACTCCACCGGAGCTTGCAAAAGATATTATCCATTCCGGTATTTACATTACCGGTGGAAGCTCCCAGATACATAATCTGAGCCAGTTGTTCAAAGATATCACCGGCATTGAGATCAACACCTGTGAGGAGCCGGAAGAGTGCGTTGTCCGTGGACTGGTGAAGATTGTAAGTGACCAGAAGTACAAACATCTGGCGTTCAGCATGAAAAATAAAATCTTAAAATAGAATGTAATGCAGGATACACCTGCATACGTTGTTAGAAATTGAGGAATGGAATGAGACGAAAATCAAAATTTTTTCTTCCTGCAAGATACCTTCTTCTGATCATGTCAGGGGTATGTATTATCATCATGTTATTAAGTTTTACTTTAAATATATCCGGTGGTCCGTTAAATGCGGCAGCCGGTTATGTTTTTGTGCCAATGCAGGAGGGAATCAATAAAGTTGGCACCTGGATCTCCGACAAGGCGGTAAATCTGAAAAACTTAAGTGATGTCATGGCAGAGAATGAGGATCTGCAGAATCAGGTAGATGAACTGACAACAGAACTGAATACAATTAAATTGGAGCAGTACGAGTTAGACAACTTAAGGGAACTTTACAATCTCGATCAGAAATACCCGAGTTATGAGAAAGTTGCAGCGAATGTAATCGGAAAAAACAGTGGAAACTGGTTTAATACTTTTACAATCGATAAGGGTAGTAATGATGGAATTGAAGTGGATATGAATGTTATGGCAGGAAGCGGACTTGTTGGAATTGTCACAGATGTCGGACCAAATTATGCCAAGGTGACATCGATCATCAACGATACCAGCAAAGTCAGCGGAATGGTTACGACCACTTCGGATAACCTGATCGTGTCCGGAAGTCTGCAGAAAATGAATGAAGATATGGTGATTGAATTCAATAATTTAAATGACAAAGACAATGAAGTTTCCATCAATGATCCGGTGGTCACTTCCGCGGTTTCTTACAATTATCAGCAGGGAATCTTAATCGGATATATCAGCTCGATCGAGACAGATTCCAATAATCTGACTAAATCAGGAACTATTACACCGGCGGTTGATTTTGAGCATATCGAGGAAGTGCTTGTCATTTTGAACAAGAAACAGACGGTGGAAAATTAAATCAGGGAGGATGACATGCGAAGAAAAATAACTGTATTTTTAATCATAGCTGTTTGCTACCTTTTGCAGAGTACCGTATTTCAGGCACTTTCTTTTGCATCAATCTCTCCGAATCTGATGATTGTTGTTGTCTCTGCATTTGGTTTTATGAGAGGAAAAAAAGAAGGACTGTGGATTGGCTTTTTCACAGGACTTCTTTTAGATGTTTTTACAGGAAGTATTTCTGGGATTCTACGCATTGCTTTATATGTATGTGGGATATTTCAACGGATTTTTCCGGAAAATGTTTTACCCGGAAGATATCAAACTGCCGATGCTTCTGATCGCAGTCAGCGATTTTTCATGCAGTCTGATCATTTATTTCCTGTTATTTTTATTCCGTGGAAAGTTTGATATTTTATACTATCTGTTAAATATTATGATACCGGAACTGGTATATACGATGGTTGTGACCATTTTTCTTATATTTTATTATTTTAAAAATTAACCAGAAACTTGAAACAATAGAAAAAAGGAGCGCTGTAAAATTTGTTTGATAATATCAAAGAGTTTTTCCGTACGATCTTCAGATCGAGGCTGCTTGTCGCAGCAACTGTGATGGTTCTTTTATTTTCTGTGCTGATTTTCCGGATGTTCCAGCTGCAGATCATAATGGGGGAAGAATATCAGGACAATTACACGTTAAAGATTGTCCGGGAACGTACGTTAAACAGTACCAGAGGAAATATTTTAGACCGGAATGGCGAAGTGCTCGCCTACAATGAACTCGCATATTCCATTACGATCGAGGATAATGGTTCCTATGATTCTACCAGTGAAAGACATAAACTTCTGAATGAAGAGATCGCAGATATCATTACCGCTTTGGAGAAGAATGGGGATGACATTATCAATAATTTTAAAATTGCGATCAGTGACAGTGGAAAATATGAATTTAATGTCAGTGGAACTTCACTGAAACGTTTTCTGGCTGATGTTTTCGGGGAGGCATCTTATTCTGACCTGAAATATGACAAAAAACTTCGGCTACAATCAGGCGCAGGCGACTGCGGAACAGGTCATGGATTATCTGAAAGTGACACGTTTTGGAATCAGTGAAGATTATGCTGAAGAGATGGCATATGAAATCACAGTGGTGCGCTATGCAATGTCTGAAAACAGCTATCAGAAATATATTGCCACCACGATTGCAAGTGATGTCTCTGAGGAGTCTGTTGCCTATGTGAGTGAGAATGCATCAAAGCTTCAGGGAGTGGAAGTCATTGACGACACGATCCGCAAATACAATGATGCTGAATATTTCGCATCGATCATCGGCTATACCGGAAAAATCTCTACCGAAGAGTACGAGAGCCTGTCCGCAGATAACGGCAATTACACTTTAAATGATGTGGTCGGAAAAGCAGGTATTGAACAGGTGATGGATGCGTCCCTTCAGGGAACAAAAGGCTATGAAAAGCTTTATGTCGATTATCTTGGAAAAGCTGTGGAGGTTTTGGAACGCGAGGAACCTTCTGCCGGAAATGATGTTTATCTGTCGATCGATAAAAACTTACAGATAGCAGCATATGACCTGTTAGAGCAGGAGATCGCCGGTATTGTGTATTCCAATATCGAAAGTTCCGGTTCCGAAATGAATATCCCGATCACTGACGTGTATTTTGCACTGGTAAATAATAATGTGATCGATATTGAACATTTTTCAGATGAAAATGCAACCGGAAAATGAAAAAGCTGTCATGCATATTTTCTCCTGGCAGGCAGCAGACCGTCCTCTCGTCAGTGACCAGCGAGTTAAAAGGTACATCCCCGACAGCGTTTGGTTCACTCGGAGAGGAAAATCAGGATTATTTTACTTACATTATCAATCAGCTGAAGGAGAAAAAAATCCTTCTGCAAAAGTCGATTGATAAAACAGATGAAGTATATCAGGAGTGGCAGAGTGGCACGATCAGTGCGCAGGAATACCTAAACCATGCGATCGCACAAAACTGGATCGACATCACACAATTTACAATTGATGAGAAGTACTCAGATTCGACAGAAATCTACGAGGCATTGTGCGATTATATTATGGATGACATTACCACAGATACCGGATTTTCCAAAATTATTTATGAGTATCTCATTAAGGCAGGATCTGTTTCAGGCAGACAGCTGTGTCTGATCTTATATGATCAGGGGGTACTTGCCTACGATGCGGAGGAGATCAGTTCGCTGGAGTCAAATGCAGTCAGTCCGGTCAGCTTTTTAAAGGATAAGATCAAGAATATTGAGATCACGCCGGCACAGCTTGCTTTGGATCCATGCTCCGGTTCCTGTGTGATCACGGATGTAAAAACCGGAGAACTGCTGGCATTGGTAAGTTATCCGGGATATGATAACAACCGTCTTGCAAATACGGTTGATGCAGATTATTTTGCAAGTCTCAACACGGATTTGTCCAAGCCGCTTTATAACTATGCAACGCAGGAACGCACCGCACCCGGATCAACCTTCAAAATGGTGTCTTCCGTTGCAGGTCTTGCCACAGGTGTGATCACACCAACGACACAGATCATGGACAAAGGGTGTGTATGAAAATATCAGCAACCACCCGAGATGCTGGGCATTAAATCACGGTTACACACATGGACTGATCAATGTATCCGAGGCATTAAGAGATTCCTGTAACTATTTCTTTTATGATGTCGGTTATCGTCTTGCAACGAATAATTTTTCTACATCCTATGATGATGCGGCTGGTATTTCCAAAATTCAGGAATACGCATCGCTTCTTGGATTAGATGAGACGACAGGCGTGGAGATTGAGGAAAATGATCCGCAGATTGCAGATGAATACCCGGTCATGGCAGCAATCGGACAGAGTAATAATAACTATGCGACCATCCAGCTTGGAAGATATGTATCTGCCATTGCAAATGACGGAAATGTATATGAATATACATTGTTGAGCAAAGTATGTGATTCCGATGGCAATACGTTAGAAACCTTTGAGCCAAAGGTAAGAAATACGGTGGATGTATTAGACACCACACAATGGAATGCCATTCATACCGGAATGCGTATGGTAGTGGAAAATCTGTCTACATTTGATAATTTCCCAATTGAGGTTGCAGGTAAGACCGGTACCGCACAGCAGAGTCCAAACCGTCCGAACCATGCTTTATTCGTCGGATATGCGCCGTACAGTGATCCTGAGGTGTCGATCGCAACACGTATCGCATTCGGTTATACATCACATAATGCTGCCGAATATGCCAAAAATGTATTTTCTTACTATTTTGGTGTTCAGGATGCAGAAGAACTGTTAAACGGTCAGGTAGAAAATGTAGGTGAGTCATCAAACAGCTTTAATGACTAAGTAAAAAGGAGGTCTTACTTCATGAGTGAAGTGATCACTTTCACGTCAGGAAAAGGCGGCGTTGGCAAAACAACTACCACAGCGAACGTCGGAGTTGGACTTTCACTATTAGAGAAAAAAGTAATTTTGATTGACACGGACATCGGGCTTCGCAATCTCGATGTTGTGATGGGACTCGAAAACCGGATCGTATACAATCTGGTCGATGTCCTGACAGGAAAATGCAGAGTGAAGCAGGCTGTCATAAGAGACCGCAGATACCCGAATCTTTCAGTCATTCCATCTGCATGTGTGCGGGAGCATCCGCCGATCACGACAGAGGCGATGCAGACGCTCATGGAGGAGTTAAAGGAGTCGTATGATTATATCCTTGTGGATAGCCCGGCAGGAATTGACAGCGGCTTTGACCTTGCCGTCTGCGCGGCAGATAAAGTAGTCGTTGTGACAACGCCACAGGTGGCGGCCGTCCATGATGCGGACTGTGTCTTGCGCCTGCTCCGAAGGAAAAAAGATATCTCCACTTATCTGCTGATCAATTCATTTCGGAAACAGTTGGTAAAAGAGGGAAACATGCTTCAGATTTCCGATATCTGCGAACTTTTGAACACGGAACTTCTGGGTGTGGTACTGGAAGATGAACATATTATCATTTCCCAGAATCACGGTGAGAGCATGATGGGAAAGAAAGGCACTTCCCAGACATGTTATGAGAACATCTGCAGACGCCTTGTGGGGGAAGCGGTTCCAATCCCGGATTTTCTTCAGGAAAAACACCGTTTCCGCGGATTCTTCTGGAACAAGCCTGCAAAGCAGACCATCAATTCATAGCTGACTTTTGTGCATAGCAGAAATGGAGAAAAAATGAGAGAACAATCTGTAACTGCCGCAAAAGAACGTTTAAAATGTATGATCCATTATGAAAACAACATTTTAGACGAAGAAACGATGGGATACATACGGCGCGACATCGGAAATGTGATCACGAAGTATGTGGATGTAGAACCTGAGAATATTGAGATAAAAGTCATTTTAAAAGAATACAAAAAGAGAGAATTGCAATGTTTAAACAGTACAAACTGAGAAATTATAAGTTCATATTGGTCATGTATGTGGTGATCTTAAATGTGATCGGAATCCTTCTGATCGGAAGTGCCAAGCCATCGGTGCAGAGCAAGCAGATTTTTGGGTATGATCGCCGGGCTTACGATCATGGTGATGCTCTCCCTGATCGACTATAACTTTATTTTGAAGTTTTCCTGGCTGATCTACTTTTTTTCATGATCGGTGTGCTTTTGCTCGTTATGTTTGCCGGTGATGATGCCGGTGGCGCACAGCGCTGGTTTGAGATTGGAGGATTCCGTTTCCAGCCATCCGAATTGGCAAAAATTTTAATTATATTATTTTTCGCCTACTTTTTTATGAAGCATGAAGAAGAAAATCAATACACCGAAGGTACTGATCTTGTCATTTGTACTCGCGGGCATACCGCTTGCCCTTATTTTAAAGCAGCCGGATCTTCTCAACGACAATTGTTACCGCATTAATTTTTGCTGCCCTCTTGTTTGTTGCGGGATTAAGTTATAAAATAGTAACAGGTGTTTTGGCTGTCAGTATTCCATCAGCAGTGATACTGTTTACGTTGCTGATCCAGGACAAACTTCCGTTTATCAAAAGTTATCAGGTGACACGTGTTATGGCATGGCTTTACCCGGATGATTACCCGGCAGATGCTTACCAGCAGCAGAATTCCATCATGGCGATCGGTTCCGGCCAGCTGTGGGGAAAAGGGCTGAATAATACAGATGCCACTTCGGTAAAAAACGGTAACTTTATCCCGGAACCCCAGACAGATTTTATCTTTGCGGTAGCGGGGGAAGAACTTGGATTTATCGGTACGGTTATCATTATAATTTTATTGCTTTTCATCACGATTGAGTGTATATTAATTGCTAGAAAAGCAAAAGATACCGCAGGAAAAATGATCTGCTGTGGATTTGCTGCACTGGTGGGCTTTCAGAGCCTGGTTAACATTGGGGTTGCAAGTGGGGTGCTTCCGAATACCGGTTTGCCGCTTCCATTTGTCAGCTATGGTCTTACGTCGCTTTTATCATTATATATAGGGGTGGGGCTTGTGTTGAACGTTGGACTACAGCCGAAAAAATATTGATAGGAGGTAACCGCATAATGAACATTGGACTTATTGCGCATGATTCAAAAAAGAAATTAATGCAGAATTTCTGCATCGCATATAGAGGGATTCTTTCGAAGAATGAACTTTATGCAACCGGAACAACCGGAAGACTGATCGAGGAGGTGACCAATCTCAATGTTCATAAGTATCTGGCAGGACATCTGGGTGGTTCCCAGCAGCTCGGTGCACAGATTGAACATAACGAGATCGATCTTGTCATTTTCTTAAGAGATCCACTTACTCCGAAATCTCATGAACCGGATGTAAATAATGTTGTGAAATTATGTGATACACATAATATTCCTTTGGCAACGAACCTTGCCACTGCCGAACTTTTGATTCGAGCATTAGACAGAGGAGATTTAGAGTGGCGTGAAATGTATAAATAAAATGAGACTGCTGTGTCTGTGTGGCATAGCAGCTGTTTTTATGTCCGGGTGCGGACAGACGGTAGTAAGTTATGATAATCCTTATGATATCTACAGCACTTCGGCAGATTATGGATTGGCATCTGAGGGAGCCGGGTCAGAAAAAACTTATTTTTCACAGAATCTGTGTGTGGCAGATGATGTGAACATTGGAAATGATACGACTGATTCGCAGGTGGCAGAAGGAGCAGGAACCTTCAATCTTGCGACTAATACCGTAACTTACGCACAGAATATTTATGAAAAATTATATCCTGCCAGTACAACAAAGATTCTGACCGCATATATCGCCTTAAAATACGGAAATCTGGAAGATTATGTGACTGTCAGTGAAAATGCGGCAGACCAGGCGTCCGATTCTTCTGTCTGCGGTTTGAAAGCAGGTGATGTGGTACAGCTTAAGGATCTGTTATATGGCATGATGTTAAAGAGTGGAAACGATGCTGCAATTGCGATAGCAGAGCATATCGGCGGAAGCGTGGAAGGTTTTGCAGACATGATGAATCAGGAGGCACTTGCAATGGGTGCTTCAAGATCCCATTTTGTCAATCCAAACGGACTTCCGGATGAAAACCACTATACCTCCGTTTATGATCTCTACCTTATTTTCCAGAATGCAGTGCAGGATCAGACGTTTCTCGATATCATCAGTACGATGAGTTATGATGTTGTATACACAGATGTGAATGGTGCGGGCGTAGAGAGAACATGGGAGAATACAAATCAGTACCTCACCGGTAAGGAAAAAGCGCCGGAAGGGATCACTGTCGTAGGTGGAAAGACCGGAACAACAGGAGCTGCCGGATACTGTCTGGTACTGTATTCTTATAATGCTTCCGGACAGCCGATCGTCTCCATTGTTTTAAAAGCAGACGGAAAGTCAAACCTTTATCTTCTCATGAATGAAATGCTCAGTGGTTTTGCGAATTAACAGTTGTATTTTATGTGCATATGTACTATAATTGTTTTATAAAACCTACTGTTTTATTCAAAATACATAAAACAGGGAATATAAGGAGGAAATGACAATGATAGAAATTATTGCAGGCGAAAAGGAAAGGGTAAGACCAAAGAATTATTAGCCAAAGTAAATCATTCTGTTGCAGCCGCATCCGGAAACATTGTTTATCTGGACAAAAGCCAGAAGCATATGTACGAACTGAATAACAAGGTTCGTCTCATCAACGTGAAGGATTATCCAATTGATAATTGTGATGAGTTCCTTGGATTCTTATGCGGAATTGTTTCACAGGATCACGATCTCGAAGAGATGTATCTTGATAGTTTCCTTACAATTGCATTTGCTGAGACGGATGACGAGATCCAGCATGCAATTGAAAAACTCGACATCATCAGTGAGAAATACAATGTGAAGTTTATCTTAAGTGTTTCAAGAGATGAGTCCAGATTACCTGAGTGTGCAAAAGCAAAGATTGTCATTTCCTATAATTACTTTGCTGTTAAAAGGTTGCTGCGCTAACTTGATTTAGTGCAACAACCTTTTGCATACAAAACAGCTCAACCTTTTCTAAGCTTCGTCTCCACTTTTAATTCTTCCATAAAGACTGATCGTGTAAAGACCACCGATACCTACCAGCGCATAGACAATGCGGGAAAGCCATGAAAGATTTCCAAACAGAAAGGCAACAAGGTCAAAGCGGAAGAATCCGATCAGTCCCCAGTTAATGGCACCAATGATCACCAATGTCAGTAAAGTATAATCCAACCAATTTGTTTTCATGAGTATATCTCCTTTGATATCATCTTTTGTTTATTTTTCCTGTGAAACTGTTTTATACATGAATCACATTGTTTTGCACTGTAAAAATGCTATAATGAGCGGAAGTGAGAAAACAAGGCAGGTTATGCAATTGAAAAAAAACAAAAATGTTGTGAAATATAGAAAACCAATGAATTTTAATATTGGTGTCATTATATTTGTCATCATCTTTATTTATCTGGTATTTAATGTGTTCAGTTATCTGACAGAGACACATATTTCTGTTTATGAGGTGGAGCAGGGAACCATTGCGGTCAATAATGTATACAATGGTCTGATCCTGCGCGATGAAAAAATCATCAATTCAGATTATTCCGGTGCAGTGAATTATTATGTAAAAGAGGGTTCCAAAGTAGCCTACGGCGATCTGGTCTGCTCCGTTGATGAGAATGGAGACGTTTCGAACATGATCAACGAGGCCAGCCAGGATGGAAGTACCATCGACAGTGAGAACCTTGCAGAAATTGAGAAAACCATCAATGACTTTTTATATGCCTATGATGGAAAAAACTATTATCAGGTATACAGCTTTAAGGACAATGTCAATGCATCTCTGAGTGAGGCATTGAGTGTAAACGCCTTAAATGATATCTCGGATTATGTTGCTTCTGCGGAGAACAATAATACATTTCATAAAGTGATCACAGATGTGCCAGGAATCGTAACTTATTATACGGACGGATTTGAAAATGTTACGGTTGATAATTTTACGGCCGCAATGTTTGACGAATCCAATTATTCCAAAAACGATTTGAAAACAAACCCGGCTATCCAGGCCGGTTCACCTGAGTACAAGCTGATCGACAGCGAATATTGGAATATTATTGTTCCAGTGCCGGATGCAACAGCGGAATCATTAAAAGATGACGATACAATTAAGATCCGCTTTTAAAAGATGCAAAGAAGCCTACGCGACTTATTCCATTGTCGAGCGTGATGGACAGCAGTATTTGATTCTCTCACTGAAAAGTGCTATGGTTAGATATGCGTCAGAGCGCTATGTGGAGATTGAACTTTTACTGTCCGAAGAAACCGGTCTTAAAATTCCAAATTCCGCGATCACCGAGAAAGAGTTTTACACCGTTCCAATCGATTTTTCTTAAAAGGCGGGGATTCCAGCGATGAGGGAATTCTGGTGGAACGCACGGACAAGGACGGAAAAGTACCACGGAATTTGTGACACCAACCATTTATTATGAGACAGACGATACCTATTATATCGACAGTGAGTATGTGTCCTCCGGGATATCCTGCAGAAACCGGATTCCAGTGAGACGTATCGTGTTGGTACAGACACTGCATCGTTACAGGGTGTTTACAACATTAACAAGGGTTATGCTGTATTCAAGCAGATTGATGTTTTATATCAGAACGAGGAATATACGATCGTAAAGACAGGTACAACTTATGGCATCGCATTATACGACCATATTGCGTTAGATGGGACAAAGATTGATGAAAATCAGCTGATCAAATAAAGACAACGGCGAAGGAGATAAAATCAAATGTTAAAAGATAATTTAAAAAATGTAGAAGAACGTGTACAGGAAGCGTGTGACCGCGCAGGAAGAAAGAGAGAAGAAGTGACGCTGATCGCTGTCAGTAAAACAAAACCAATTGAGATGCTTCAGGAAATTTATGATGAAAATATCAGGGATTTCGGCGAAAATAAAGTGCAGGAGCTCTGCGATAAAATCGAGAAAATGCCAAAGGATATCAAATGGCATATGATCGGACATCTGCAGAGAAACAAAGTAAAATACATTGTCGGACAGGTTGCACTGATCCATTCTGTTGATTCCTACCGTCTGGCAGAGGAGATCAATATTCAGGCAAAGAAGAAAAATATCATTGTTCCGATCCTTGTGGAGGTAAATATTGCGCATGAGGAATCCAAGTTCGGTATCTCCGAGGAAGATGCGATCCAGTTAGTGGAAGAGATCGCAGAACTGGAAAATGTCCGCATTAAAGGACTTATGACCATCGCGCCATACGTGGAAAATGCAGAGGATAACCGGTTGTATTTCCGTAAAATAAAAGATTTATCTGTTGACATCGCTGCGAAAAACATAGATAATGTATCTATGGAAATTCTGTCTATGGGTATGACAGGCGATTACGAGGTGGCAATCGAAGAGGGAGCTACCATGGTTCGTGTCGGAACTGGAATTTTTGGAGCACGCAATTACAACAAACAATAATGCACCGGATACCAGTAAGAGAAAGAAGCAGAATTTAAAATCAGTTTAATAGGAGCAGCAAAAATGAGTTTTCTTGATAAATTTTTAAATGTGATGCGTTTGAATCCGGATGACGATGACGATTTTACAATGAAGACTATGATTATGATGACGAAGAGGAAGAAGTAAAACCAAAATCTTCTTTTAAGAAACGTGAAAAGAGGATACTTTTACCGATGATTACAAAGAAAACCGGTAAAGACCACTCCAAAAGTCACACCGATCCGTCCGTCCAAAACAGCAGAATCTCGCTGGTATGGAAGTATGTGTGATCAAACCGACATCTGTTGAGGATGCAAGAGAAATCACGGAGACATTGTTAAACAACCGCACAGTTGTTTTGAATGTGGAGGGATTAGATGTAGAGATTGCGCAGCGTATCATTGACTTTACTTCCGGATCCTGTTTTGCAATCAGCGGAAATCTTCAGAAGATTTCGAATTACATTTTCATTATCACTCCGGCAGCGGTTGATATTTCAGGTGATTTTCTGAATATTGTAGACTCTTTGATACAACCAGAGGACTGTAGAGAACGACATTATGAATGAGCAGGAACTTTGCAAAAGAAGTTAATAGATTTATCCAGACAGGCAAATAGAAAGGGAATCGTTTTATTCAGCGATTTCCTTAATTTAAATGAACTGAATATTTACCACCAGAACGAAAAGTTTTTGAGACAAAGACAGAAGCTTCTGGAGGTGTTCCTTTGCAGAGCGTCAGATAGTTGCATTTATACCTGATGCTCTTTATTATGAGTGGCAGTTTCCAATTGCATATCTTGAGATTGTTCCATCTTATCCAAAGTTTGCAGAAAAATTAGGACACAGGGATATTTTAGGTTCTATGATGAATCTTGGTGTTGACCGCTCAAAATTAGGCGATATTGTAATCTGTGAGGACAAATATTTTTAATCTGTGAGGAGAGCATGGCGCCTTATTTTATGGCGAATCTTGATAAAATACGTCATACAGTTGTAAAGCTATCTCCTGTGTCAGCAGATGCGTTAGGACAGCAGCAGAAATTTGAAGAAAAAGATGGAATCATCACTTCGAACCGTTTAGACAGCATGATCGCATGTGTCTACAAATTTTCCAGAAGCCAGGCATTGGAATTTTTCAAGGCGGAAAAAGTATTTGTGAATGGCAAATGTGTTCAGAATCCATCCTATCGCTGCAGGGAAGCAGATATTATCTCGGTGCGCGGTTATGGCCGTTTTGTTTTGAGCGGGAGATGGGCGAAACAAACAAAGGAAGAATGAAAGTTCGCTATAAATTATATGGATAAGTGAGGGCTATCGTTATGGCAAAAGATTTACCGGTAACTTTAGATGGAAAAGTGATCTATCACATCAAACTGACAGATTCCTTTCAGGGGCTGGCAGAGGAGTTAAAGCAGCTTGGATATCAGGCTGACCAGAAAATCTGTATTATTTCAGATTCGAATGTTGCAAAACTTTATGCAGAGACTGTGAAAAATATCTTAACAAAAAGCTTTCCACAGATTTTCTGTTATGAATTTCAGGCGGGGGAAGCGAGCAAAAATACAGATACCGTCAATGGTGTTTATGAATTTTTAATACAGAATCATTTTGACCGGCATGATCTTATGATTGCATTAGGCGGAGGCGTTGTAGGTGATCTCACCGGATTTACAGCAGCAACCTACCTGCGCGGCATTGATTTTATCCAGGTACCGACTTCACTTCTTTCCCAGGTTGACAGCAGCATTGGCGGCAAGACCGGCGTTGATTTCATGCAGTATAAGAATATGGTCGGAGCCTTTTATCAGCCGAAACTTGTATATATGAACTTAAATGTGTTAAAAACATTGCCAAAAGACCAGCTTATCTCTGGCTTTGGAGAAATCTTAAAACATGGTCTGATCAGGAATCACGATTATTTTCTGTGGATGAATGAACATGAGAAAGAAATTCTTGCATTAGATTATAACACTCTCGAGGAAATGGTCTATCAGAGCTGCCTGATCAAACGGGATGTGGTAGAACGTGATCCAAAGGAAAAAGGGGAACGTGCGCTGCTTAATTTCGGGCATACCATCGGACATGCTGTGGAGAAGCTTTCGGATTTTGGATTGTCACATGGTGTCTGTGTGGGACTTGGCATGGTTGCAGCCTCTTATATTTCCTGTCAACAGGGAAATCTCACGAAAGAGCAGCTATCCTTTATTGAGGAGACATTAAAGCATTTTGGACTTCTGATCCGTGTATCCGGACAGAATCCGGATGATGTATTAAGAACAACGAAGCTGGATAAAAAATGGTTGGAAACCAGATTAAGTTTATCCTGTTAAAGACACCGGGAGATGCCTATATTGAAAAAATCTGACCGATGAACAGATTTTGGAAGGAATATTTTATATTTATGGAAAAGAACTAATACTTTAAAAAGTACTGACAGGAATCATTCTGTCGGTCATTCTGATCGTGATTGATCAGGTCACAAAATTAATGGCAATCCATGGATTAATGAATCAACAGCCCTTTGTGATCTGGGATGGAGTATTTGAATTACACTACCTGGAAAACCGTGGAGCTGCATTTGGAATTTTACAGGAAAGAAGATCTTTTGTGGTTTTACGCTGATTGTACTCTGTCTGATCGCGTATCTTTACCTGAAACGTATTCCAGACGAGAAAAGTTCCGTCCGATGGACGGTATCTGTATCCTGTTTTTGCCGGAGCATTGGGCAATTTTATTGACCGTGTTTTCCGCAATTACGTGGTCGATTTCTTTTATTTTAAACTGATCGATTTTCCGGTTTTTAATGTGGCGGATATATATGTGACAGTCGCAGCATTTGCAATGATCATTCTGGGATTGTTTTATTATAAAGAAGAGGACTATAATAAAATTTTTCATGATTAACGTTCTGCACAGTAAATATGCAGACCAGCTGAAAATAAGGATCAGTGATATGCAAAAAGAAACATTTGAAGTAGAATACGAATATGAGGGCGAGCGTCTGGATAAATATGTAAGTATCCTTTTTCCAGAGCAATCGCGCTCTTTTTTTCAGAAATTAATTAAAGATGGTAATGTCTCTGTCAATGACAAAATCCAGAAGGCAAATTACCGGCTAAAAACCGAAGATCTGGTGACGGTAGAAATCCCGGATGCTGTAGAGACACAGATTCTTCCGGAAGATATCCCGCTGGACATTCTTTACGAGGATGATGATCTTTTAGTGGTCAATAAACCGAAGGGAATGGTCGTGCACCCATCAGCAGGTCATTACAGTGGCACACTGGTCAATGCGATTATGTATCACTGCAAGGATAGTCTTTCCGGTATCAACGGAGAAATACGTCCGGGAATCGTACACCGTATTGATATGGATACCACAGGCTCTCTGATTGTCTGCAAAAATGATGAGAGTCATGTTTTTATTGCAGAACAGATCAAAGAACACAGTGTAAACCGCAGATACCGGGGAATCGTCTATGGCGTTGTCAGGGATGATGAGGGAACGATCCATGCTCCGATTGGAAGACATCCGGTTGACCGCAAGAAAATGGCCATCAATGAAAAAAATGGAAAAGATGCAATCACACACTATAAAGTCTTAGAGCGTTTTGATAAATATACTTACATGGAATTTAAGTTAGAAACCGGAAGAACGCACCAGATCCGTGTTCACATGGCAAGTATTGGGCACCCATTATTAGGAGATACGCTTTATTCCAATGGAAAAAGTCCCTATAAATTGCAGGGACAGACATTACACGCCATGACCATTGGATTTATTCATCCAAGAACCAGAGAATACATGGAAATCTCTGCACCATTGCCGGAATATTTTGAAAAAATACTACATGACTTACGTTAAAATACTACGCATTATCTTGATATAAATGGACAAGAAGTTTTTACAGTTACAATATTATGGAAAAATGTTAGAAAATTCAAAATAAATCTTTCCAATTTTTGTTAAATACGCTATAATAAAGATAAATAAAAAACTTACGTAAAGGTGGGATTGATATGGCAAATAAAATATATACGATCGGTAGAGAATTTGGTAGCGGCGGAAGAGAAGTAGGTGAAAAACTTGCTGCAAAGCTTGGTATTAAGCTTTACGATAAAGAACTTTTACAGCAGGCTGCAAAAGACAGCGGATTTTGTGAAGAGATCTTTGAGAACCATGACGAAAAACCGACAAACAGTTTTTTATATTCTTTAGTTATGGATACATATTCTGTCAGTGGTTATTCTGCAGCACCGTTTTTGGATATGCCATTAAATCACAAAGTTTTTCTGGCGCAGTTTGAAACGATCAAGAAAATTGCAGAAAAAGAATCCTGCGTGATTGTCGGACGCTGTGCAGATTATGCATTATCTGATAACCCTGATTGTATCAATATTTTTATTCATGCAGACTTGGATGTACGTATCAAAAATGTCAGCAGGAATCTGAATATTACAGAGAATAAAGCCAGAGATATCATCAATAAGACGGATAAACAGCGTGCAAGCTACTATAACTATTATACAAGCAAGAAATGGGGAGATTCTAAGAGTTATAATCTTTCTCTTGATGCTGGTAAGCTTGGCACTGATAACTGCGTGGAAATGATCCTGAAGTTCAGAGAATTGATGGATGCAATGAAATAAAATGAATCATGAAGTTTATAATCTGAATTGAAATGTGTAATCCCTCATGGAGTTTTCCATGAGGGATTTTTGATAAAAAGCCGTTGCGGAACGTTGTCTGAATCTGGGAATGTAATCCCGGGAAACTTATTGAAATAAGCCAACTATTCGTTAAACTTGTGTTTTGCGAATAAATTGATTTACAGAGCCTCAATACTGCCACCAACAGGTGATAAAATAAATATCACAAAATGCTTTGCATCGTCCTGTTTTCAAGGGGTTAACATATTTCAGCGGAATCTAATATGATTGTAAATGGTCCATCGTTTAAAAGCGAAATTTTCATGTCAGCGCCAAAGATTCCCTGTTCAACAACCGGAATTTCTTTTTTACACTGATCAATGATATATTCGTACATTTGCTTTGCCATATCAGGTTTTCCTGCGTTTGTAAAGGATGGACGGTTTCCTTTCCTGCAGTCTGCATATAATGTAAATTGGGAAATTAACAGCAATTCTCCGTTTACATCATGCAGGGACAGATTTGTTTTTCCATCAGAATCTTCAAAAATACGCATTCCAAGCAGTTTTTGATCATTTTATCAGCAATCTGTATGGTATCCTGATCTGATATTCCAATAAGGACAAGAAAACCCTTTGGATGCTTCCGGTGATGTTTCCTTCTACGGTGCAGGATGCGTTTGAAACACGCTGTATTACAAATTTCATGTGTATTAAATCTCCTTTGACAATGAATTGTACGCAATTTATTTACATATAAATGTTGTGGGAATTGAATCCTACAGGTTTTGAAAGCCAAATGAGTGATTCATTTGTAATTTGCATACAAATTTATTATAATAGATTTCGGTGTTGAAATACAGTCTTTTATTTAGAAAGGCAATTAGAAATGGATTTACAACGATTACTGAGTTTAACAAGAAAAGCCATGGACGATTATCAGATGATCCAGGAAGGCGATAAAATTGCAGTGGAATTTCCGGTGGAAAAGACTCTCTCACTCTTTTGTATGCAATGGCAAATTTGAGGCGGTTTTATCCGAAAAAATTTTCCCTGATCGCAATTACGGTAGACTTGGGCTATGAAGGCTTTGATCTGACACCGGTAAAACTATTATGTGAACATTTACAGGTTGAATATCATATCGTTTCCACTGAAATCGCAAAAATCATTTTCAGTGATAAAATGAGGCGTCACCCTGCTCTCTGTGCAAAACTCCGCAAAGGTGCACTGAACCAGAAAATTAAGGAATTGGGATGCAATAAAGTTGCCTATGCGCATCATATGGATGATATGATCGAGACGATGGTTTTATCCATGATTTTGAGGGCAGATTTTACTCTTTTCCCCGGTCACTTTTAGACCGTATGGAATTGACTGTGATCCGGCCAATGATGTATGTATCGGAGGCTGAGGTCAAAGGTTTTCGTAATAAATACAATCTTCCAGTAGTGGAAAATCCGTGTCCTGTCGATGGAGTCACAAAACGTCAATATGCAAAAGATCTGGTACGACAGATCAATCTGGATCACCGGGTGCTAAAAGCGGATGTTTACCGCTATTTTGATGGAAATATTCCAGGCTGGCCAGGAAAAACAGAACATGAAAGAAAGGGACATCAATGAAAGAAAAGGCCTATTATGAAAAGTAAATGTGAAAAATGAGACATTGCTTCGCAATCTGCTCCAGAAAATGCCGCCGTATTGCAAACAATTTTTATTGGTATTGAACCTACTACTTCTTCCCGTACCCGGATTGCGTATGCATATGATCTGAATTGTTTTTGAATACCTACATGAAAATAATCCATTATGTACCAAAAGGACATCACAGAAATACCACTATCTGTTTTGGGGAATTTAGCCCCTATGGACATTGAGGAATATCTCTCCTATCTGAAATATTATGAAAAGATGGTGTGGAACATACAAATGATGAGCGCGGACTAAAACGGAAGCTTGCTTCTCCGCTCCTTTACCGGTATTTATATAAAAACGAGATGATCGGACAGGACCGGCAGTGAAGGTAGATATGCCAAAATCCATGAAAAACGATCACGCGGTTAGATATCGATGAAGTTGCAAACCTGCTGGATGAGGTGGAATCAGGGAAGTCTCACAGAAAAACAGCAGAAATTCCACGAAAAACAAAGACAAGAGATCTTGCTATGATGACATTACTGCTTGGAACCGGAATCCGTGTTTCAGAATGTGTCGGTCTTGATATGGATGATGTTGATTTTAAAATAATGGAATCAAAATTCACCGTAAAGGAGGCGCAGAAGTTGTTGTTTACTTTGGTGAAGAAGTAAGATCTGCCCTGATGGAATATATGGTCGAACGACAGAAAATCACTGCCGCAGATGGCAGTGTAAATGCACTTTTCCTGTCTTTTGCAAAACAAGCGGATCAGCGTGCGCTCTGTTGAGAAAATGGTAAATAAGTATTCAAAACTCGTAACAAACCTAAAACATATTACCCCGCATAAATTGCGCAGTACCTATGGCACATCGCTTTACCGCGAAACAGGCGATATTTATCTTGTTGCTGATGTGTTAGGCCATAAGGATGTAAATACCACACGAAAGCACTATGCTGCTATTGATGATGACCGCCGCAGAAGTGCTGCGAAATATGTGAAACTTCGTGAACCGTAGATAAATGAATTAATATGCCCAGCCTGATTTGTCAATACTGATTTTGTATTGCAAACCTGACTGGGCATTCTTGTAACCGGACAAATATCCTTATGCCTGACGCATATAATAAATAACTCCTCCAAAGAATCCGATCCCGATTCCTGCATAGCCTGTAATGATCACTGTCCACTCCACCCATTCGGCACTATAGCCACAGAATACACCTGCGATAAGGCTGAGCAGAAAAGCGATACCTGACCACAATATAATATTCATGATCAAAAATATTTGCTTTGCTTTTGTTATCTAATTTTTGTATCTACATACTTCCATAATCTCATCATAAACAAAACACCAGACATTCTCTAAATTTTAAAACATTTTTGTTTTCTTTAGTATTATTATCTGCCTGATGATATTTGCTTTCTATCAACAATATTTAAATTTTTGTAAAAGATAGGTAAAACTTATTTTTCCTGCTTTTCAGTGATTTTTAATACATCATTGATCTTTTCATTGATCCGGTCTCTGACTAATGCTGCTATCTCCTGTGTCTTTAAAGAGCCATATTCCTCGAATAAAATAGGTTTTAAATAATGTACCTGTGTTGTAACCGGTCCAAGCCAGAAACTGTTAAATACACGGTAAGAATCGATCAAAGCTACCGGGATAATCGGCGCTTTAGTTTTCAATGCAATTTTAAAACTGCCGGCTTTAAAGTCACAGACATGATTGCGGTTATTAAAATCATACCCACCCTCCGGGAACAAGATATAACATTTTCCATTCTTAACATCTTCCGATACTTCATTGATAATGGTCAGTGCCTGACGTACATCTTTTTTATCCAGCCGCTTTCCTTCCAACAGATCAATAAACTCTTTTACAAGAATGGTATTGGATTTTGCCTTATCCATAACGATAGAACAAGGTCTACGGTGTGTGTAAACAATTCCAAGCGCATCATACTTGCCCTGATGATTCGGGTACATCATGTAACCGCCCTCTTTCGGAAGATTCTCCTGTCCATATGCTTTCGTATGGATTCCACCGGTAACTTTCATCAGACGGATGCAATGTCTTGCCAGCTCATAGCGTTCTTCTGCTGAATACTTTTCTGGATGGTCAGCTTCCCTCCGCATCTTTGGAATCATGTAAGGGGCACGGAACAGGTTCAGTAAAATAACATATATAAATCGTAACATAGAACTAAATCTCTCCCAAAATAATTACTGTTTCATCCTATAGCATGAATGGAACATGCTTTATAGTTGAAACAATGACTATTATACCTTATTTCAGGCGAATTGACAACTTGCCGTCACAGGAAGAAAAAACATTGCTTTTCACTCACACCTTGTTCCAGTAATAATTCGCAGCCCTATTTTATTTCCCTGCAATGGCAATACTGCTGTAATATGGGATGGTAAGATATTGTCCCGCATGGATCTCATTCTGAGAAATCTTATTGATAGAGCAGACTTCGTCAATATAGGCATTCATATCTCGGTATTCCTCTGTAATATGATCGGATGCGATCGACCATAAAGTATCACCGCTCTGTACTTCAATACTTGTATAATATTTGCAGGAAATCTCAGATGGCGCTGCCTGAGTACGAACCGCACCAGATAAAAATGTACAGATGATAATTGCCAATGCAATGAATGCGACCGAAACTAAAGCTATCTTCTGCCTGCGGACAACGATACGTCTGTTTCTGGATACATCACCAGAATGTATCCGGCTGGATGTATTGCCAGATATCTGACGGGTTCTGCCTGTGATTGTATTGCTCTCATTTCTCATAACGGTACCTCCCTGGATCATCAATTGTAAATCTGTGTTATAAATACCCCGAACACTTGTTACGAACATTTGTTTGCATAACTGTATCTTACTATTCGAACATCTGTTTGTCAATAGAAAAATCGAACAAATTTTCGGAATATATGTTTGCATTTCAATATATGGTATGTTATCATGATTAATAGATAAAGAAGCAGTGGTTAAGAAGCTGCTGGATCATTACAGAAATCCCATATATAAGGAGACAGTTTATGCCAGGTAAGATTAGTGCAAAGCAAAAAGAAATTTTAGAATATATTAAGAGTGAGATTTTAAGCAAGGGATATCCGCCTGCAGTCCGTGAGATCTGTGAAGCGGTCGATTTAAAGTCTACTTCTTCTGTCCACTCTCATCTTGAAACGTTAGAGAAGAATGGTTATATCCGGAGAGACCCGACCAAGCCAAGAGCAATCGAGATTCTTGGATGACGATTTTAACCTTACCAGGCGTGAGGTTGTGAACGTACCTATTGTCGGACATGTCGCAGCCGGAGAGCCGATCCTTGCAACGGAGAATATTGAGAATTACTTTCCAATCCCGGTTGAATATATGCCGAATGAAGAGACTTTTATGTTAAAAGTAAAGGGAGAAAGTATGATCAACGCCGGTATTTTCAACGGCGATAATGTTCTTGTCAAGAAACAGCCAAACGCCGAGAATGGCGATATTGTAGTGGCATTGGTGGATGATTCCGCAACGGTTAAGACTTTTTACAAAGAAGACGGTTATTACCGCCTGCAGCCTGAGAATGATACGATGGATCCGATCATTGTAAAAGAATGTTCGATTTTAGGAAAAGTGTTTGGCGTATTCCGTTTTCTATAATTTTAACAGAAAATGAAAATCAGCTGACTGGTTGTTTTACAGACAACCAGTCAGCTGATTTTCATCCTTTTGCTTGTATTGATATATACAAAAATTTATCATTTATTTTTATGTTACAAGCCAGGGCTTTATTATTGTTTTTTTATGGGTAAGGAAATAGTCGTGGAAAATCCGTTATTTAATGCACTTGAAATAGATACTGTTCCATTATGAATAGAAATGATTTCTTTCACAAGCAGAAGTCCTAAACCATGTCGTAAATCTAATCTTTCATCTGTACTTTGCAGATAATGAGGTGTTGACTGTATTTTTTGTAATTTTTCTTCTGATATTCCTTTTCCGTTATCACTGATTACCAATATTAAATTGTTTCCATTTACAGCTAAACTGACTGAGATTGTACAACCATTTTCATTATGATTAATACTATTAGAAATAATATTTTGTATTGCCTCGATATAACAATCTTTCATCTCCTATAATAGAGATTTGTTCTGTATTACAGTCTAAATTTAATTCAAAATCAAATTTATTATTTAGATTGTTATTTAGATACTCAACGACAATTTCTCGTATCATTTTACATAAATGAACAGGCGTTTGTTTAACTGGCTGAACATTATAATTTAATTGACTCACAAGGTTCAAATCCTGAACCAAATTTTTAATTTTAACACTTTGGATTTTGATAATATTTGCTTGTTTTCTGGTGTTTTCCCCAACATCTAATGAAGAAGTTATTCTATCTGCATACCCCATAATCATGGAAAGAGGTGTTCGTATATCATGTGAAACGCCACTTATCCAGTTTGCTCTCGCTTTATTTTGTTTGTCTAATTGCAATGATGTTTCGTTAATACGTTTTCCAACATCTTCCAATTCCCCATTTATATTAAGGACAACCGTTTCGCCATGAGATAGCTTATCTAATCCATTGAGAATAGGAGCAACTTTCAGCATTACATTTCGTTTTGATAAATAATATACAATAAACAGAATAGTTACATTTGATACCAACATAATAAAAAGAATAATGGGTGTTTTCTGCATTGCTGATAAAGGAAGATAGTTAGTCACAAATTTTTGAATAACTGTTCTTTGGATAACCTAATACCAATAAATCATTTTCTTGCTTCCATGTGAATACGGGATAATTTTTGATATACCCCTTAGAAAAGGTGGCAACGTCTTGTAATGAATATTTAAGTGGTATTTCTTCTGGTAGATTGTATTGCCAGATTACATTACCGCTATTATCTATTACAATTCCCCAGATGTTGTTTGTAATTAAATCTTTTTGACACCTATTATTTAATATATATTTTCCATCTTGGATAGTAAGATTATTAGATACTTTTTCTAATCTTTGGACAGGATTATTTTCGCTTATACTGTTGACAGTACCATTAAAAGTTAGGAAGAAAAGCAGTAAATCAAAACCCACTATAAGGATTATTACTGACAAGTATATGAATAAATGTTTACTAATAAATTTCCCAAAATTCCGCATTATTATAACCTGCTCTCCACATTTATTTTATATCCCAATCCTTTAACAGTTATTAGTGATTTTGGTTTTGAGGGGGTAATTTCAATTTTTTCTCTTATGCGTCGAATATGAGCAAGTAGCGAATTTCCATATCCAAATGGATTGTCGCCCCATACAGCTTCACAAAGAGCGTCTATTGTTACGATATGGTTAGCATTTCGTACAAGCGCTTCTAAAATATCATGTTCTTTTGCAGTAAGAGGTAAAATCTTATCTTCCCATATAACCTGTGCATTAGCTAAATCAATTTTACAATCACGCAATTCTATAAGTGGGCTATCTTCCTTATAACATCTGCGTAATACAGCATTTAGGCGAAATATAAGTTCTTTTGGCATAAAGGGTTTTGTTATATAATCGTCAGCTCCCAACCCAAATCCAGAATATTTATCCTGTATATCATCTTTTGCGGTCAAAAATATTACTGGAATATTAGTGAAACTTCTTAGTGCGTCCATAAGTTCAAAACCGTTTCCGTCTGGAAGCATAACATCTAATATGGCTATATCCGGTTTTTCTCTGTTGGCAGATTTCCAAAGCTGTTTTTACACAATCAGCGGTAATAATATTAAAAAAGTTTTCATCTTCTAATATGGTTATAAGCATGCTTCTTAAACATTCTTCATCATCAACGATCAATATTTTTTTTGATTTTAAGTATGTATCATTCATTTATTTGTCACGCCCTTTTTGCAGTTTATTTGTCCCATTATAACATTTTAAAAAAAGTTAAACAGTCATTTTCTCATTTGTAAGGTAAATGTAAGGTAGAGAGAATGTGGCTGTAATGTAGGTGTTTTATATTGTGAGTATGAAGAAAGAAGGAGCAAAAATTATGAAAAACATGATTGAAACTAAAAATTTAACAAAAACATACAAAGCGTTTACCGCCGTAGACCATGTGTCTTTACACATTAAGAAAGGTAGTATTTACGGTTTTCTCGGACCAAATGGTGCTGGGAAATCTACGACTATGAAAATGCTTTTGGGTTTGACTGCACCTACTGATGGAGAATTCCAAATAGATAACTTGACTTTCGCGAATGATCGTGTTCAAATTTTGAAAAAAATCGGTTCTTTTATTGAATCCCCGTCATTTTATCCAAACTTAACAGGTAAAGAAAATCTTGATATTATTCGTAGAATTTTAGGTCTTCCTGAGTCAAGTGTTGATGACGCGTTAGAATTAGTAGGATTATCTGAATTTGGTAATCGCTTGGCAGAAAAAATATTCTTTAGGAATGAAACAACGTTTAGGGCTTGCTTCCGCTTTGCTTGGAGAACCACCCATTTTAATTTTAGATGAACCAACAAATGGATTAGACCCAGCAGGTATTCACGAAATTCGCAATCTCGTTAAATCACTGCCGAAAAGATATGATTGTACGGTTCTAATCTCATCACACATGCTGTCAGAAATTGAACTGTTAGCTGATGATATTGGTATTTTGAATCATGGAAGATTACTATTTGAGGGAAGTCTTGAAGATTTGAAATTTACAGCACATGAAGCTGGATTTGAAAATGATAATTTAGAAGAAATGTTTTTATCCATGATTGATGAGGATAACACAAACAGAAAGCAGAGGTTAAAATTATGAGAAATTTGACTATAGAATTGAAAAAATGTAAACGCACCGGAATATTGGAAGTTTTACCGATTATTGGACTTCTTGGTGCCTTATACTCTTTTGCAAATTTTATAGTTCGCAAAGATGTTTTGTTAAACTTACCGCTTCCACCTATGGATGTTTTGCTGACACAGCTTTACGGAATGATTATGGTTCTTAATATGTTCGGCATTATCGTAGCGACAACTTTAACATATAATATTGAATTTCAAGGAAAGTGCAATTAAAAAGATGTATATGCTTCCTTTCAAGACATCATCTATTTTCAAAAATAAATTTTATATATTGTTTGTTTTGCTCGCTGTTTGTATCGTCTTGCAGAACGGAGCTTTGTGTATTATTGGAAAGATATTTTTGCCCAGTAGAACTTTTGAATTATTAACACTTGTTAAATATACAGGATATTGCTTTGTTTCAACTTTACCAGTCTTAGCATTTATGCTCTTGGTATCATCACGATGTGAAAATATATGGTTTACATTAGGTATTGGCGTGGCAGGATTTTTTAGCGGTATGGCAATGTCGCTTTCAGATATAGCCATATTTCTTATTAACCCATTTGTACTAATGATGAAACCAGCGGTAGCTTCTACTGCTAGTATTGATATGAAAGTTTTAATTTTAGGCTTTGTTGAAACAATCATATTCTTCATGGTTGGCTGGTATTTAGGCAAAATAAAGCATTATGAATAAAGGAGACAATCGTATGTCAATTATTGAATTGTTAAAAATAGAATTTATGAAAGTGAAAAGGTCTATGATTCTGCCTTTGCTTTTAATTCCACCTATTTTAGTTGTGGTTTCTGGTGTTTTCAGTATCAGTATGTATATGACACCAGAATATACAAATGCTTGGTCGGCAATGTTTATTCAAAGTGCATTGCTTTTTGGTTATTATTTACTTCCGTTTTCAATGGTAGTTGTATGCGTTATGATTGCTAACAGAGAAACAAAGAATAATGGTATATTAAAAATGCTTGCTTTACCCATCAGCAAAGAAAAACTTGCCTTAACAAAATTCTTTGTGCTATTGAGCTTTTTAGCAATCCAGTTACTTATCTTTTTCTCTCTCATTCGTCATTGCAGGCTTTATTGCTACTAAAATAATGAATGTAACAGAATCTATTCCTGTCCTTTATTTATTAACGTGGACATTAAAATTATTTACGACTATGATTCCAGCCATTTCGTGTATGTGGGCAATTACAATACTGTTTGAAAAACCGATGCTATCTATGGGATTAAACTTACTTCTGATAATTCCGGGGGTTTTGGTTGCTAATACACCTTTATGGATAGTATATCCTTATTGTTATAGTGGTTATGTTGTGTCAAACGCATTACATACAGTAACAGCGACAGACACAGGAAGTACACTATCATTATTTCCGTTTATACCATGTGCTGTAATTATATCGGTCTTTGCAATATGTGTTTCTATTAAATACTTTGGAAGAAAAGAAATGAGCTGATTAACTGGTAAAATGCCAGCTTATGCAGGGACTCTTCAAAAGAAAATGCCGATGATCCTTAAAATACAGGATATATCGGCATTTGCTAACTTATGAAAAGATAATTAGAAATTTCATGTATTTTTATTATAATCACTTACATCCACAACTTTTCCATCTCTCAGGTTCTCTCGAGATCATAGAAAAGACGGTCTTCTTTTGAAAGATATGGATAATAATATCACCATAATCCATTAAAATCCAGGTAGAACTCTGGTTTCCTTCAATCTGCTGGACTTTCACGCCGGCTTTGTATAAGGCTTCATCGGCAGCGTCACGCATTGCCTGGAGCTGATTCTGGTTTGTTCCGTTTGCAATGATAAAATAATCTGCAATCGGAGAAATTTCGCTGATATCAATAACAGTTACATCTTCTGCTTTTCTGTCTTCCAAAGCAGCTACTGCAAGTTTGGTTAATTCTTTTGATGTCATAAAACCTCCATGTTAAAATAAATTTGATTTCTGATCAGGATCAGATGGTTTCTTTGTAATGTTTATAAAATTCATAGGTCATCTGTGTTGTCGGATCAATATTTCCACCACGCTTTTTCAGATAAACCAGTGTGTCGTGCAATATTTCGGCCATACAGACATCTAAATCATGAAAGGCTAATTCCCTCACGCGATCTAAATTAGCCGCTTTATTGCGGTTTGGTTCGATGTAATCAGCAATATAAATGATCTTGTCTAAAATATTCATATCCGGCTCACCTGTTGTGTGCACTTTAATCGCATGTAAAATCAATGGATCTGTTACATCATATTCTGTTTTGGCAAGCAATGCACCAAGTTTTGCATGAAGCAAAAAAGGATTTTCACGTTCTACGGATGAAATAAGAATGTCGTTTTCTTCACATAGTCTTAATTTTTCATCGTTTGGAATGCATTTTGCACAGTCATGGAGCAGACCGGCAAGCATGGCTTTCTGCATATCATAGCCGTACGCCATAGCGAGGCAGCCTGCGGTGTACATCACACCTTTGGTGTGCTCGTAGCGGTCTTTATCCTGTACTTTTTTATTTTTTTCGTATTTCTATCAGTTCCATATCGTTATCCTCTGTCAAAATTGATCGGAAATGTTAAAAATCATTTCTCATTTTCGTAAAGATGATGTTCTTTTATAAATTGGCTCACTGCATCCGGCACCAACTGCCCGGTATCTTCCCTTTTATCATCTGGCGGATGTTTCTTGAGGCTGCATCAAAACGGTCACAGGAAAGCGGATAGATCTTTGCATGAAATAACTGTTCGATCGCATGAATTTTCTTTTTGACATCCTCCATATTCCAGTGGTCGCGCACTGCTACTAATACAACTGCCTTTTCACAGATGATCTCCGGATGTTTCCATTCCTCAAAGTAGTCGAGAGAATCTGCACCCATGATAAAATAAAATATCGTATCCGGGTAGCGGTTCTTTAATTTTGTGAGTGTCAGATAAGTGTAACTTGTCTCTTCTGCTTCTATCTCTACCGTAGACATTTTAAAATACGGGTATGGTTTTACTGCAAGAGCAACCATCTCGGCGCGGTATTCCGAAGGAGTCATACCACTTTCGTTTTGTTCGGAGAATGTCCCGCTGGAATAAACCAGACTTCGTCCAGATCAAAATCTGTGTAGGCTGCCCTGGCAATGGCGAGATGTCCATTGTGTACCGGATCAAAGGAGCCGCCTAAAATACCGATTTTCCTGCCTGATAAATGATTCATGATCGCTGTCCTTTATAGTGTTTTGAAATTTATTTTACAGGTAATTCGTATTTTGAATTCTTTTGCCTGACGGAAAAGAATGATTTTTACCAATCACTTTCACAACGACAGAATGTGTACGTTCTGCGATGATCTCAGCAATTTCACGAGGGTCATCTGCACAGTTTTTAATACAGAAATCTTGATGAGCTCGCGTTTTTCCAATGCCTCATCTAAACCATTGATAAGCTCTGGGGTCAGACTTGCCTTTCCAATCTGAAATATAGCGTTCATTGTGCTTGCTTCGCTTCCTAAATAAGCGCGCTGTTTGCTTGTAAGATTCATATTGCCAATTCCTTTCTTTTATTTGTAATATTCAAAGGCATGTCCGTACATCTTCACGGTGTCGCCTTCCTGGATTCCATGTTCTTCGAGATCGTCTAAAATGCCCTGTTCTTTTAAGAAACGCTGGAAGAACAGGAAACCTTTCTCAGATTCGATATTCGTGTAACCGAGCATTTTTCAATCTTAGGGCCTTCCACAACGAAAGTCTCATCATCTTCCATTGTGATCGTGTACGGGTCATCCCGGAAGAAACGCAATGCCGGATCGTATTCCTGCTCGTAAATGACAGGTTCTCTGCCACATGTTTCCAAAAGCTGGCTCACATGGTATAAAGCTCCTTCAGTCCCTGACCGCTGACTGCGGAAATCGGGAATACTTTAATGCCGTCTTTCTCAAACTCGTCTTTTAATGCTTTGATGATCTCATTTTCATCACCGTAGATGGAATCAATTTTATTTGCTGCAATGACCTGTGGTTTTTCAGAAGTTCCGGATCATAAGCGGCAAGTTCTTTGTCAATTGCTTTGATGTCGGCAATCGGATCACGCCCTTCGGTTCCGGCGGCATCCACAACATGGATCATGACTCTGGTACGCTCGATATGACGTAAAACTCAAGTCCAAGTCCAACACCCTCGGAAGCTCCCTCAATCAGCCCCGGAATATCGGCAATAACAAAACCTTTGGCACCATCTAAGTCAACAACACCAAGATTTGGCTGTAATGTTGTAAAATGATAATTGGCGATTTTAGGCTGTGCATTGGTCACGCGGGATAAAAGCGTTGATTTTCCGACATTTGGAAAACCCACAAGCCCTACATCAGCAATCACCTTTAACTCTAATTTTACTTCTATCTCAATTCCCTCACCACCTGGCTGGGCGTATTTCGGTGCCTGCATGGTGGCTGTTGCATAGTGGAATTTCCCTCCGCCGCGGCCCCTTTAAGATCACCTGACGTTTGTTGTCACCGGACATATCGGCAATGACCTTGTCTGATTCCGCATCTTTGATGACAGTTCCTGCCGGAACTTTTAAGATCAGATCAGCGCCATCTTTCCCATGACATTTCTTTTGCCGCCTTCCTCACCGTTTTCAGCAGCAAATTTACGTCTGTGACGAAAGTCTGTCAGCGTATTCAATCCCTCATCGACAACAAAATAACATCGCCGCCGCGGCCTCCGTCTCCGCCGTCCGGACCGCCATTTGGGACATATTTTCACGGCGGAAACTGACATGTCCATTTCCACCTTTTCCAGATTTTATAATAATTGTTGCTCTGTCTGCAAACATAATTTTCTCCTTTAAGCGGACAGCCAGGCTGCCCTGCTCGAATGCAAAACAATAAGAACCCGGCTATCTATACAAATAGTCGGGTCCATTGTTCATCTTATTATTCAGCTACTGGATAAACGGAAGCCTGTTTCTTATCTCTTCCTTTTCTCTCGAATCTTAAGATACCATCTGTTAAAGCGAATAATGTGTCATCTCCACCGATTCCTACATTAACACCTGGATGAATCTTTGTTCCACGCTGTCTGTAAATAATATTACCAGCTTTTACGAACTGTCCGTCTGCTCTCTTAGCACCTAATCTCTTAGATTCAGAGTCACGTCCGTTCTTTGTAGAACCAACACCCTTTTTATGAGCGAAAAACTGAAGGTTCATATTCATCATGTCTTACACCTCCTTGAATGTTAGAATGATATAATCATTTCCATAAGTATTTTGTATTCCTTGCAAGCCTAAAACCAGGGATTTCATGAGCAAATCAGCATCATGACCTGCCGGAGCATCAAACCTGAGTGTGATCATTCCGGTCTCTTCATCAGAATCTGTAGAAAATTTTTCCTTCGTGTAAACACCAAGGGAATTGATCGTGTTGATCACCAGTGCAGAAATTCCCGCACATACAATGTCTTCACCTTCCTCTGCATACCCTGCATGTCCAAGACAGTCAAAACCTAAAAATGCCTGATCCTGGTTTCTGAAAATCGTTATCTTAGTCATAACAATCTTCCTATCGATTACGCATTAATTTTTTCGATCTTAACCTGTGTAAACGCCTGTCTGTGGCCGTTTTTCTTGTGATAACCGGTTTTTCTCTTATACTTGTAAACGATAACTTTTTTCGCTCTGCCTTCTTTCACTACAGAAGCTTCTACAGTTGCGTTAGCTACGTCTGCTCCAACTTTCATTCCGTTGTCAGAAACTGCTAATACCTGATCAAAAGTTACTTTCTCACCAGCTTCAACACCAAGTTTTTCAATGGTAATGATATCACCTTCGGAAACTTTATACTGTTTACCACCTGTTGCGATAATTGCGTACATATGGCACCTCCTATTATCATTACTCGCCAGTTGTGGTTTCTGCAAACATGCAGAATTTGAGACCTCACTGTGCGGCATACTTCGTTACTATAGCATAACAATTGAATTACGTCAACTGGTTTTTTGAAATTTTTCTAACCTTTTTAGTTAAAACCTATTTTTATAATAATGATTTTTATTCACATACATCTTCTCATCTGCAACTGACAAATTCTTTTCAATGTCCTTTGCATGTTCTAACCAGACACTTCCAATGGAAGCCGAACATTCAGCCGTCCATAGCTTTGAAAGCTTTTGCAGCTTATTTTGAAAGTCTGTCTCGCTTTTATCGAATGACAGAATGATAAATTCGTCCCCGCCAAAACGGTAACAACCTGCCTCCTGGAATATGGTTATGATTTTTTTCGCAATTGCTGCGAGCAGCTCATCTCCTGCTTCATGTCCCAGATTGTCATTGATTTTTTTTAGACCATTCACATCTGCAAAAGCGATGCCAACCGGCTGGTTACACATCTCCTCGTCACATTCGATGATTGCAATATCTTTGTAATATGCCTTACGGGTTTTGAATCCCGTTAATGCATCCCGCTCTAATTCAGATATCTGCGAATTAATCTCTATGTATTGCTGTAAAGATTTTATATGGTTTTCTTTCGAATATTCAATAATCCGGTCTTTATAATAGTTTTTCGCCTCTAATGCCTCTAAAATTGCGTCTTTGTCCATTTTACCAACAGCGTATACATATATTAATTCTGCAAATTCAAGTCCAACCTTGATTTCATCCGGATATTTTTCCATATACTGATTCATGGATCGTAAAATGTGGTTCATAAGGTTATCATCACAAGAATCTCTTCCACACTCAAACAGTTCCCGGCAGGCATCCATAAATTCAGCCGCGTACATTTCATCCATTTTTGAAAGGATCTGTTTTTTGTAAGTCTCATATTTTTCTGGCTGTTCCAATTTATAATAAAGTGTTGCTGCACAGCGGGTGACATCATCCGGAACGATTGTATCTGCATGATATTGGCTCACTCCAAGTTCAAACGCCTTTAAAGCCTCTGTTAAACGGTTCAGTTTCTGAAGTGAAATAGATTTATTGATATAGATATAAGCACCCATTTCCTCATCACAGTCTTTCAGGACGTCTTCTGCGAGCGCAAGACTTTTAAGTGCTTCCTCATAGTTTTGTTCCTCAATGTAGGTCAATGCAATATTATTATACTCAAATGCATAATAGTATTTTTCATCATTTTCCATGGCAATTTTTAATGCCGTTTCATAGAAAAAACGGGAAACATTATATTCTGTCTCGCAATGTGTTGCCACACCTATCAGGTTAAAACAGGACAATAACTTAGGGGTATACGGATAGCTTTGATAGTCCACTATGATTGGTTCTATAATCTCTATGGTTTTTCTGAAATTTCCTTCCTGATAAAATAGCTGCCCATAATAAAAACTTGCAAGTATGCGCACTTCGGTTTTGTCGTATTTCTTTTTCAATAGCTGTTCATAAAAATTTTTCTGCTCCGCAATAGACAGTTTTTTGATTTGCTGTTGTCTGGTTAAAAAATCGTTATAATTCATATTCAACATTCCTCATTTATCTTTCGAATCACACGGCATGGATTTCCAACCGCAACACAATTGGCCGGAATATCTTTTGTCACAACACTTCCTGCACCTATTGTTCCCATACTGCCCAAAAGCTGCTTTAATACTTCTGCTTTTTCTTCCTTTTGATTATAAGAAAACTCCTTACAAAATTTATCTTTTGGAAGATTCACTTCTTATTTACAAAATTCCCTAATTCAAATAATATCATATCATATTAGACACAAGATTAGTACAATAAAATGAAATATCTGCATATGTAGATATTTATACTAATGTTAACTAGCTTTTACAAATAAATGTCAACTTCTATAAGTGAGCATGTTGACAATTAACCATACTTCGTGCTACTTTAAAACAATTGAATTTAGAAACTTGTGAATTCATACCGTAACTTATTTGAATTTTGTAAACGTAACAAAGGAGTACAAAATGACAACACAACCAAAGACAACCAGAAGCCGAAAATCCATATCTTACCAGAGAGGATGCTCTTGCAATTTTAAATACACCGGATGATCAGTTGGACGAGCTGATTGCACGCGCTGAGAAACTGCGCCGCAAATACAAAGGAGACAATGTCGGAATCCACATTCTGACAAACGCAAGAAGCGGCAACTGTTCCCAGGACTGTGCTTACTGCGCACAATCCTGCCGTTCATCAGCTGATATTGAGAAATATAAATGGGTTTCCGATGAAACTTTACCGCGACAATGATTTTGTAAATAAAAATCATCTCGCAAGACACTGTATCGGATTGAGCGGCATGAAATTCACAGACGCCGAGATTGAAGAACTCGCTGCAAAATCCGTAAAATGAAAGAAACCGGAACACACCTCTGCTGTTCCATCGGATTTTTGACAGAAAAACAGGCGCGCATATTAAAAGAGGCAGGACTTGACCGTATTAACCATAACTTAAACAGCAGCCGTGCATTTTATCCGAACATCTGCTCTACGCATACGTTTGACCAGCGTGTCGCAAATATCAAAATGCTGCAGGGATTGGGTTATGAAATCTGCAGTGGCGGGATCATTGGTATGGGGGAAAGCAAAGAGGATGTTGTTGATATGCTGTTAGAACTCCGAGAAATTAACCCGGAAGCAATCCCAATTAACTTTTTGCTGCCAATTGAGGGAACACCTTTAGCACACAAAGATACCTCAGGCTTAACCCCTGAATATGGTCTTAAGGTTCTCGCCCTTGCAAGGCTTCTTGTTCCACAGGCAGACATCCGCTGTGCTGCCGGACGTGAGGTTTACTTTAAAGGAGAGGAAAAACGTTTATTGTCCGTTGTCAACTCTATCTTCGCATCCGGTTATCTCACCGAGGATGGCCAGGGATCGAGGATACCATCAAGGTGATCGAGGACGCCGGATTTACGTATGAGATTGAATCTGCATAAATCTATTAAAAAGTGAGCAGACCTTACAGTGTGGCTGCTCACTTTTTAGTTCATCTTTAAACTGTCCCGCAAAGATTTCTTAATCTTCTTTCTGGTCACTTCCACCAGTCCTAGTCTGGTCATGTCGATCAGATCCGTTTTCACCGGGTCGTCTTTTAAATATGTGCGGAATTCTTTTAAAGAACTGCCTCATCTTCTTTGCAAGAAGATTGATAAAATCGATGATGATAATGCCTGAGATATTGCGCAATCTGAGTTGATAGGCAATCTCTTTCGCTGCCTCTAAATTAATACGGAGCAGATTTTCGCGCATCTCTTTTTATGATATTTTTCCCACTGTTCACGTCAATGACCGTAAGTGCCTCTGTGTGCTGTAAAACAATGGATGCACCGGACTTTAACCAGATCTGTTCCCTTAAAGCTTTTCTAAGGAGGACTTCACGCTGTAGAGTGAAGATAACGTTAACATCGGATCATGGTGATCGTTAAAAATCCTCTGCGCCTGCTGTCTGCACCTGAAACTGATCGACCGGAACCGGGACAGAACCGTTTGTCATAAACTGTTTTGGATGAATTCCATAATCCGTGCAGATAGTTTCAAAGAGTCCGCGGTCATCGGTGATAATCTCGCTGACAGAACCTTCCCGCTGGTTTTGACGTCTTCCAGATACGTTGGTCTCGCTTTTTCAAAACACTGTAACAGGTTTTATGGCAGACATTCTCACGCATCTGTGACCATTCCTGCTCAAGGCTCCGATCTCGGCAATTAGTGTTTCATCTGCGACACTTGCTGCATTGGTTCGGATGATAAGTCCGTAGCTTTCTGTATCGAATTCGTGTAATAATTCCTTATAATGTGCTTTCTGCTCTTTATTTAATTTGGAAGAAATTCCAAGCCTGCGGTTTCCGCTTGTAAGAACAGCATATTTTCCTGCAAAGCTTAAATTCGCAGTGACAGCAGGTTCTTTCGTCTTTAAAGCTTCACGTTCTACCTGAACCAGAAGCTCATCTCCTGCCACAATTTCTTTTCTTGCAGAGAGCTTTTTGGTAAAATGTGCATTTTTCAGATCATCTAAAGACAAATAACAGGTCTGCTCCGGCGAAATCTTTACAAAAGCTGCCCGGATATTCTGTACGACATTTTCCACACGGCCAATATAAATGTTTCCAAGTAAACTATCTTCATCTGGGGGTGTAAGGCTTACCTCGATCATTTTTTTGCCATGATTATAAAGAGCAGAGACAATAAAGTCCTGCTCTTCCCTGTTTTGCATTTTTATTTTTTCATGTGTGATAATATATTTATTCATAAAGAACCTCTTTATGCGATCTCTTCGCCCATATCCAGCAGAGAAACAAATTTGTCCCCCTCTTTTGCATACACATCCAGACGATGGATCTGGATTGCATTGGCATTATATGGAATGTTCATATAGCCGAAAAGGGATTCTAACACAAGTTCCGGTTTTAAGTTGTCGGAACTTCCGGTACAGAGATTGATGTAAAACTCCGGTGCCTCCTCGGTTCCTTCTACTTTAAAATCATAAACCAGCTGCTTTAAGTCCATGATTTTTTCGCTTTTCTTTGTCTGCTTGGTGATAAGTACCTCAGAAGGCGTGATAAAATAATCTAAAATCGCCTGTCTGGCTTCTGTTTTCGTAAATGGTACTTCATAACCTTCCTTAAAAAGGTTTGTAATCGGCTGCGGCAACTAAGGACATCGCTGTTTGGCATTGTCCGGAAGCTTTACATATCCGGTGATCTCCACACCCTCTACCATCGTCGCATTTAAATCTGCCATCGCCTCTTTGTAGACTTGCTTTCGTGCACCTCAATATCTAAATATTCGCCGTCACTTGTAATTCCAACGCCGAGCGGTGCTGCAAACGACATGATCTGATGGGGGAAAATCCCTCTGAATAACAGATATCAATATCTGCTCTCCGCATCGCCTTCTGGAAATAGCGCATAATATCAAGGTGTCCGATGAACTTCATCACACCAGATTTTCGAAATTTAATTCTTATTTTCAAAACAGACACCTCCTCCAAATTTCATGGCTCCACAGCCGGAACATTTCATACGGCAGTTCGGGTTACTTTTCATCATGTGCATTCTTCCATTCACGTTTTAAAACTCTTTCGATACGCCGGTATCAATGAAATCCCATGGGAAGATCTCATCCAGATCACGCTCTCGCATTGTATAAAATCGGTATCGATACCACATTCCGCAAAAGCGTCCACCCATCTCTGGTAGTCGAAATATTCGCTCCACGCATCAAAATGCCGCCTTTTCATAAACTTTTAAGAGAGCCTGTCCGATCTTACGGTCGCCTCGTGCCAGAATCCCTTCTAAAACCGTCACATCCGCTTCGTGCCAGTTATATTTGATACTCTTATGATTCAGCTGCGCATGCACACCCTCATTGACAACCCGCGCTCTTGCAAGATAATCTCCGGTGTGTACATCCTCGCCCACTGGAACGGAGTAAATGGCTTCGGCACAAAGAAAGAGGTACTGATCGTAATCTGACATTTTCCATTCCGTTTTTCCTTCGGAACCGTGTCATAATAAAGAGCTGCGATCTCATTGGCAAGTTGCGGGATCGCTTTCATATCTTCTTCCGTCTCGGTTGGAAGTCCAAGCATAAAGTATAATTTTACCTTGTTCCAGCCACCTTCAAAAGCAAGTCTGGAACCGTTTAAGATCACCTCTTCGGTAAGACCTTTGTTAATGACATCACGAAGTCTTTGGGAACCGGCTTCCGGTGCAAATGTCAGACTGCTCTTTTGATATCCTGCACTTTGCTCATGACATCCAGCGAAAAGGCATCGATCCGCAGGAAGGAAGTGAGATATTCACACCTTTTCCCTTGAACTCATCGATCAGGAAATTCACCAGTTCTTCCAGTTCAGAATAATCGGAGGAACTTAAAGAGCTTAAAGAGATCTCTTCGTGCCCGGTTGATTTTAACATTTTGTAGGCAAGATCTTTCAGGTGTTCTACATTTTTCGCGGACCGGACGGTAGACCATTCCAGCCTGGCAGAAACGGCAGCCACGGATACATCCGCGCTGGATCTCGAGAACCACACGATCCTGTGTTGCCTTGATAAAAGGAACGACAGGTTTTTCCGGATAAACAGCTTCTGTCATATTCAGTACGATCTGCTTCTGGATCGTTTTGGAACATCCTCATAAATTGGTTCAAAGGATGCGATCGTTCCGTCCTCTTTATAAGTCACTTCATAGAGGGATGGCACATAGATACCAGGCACTTTAGAAGCTTCATGTAAAAATTCATGGCGTGTTTTTCCCTCTGCACGCATTTTTTTATAAAGATCAAACAGTTCGTAGAAAGAAATTTCACCCTCTCCCATATAAAACAGATCAAAGAAGTCCGCCATCGGCTCCGGGTTATAAGTGCAGCAGCCGCCACCGATCACCAGTGGATCGTCTTCTGTACGGTCTTTTGCAAGCAGTGGGATCTGTCCGAGGTCTAAAATCTGAAGCACATTTGTGTAACACATCTCATAATTGAGCGTAAGACCGATAAAATCAAGATTTTTGATCGGTTCCTGGGACTCTAATCCAAACAGTGGAATATGCTCTTCTTTCATGATTTTATGAAGATCCGGCCATGGAGAGTAAACTCTCTCACACCACACATCTTCCATTTTATTAAACATATCATATAAAATCTGAACGCCAAGATGTGACATCCCTATCTCATATACATCCGGGAAGCACATGGCAAAACGGATTGCTACTTTTCTTTATCTTTTTTGATACTGTTTAACTCATTTCCGATATAACGTGCCGGTTTATCGATTTTCATCAGTATCTCATCTGATAATGCTAATTTTGTCATTCGGTTTGTCCTTTCTCATTTTTCCTGAAAACGACTGGGAAATCAGTCATGCTCATTTATCATAACATAATCCTGCAAAATTGTATAATACTGATTATCAGAAATAATGTCAATGACATCTTTTGCCTGATAGCCATGGAATTCATATGCATTATATTTTAACAGAAGGAATGCGAGCATAAGAAGAACTGCAAGCACTATGCGGATTTTCAGAAAAATCCACGGAACCAAAGGCTGTGATTCCTCTTCTGCGGTGCCGTTTTCCACCTCCGGCCGGTCAAACGAGCGCCGTATCTCGTTGACGTAAGCTCTGCGTCTTTCCACATATTCATCGGTCATAAAATAAGACTCCATAGATTTCTCATTGAAATCATATGAAGTCTTGTATCTCATTAGAACTTTTTTTCTATCCATGCAATAAGCAACAGACACCAGTGGATCAGCGTTCGATCGAGAACCATTGCACCTATCAGTGAAAAATAAGGTGAGCACGATCATGAGCAGCGAACCACCGATCACTCGAAATCTGTCGGGCTGACATGAAAAATCTGTTTGACCAGATAATGAAGCACGCCCCAGTGGATCAAAGGATCCCGAAACTGTAGCGGCTGATCAGCTTTGTAAAAAATGTTCCGTCTCTGCTTTCACATAAATCTGTTTCACGAAAAGAAAACAGCCATCGTATAAAATACCATAAGCGGCGCATTGTTAAATAAATAACGATGATATTGTGCCCCACTGAAGATATGACGGACTGCCAGACAGACAGAAAGGATTCCGGCTCCATAAAAGAAGTACTTTCTGCGCCCCTGCTCTCTTGTCAGATAATATCCCAATATAAAAACACCGGCAAAAGAACCGAGAATCCCGGAGACAATGGAATTATAATAAAGCGTATCCCAGTAAGTTCCAAGGATCTGGAAGATCAGGATCACAGCCACAAGCCCGCTTAAAACAGAATCCGGGATATGCTGCACTACATAGCGGAAAAACGGTGTCAGCACATATAACCAGATGATCACATAAATCAGCCAGAAATGCGGCGCTTCCTCCGGTGCACCGAGCAGAATACGTTTTAACATGGCGCCCCAGTGATCGGGGCGAAGCCAGACGAACCCCTCTTTGGCACACACATATAAAATATAATAGATCACCATTGGAACAAGCACTTTCAAAAAACGTTTCCGGTAAAACTGCCCGGCGGGTTCGCCTTTCACCGGTAAAAGAAGGGCTCCGCTTATCATGATAAAAAGCAGATTGCAGCACAAAAACAGGTAATTGCTGATCTCAAATCCATACCACACCGCACTCCGCTCCGGAACAAGCGTGGAACCGAGTGAGACTGTGTGGACAGCGATCACGAGAACCGTGGCAAGTACCCGCAGTTTGTCGAGATAAACCTGTCGTTTTATTTTCTCTGTGAAAGTTCCTGTGTGATCTCTTCCCATGTGATATCCTTCTCTGCCATTAAGACCATGAGATGGTAAATGTAATCAGAGATTTCATATTTCAAATGCTCGTGGTCAGTATTTTTCGCTGCAATAATGATTTCTGTGTTTTCCTCTCCAACTTTTTTGAGGATGTTATCCAGACCTTTTTCCAATAAAAGGTTTGTGTAGGAGCCCTCTTTCGGATTTTCCCTACGGTCTAAAATAATATTGTAGACATCCCCCAACACCTTCTGCGGATTTTTTTCAACGTATTCTTTTTTCACAATCTCATTGAAAAAACAACTCTGGTTTCCGGTGTGGCATGCAGCACCGATCTGGGAAACTTTTGCAAGAATGGTATCATAATCGCAGTCTGCTGTCAGGGATTTGACATACTGGATATGACCGGAAGTAAGACCTTTTGTCCAAAGCTCATTCCGGCTTCTGCTGTAGTATGTCATTTTTCCGATGTTAATCGTTGTGTCAAAAGCTTCCTCATTCATGTAAGCCAGCATTAACACTTCATCCGTACGGTAATCCTGCACAATGACCGGAACCATGCCGTCAGAATTTTTCTTTAAGTCACTCCACTTTAAGTTTGGCTCGAAGTTATCCATCTTAATACCGGAGGCAGACAACTGGGATTTCATCTCCATAATATCTGTTTTTGGATTATTAATTAAAGAACCTGCAATTCCGCGGACATTTTTGCGGGATAAGATTGATAAAACCTCATCATAATCAGCATCGTTTAAGTAGACAACATGAGGAACATCGGTCATTCCTTCCACTGCATCTAACACTGCTTTATTTAAGATCAGCACTTCATGGAATGTATCAGCCATTTCATCCTGATGTTTGAAGATAAAATCCACATTCGTCACGGAAACAAGAATACGGTCTTTCCCGAAACGCTTGCTTGCCTCTGCAGCCAGTGCCATACTCTCCGGTTTGGAGCCGTTGACGATCACTTGAAGACATCCGGCATAGATGAACTTCTTAATGTCCTCCATACGGTTAATGTTACCGCCTGCACAGACTTTGATTTCAATATTACGGTTAATGTTGCGGATAACCTGTATGTTGCGCTCATGCTCTTCATCTGTTGTGGACAAGTCAAAAATCATGATTTTATCAATGCCACTGTCATTATAGAGTTTTGCAAGTTCAATGACATCCGGATATTCCTCGTAATTGTCTCTGGCTTTGATCGCTTTTCCATCCTTTAAGTAAATTGTTGCCACGATATTTTTGTGTTCCATATTAATATTCATACCTTTCCATACAAAACGGTCTGCACATATTTTTGATACGTCAGACCGCTTCTTTTCTAATCATATTTCGCACGTGATACATGTGAATTGTCAACTACAGACTTCCTTTGGTAGAAAGGATATCCGTGATCCTCGGGTCAATGACCGTTGCCTGATCCAGTGCCTTTGCAAAAGCCTTGAACATCGCCTCGATCATATGGTGGTTGTTTCCGCCGGAAAGCACCCTGATATGCAGATTCATTCCTGCGGTATAAGAAATGGCATAGAAAAATTCCTTCACCATCTCCGTATCCATATATCCCACGCGGTCGGTCGTAAATTCTCCATCGAACACAAGATAAGGTCTTCCGGAAAGATCCACTGCGCACAGGACAAGTGTTTCATCCATCGGCAGAATACAGCTTCCGTAGCGCCGGATTCCCTTCTTGTCACCAACGGCCTCCTTAATGGCATTGCCCAGAACAATACCTGTATCTTCAATTGTATGATGACAGTCCACTGCAAGATCTCCGGCAACATTGACTTTCAGGTCAAACAGGCCATGTCTTGCAAATCCGTCTAACATGTGGTCAAAAAAACCGATCCCTGTATGGATAGAGGAACTGCCGGTACCGTCTAAATTCAAATGTAATGATATATCTGTCTCTTTGGTTTTACGAACATAATCTGCTGTACGTGCCATTTTATTTTAAACCTTTCTGCTTCTTTTCAACTTAAGTAATTATTAATTCTTTGTATCTATTCAGAGCCAAGGCAATTTTCATAAATTTGCGAATCATGCTTGCATGAATGAGCATAATTTTGAAAATTTCTTTGGCGAAGTAACCACATGAGCAAAAGGAAAGCTCTGAAAGAGCGGTTTTGCGAATGGGTGCTGAATAGATACAATTAATCTTCAAACCGTACCCGGATGGAATTTGCATGTGCAGTAAGTTTTCACATTCTGCAAACTGCACGATATCTTTGTATACAGGCTCTAACGCTTCTCTGGAATAAGAGATAATGCTTGATTTCTTAATGAAATCATCCACGCTGAGCGGTGAGAAGAATTTTGCGGTTCCGTTGGTCGGAAGGACATGGTTTGGACCTGCAAAATAATCACCGAGTGGTTCGCTGGAATACTCTCCGATAAAATTGCCCCTGCGTTGCGGATTTTGTCATTGTCTCAAATGGATTTTTTGTCACAAGCTCTAAGTGTTCTGAAGCAATCTCATTGACGGTGTCAATGGCATCCTGCATCGTGTCTGCCACAAGGATATATCCATAGTTATCAAGGGATTTCCGGATGATCTCTTTTCTGGAAAGAACCTCAACAAATTTATCTACTTCCACAGAAACCTGTTCTGCTAATGTCTCGCTGGTTGTCACAAGAATTGCGGATGCCATCTCATCATGTTCTGCCTGTGACAGTAAATCTGCCGCTACAAAACGTGGATTTGCCGTCTCATCGGCAAGTACCATGATCTCACTTGGACCTGCGATGGAATCAATGCTGACATAACCAAACACTGCTTTTTTGGCAAGGGCAACGTAGATATTTCCCGGTCCTACGATCTTGTCAACTTTCGGGATGCTCTCCGTTCCAAAGGCAAGGGCTGCGATTGCCTGTGCACCACCGACTTTATAAATCGCATCGACTCCCGCCTCTTTGGCAGCTACTAATGTAGATGGATAAACCTTTCCATCTTTGCCGCATGGCGTCGTCATAATGATATTGGAAACCCTGCCACTTTTGCAGGAATGACATTCATCAGTACAGAGGACGGATAAACTGCTTTTCCACCCGGCACATACACACCCACAGTTTTAACGGTGTCACTTTCTGGCCTAATATGATACCGGATTCATCGGAATCAAACCAGGAGTACTGTTTCTGTTTTGCGTGATAGTCACGGATGTTGACAAGTGCCTTGCGGATGACATCTAAAAGCTTTGGGTCTACCTGCTCATAAGCTTCTTTGATCTCTTCTTCCGTCACGCGGATATTGTCCTGATCGATGGTGGCACCATCAAATTTTAATGTGTACTCAAAAATCGCCTCATCACGTTTTCCCTGACATTCTGGATAATGTCATTGACGCGGCTCTCAAATTCGCCGTAAGAGTTCGGGCTTCTTTTAATAAATTCTCCAATATATTATTCTGTGTTTCTTTTGTCAGTTTTAAAATTCTCATTGGACTGCATTCCTTTCTGTATTGATCACATTCTTCAGATCAGAGATCAGTTTTGTGATCCGCTCATTTTCCATCTTCATGCTCACCTGATTTACTACCATGCGGGCAGAGAGCGGACACACTTCCTCTAACACTGTCAATCCGTTTTCCCGGAGTGTGGAGCCGGTCTCTACGATATCGCAGATCACCTCGGACAGTCCGACGATCGGTGCTAGTTCGATGGAGCCGTTTAACTTAATGATCTCTACGGTCTGATGTTTTTATTGTAAAATAGTCTTTTGCAATGTGTGGGTACTTGGTTGCCACACGGATCAGTTCGTGGTGCTGTAACAGATCATGCGCTTCTTTTGGTCCACAGATGCACATCCTGCATTTTCCAAATCCAAGATCAAGAACTTCATAAATATTACGTCCTTCTTCTAATATGGTGTCTTTTCCAACGATTCCGATATCAGCCGCACCATATTCTACATACGTAGGAACATCAGGTCCTTTTGCAAGGAAAAACGAAGTTTTAGTTCCTCGTTGACAAAAATAAGTTTTCTTGTGTCCTTATCTTTCATCTCCTCACAGGTAATACCGATCTGTTCGAATAATTCCAGTGTTTTTGCGAGTCTTCCTTTTCCCAATGCAAAGGTCAAGTATCTCATATCTTCCATTTTCTAATCCTCCATAAAAGTAACTGTCCTGATACGATTACGCTTTGCATAGTTTTGGTAATCTTCGTTTGTTTTCGTGTCGTCCTTTAAAATCGTCTCGACCGGAGTCCCGGCCGCACGCTTTTCTTTGCACTTAAAATGGCTTTCGCCTGAGCTGCCTTTGTATACACGATCAGTTCACCGTTCGTTTCTATGGTGATATTGATTTTCTGTCTGGATAATGCCGCCATTAACTGGTCAATGACAATCGCAAATCCGATGGATGCGGAAGTCTTTCCATAATAGGTCAGAAGTTTATCGTAACGTCCTCCCTTTACGATCGGTTCTCCGCTTCCGAATGTATAACCGGAAAAATAATACCGGTATAATACTGATAACTGCTGATAATACCAAGTTCAAAGGAAATATACTTTTGAATCCCATAGACTTCAAGTACTTTATGAAGTTCTTCTAAATTATGGATCGCCGCTAAAATCCTAGGGTAAGAAGCAGCCGCTTCTTCGCACGCTTCAGGTCGTTTAGGTCCACATTCAGACTGCCGAGCATATGGAACAGCTCGTTTAACTCTGCCTTCAGGTTTAAGGTCTCCGCAAATTCCTCCACACCAAAAATTCTTGTTGGCGAGCAGTTCACGCAGTTCTTCCTCGTCCTCCTCACTGATCCGGCAGCCTCCACAAGTCCCTGAAAGAAATCCGCATGACCGACACTTAACTGGAAATCCTTCAGTCCTGCCTTTTGCAGACATTCTACCGTCATCGATAAAATCTCCGCATCTGCATCCACGGTGCTGTCCCCAATCAGCTCTGCACCAAGCTGCGTACTCTCTTTTAATCTGCCCTGATAACTGCTGTTATTGATAAACGTATTTCCCATATAGCAGAGACGGATAGGCATATCCTCATCCATAAAATATTTTGCAGCCGCTCTTGCGATGGACGGTGTCATATCCGGTCTTAAGACAAGCGTATTGCCCTCTCTGTCAAAAAACTTATATAATTCTTTCGAGGGAGTGGTTCCGATCTCCTTCCCGAAAATATCAAAAAATTCAAAGGTCGGCGTCTGGATCGGATGATATCCGTAACCCTTTAAGATGCCAAGTAAATCCGACTGGAGTAATAGCTTTTTCTCACATTCCTCGTTATAAATGTCACGCACACCCTCCGGTGTATGTAATAATTGTTTTTTCATAATGAATCTAATACCTTTCCCTTATGCTCATCCCATGCGGATGATCCGTTCACAGGTTTCATTTTGTACACTTTAGTATGCTAATGTGGTAGCAAATGAAACTGCTTGATTTATTATATGAAAAGAATATCTGCTTGTCAATCCCTCATTGCCAAATCTTTTTGCATCGCATCCAGATATGGAACAAGGACGCCTCTGCTCTTCCGGAGAAAAAAATCAGGCTCCAGTTCTTCATAGCGGAAGCTTTTTCTGCCACCCTCTTTTGCCCGGTTCCAAAATTCCAGCAGTTTTGCAAACCGCAGATAATAAAATTCATCTCTTGCAGTAAAACTGATCAAAAAAAAGGCAATGCCCATCTGTTTTTCAAAGTTCTCCATAAAGACTACCTGATGCTCATGTATATTCTGAAGCGGGAAAGTGTCTGTGTTGCATTCTTTTGCGTCAAAACAGACCGGGATCCCCTGCACTGCGCCAATGTAATCGACGGTACTCTTCTGGTCAAAATACGCCAGCGTAATATGTCTGGTTGCCTTATCAATATTAATGGGAGTGATTGGAGTCGGGACTTTCTGGATCAAAGCCAGTCCGTTTTCTAAATATTTTTCGTTGGTGCGGTTGATAAATTCCTCTAAAGTAGAACCTCTTAAACCACGTGAATTCCACGTTGCCATTTCTATTTCCTGCCTTCTTCGCTTCTTTTCATGATTATATCATAACTTTTGCATGACACGCCAGAAAATGAAAACATTGCACGCTGTTTTCTTATATCCCGAATGATAAATTTTTATTAAATATTCAATTCCGATTTGTAAAAATGGGTTGTATGATATGATTATTTTATATACATTTATCAAAGAATCATACATTGATAAATACAGAAGTTTTGTGGGAGGTATTATTTTTATGGTAATGAATGAATCAGTTGAAAATTATCTGGAGACCATTCTGGTGCTGAATCATAGGCTGGGAAATGTTCGTTCCATTGACATTGCAAATGAGATGAATTTCAAAACCAAGCGTCAGCGTAGCAATGAAGAATCTCCGGGAAAATGGCTTTATTACCGTAAGCCCTGAAGGATATATTCACCTTACAGAATCCGGACGTGAAGTCGCTGAGAAGATTTATGAACGCCATACCACTCTTTCAAGCTGGCTTGTCATGCTTGGGGTTGATCCCCGCATTGCAGCAGAAGATGCATGTAAGATTGAACATGATGTCAGCGCCGAAAGTTTTGAAGCGATCAAACGTCACATAAACAGTGTTTCCAAGTAAAAACGTTAAAAGTCTCCGGGGAATATTTCACTGGAGACTTTTTCTGTCCTGACAGAAGATGAGAACATGCGTTTGCGTTTCCGGATTTATGCATAAATGTTTTCATAATTTTATGGAATGTGCCGATATACAATACAAAGAATGGGGAGGTCATTCTTATGCAAATAAATCTGAACATTCTCACAGAGAACAATCATTCTTCCTTACTGTCAAAAATGTTCCAACGGCTGATAACGCACTTTTACAATATATGCAAAAGTCACGCAGGGCACGAACAATGCGGACACGGAAGATAAAAGCAGCAGAAACTGCAGCATATTGTAAACAAATTAAAGCACGGCAAAAAACTGACGGCGCAGGAGATGGAATTTCTGCGGATGAATTATCCGGATGAATATCAGCATGCACTCCGCATTCAGAAAATGGCGGAAATGCTTGAAAACCAGTTAAAACATGCAAAATCCAAGCAGGAAGCAGACGGCTATATTGCCGCAGCGGTAAGCGGAATCCCGGACGATGATCCGGATAAAGAATGTCTGGTCGCAGCTTTCAATGAGATTTCCAAAGAATTTCACCACTCTTCTGCTTACCACAGACTTCCGGACACACCGGAGGATGTAAAAAAACAGCGGAAGCACAACGGTGACAATGGATTTAAACGAAAAGCAGACGATGACAGCGGCTCCGATAATTCCGGCGATCTGATGTCATGGACACCATTGCAGGATATTATCGATGCCGCTCCAACTCTGGAATTAAAAGGCTGATGTCTGTATATAGTCCCATGCATCCTCAAATTCCCTGCCGGACGGTGCGATCACTTCTCTTCCGTCTTCCAATACAATACGGTAAGCATGAAGCAGTTGAGAACGAACATGAACCTCTTTACGGAAACGTTCGTTCGTTCTCAGATCACCATATTTCCCATCCCCGACGATCGGATGACCGATGGACGCAAGATGTGCACGGATCTGGTGGGATCGGCCGGTAATAAGATGGACTTCAAGTTCCGTATATCCATTCGAAACTGCCACCGGGCGGTATTCCGTTTCAATTGGCAGATAATCTGCTTTTTCCTCCGGGCGGATATGGGAAACAACTTTCACCTTATTGTTCTGTTCATCTTTGGACAGGTAGCCTTTCAAATGCGTTTTTTCGCGCAGCTCTCCTTTACAATACAACGGTAATATTTCTGGACAGTACGTTTTTAACGCTTCCGCCATTGTCTGAAGTCCCTTTAACGTTTTCCTGCGATCAAAGCCCGGATGTGTTCCGGTCTAAGCGGTTGCAGATGGATGGTTTAAATGTTTTGAACTGCTCCTCACTTAAGGCACCTTTTCGGATCAAATAAGAAAGAATATATTCATTTGCCGAAATATCCTCCGGAACCGCCTTCTGTGAAAGCATCCCGGATGGTTTGTTAATAATGATCACATCATCATCTTCATAAACAACCTGAAGTCTGCCTGAATCAATGGACTTTAACTTCATGTAGCCGGAATTTGTCTCATCTTTACCGGAAAATTTTTCAAAAGTTTCATCGGACAAAATAATTTTACAAGGTCTCCCGCATTTAATTTTTCTGTTCCATCTGCTTTGCGGTCATTTAAGGTGATATTCTTTTGCGCAGCATCTTGTATACAAAACTGCCGGATGCATTGCTCAATAATTTTTAAATATTTGTCAAAACGCTGCCCGGATTCGTTGGGGCTGATCGTAAACTGTTTCATATAAAGTCAGGTTCGCTTTCTTATTTTTCTTTCTGACAGATCTTTGAGGATTGCTGTGATCCGCACGGTTCTTTGCAGATTTATTCATGTTCGTTCCAGAGGCTTTCTTGTTATGCACATTCCGGATAGTCTTTTCTTTGCAGGTTTCTGATCTGTCCTGCCCTTTTTCCATCATGGCGCATATTGCGTTCCCCATGGTTTTGATACTCACCCTGTCTTGGACGGATCAGACATTTCTTATCAAATCCGATCAGATCTGTCCTTCCTGCTTTTACCAGTGCCTCATAGACAAGATCGTAATTCTTCGGATTCCGGTACTGGATCAATGCGCGCTGCATTGCCTTCTCATGCGGATTGACCGCGACATAGATTGGCTGCATATTTCTCGGATCAACACCTGTGTAATACATACAGGTTGAGATCGTGGAAGGGTTGGATAAAAATCCTGCACCTGCTCCGGCATATATCCCAGATCCCTCAAAATTCCGCAAGCTCCACTGCCTCCTTCAAGGTGGAACCAGGGTGGGAGGACATCAGATATGGAACCAGATACTGCTTTTTACCAATCTTTTCATTCATATCTTTATAGGCTTTTACAAACCGGTTATAGACATCCACACCCGGCTTGCCCATTTTCTCTAAAACTGCGTCGGAAATGTGTTCCGGTGCAACCTTTAACTGTCCACTGACATGGTGCTCACACAGTTCCCGCAGAAAAGTGCGGTCATTATCATAAATCAGATAATCGAAACGGATACCCGAACGGATGAATACTTTCTTCACATTTGGAAGCTCCCGCAGTTTCCGGAGCAGTTTCAGATAATCGGAATGATCCACTTTTAAATTTTGGCAAGGCTTCGGGAAAAGACACTGCTTATGCGGACAGGCACCTTTTGTCATTTGCTTGTCGCACGCTGGCGCACGGAAATTCGCAGTCGGACCACCTACATCATGGATATAACCTTTAAAGTCAGGATCCCAGATGATCTTGTTTGCCTCCGCTAAAATAGATTCGTGGCTTCTCGTCTGGATAATTCTTCCCTGATGGAAAGTCAGCGCGCAGAAACTGCAGCCACCATAGCAGCCACGGTTGCTGATCAGTGAGAATTTCACTTCTTCAATCGCCGGAACTCCGCCAAGTTCTTTATAAGAAGGATGATAATCTCTCATATAAGGAAGTGCGTAAACGGAATCCATCTCCGACTGTGTCAATGGTTTTGCCGGTGGGTTCTGTACGACAAACAGCTTTTCATCGTAAGTCTCGAACAACCGTTTTCCGGAAAAGGATCGGTATTGCTGTACTGTATGTAAAAACTCTTTGCATACTCTAATTTATCTGCTTTTAAAGCCTCAAAATGTGGCAGCTCGATTGCATCGTAAATGCTCTCACGGTCTCTCGTCTTATAAACAGTTCCATCAATGAAGGTGATGTCCTTAATATCCAGACCGCTGTCTAAAGCGTCCGCAATCTCAACGATACTGTGTTCACCCATTCCATAGGAGATAAGATCTGCACCGGAATCGAGCAGAATGGAACGTTTTAACTTATTTGACCAGTAATCATAATGTGCCAGACGACGCAAGCTTGCCTCGATTCCACCAATGATGATTGGCTTATGTTTATAGGTCTGTCGAATCAGATTACAATATACAATCGTGGCATAATCCGGTCTTTTTCCCATCACACCGCCCGGTGTAAATGCATCCGTGGTTCTTCTTTTCTTGGAAACGGAATAATGATTGACCATGGAGTCCATATTTCCGGCTGAAACAAGAAAGCCGAGCCGTGGTTCGCCTAACCGGTTAATGGATTCTCTGTCTTTCCAGTCCGGCTGGGCAATGATCCCGACTTTATAGCCATGAGCCTCCAAAATTCGTGAAATGATGGCATGTCCAAAAGATGGATGATCTACGTAAGCGTCTCCACAGATATATACAAAGTCAAGCTGTTCGATGCCAGCTTCTTTCATATCTTCTTTACTGATCGGTAAAATCCATGACTCATTTGTGATAACCTTTCTATCTAAAAATAAAATTTTCTGCAAAATAGCAACCTTAACATTATAACTTATTTATTCACAATTTTCAATGCAGTAATCTCTTCCTCTGTGAGCGGGCGATATTCTCCCGGCTTTAAATCATTGGTAAGCTGCAATGGCCCCATAGAAATACGTTTTAAATATAAAACCTTCTTTCCGACTGCCTCAAACATTCGTTTCACCTGATGGAATCTGCCTTCTGTAATTGTTAACTCAATTTCTGATTCTGGTTCACTTTTAGGATGCGTAATTTGCCGGGTTTTGTCAGCCTCTCAATGTCAACCCCGTTTTCAAAGCTGTTGACATCTTTTTCTGTAACTACGCCATCGATAACTGCATAGTATGTCTTTTCTACATGTTTTGCGGGCTTAACAGATCATGTGCCAAAGCCCCATCATTTGTGATCAGAAGCAGACCTTCCGTATCAATGTCCAGCCGCCCTACCGGAAATAAATCAGAGCGCACCGTATCGGTCAGGTAATCCATAACCGTCTTATGCAGCTGATCTTCCGTTGCAGTCACACACCCTGCCGGTTTATAAAAAAGATAATATTCGTATTCACAGTAAGTGACCGGTTCTCCTTTATAAGATATCTGGTCGTTTTCCGGTTCAACCTTTGTTTCCGGTTTTGTAACGATCTCTCCATTGACTGTGATCTGTTTTGTTTTCAAAATCTTCTTTACTTCTGAGCGGGTACCAAGACCCATCTCTGTTAAAAATTTATCCAAGCGCATAAGTTCGTTCTTTCCTTTTTCTATTGTCTGTAATGATGTGGAATTTTCCTGATCGATCATTCCAAATTTCATAAAATGTATAAAATTATTTTAGCATAGGTCTGCTTTCTATTACAATGATTTTAGATAACGGAGCAAGGGGAAGGGGTTCACACTAAACTCCTTTCCGGATTCATCATCAAAATACACTCCAAAATGAAGATGCACCGGAAAATTTCCGGTTGTACCCGGAGTATCGCTATACCCGGTATCTCCCATAAAGCCAATCAGAGTTCCTGCTTTCACTTCTTCTCCGATCTGGAAATCTTTTGCATAATCCGAGAGATGTGCATAATAAAAATAAGCGCCATGCCTGCTCCGGATTCCAATGCGGTAACCGCCAAGCCGCAGCCATCCGATATTTTCCACAACCCCATCCGATACGCTGTAAATCGGATAAATTCCACGCTGGTTCACAGATGCCATAATATCACAGCCTTCATGGAACCGGTCTCCTCAAAGGTTCTGCTCTGTCGCCATGAATTTGCAAAGTCCACGGTTGCTCCGGGTTCATTTTCAATTGCTCTACCGGAAACAAAACCGCATCCGTCCACATCGCTTCAATCTTGCTTTGGATCCGTTCAAATTTTTCCGGCTGATGTTCTTTCACAAAGAAATATTTTCTTCTAATAAATCAGAATCCGAACAGGTATTATTTAAGGCGAAGTACATTGCAAGGTATTCACTGAGCTTTGCGAAGTCTGCATATTTATAGATTTGATTTTCTGTTCCGTAATAGCATTCTCTTCCATATGTTCCGAATCATACAGAAAAGAATTTATTACCTCTTCTGATACTTCTTCATCCCGGAAATTTTCAAACGCTGTTTCATAAGGAAAACAGTTTTTCTTAAGCACTTCACTATCAATGTAGATTCCAAGATATACATTAATAAGAACCACCAGCATAAAAGTAACAGATCACGAAGAAATCTCTGTTGCAGCAAAATCACATCCCCACTCTTTCCTGATAAATTTTACGAAAGTTACAAACAAATTACATTTTTACAATTCAAAACAATATATTTTACTATGAAAAGAAATTTATATGCTTTGCCATTCTTATTTTAACTGTATATATCCTGCTTTATCCGGCAGATGCTGTAAATGCATCCAGAAATGGTCTGATGCTCTGGTATGAAAAAGTGCTTCCCACCCTTCTGCCCTTCGCCATAATATCCAATGTTTTGATTCATTCTGGCTACATGGATGCCCTCACAAAGCACCTGACGAAATATTTCCGTTTCTTTATGCCTGTCAGCGGGGAAGGCGTATTTATTTTGTGCAGCGGTTTTTTATTCGGCTTTCCAATGGGAAGCAAAACTGCGCCGAACTTTTAAAGGCAAATAAAATTCATCCGAAAGAGGCTGAAATTTTATTTTACATCACCAATAACATCAGTCCGGTTTTATCGGAAGTTATATTTTGTTGCAGCAGTTACAGCTCACAGGAATGTTCGGAATCAGTATTTTCATCCTGTATGCCCCTGCACTGATACTCGGTATGTTATTATTGCACAGAAAAAGAGGAAAACAGGAAAAAACGGCATCCCAATCTCAAATAACTTTTAAGATCATAGATGCCGCCATTATGAACGGTTTCGAAACACTTGTCAGGATCGGTGGATATATCATGCTATTCTCAATTCTGATCTCACTGGTAGAAAACTTCCGTTGCCAAAGCCTGTCCTGATCCTGTTGGAAAACGTTCTTGAGATCACCAACGGGATCAACTGTCTCGCCAACACAGATTGGAGTATTCAAACCAAATATATCCTTGCAATGACCGCCACCGCCTTCGGTGGATTAAGCGGTATCGCCCAGACATCTTCCATGGTAAAAGGAACCTCTCTGTCCATGAAAAAATACTGTCTTGTAAAACTGTTTCTCACACTATGTACTTTCCTGCTCGCTGTCGCAGTCAGTGTATTTTTATTTTAACATATCAGAAGAAATGTCAATCTTAGGCAGATTCTCTGTGTTGTCTGAAACAGTATCCTCTGCCGCCGGATTTAATTCTGCACGGTTGGAAGATACAACATCATAAAACTCCTGCAGTGATGACATATAATTCTCATGTCTTGCCTTTGCAGAATCCATTGCATGAGAGATTGATATCTCCAGATTTCTTAAAATATCATCTGTATACTGCATAGCGCCCATACGGATATTGTTTGCATCGTTGGTCGCATTATCTAAAATTTCCTGTGCCTGCTTGGTCGCGATCATAACAACTTCGTTTGCCTGCGCATATGCCTGCTGCATGATCTGATGTTCACTTACAAGCTCATCCGTTTTCACCTGGGCTTTTGCAATGATCGCATCTGCCTTTGCCTGTGCATCTGCTAAAATAGCCTCTTTGTTGCTGATGATCTTCTGATAACGCTTGATCTCTTCCGGTGTTTTGGAACGGAGTTCATTTAAGAAGTTCTTCTAACTCGTCCTTGTTCACAATAATTTTTGAAGAGGATAACGCCTGATATTTACAACCGTCAATATACTCTTCGATTTCTTCTATAATCTGTTCGATTCTGCTTGCCATAGGAAACACTCCTTATTTCGATATGTTATATTTTGCATAAATTCTGTCTATAAACTGTGCAGGAACAAACTTGGAAATATCGCCTCCGTAGGATGCGAATTCCTTCACGATCGTGGAACTTAAGTAGGAATACTGAAGGCTGGCCGTCAAAAAAATAGTCTCCACCTCCGGACTCTCTACATGATTCGTCTGTGCAATTTGCAATTCATACTCAAAATCTGTCACTGCACGCAGACCACGCACGATAATCGTAGCGCCAATCTGCTTCATATGCTCGACCAAAAGTCCGTCAAACGATGTAACAGACACATTTGGAAGATCTTTTGTCATCTCTTTAATCATACTAACACGTTCATCCAGAGAAAACAATGAGTTTTTTGCACTATTGTTCAGCACTCCGACAACGAGTTCATCTACGATACTGGATGCTCTTTTGATAATATCAATATGTCCTAAGGTCAGCGGGTCAAAGCTGCCAGGATAAATTGCCTTTTTCATAATGTATTTGCCTTTCCAGACTGCAAATCATAATTCCAATGATAGGAATTATGATGATTTATTCTGCCTTTGTAATAAAAGCGTGAACGTTTGTCTTATATGTTTTTAATTTTTTTAATTCAAAGCCAAGCTCACTTAAATAATCAAAAGAAGTGTCCAAAGATGCCTCGACAATGATCAGCGTATCTTCTTTTAAAATAGAGGAATCTTTTAAACATTCCAGAACTTCTTTTTCATACTCGTGCTTGTACGGAGGATCCATGAAAATGACATCAAACTTGTACTTTCCTTCCATGCTGCGGATGGCAGAAATGACATCGCTCTGAAGTAATTTTGTTTCCCTGTCAAACTTCGTAAAATGAATATTGTCCTCAATACATGTACACGCTTTTTTGTTATTTTCCACAAAAACAGCATATCTTGCGCCACGGCTCACTGCCTCCAAACCAATCTGTCCGCTTCCTGCAAACAGATCAAGAAAATACGAACCCGGCACATCATTCTGAAGCATATTAAATAACGTTTCTTTGATACGGTCTGTTGTCGGTCTTGTGTCCATGCCTTCAATCGTTTTCAAAGGCAGGCTTCTTGCTGTACCAGCAATAATTCTCATATTTTTCGGTTCTCCTTATCTTCAGAAAATCTATTATGCTTTATCGTTCTTAGTTCTGTTCTTTTAGAACATCTTTGTTCTTTACAATGTAATCAATTAATGACACAACTGTAAGAATCAGGGCAACATAGGTAAGAATCACGCCCAGGATCTGGAAAAATGGCATCTGAATATTTAAAATAAGCACGATCACCATAAGCATCTGGAATGTAGTTTTAAATTTGCCCCAGTAACTTGCTGCAATGACAACTCCATTGTCGGACGCGATTAGACGGAAGCCGCTGATGATAAACTCTCTTGCAATAATAATGACAACAATCCATGCTGCAAGCTGCCCGGTCTGGATCAGGCAGATCATCGCAGAACACACCAAAGCTTGTCTGCAACGGATCCATAAACTTTCAAAGTTTGTGACAAGATTGTACTTTCTTGCAATTTTACCATCCAGAAGATCGGTAAGGCTTGCCACAATAAAGATTGCAGCAGCAATGTAATGATTGATGCCTGTCATATTTGGTGCAAGCATAAAAATACAAAAATGGAATGAGAATCACACGAAAAGTTGTTAATTTGTTAGGTAAATTCATAGTTTTCCTTCTTTCTGAAATCTACTGACAGATTTCTCCAATTAAATCATACTCATAAGCGCCTGTGACTTTTACTTTAACAATGTCACCGGTCATAAGGGTTTCGTCCGTGTTGATGAAAATATAGCCATCCACATCCGGTGCATCCCGGTAGGTTCTTCCAACATAGGCATTATCATCCTCTACCTGTCCTTCGATAAACACATAAAGTTCTCTGCCCTTCATCTCTTCATTTTTATCAAAGATCACTTCCTCCTGAAGTTCCATGACATCTGCCTGCCAGTCATTCTTCAGTTCCTCATCCACCTGATCTTCGAAGGCAGCAGCCGGAGTTCCCTCCTCCGGTGAGTAGGTGAATGCTCCCAACCGGTCAAACTCCATGTCATTGATAAACTGCATGAGTTCCTCGTGAATCTCCTGTGTCTCGCCAGGAAACCGCAGATCAACGTGGTTCTCAATGTGATATCCGGGATACGATCTCTTAAATGTGTGATGATACGAATCAGATCGTCATGACTTGTTCTCCGTCCCATGCGCTTTAACATTGTGTCATTGGAATGCTGGATCGGGATATCAAGGTAATGGCAGACTTTCTCGTTGCGGATCATGGAATCAATTAAGTCTTCATAGATTTCTTCCGGATAACAGTACATAATGCGGATCCAGAATAAACCATTGATCTTATTTAATTCGTCCAGCAATTTGTGCAATGATTTTTCACCGTAGAGGTCAATACCGTAAAGAGTTGTTTCCTGGGCAACTAAAATCAGCTCTTTTGCGCCGTTTGCAACAAGCTCTTTTGCCTGGCCGATCAGATCTTCCATCGGTACACTGCGGTAATTGCCGCGGATATATGGAATGATACAGTAAGTACAGCGTTTGTTACAGCCCTCTGCGATCTTTAAATATGCGAAATGGCCACCGGTTGTCACGCTTCGCTTTGTATGGATAGACGGCAGTCCCTCCAATGTTTTGAAATTCTCATAAAAGTACCGCCAAGCGCCTCATGTACAGCTTTTACGATATCCTCGTAGGAATTGGTTCCGAGTATAGCATCCACCTCCGGGATCTCGGTCTTGATCTCTTCCTTGTAGCGCTGTGCAAGACATCCGGTTACGATCAAAGCCTTTAACGGACCGGTCTTTTGTACTCTGCCATCTCTAAAATGGTGTTGACACTCTCTTCCTTGGCATCATTGATAAAGCAGCAGGTATTGACGATGATAATATCTGCCTCTGTCTCATCATTCGTGATCTCGATTCCGTCATCACGGAGCATTCCAAGCATAAATTCTGTGTCTACTAAGTTTTTGTCGCATCCGAGGGATACAAATAATAATTTCATTCGATTCTCTCTTTCTACATTAATTATGGCAAAGGGCTGTCGCACAATTGCGTTCAAAGTGCGGCAGCCCTGACGGGTTTTCTTTACTCCTCATCTTCTGTGTCTGGAATGATCTTTACTTTGCCCTCGTAAAGTTCTTCTACAGCGATGGACAATGGCTTTGGACATGTGATCTTGTCTGCCATTGGTTCATCTCCCGCAATGATCTGACGTGCTCTCTTTGCAGCAGCGATCACAAGGGAATAACGGCTGTTAACAACTGGTTCCTCACCAAATTCCACATTGTTATTTACAACTTTCATTAATTCAACATAGGATGGATGGATCATAATATTACCTCTCTTCTGCCTTGCGGCTGATTCATTTTCATTTATTTTTTTCAAAGATATCTGATTTCCGATATCTAATGTAAGCTTTTTTTTTCCATAGTTTTTGCAAACATTATTTTAATCTTTTTTCGAAAAAGCGGTTAACTGGTGTCTCATGTCATAAATTGCAGACAGATTTCTGGAAACACGGAAATGCTCATTGTGGATGATGGAATGTACTTCTTCCCACACACTCATCAAGCTTATCGTTTACGATGAGATAATCGTAAGCTTCAATTCCCTTGCGCCTCCTCAACTGCTCTGGAAAGTCTCGATTCGATGACACTCATCTCCTCTGTTCCCCTTCCGACCAGACGGTTCTTTAACTCCTCTGCGCTCGGCGGTGTGACAAACATCAACAGTGTGTCCGGGAACTTCTCTTTCACTTTTAAGGCTCCCTGAATCTCAATCTCCAAAATAACGTCTTTTCCGGCAGCGAGCTGTTCCTCTACATACGCCTTCGGTGTTCCGTAGTAATTGTCGACATATTTTGCATACTCGATCAGTTCATCATCGGCTATCATTTTCTCAAACTGCTCTTTTGTCCGGAAAAAATATTCCACACCGTCTGTCTCACCCGGTCTTGGAGATCGGGTAGTTGCAGAGATGGACAGCGCATACTGATCCGAATATTTCTTCATGAGTTCTTTCATAATGGTTCCTTTTCCAGAACCGGAAAAGCCGGAAAGTACAATTAAAATTCCTTTACTCTTTTGTATCATAGTCACCCTCCGATGCATTGCCATTAAACCGGCCGGCAAGTGTCTCCGGCTGCAATGCAGACAATATTATTTTATTATTTTCAGTAAAATCACGCTCTTGGTTCTTCTTCCCTGCGTCGCGTCGATCAAAATCTCCTGCTCTTTTCCCCGGGAGATCATACGCTTTGCCGGTGCAGAATCCGAAGAGATAATGCTGACGATCTTATCGGTGTTGACCATATTGCCAAATCCGATATTCATTAACTTTGCCATAAAATCGTTCCTATTCGATATTCTGGATCTGTTCCCTGACTTTTTCGATATCCGTTTTCAGGTTGATCCCGGTATCAGAGATTTCCAGATCATTTGCCTTGGAAAGAATCGTATTCGCCTCGCGGTTCATCTCCTGCGCAATGAAATCTAACTTGCGTCCGATGCTGCCACCAGCCTCCAAAGCATCTTTCGTTGCTTTGATATGGCTTCTCAGGCGGACAGTCTCCTCATCCACACAGATCTTATCTGCAAAAATCGTCACCTCTGTGGCAATTCTCGCGTCATCGATCTGTTTATCTTCCAACAGCTCTTTCACTTTGTTCTCAAGACGTTCTCTATAGTCCTTCATAATGATTGGAGAACGCTCCTCGATAAAATCAACATAGTTCAGCATATTGTCAAGCTTTGCACAGAGATCATTCTTCAAATGCTCTCCCTCTTTGATACGGCTCTCCACAAACTGTTCTGCCGCACCGCGGAGTGCTTTCTCAAGCCCTGCCCATAGTTCATTCTCGTCTGTCTCCACCTGTTCCATCGTGAAAACATCCGGGTATCTGGATAAGGTGCTGACTTTGATATCATTGTCTAATCCAAACTTGTCTGCCATTGCAGTCAGGTGTTTTAAATATTCACCGGCCAATTCTTCGTTGTATTTCAAACAGAAATTATCTTCGGAAAAATCCTCGAATGTGATATACAGATCTACCTTGCCGCGCTCCATATATTCTTTCAGCAGATTGCGGATCGTGCTCTCAAAGAAATTCAACGCCTTCGGCATCTTGATATTCACATCCAGATAACGGTGATTTACGGATTTCATCTCAACCGTATATTTACGGTTTCCTTCGGTCACTTCACATCGACCAAATCCGGTCATGCTTTTTATCATAAAATAACCATGCCCTTTCTCGTAAAATGATTATATGCATAGATAAATTTATTATAAAGCGAAAGTTCATGCTCGTCAATATTTTTCCGTAAATCGACTGTTTTTTGAATTTTCTGTATATTTTTTGTTGCAGACGTCATACTAGGAGTAAATATTGATACCAAAATCATTCATACAAAGCAAAATCAGGAGGAAGCGAACATGTCCGATAGCGATACCGTAAAACTGCTCCGCGAATGTAATTCCGGCATACAGATGGCTGTTTTTTCCATTGATGAGATTCTGGAAAAAGTAACCGATAAGAATTTATACGAAATTTTGAAAAAATCCAAAGAAAAGCACGAAGAAACTCGGTGACGAAACCCACGCGATCCTTGCTGAATGCGGGGATGAAACAAAAGAGCCAAACATGCTGGCAAAAGGCATGTCATGGATGAAAACCAACGCCAAAGTCATGATGGATGACAGTGACGCCACCATCGCCGACCTGATCGTAGATGGCTGCAATATGGGCATTAAGACGCTCTGCCGATATGAAAACCAGTATGCGGCAGCTGATGACGCTGCAATGAAACTGACCGATGATCTGATCCGGCTGGAAGAAAAGCTGCGGCAGGATTTGAGGGAATATTTATAACGCAAATCAAAAGGGAAGCGAATGTATCATAATATCATTTCATACGTTCGCTTCCTTTTTATCTAATCCAAAATCCTAACAGCCTTTAAACACTTTTCTCTTCGCTTCTATCTTTCCTATAATCATACAAGCCCTTAAATGATAAATAACTCGATAAGATAACTTTAAATTTTGTTCATCTGCAATAATTCCAATTCTTCATCGGATAATATTCGCTCATAACTCAATTCTTTTTCCTCAAAATACTTTTCCCATTTTGAAACATTCTCAATATCTTTTCCGATAATATAACCTTCTGTCATTGCATTCATGATTTTTTTATACATATCTGTATCATTTATCGAATACATAATATGCCAACTTTTTGATGGATCAACATTATCCATATAGTTTAATCCATTACAGGCTATCAACATAATTCCATTTTCTGTTCTTACAGCTTGCCCTGCAACTTCGGCATCTGCAAATCCCATTGCCATACCATCTGTTTTTACAAGATTAGGGTATTTTTCTTTATACAGATTTGCTAACTCCTGCAGCTTTTCTTTTTGTTCTTGATTACAAATTAAGTTCCAAGAACCAGCACCTTCATTCCCTTTAACTTTTAAACTCTCAATACCTGTAAACTTATTGATATCAATTACATAATTTTCATTTAAGGATGTTGTCGGTATACTGTCTGTGTTTAGGAACTGTTTCAGGGCTCCCACAAGCTCATTGTCGGCATACATAACATTCTCTGGTTCGCCAAATACATTTTGGAACACAATATAATTTTTATTTGTGTTAGTATCTGTTTGCAGCGTTGTTGTATCAGGATTCAAAACAAACGTTTGGTTGAGTGTTTTATCATATATCTGCCAATATCCTGCTATTTCACTGGTACTTTCTATGGAATATCTTTCTGTATCTACTCTTTTATCAAGATTCTCAGATACGGTTGCCAGATTTCCCACACTAAATTTTGTACCTGAACTTTTCATAATTGAATATGCATCATGGATTGAAAACCCTCTTTGTACTTTCTCCTGAGCAAGACTATTTAAAGAAGTTTCTGTTTCATTAGACATAATTGAAAAATATCCTTTATTTTTTCTCTGTGACATTTCCATTTTTCTATATAGACTTTGCATACAATTTATCTGAAGTTCCATACTTGTCATCTCCCTATATATAGTTTCATATATTAGTAATGAGTGATTTCTACTTTTTTAATAATTGATAACAATTATATTTTTAATATATTGGTTATCAATTATTGTATCAGTTATTTTTACTTTTTCAACTATAATTAACATTTTTTAATTTAATTTGTAACTCTGGGATATTTCATATTGGATACTTCCTATAACAATTCTGTGTGGAGCTGGCAGTATCCACGCTTACACATTCATTACAGGCTTGATTTGTTTTGTGGCAGATGTGATTTATATTTATTTTCTGGTTCAGCTGAAACAAAAAGGACAGAACATATTTGTATGATCCATATAAAAAACTGCAGCTTTGACGAAATAAAGTCAAGGCTGCAGCTTTTTTGTCTATTCTATTGTTTAGTCTTCCACCAGTGTTTCCATCTCTTTGATGATCTCACCGAATGCGTTTAATGCATCCTGGATTGGAGCCGGTGTTTCCAGATTGACACCTGCAATCTTAAGCAGTTCGACCGGAGCCATAGAGCAGCCACCGGATAAAAACTTTTTATAACGTTCTACTGCAGGAGTGCCTTCTTCCAAAATCTTATGCGCCACAGAAAATGCTGCACAATAGCTTGTCGCATACTGATAAACATAGAAATTGTAATAAAAATGTGGGATTCTTGCCCATTCATATGCAATCTGTTCATCAGAAATAATGTCTGATCCGTAATATTTTTTATTGAGTTCCAGATATACGCTGCTCAGATTATCTGCGGTCAGGCTCTCTCCGTCCTCATACATTTTATTGGTGAGCATTTCATATTCTGCAAACTGTGTCTGACGGTAAACAGTTCCCTTAAAGCTGTCAAGATAATGGTTCAAAAGATATGCACGCTCTTTTTTGTCGGTTGTATTTTTCAACAGATATTCCATCAGAAGAATCTCATTGCAGGTAGAGGCAACCTCTGCCACAAAAATTTTATATCCGGCATAAATATAAGGCTGTGCCTCGTTGGAATAATTCGAATGCATTGCATGTCCCATCTCATGTGCCAGCGTAAACATATCATCCAGCGTACCGTTGTAATTCAACAATACATAAGGATGACAGCCATATGCTCCGGCAGAATATGCACCGCTTCTCTTTCCCTGATTCTCATAGACATCGATCCAGCGGTTTTCAAAACCTTCTTTTACTTTATTGACATAGTCCTCGCCCAACGGTGCAAGTGCCTTTAATACGGTTTCTTTTGCTTCTTCAAAAGAAATCTTCTTTGCAACATCCGCGATCATCGGTGTATAAATGTCATACATATGAAGTTCCCCGACACCGAGGCACTTTTTACGCAGGGAAACATACTGGTGCATTTTGTCAAGGTTCTTGTTCACCGTGTCGATCAGATTGTGATAAACACTGGAAGAAACATTGTTTGCATCAACTGCGCACTCCAGAGAGGACGTATATTTTCTTGCTTTTGCATGAAATACCTGCTGCTTTACATTACCGCAGTAAAGGCTTGCCGATGTATTCAGAAACTGTTTGTAGGTCTGATATAAATTCTCGAATGCATCTTTGCGCACACGTCTGTCTGCAGACTGTAAAAACTGTCCGTAACGACCGTGTGTAATGCGGACTTTCTCTCCGCTTTCATCCTCAATCTCCGGGAATACGAGGTCTGCATTGTTTAAAATGGAAAACGTATCTGCCGGTGTCTGGCTCATCTCTGCTGTCATTGCAAGCAGTTTTTCCATCTCTGCTGAGAGACAGTGTTCTTTCATTCTGCGGATTTCTGCGATCTGCTTTCTGTAAAGTTCCAGTGCCGGTAATTCCTTATAAAATGCTTCTAACGTCTCATCGGACGCTGCAATGATTTCCGGATCTGCAAACGCAGTTTTACTTCCCATTGCCGCATAAAGGGAATATACTTTTGCGGACATCGCCTGATGTGTGGTGTTGGTCTGATCCTCGTCAAAAAGACGCTCTGCATAATTGAACGCTTTCTCAATTTTTTCTCCTGCACTTGCCAGATGCTCCAAAACAGTCAGGAGATTTTCAGCAGTCGCGGTAACATTGCCTTCATATGAAGCAATTTTATCGACAATCCCTGTGATAATTTTTAATTCATTTTCCCTGCTTCAGTGGTCGGATACATGTCTTTTACATTCCATGTATCCGCTTCTTTTACTTCACTTCTTTTTAATAATTCTGATGCCATGATTTTGTCCTTTCTTTGCTCACTAAAAAGAAGTGTATCACACTTTTATTTATTTGCAAATTGTAATTAAAATGTAGCTGCACACCTTTTGTCCCCAATCTTTCGTGGTTGATTTTTTCGTCGCCTTATTCGTCGCTTTTTTCGTTAAAAAAGCGACGAATTATTTTAATTGGAACTCTTATTCTCATAGTCCGTCTATCTTCATCCATAAGGAACTCAGCTCGTGGTGAGCCATTCTTTTCAAATTTCCTATAAAGTAAAAAGGGAACGCTCATGCCGCAGCACCAAACATTCCCTTTTCATGGTTGATTTTTCCGTTGTCTGTCAACCTCCAGCTCCTTCGTCTGGAAAATAACAGGTTTTTCCGTTGCCTGCCAACCTCCGACACGTTCGTTCGGAAAACGTATCAGATTTTAGGTGTCAACCCACCGCTGATACACAGCTTTTCTAATTACAATCTACACGAAAATTATATAAAATGCAATTACATTTTTTATGCCGTTTGTGTCAAGTAATCGTTGGCATCTTACCTTTTTGTTTTCTCTATGATATCTCATCTACTTTTATATACTAAATTAACCTTTTCAAGTGTTTTATCTTCTTAACAGGAAAACGCTTTCTTAAACGCCTTTCTTGATGCTGTCTGTACAGCTTCCAGTATCGGCATATGTGCACTTACTACATCTACATAACTGTTGCCTTTTTCATCTTTCTTTGGTGCTTTTGCTGCACTCAGGCTTTCTACGATCTCCTGCATCTGCATTGTGAATATCAGTCCATCGGTGTATCTGTCTATCGTTTCTATCAGTTCTCTGTTTTCTTTCCGGTATAAGGCTTTTGCAAGGTTATTCGCTCCTTTTACCGACCAGCGTATTCTCCGATGCTTCATTCTGAGCGTGATCACAGTGCAGTTCTGGCTTTCCTGTACGCCCATTCCTTTGTATATGATTCCTTCTGGCGGCTCTGCTATCTTAATCCCACGTTTGTTGTATGGCAGAAGTCCCTCCCTGTTATGATCAAGATATTGATATAATTCCATCGCTTTTTTACTCCGGTTATCTTTTTCATCAGGGCTTTCCACACTCGCTGCATATGTTTTGATATATTCCAGCATTTCATCCGGCTTATCAGCATCAAACAGTTCCCGGATTTCTTTTGGGCTTCTTTATCTCCAATCTTTCTTAAGATCTCCTGACAGATATGATACCTGTCTAACTGGAAGATCACGTCTGATCGTACGGTTCATTTATCCAGCTTCCACCATCCCCATTTAAAATGCGCTGTCCATTTCTTCAAACAGTACGGCAGTCCCTTTCTTTCCCTCTGTCTGGTCAGCATGCATCTGTTTTACAGCGTATTTTTCCTCTTCACTGATCTTTTCACCCAGACGCTGCATCACGTTCCATACACCGCTGGCGCTGATGCCTGACCGCTGGTACTGCTTATTGTTTCTGCCGTAACGCGATACGGAGATTCCGTTACTGTCATTGCAATCTTTTCTGCCAGATTACTTGATATCATGCCGATCTTATCCATGCGCATTTCCGCATCCAGAAGATATACATAAGCTTTCTCCATTTTCTGTAATGGTTCCATAGATTCTGCGCTGGTATTTCACTGATCCATAAACCGTTTTATGCATGTCGCTCTTTTTCCTTTATTCCGGTATTTCTGTTTATCACGTTTTACAGCAACAGCATCATCATAGGCTTCAAGTATGCTTCGGGTTATCTCACATCCAAGTTCACACACATATTTAAAAATTTTTTTCTCTAACTCCTTGAATGAAATCATTTTTTCATTTACACTATTACTTATCATACAGTCTCCTTTACGTGTTTTTCTTGTCAATTAACATCATAAAGAAAAACTGTATGATTGGGAAGTAGGGAATTCTCTACTTCCTTTTATTTTTAGGAATAATTCCTAGTTTTGCTAATGAAAATTATACACTAACTTTTATGCCAAACCCAAAATATTAAAACATATACGTTGCTATTCTACCCTCTTTTAGTTTCTATTTTTTCAACAATCATTTTGTCATTTCACTTAATATTCTTTTTTGTGATAGATATAGGCGGTTATGGGACAAGAAATGACAAATGCAAGCAGCGCACACACAAAAATAATTGCGCCGCCTAAGAGGATTTGCGTTGCAGTCATAGGAGCTGGGAACAAAGTGTTTATAAGAGTTGTAAGCCCCATAACAAGCCCAATACCGCACAGTAAGCTAATGACTAAAAATACCTCATTTCGTTCTTCTCCACCCATATAAAACAGCGGGAAAAATATAGCTCCCATAAACAGACTTATTCCAACGCCTGCCACAAACAGCATGAAAATGTCTGTATTTCTGTCAAAAGGGAAACCATGCAGCATTATAGATAGTGCTGCTCCAATTCCTGCAAAAGCCATTCCAACTACTAACCACAGCAACAAACTCAAAAAATAACTCTGCACAATGGCAGACCGTTTTACGGGTGTGGTAAGCTTGTATTTGCTCCATTTTCCATTGCTTTCCTTTCGCAGGCTTGCAATCGAATTGAAAGAGAATCCAATCATAGCCAGCAGCATATAGCCAATAATCAATGATGTGTCCTTTTTGTCAATAGCGACAACAAAAATACCCAATAAAAGCATGATAACGGCAAAAACTTTTGCATTTGAAAGTGTTGCATAAAAATTATTCTTCAAGAGTCCTTTCATACCCGTTCCCCCTTTACCAATAGCAGCATGATTTCATCGACAGAAACATGGTCTATCACAATGCCCTTGTACTTTTTCTGTGCATCTTTCCCGTTAGAAACCAGTACGTCTATTTGAAAATCACGTTTCCGATAGGCAAGAATGTCTTTCTGGTCTAATGCAAGAAATTGACTCTCCGTACAGCGCATAACCGCATAGTTATATGCCAAATCATTTTTTGATGCGGTCATAATAAGCTTACCATTATGGATAAAGGTGATGTAATCCGCAACCTTTTCCAAATCACTTGTAATATGGGAAGACAACAAAATTGAGTGATTTTCTTCCTGCACAAATTCCAGAAAAACGTCCAGCATTTCATCACGCATAACCGGATCTAAGCCGCTGGTTGCTTCGTCCAAAATCAATAATTCCGGGTGGTGAGCCAGTGCAGCGGCAATTGCCAGCTTCATCGTCATTCCTTTAGAATAATGTTTCATTTTCTGCTTCATTGGCAGGTGAAAGTCCTCTAAATACTTCTGAAACAGGGAATTATCCCATTGTGTATAAAGCCCCTCCATCACATCTGATAATTGCTTTGCTGTCCAGTAAGCGGGAAAATTGTCACCATCGTAGACAACACCAATTTTTTCACGTAAGCTCGTATCTGCGTCCAGCATTTCTTGTCCAAACAGCTTTATCGTTCCACTGTCTTTTTTGATTGTATTTAAAATACAACCAATCGTTGTAGTTTTTCCTGCTCCGTTTTCTCCCACAAATCCCAAAATAGACCCATACGGTAAGGAAAATGTTACATCTTCCAATGTGAAATTCGACTTGAGAAATGTTTTGGAAACTTGTTGCAATTCTAAAATATTCTTCATGCTCATTCGCCCTCCTGATAAAATAAAGCCAACAACTCCGTCAGTTTTTCAAGAGAAATGTTACTTGTCCGACCAATCTCTGCGGCAGCTTGTAAATGTTCCTCTGCAATACGCTGTTGTTTTTCCTGATAGAATTCTTTGTTTTGCGCTGACACAAAACTCCCTCTGCCTACTGTAGTTTCTATGAAACCGTCCCTTTGCAAATCCTCATAGGCTTTCTGTACAGTAATTACACTTACATGGATTGATTTTGCTAATGCCCGCATTGAGGGAATTGCGTCACCCGCTTGCAGCTCGCCACTCATTATCATTGCTTTCATCTGTGATGTAATTTGCTCATATATCGGCTTGTTGGCATTATTACTGATGATGATTTCCATAACTTACCGCCTTTTCTATTATAGTGTACTTAATGCACAAGTACATTATAACATTTATATACTTATAGTCAACTCCTAAAAATGTAAAAGGAGAACACAGATGATCCATCTGCATTCTCCCTTTTTCTATTCCTGATTCATTTCGTTTAATGCCTTCAACAATTCCTCAGTGTCAATATCCGCAAGTGCATTCAACGTCTTTTCCAGTTTGCCGACACCATCACCGCCCTGTTCACTGCATCCGGCTCCGCAGGTCATACAGTTGTGTGTACATTCCTGCTGTGATTTTTCCATATTGCTCGTAAAAGCTAGTCCTCGTAACCATTTGGATTATTTTTCTGCCATCTCCAGGAATCTGCGCACATATCTTCGATACCGTACTGTGCTTCCCAGCCAAGTTCTTCTTTTGCTTTTGTCGGATCACAGTAGCAGGTTGCGATATCGCCCGGACGTCTTGGTTTGATGACATAAGGAATTTTCACTCCAGTTGCTTTCTCGAAGTTTTTCACAATATCCAATACACTGTAACCGTGTCCTGTACCGAGGTTATAGATGCAAAGTCCTGCATTCTCCTGAATCTTCTTTAAAGCTTTTACATGACCGATGGCAAGGTCAACTACGTGGATGTAATCTCTCACACCTGTTCCGTCCGGTGTATCGTAATCGTTACCGAACACGCCGAGTTCTTTCAGTTTGCCGACTGCAACCTGCGTTACATATGGCATTAAGTTGTTTGGAATACCATTTGGGTTTTCTCCCATTGTACCGCTCTTATGTGCTCCGATCGGATTGAAATAACGAAGTAAAATAACATTCCATTCCGGATCCGCTTTCTGGATATCTGTTAAAATCTGCTCTAACATAGATTTTGTCCAGCCGTATGGATTGGTGCACTGTCCCTTAGGGCAGTTCTCTGTGATCGGGATCTCTGCCGGATCACCGTATACCGTTGCAGAGGATGAGAAAATAATGTTTTTGCAGTTATGCTGTCTCATCACGTCAACTAATGTCAAAGTACCTGCAATATTGTTATTGTAATATTCCCAAGGTTTTGCAACAGACTCGCCGACTGCCTTCAGACCGGCGAAGTTGATGCAGCTGTCAATCTGCTCGTTTTCGAAAATCTTATTTAAGATATCTCTGTCTAAAATATCCCCTTTATAAAATTTTACGTCTTTTCCCGTGATTGCTTTTACTCTGTCTAAAGATTTCTCAGATGAGTTGCTTAAGTTATCTAATACGACTACGTCATATCCTGCATTCTGTAATTCTACACATGTGTGGCTTCCGATATATCCGGCGCCTCCTGTAACTAAAATTGCCATAATAATCCTCCTTGTTTTGCGAAGCTTCATTAACCTTTCCTATGGATACATATTAACGCACCCGGCAGAAATTGTATAGACTAAAATGTGTAAATTATATGTAAAAATGTTGCATGTTCATTTCATGCTTTATATAATACATATAAATACAACATCTTATGGTACAGAAAATATCTTTTTATTTTATGAATAAATATTTACGATTGTCATAATTTTCATCTTACTGCAGGGAGGTAAATTTTTATGAATCAAAATTATAAAATTCCTACAAAGTGACCGAAAAGAACTTGTGTCACTGTCAGTCTACAATGTAGGATTCCAAAATGCGATCCGCTCTATCAGTGGGGACCCGGAATCCGTGACCATTATCTGATCCATTATATCATTTCCGGAAAGGGATATTATAAGATCAAAAATACAACTTTCTACGCTGCAGGCAGGAGATTCTTTTCTCGTCTATCCGAACACGGAAGTATTGTATTTTGCGGATGAAACCGATCCGTGGGAGTATGCATGGGTTGGTTTTACCGGAAGTGACGCCTCAATGATCTTAAAGGCAACGGATTTTTCGACAGAAAGACCTGTTATTGAACACACACCACTGGGGAATCTATTCACAGGCAGATTCTCCATATTTATGACGCCAGAGGAAATGAGTTTGAACACGCTGTGGAAATGACCGGCCGTCTCTATACCATGCTTGCACTCTTCATGCATGGAGCAACGACAAACACAACGCAAAACTCTGCTAACAGCTATGTACAAAAGGGATTGAATTTATTTCTTCCAATTATTCTTACCATATCACGGTGGAGGATATTTCCGCCTATGTAGGACTGAGCCGAAGCCAGTTGTTCCGCTCCTTTGAATCCGTGCTTGGTCAGTCTCCAAAGGAATACCTCACGGATTTTCGTATGAAACAGGCGTGCTATCTGCTGGAACATTCGGATCTCTGTTACAGCAATTGCAAATTCGATCGGGTTTGACAATGGACTTTATTTTTCGAAAACCTTTCATAAAATGAAGGAAATGTCGCCGTCGGAGTTTCGAATCTGCATAAGCAGGATATTTCATAGATAACATCTATTATAATATTATAATTTATGATATACTTTCTGGCTAAGGGAACTGAAGGGGCGAGGTACTTACCGCCGGATACCTTTAAAGGAGGTTGGTGCCAATGGTTACATACAGTGATCTTTCACTTTCGTAATTATGCTTTGTGCTGTTATTACCTTGTTGTCACAATTTTACGACACAAAAATAACGCCCCCAGTCTGGTAAACTAAGGCGTTATCTTTTAACTCATATTTACCGACGGCTAGGTGCCACTAGCTTTCGGTTCTCTTGCTAGAAATTATTATATGCTATATTTATAAATTTGTCAATTTTGAATACACTGCCAGTATCTTCATTTTTATTGATATTCTGTACTGTTGATGTTACATTTCTATTAGAAAGATTTTGAATCTCGTTTAAGATCTGCGTAGTGGCAGGACTGAGTAATTCAGAATCTTTTATTTGATTTTTAAAGAAAACCTCGAAAACATAACGTTTCCGAGGTTTTAAATTTCTATTAAGCAACTGCTTTCTTAGCTACTTCTGCAAGTGCTGCAAATCCGGCTGCATCGTTAACTGCCATCTCTGCTAACATTTTACGGTTGATATCGATACCGGAAACTTTTAATCCGTGCATCATCTGGGTAAGAGATTCCGTTCATTCTTGCTGCTGCGTTGATACGAGCGATCCATAACTGACGGAACTGTTCTTTCTTTCTTTCTACCAGCATAAGAACTTGTTAAGGCTCTCATAACTGACTGTTTTGCTACTCTATACTGTTTAGATCTAGCGCCTCTGTAACCTTTTGCTAATTTTAAAGTTCTATTATGTCTTTTTAGCGCCTAAACCGCCTTTTACTCTTGCCATTTTTATTCCTCCTTACATGATTCCTATGCGTATGGTAAAATCTTCTTCATATTCTTAACGTTTGTTGCATCAACCATTGCTGGTTTTCTGAGATTTCTCTTATTCTTTGTTGTTTTCTTTGTTAAGATATGTCTCTTATAAGCTTTACTTCTTTTAATTTTCCTGTTCCTGTAACTTTGAAACGTTTTGCAGCTGCTCTGCTTGTTTTCATTTTGGCATGATAGATTCCTCCTTAAAATAATTATTTCTTTTCTGCCAACACCATGCTGATACTTCTTCCTTCAACCTTTGGTGCTTTTTCCACTACTGCTGTGTCAGATAAGCTTTCTGCGAAATCATCGAGAATGTGTTTGCTTGCATTCATATGAGCCATTTCACGTCCACGGAATCTCAAAGTGATCTTCACTTTATCTCCCTTGGATAAAACTTCTTTGCAGCGTTCATTTTGGTATTCAGATCATTTAAATCAATATTCGGTGACAAGCGAATCTCTTTCAGCTCAACCACTTTCTGTTTCTTTTGGCTTCTTTTCTTTTCTTGCCAGTTCATAACGATACTTACCGTAATCGATAATCTTGCAGACAGGTGGTTTTGCAGTTGGAGCGATTTTAACTAAGTCAAGTTCTGCTTCCTCAGCAAGCTTCATAGCTTCTCTCGCTGACATAATGCCAAGCTGTTCTCCGTTTTCTCCGATCAGACGAATTTCTTTGTCTCTGATCTGTTCATTAATCATTAACTCGCTAATGGTATTGCACCTCCAAAATAATTTTTCATGCTTCCACATAAAAAGTGGATAGGCAGACTATCCACAATCAATCAAATACGCATATGCGACGTTTGAGGTATTAAACCATGAGACACTGTAAATTTGTGCTCCGGTGAGAGTGGATACTCTACTTTGTTTTCAACAACTCTGATAATATAACATACACACACTCATTTCGTCAAGTATATTTTTGCATTTTATAAATTTTCTTGAATGAAATTTTATAAATTTAGCATCAGGATTTGCATTTTGCGTTGCCATTTAGTACACTCTTCTTATATTATAAAATTTTTTAAAATACAAGAACCATGAAAGGTATTGACAAATAAACTATGGATCACAGAATTATCGATTTACACGTACATTCCACCGAATCAGACGGAACTCTCACACCCGAAGATCTGGTGGCTGAGGCAAAGAAAGTCGGGCTGGCGGCATTTGCACTGACAGACCATGACACCTGCCAGGGTGTGGCAAAGCAATGCCCTGCGCAGCTTCTGCCGGGATTGAACTGATACCGGGCATCGAACTCTCCACAGATTATCACGGAAAAGAAGTCCATATCGTGGGGTTATATATTGATATCGAAAATGAGCAGCTTCTGAAAAAGACAGCCGAATACCGGAAATGCCGCAGTGAGCGCAATGCACTTATGGTGGAGGCACTCCAGAAGGAAGGGCTTTCCATTACGATGGAAGAACTGGTGGCTGAAAATCCGGACTGCGTCATTACACGCGCCAACATTGCACGTTTCCTGTATGAACATGGTCAGATCAAGAGTGTCCGCGAAGCCTTCGACCGCTATATCGGCGACCACTGCAAATGCTATGTCGGCAGATTGAAAGTCGCTTCCACCGATGCCGTGCGTCTCATCAAAGAAGCCGGAGGAACTGCAATTTTAGCTCATCCTCTGCTCTACGGACTGAGTAACACCAATCTCCAGAAAATGATCGATGAGCTGAAACCGGCGGGACTTGACGGGTTAGAAGCAATCTACTCCACCTACACCACCGGAGAAGAACAGCAGATGAAACGTCTTGCAAGGGAAAACGGACTGCTTATCAGCGGCGGCTCTGATTTCCACGGCTCAAACAAACCGGATATCGCTCTTGGCAGAGGACGGGGACATCTGTATATTCCTTACTCTGTTTTAGAAACGATAAAAGCCGGCAGATAAAAAAGGAAGCTTACATATCAACGGTAAGCTTCTCTTTTTTTATAAAATAAACTTCTCGATCACTTCCGCGATTGCATCATGATTATTATCATTTTCCGTAACATAATCAGCGGCTTTTCTTGATATCATCGATCCCGTTCTTCATAGCAATGCCAATATGTGCGGATTGGATCATCGGAATGTCGTTCTGCTCATCTCCGATCGCAACCGTGCTGGTATGTGGAATATTTAACAATTTCACCAGATACTGTGCGCCGGTTCCTTTGTCCGTGTCGACCGGACAATACCCAGATACTCTTTACAGGAGAAAAAGGAGTTGCATTTTCCTTTCGCCCAGACAGCATTTGCTTTCTGAAACGTTTTAATTTTCATCATCCTCCAGATGGATCAGAATGACTTTCTGAGGTTCCGAATCCAGACAATCCGAAATTCTTCTTATGAGTTTGTAGGTCATATGAGAACGCTCCACATAATAATCCAATTCTTTTGTGTGTCGTTTTGTCACAATGTCTACGGTATTGTAGGTCTGCGCATAGATGCCGGCTTTATGCGCCCGGTCAAAAATCTCCTGCGCAACCTCAATTGGAAGTGCACTTTTATAAAGCACACGGTCTGCCGCACAGTCATAGATCACTGCCCCGTTAAAGGCGATCATATAGCATCCCGGACTGGTCAGTCCAAGATCCTTTGCAACAATCCTGCCCGACTCTACCGGTCTTCCGGTTGCAAGAACAAAATAGTGTCCACGCTCTAACATTTTCTGTATTGCAGCCCGGTTCTTTTCAGAAATCGACTTATCATCTCACAATAATGTATGATCCAGATCTGCAAATAAAATTTTATTATTCATAGCCATCCTCCCTCACACAATAACTGCTCTTTCCGTACTGCTATTTATTCTACAGGTTCTGCCGGGATAAACACTCTTCCCTGATATCCATGAGATGGTTTTGGAACATTTTCCATTGCCTCCCTGCAGAAAACATCCTGAGATGACAACGCAATCTTTCCGCGTCTGTCTACCTTCTCGTAATTGCCGTCAGCATGCAGCACATGTGCCTTTAAAGTGTCTGCCAGTTCCACATCCAGAATATGTCTGACACGTTTTTTCAGTTCATCATCTAATACCGGGAATAAAATCTCCACTCGTCTGTCTAAGTTACGCGGCATCCAGTCGGCACTTCCCATGTAAAGTTCTTCTTCTCCATCATTGAAGAAATAGAAGATCCGGCTGTGCTCTAAGAAATTTCCAACGATCGAACGGACTTCAATATTCTCGCTCACCCCTGGGATCCCGACTTTTAAGCAGCAGATTCCACGGACGATCAGCTGGATCTTAACGCCTGCTGCAGACGCTTCATAAAGGGATTCAATGATTCCCGGATCACAGAGCGAATTCATTTTGCAATGATCTTTGCAGGTTTTCCTTTTGCATGCTTCGTCTCACGGCGGATCAGCTTTGTGAACTTCGTGCGAAGCCAGATCGGTGCAACCGCAAGTTCATTCCATGACAATGGTTCGGAGTAGCCGGACAACATATTGAATACGGCAGTTGCATCCTCTCCGATCGCACCGTCACAGGTAAAAATACCACAGTCTGTATATAACTTTGCTGTGGAGTCGTTGTAGTTACCGGTTCCAAGATGCACATAACGACGGATACCATCTTCCTCCCTCCGGACAACCAGCGCTATTTTGCTGTGGGTTTTCAGTCCAACCAGACCATAGATAACATGGCAGCCAGCCTGCTCTAATTTTTGCCCAGACAATGTTATTTTCCTCATCAAACCGGGCCTTTAACTCCACTAAAACAGAAACCTGCTTGCCGTTTTCAGCCGCCTGTGCCAATGAAGCAATAATTGGTGAATTGCCGCTGACACGGTAAAGCGTCTGTTTGATGGCAAGTACATCCGGATCCACAGATGCCTGACGTATAAAATCAACCACCGGATCAAACGTCTGGTATGGATGATGCAAAAGGATATCTCCTTTTCGGATCTCATCAAAATATTTTCCCCGGTACGATCTCCGGCACGCGCTGTGGCGTGTAAGGCTCATTCCGCAGATCGTCACAGCCTTCTAATCCATACATTTTCATCAGGAATGAAATCAATTGGTCCGTTGATCTGGAAAATATCCTGTTCTGCCACTTTTAATTCATCTTTTAAGAAGTTTAACAGCTTTTTGTCAATACCGTCCTCCACTTCCAGACGGATCACCTCTCCCACTGACGCATTTTAACTGTTTCTGAATCTCTTTAACAGGTCAGCCGCCTCATCTTCATCGATCGACAGGTCGGCATTCCGCATGACACGGTAAGGATATGCACAGAGTACATCATAGTTTAAAACAATTTATCAATATTCCGCTCAATGACCTGCTCCAATAAAATGAAGGTCTTTTCATTTCCATCTTCCGAAGGGATATGTACCAGGCGTGGCAACACGCTTGGAACCTGAACGGTTGCAAATTCAATTTCCTCTTTTCTGCCTTTCCTTTTTCTTGGAAAGAAGTGCTGCAATGTTCAATGTCTTGTTCCGAATCAGTGGAAATGGTCTTGAGGCATCCACCGCCATCGGGTGAGTACCGGATATACATTGTCTTCAAAATAGCGGTCCACAAATGCAGCCTGCGCCTCACTCAGATCTTCGAATGCATCCATCACAACGATCCCATGCTGGTGCATAAGCGGCACAAGAGAACGGTTATAGGTATTGTACTGAAGCGTGACAAGCTCTCGTGCGCTCATTGATCTCTCTAACTGTTCCGATGCCGTCATTCCGGCAATGTCTTTTCTTATAATTGGCGTGTACCATATCCTTCAGGGATGCGACACGCACCATGAAAAAATTCGTCCAGATTTGACGAAGTGATACTGACAAACTTTAATCGTTCCAGAAGCGGAATGGATTTATCTCTCGCCTCGTTTAATACACGGTGATTAAATTTTAGCCAGCTCAATTCCCTGTTTTCATAATATTCCGGTTTTAAAATCCTGTTCTTTCTCCATAAGATAAACCTAGCCTTTCCATTGGTTGACTGTCAGCCGTAGACTCTCTTCTCTTTGATCACCGGCTTTATACTGAATACATTTTCAAAGTATGACGTTTTGGCATCAAACAGTGCTTTTCCAAAGCAATATCATCCATTGTCTCAATTGTGATCACAAGTTCTCTTCCCTTGACTGCCGCCTTCATTCTTAAACTTCTGCTTATGGCTTCGGTCCATTGCATTGGATACACGAAGGATTGCAGAAAGTTTTGCAACGGTCAGATAACTGTCATGATCCAGTTTATCTGCGAGATCTTCATAGTCAGGAAGCGGCCATGTATTATATAATACTGTGTTTGCAATGATCTCACGCTCTTTGTGTGTCAGTCCGATAATCTCGGAAGCCATAATAATGTCATAGGAGCAGGACGGACCGTTGGCAAAACTGATATATTTTCCGCAGTCATGTAAAATGGCAGCCACCTGCAAAAGCAGCCGTTCTCTTCTGCCAAGTCCATGTACTTTTTTCATCGTATCAAAAATAAGGGTTGCCATCTGCGTCAGTGCATCAATATGTGGGTGTAACTCATGTAACGCTCGGAAAGATTTCTTGCGGCAGATAAGACATCCGCCTCAAAATCATGTTCCACCCGGATCATATTATTCTTCTGTGCATAGTGGAATGCGATACCATCGCTGACATTCGTTCCCGGTGCCCAGAGACTCTCTGCGCCGATGCTCTCTGCCATGCATTTAAAAATCATCATATATGGAATGACAAGCGCATCACTCTCATTCGAAAGGTTCAATTCCTCTGAGATTTCCTCTAATGTCTTCTCATCCAGCTTTCTGATGTACTTTAAGAACTTTGCTGCCTCTATGGTATTGTCTTCCTTGTTTTTTTCTACTTTTCTGCTGATCTCTGATATATAATCACCGATGATGATCAGGTATTTGATCTTCGTCTCCTGAAGATACATAGCTTTAAAAACTTCAAGTTCCTTGTCAACAAGTTCTTCTACCTGAAGTTCATACTGTGCCAGATTGTTACTTTTTCTTGCAAGCTGCTCCCGCATACGCATGGTGCCGAGTGCCAGATGCTGTGTTGTGACTACTTTTCCCTTTGAGAATACCGTGATCTGCATACCGCCGCCTCCGGCATCCACAACTGCTGCACCTTTCTGGATCATACGCTCAAAATCTTCCCGCATGGCAACCGATTTATAACTGATAAAGCGATGCTCAGAGTTACTTAAAACTTTTACGAGAAGTCCTGTCCGGATGCGGATCTGGTCTAAGATAAAAAGTTCATTTTCAGCGTTTCTCAAGGCTGCGGCAGCATACGCTTCGTAACTGTCCACCCGGTAGCCGTCCATGATCTTTTGTACTCGGCAAGCGTATCACACAGCGCCTCCACAAGTTCATATCCGATACTTCCCCTTGGAATATGCATCTCTTCCGAGCTCAATCCTGCTCCGGATATAATCAATGTCACGGATTTTCTTTTTCCTGAAATCTCAAATATTTTAATACTTACTTCATAAGAACCGATATAAATTGCTGCGAATGTATGGATCACCAGATGTCTGCCTCCTCATTTCTTTGTATATCTCTATTATACCAATTTTTATTCTTTTCCAAGTAAATAGTTGATAAATTGCTGTGCCGTCCTGCCGGATAATCCGCCGTGGAAAGCTCCCATTTATTGGCCTCAGCAAGCAAAGTGTCCTCCTCCATGGAAACCTGATATTTTTCTGCAAGTACTTTGACAATATTCTGAATTCCTTCTTGTTTGGTGCGCCAAAGTAGATGGAAACACCAAATCTTGCATACAGGGATAATTTTTCCTGTACAGTATCGGAAGTATGCATATCCTCACGCACTTCCTCTTTATCCGAAAAATGTTTCACGGATCAGGTGGCGTCTGTTGAGGTTGCATAGATCAGTACGTTGTCCGGTTTTTCTCAAGACCGCCCTCGATCACTGCCTTCAGATATTTATATTCGATCTCAAACTCTTCAAAAGAGAGATCGTCCATGTAAATAATGAACTTGTAATTGCGGTTTTGATCTGTGCGATGACATCATTCAGATCACAGAACTGGTGCTTGTACACTTCGATCAGACGTAAGCCTCTGTCATAGTAACTGGTTTGCAATGGCTTTGATACTGGTGGATTTTCCGGTTCCGGCATCCCCATATAACAGGCAGTTATTTGCCTGCTTTCCGTTGACAAATGCTTCCGTATTGTCGATGAGTTTCTGTTTTGCAAGCTCATAGCCGACCAGATCGTCTAATTTCACATGGGCAATATTTGTGATCGGCACGATCTCCACCTCTTCCTTTTCCTGAATGCGGAATGCCTTGTGAAGTCCGAGTTTACCAACGCCAAAATCTTTATAAAATGCCGTCACTGCATCTTTAAATCCGGACACATCTGTGGAAGCTTCCAGCTTTAACTTCAACTCATTGATGCGCTCCTTGATCCTCTTATTAAAAATCTTTCCGCTCCCTGTCATGCTCTGATAATCAGTGATGGCATCCATACAGTCCATCTCAAAATAAGAGGCAAGTTTTCCAAAATCAAAATCAAACAGCGATTTGATGATCTCAAAGTCATGCAATACGATCTGATTGACAGAGCCCTCCACTTCGCCGCGGATCTCACAGGCTTTGCTGTAAGCATTCTCATTATTTACAAGAAGGAATGCCAGAAAACTGTGCCACAGATTCCCACAAAGCCATGACTCACTGCCAGTTCCATTAACTGGTTCAAACTCTCATACAAAAGAGACTCCACATCCTCTTTATTATAATATTCATTTTCATAATTCTCCATGATCCAGGTCATGTTATAAAATAAGTTACCATTTTCAAAATCTTTATATAAAATCAAATTCTTTGGACTTTTCATCAGTTTATTCATTCCCTTCTGCACTCACATAATTGCCAAGTATTTTCAAACGGATTGTCTCTTCTGTCAGCCCCCGCAGCGCATTCTGTACGGCTGCATCATTGAGATTTCCCTCAATGTCAACAAAGAAACGGTACTCCCACGCTTTTCCCTGCACCGGTCTGGACTCAATCTTGTTCATGTTGATTCCGTTATAGATAAAATGGGACAGCTTATGGTACAGCGAACCGCTCTCATGCGGAACTTCAAAAGAGATACTGATCTTATTGGCTCTCGATTCAAAAATCTTCTTGTTTGCCACAATGATAAACTTTGTATAATTATTTTATTGTTCTGGATTGCCTCATCCAGCACTTTCAAACCGTAAATATCCGCAGTCAGGGTGCTTGCGATCGCTGCCTTGTTCTTTCCATCTTCTTTGATCTTCTGGGCGGACATCGCAGTATTTTTCAGACTGTGCTTTTCCCAGTCTCTGTGGCTCTCAAGGTATTTCGAGCACTGCATCAGCGCCTGTGGGTGGGAATAAATGTCGGTGATATCGTCCATGTCTGCTTCCGGCAGGCCCAAAAGTGCATGGTCGATACGGATGATCTGCTCGCCCACGATATAATTATTGTATTCCACCATAAGATCATAGTTCTCGGAAACGATTCCGGCAGATGAATTCTCAATTGGGAATACAGCGTAATCGGCCTCTCCGTTTTGATGGCTTCCATCGCATCCCGCCACGTATCCACATGATAACTGTCTGCATTCTCCCCGAAATACTCATTCAGCGCAAGCTGTGAATATGCGCCTTCCGTTCCCTGAAATACGATTTTAGCATTTTGTAATTCAGATGATCTACTTCTTTAAAATCGGTTTTTCCGTCTGACCATGTTCTGTCAGTAGCTGATACTGACGCTTCCGGCTCATGGACATGATCTGCTCGAACAGTTCACGGATACCATGTTTTAAAATGGCGTAGTTCCTTTTCTGCTCAATGTTTCCAACTTGGAAACCTCACGCTGCTTGTCAAATACTTTCTTTCCCACAGCAATTTTATATTCAGCAACTTCCTCTGAAATTGCCATTCTGCGTTCATACAGATCCACGATCTGACTGTCGATCTGATCAATCTCATCTCTTAGTTCCAATAAATCTCTCATAAAAATCCAAGCCTTTCCATTTATTATTTATAATATATTACATTCACAGTTTGCTTGCAAGAGAACACTTGCGTCATGGTATACAGAAATGCTATACTTTTTATAGATAAAGATTATAAATCAAAGAGGTGATTTACTTATGAAAAAATCTGGAAATGGCTGCTTTTGTGTTGGTGATCCTTCTTGCTGCCGGGTGTGTTTTCCTCTACCGGTACATAAACCGCATTCGGTATAATGACGGTTATGTCAACGGCAACACTGCGGGAAATCTGTATAACGAAGGATATTTCTGTGAAAAGATGGTATTGTCTACTTTGCCAACCCTGCCGACAACTACTGTCTGTACTGCATGAACCCGGACGGCACAAACATCAAAAAGTTAGAGGATCAGAGTGTCAGCTACATCAACGTGGATGACCACTACATTTATTACTGTAAACTTAAGGGAAAAAGCGCTGATTCATTTTCCTTCCTCCCGATCAATACCAACAGTTTATGCCGGCTGGATATTGACGGAAAAGGAAAGCCTGAAATTTTAGATGATGATCCGTGTATGTATGCTTCCCTGGTTGGAAATTATCTGTACTATCTGCATTATGATACCACTGATGCAAACCACGCTGTACAAAGTCAAAATTGATGGCAAGGAAAAGAGCAGGTAGAAAACAGTCCTACTTTACCGCAAGTACCGATGGACAATATATTTATTATAACGGACTGACAGACAATCATAATATCTATGAGATGGACACTTCCAACGACCACGCAAAAGTCATCTATGAGGGGAACTGCTGGATGCCGGTGAAAGACGGAAACAATCTTTATTTTATGGACTGTGAAAACGATTACCGCATTGCCAAAGTCGATCTGACAAATGGTGAAAAACGCTGGTCACGGACTGCCGTGTCGACTGCTATAATGTCACAGGCGATAAAATCTTTTTCAGAAAAATGATAAGACAAATCCGGCCATCGTTGTATTAATACAGACGGAAGCAATTATCAGGAATTAAAAAAGGGAAACTACACTGCCATTAATGTAACTTCCACATATGTCTATTTTAAAGATTTTACGACCAAAACCCTTATTATACATCTGTTGCTGCCCGGGCAATGTACAGATTTTCAATCCGTAAGCAGGCGTTGTTACAATGCAATTTTTAAAAAAGAAACGTCAGGAAACTTCATTTTTCCTGGCGTTTCTTTATCCGCAAAACAAATATTTATGCAAAATCAAATAACGACAACTGATTGGACTCCGGCATATCACCGAGCAGTCCAAGATCTGCCATAAGATCGATGGTAGATTTCGTTACTTTGGTTCTCTGACGGAAATCATCTTTGGATAAGAACTTTCCGTCTTTTGCTGCTTCCGCAACCGCAATTGCAGCATTGTCACCCATACCCTCGATCGTATTTAACGCCGGCATAAGTTTTCCATCGATGATCTGGAAACGATCCGGCAGTGCACGGTAAATATCAATTGGCGTGAAATCAAAGCCTCTCGCATACATCTCCTGCACAATTCGCATATCACGGTAGACATCCTGCTCTTTTGAAAGAGAATCTTTTCTTCTTGTGTAATCCTTATAAAAATATTCCAGACGCTCTTTCCCTGACACATGATCTCATAGTTGAAACCGGTCGCACGAATGGAAAAATATGCTGCATAATAGGCGAGTGGATAAAAACTTTACAGTATGCAATACGCCACGCCATCATAACGTAGGCAGCCGCATGTGCTTTCGGGAACATATACTTGATCTTTAAACACGAATCAATATACCATTCCGGTACATTATGTGCCCGCATCTCTTCCTTCCATTCTTCCTTTAATCCCTTACCTTTTCGAACAGACTCCATAATGGTAAAGGACTGCTCACTGTCAAGTCCCATACTGATCAGATAAATCATAATATCATCACGGGTACAGATTGCAGTAGAAATCGTTGCAATCCCCTGCTCAATTAAAGTCTGTGCATTTCCAACCACATCCGTACCATGCGAAAGTCCTGAAATTCGGATCAGATCCGAAAATTCGGTCGGTTTCGCATCAATAACCATCTGCATCGCAAAATCTGTTCCAAACTCCGGGATTCCTAAACATCCCAGGGGAATACCGTTGATGTCTTCCGGTTCTACTCCCAATGCAGAGGTATTCATAAACAGCGACATGACTGTCTGATCGTCCAAAGGGATCGTCTGTGGATCAAGTCCTGTCAAGTCCTGTAACATACGGATCATGGTCGGATCATCGTGTCCGAGAATGTCCAGTTTTAATAAGTTATGGTCGATGGAATGGTAATCAAAATGAGTCGTAACCGTTGCAGTCGTCATATCGTTTGCCGGATGCTGTACCGGAGTAAACGTATTAATCTCCTCGCCCACCGGAAGAACAACGATACCTCCCGGATGCTGTCCGGTCGTTCTCCGGACGCCGACACATCCCTGTACAATACGGTCAATCTCACAGTTTCTCTTGTGAATTCCACGCTCTTCATAATAATTTTTGATATATCCAAATGCAGTCTTATCCGCAAGTGTACCAATCGTTCCGGCACGGAATGTCTGTCCGTAACCGAAAATAACCTCACAGTAAGCATGGGCTTTACTCTGATACTCACCGGAAAAGTTTAAGTCGATATCCGGCTCTTTATTTCCCTTGAATCCAAGGAAGGTCTCAAATGGAATATCAAATCCATCTTTTACCAGCTTTTGCCACACACCGGACAAATCTTATCCGGCATATCACAACCACTTCTTCCGAAAATGCCTTGACTTCCGGTGAATCAAAATCGCTGTATTTGCAATATTCGCAACGGTAATGCGCCTGCAATGGATTTACCTCCGTGATACCGGACATGGTCGCTGCAAAGAGGAACCTACCGAACCACGGAACCTACAAGGTAACCATCCTCGTTCGACTTCCATACAAGCTTCTGTGCGATAATATACATTACCGCATATCCATTGGAAATAATCGAATTTAATTCTCGGTCAAGCCGCCCTTTACGATCGGAGGCAGTTCTTCACCATACATGCTGTGCGCCTTGTTATAGCAGATATCACGGAGCATCTGATCCGAATTCTCGATAAACGGCGGACACTTATCCGGTCTTACCGGTGCAATCTTCTCACACATATCCGCAATTTTGTTTGGATTTGTAATGACGACCTCTTCTGCCTTGGCACTTCCAAGATATTCGAATTCCTTTAGCATTTCTTCGGTTGTTCGAAGATATAACGGTGCCTGCTCGTCAGCATCCTTAAATCCCTTTCCTGCCATAATAATACGGCGGTAGATTTCATCTTCCGGGTCAAGGAAATGCACATCGCAGGTAGCCACCACAAGCTTGTTAAATTCCTCCCCCAGTCTGCAGATCCTGCGGTTGATATCCTGCAGCTCTTCCATCGTATTCACCGGCTCCTTGTCACTGCGCAACATGAACTCATTGTTTCCAAGCGGCTGTATCTCCAGATAATCATAGAACTTTACAAGTCTTATGATCTCTTCCTGCGGTCTTCCGCCCACAATCGCACGGTATAATTCTCCAGCTTCACAGGCAGAGCCTAAAAGAAGTCCCTCTGTATTTGACAAATTCACTTTTTGGCACACGTGGTCTCTTATTATAATACGTGAGGTGTGAAAGTGAAACCAGACGATACAGATTGATACGTCCGATGTCATTTGTCGCCAGAATAATTGCATGGTAGGTCGGCATTTTCATGACCGTTTCCGGGGAGGTGGAAACCATATGGTTCACATCATCGAGATTTTCCATACCGCGTTCTTTTAACATCTCAATAAATTTCACAAAAATTTCTGCTGTACAGGCAGCATCGTCAACTGCACGATGATGGTTTTCCAGTGAGACATTCAATGCCTTTGCAACGGTATCGAGTTTAAAACGATTCAGGTTCGGCAGCAGGATTCTGGCAAGAGCCACTGTATCTATGATCGTAAACTCTCTCTCTATCCCCTGATCCTTGCAGTTTTTCTTAATAAAACTCATATCAAATTCCGCATTGTGGGCAACCATGATCGCACCCTCGCAGAACTTCATAAATTCCGGCAGAATCTCCTCAATCTTCGGTGCGTCAATGACCATATCATCCTTAATTGAGGTCAATTCCTCGATTCGGAATGGAATTGGCACTTCCGGGTTTACAAATGTCGAAAAACGGTCTGTAATGACACCACCGACTACTTTCACTGCACCGATCTCAATAATCTTATTCTTATCGGGGCTGAAACCGGTCGTCTCCAAATCAAACACCACATAGGTCTCATCGAGGCTCTGTCCCTTCGAATCTGTGATAATATCCTTTAAGTCATCCACCAGATACGCTTCCACACCGTAGATAACCTTAAAATCGTCATCCGGACTCAGTGCATGGTTTGCATCCGGGAATGCCTGTACATCGCCGTGGTCGGTGATCGCAATCGCCTTATGTCCCCATTTCATGGCACGCTTTACGATGTCTTTACACTCGGACACACCATCCATATCACTCATCTTTGTATGACAGTGCAATTCCACACGCTTCTCCGGACTGGTGTCCATACGGGTGGTCGTAAAGTCTGCAATCTTCTTAATTCCAACGATCGAACCGATTGTTAATTCACTGTCAAACTTATCGATTGTCGTGACACCTTTGATTTTTAAGAATGCCCCTTTTTCAGATTGCCAAGAAGCTCATCCCTGTCTTCATTTCTTGTAAATATTTTCAGGACAATGGAATCCGTAAAATCTGTGACCGACATGATAATGATTGTCTTTTCGTTACGGATCTCCCTCGTCTCAACCGTCATGACCTGACAGCGGATGGTAACTTCACCCATCTCACCCACGATTTTCTCCAATGGGATGGTTTCTCCATCCTCAATATCACGACCGTAAATTACATCCGGATTATCGGATTTTTACCTCCGCCAAAGCCACCGCCATCATAACGTTTTTAAACTCTTTCCGTGGTCCGTCATATGTTTTTGCAGTATTTCCTGCACCATTTGCAGATTTTGCATCGTTTTTGCAGGTTTTACGGCGTTTCCACCACCTGTAGAACCACTGTCTCCAGATGTTGTAGTCTGACCGGAAGCTGCACTTTTTCATTGGCATCTGAAGCAACTGCAACTGTCTCTCCGTCCTCATCCTTCAAATTGATATTTTTAATATATTTTTGATTTCAAACTGAATCTGAAGATCACTGTTTTCTTGTACCTGCTCTCTTTTGGTTCCTCAAAGTCAAGGTCAACAATCAGGTTCATGCCACAGCGCTCACACACGATTTTCTCTAAAATTCCACAATTTCATGGGAGCGTGTCTGTGCAATGATCGTATTTTCCAGTACAAGATGCAGATGACTGTCATCCGTAAATTCCATTTTGGAAGCACGCAGCAGATTGTATTCCATCAGACTGTAGGCTTTTAACTCTTCTAAAATACTGTCCTTATACATATCCATCAGCGTGCGGGCGGTATACTGCTCGGAGAGCTGATACTTTTCGATAATACGGACATTCATCCGTTTTCCCTTAAATATCTGCTCCTCAATGGATTTTTCTAACTGCGTAATGTTATTTTTATGTATGAGATGACTGCCCAAAGATAGACACGGATATGATCTCTCTCATGATTCATCCCTACCTTGGTAACTTCCATCTCAGATAAAATTTTCTTCATATCCCCGGACATCCAGTGTCGGAAAGACATCAAAAATAGTTTTGCCATAATTATTCATTCCAATGTAACAGTTCATAGCGGAGTGCCTCTAAAAGTTCTGACTCCGGCACTTTTTGAATACTTCGCCATGTTTGATTATAAGTCCCTCGCCGATTCCTCCGGCAATTCCGATATCTGCTTCTTTTGCCTCTCCCGGACCATTTACAACACATCCCATAACGGCAACTTTAATGTCAAGTGGAATATCTGCAACCATATTTTCTACCTGATTGGCCAGCTGGATCAGATTGATCTGTGTTCGTCCACAGGTAGGACAGGATACTACTTCCACACCGCCTTTGCGAAGTCCAAGCGTTTTAAAATCAATTTGGCAGATTTGATTTCCTCTGATGGATCGCCTGTCAGGGAAACCCTGATCGTGTCACCGATTCCTGATGTAAGATCAATCCAAGTCCGATGGCTGACTTGATATTACCGCTGATGATCGTACCGGCTTCCGTGATCCCGACATGCAGTGGATGATCGGTCTGGCTTGCGATCAGTTCATGCGCTTTCACACACATCATAACATCCGAAGATTTGATACTGATGACAAGATTATCATATCCCATATCTTCAATCAGTTTTACTTTATCCAAAGCACTTTCTACCAGTCCCTCAGCCGTCACTCCATGGTATTTCTCCACCAGATCTTTTCTAAGGAACCACTGTTTACCTACACGGATTGGAATGTTGCGCTCTTTTGCGACATCCACCACTGCCTTTACGCTCCGCGCTTCCGATATTGCCAGGGTTGATGCGGATTTTGTCTGCTCCATTCTCCATTGCTGCAATTGCAAGACGATAGTCAAAATGAATGTCTGCAACGACCGGAATCTGCACCTGTTTTTTATCTCCTTTAATGCCTTCGCTGCATCCATCGTAGGCACTGCACAGCGGATGATATCACATCCGGCAGCTGTAAGCTGATTGATCTGTGCGGCAGTTGCCTCCACATTCTCGGTTTTGTATTGGTCATAGACTGGATCAAAATCGGGTTGCCGCCGCCAATGATGCGGTTGCCGATCTGCACTGTTTTTGTCATAGTTCTTCTCCCTTTCGTATAAATTCTTACTGGATAATTGCGAAACTTTTTCTAATCTATATAAACAACTTACGAATGTCGTTAAACATGATCAGTATCATGAGTGCAAACAATATCATGATACCGGCAAAATGTACCATGCCCTCTTTTTCCGGGTCAACTTTTTGCCACGGATCGCCTCTACCAGCAAAATACAAGTCTTCCACCGTCGAGTGCCGGGAGTGGCAGAAGGTTCATGACACCAAGGTTCGCAGAAAGCAGGATACTGATATACAGCATTTGCAGGAATGCATAGAAGTAGCCGTAGGAAACACTCTGCTCATAGCTGTCTCCGATTGCACTGACAATTCCTACCGGACCACTCATATCATTGACGGTAACGCCTCCGGTAAAGAGCATCTTTAAGCTTCCAAGTGTCGTATAGATCCAGTACTCCACCTCGTAAGCACTGTATTTTGCCAGCGTGAATACATTGTTTGTTGTCTTCTCTCTGGCTGCCATTCCAATAAATCCATATAAATATCTTCCGGTGGTCTCATCATATTTTGGAGTGAGTTCCGTTGTGTAACGTTCTCCATCCCGCTCATAAGTTACTTTCACCGGTTCTCCGGCATGGTACATGGAATATGCACTCACCTCACGGTAAAAATGAATATGTTTATTTCCCATTTTACAATCGTATCACCTGCCTGAAGTCCCGCTTCCTCTGCGGCATAACCCTCACTCACATCTGAGAGTACCGGAAGATCATATCCGGTGCAGCAGACAAGAATAAAGAGAAGATAAAGGCCATGATAAAATTAAAATTGGTCCCGCAGCTACAACGCTGATCCTTGCCCAGACAGATTTGTTGTTAAACGCCTTGTTATCCTGGCTTTCCGAATCCTCTCCCTCCATCATGCAGGCTCCTCCAAATGGAAGCAGTTTGATGGAGTATTTTGTCTCACCTTTCTGGATTCCGAAAAGTGTAGGTCCTAATCCAAGTGAAAATTCATTGACACGGATTCCGTTTGCCTTTGCAAGTAAAAATGTCCCAGTTCATGAAACAGGATAATAATGCTGAATATCAGTAATGCGATAATAATTTTCATGTAAAAACCTTTCCTGATGTCTTGTTGCATTTTTAAATGCGTTTTATTTTGCACTCATCTTTTTCAATAAACTCATAAGCAGCTGCTTCTGTCCCCAAAATTTCATCCACATCCGGATGATCGATAAACTCTGCATTTTCCATACATGCCTCGATCAACTCTGTGATCTCCGGATAAGAAATCTTCCGGTCTAAAACAGACTGACCGCTTTCTCATTGGCAGCATTGTACACAGTCGGAATATTTCCGCCCTTTTCCATTGCCTGATATGCAAGTGCAAGCCCGCGAAATGTATCGGTATCCGGCTTCTCGAAGGTAAGATCTGCAATTTCAAACAGATCCAGTCTCCTGCCCGAAGATTCCGGCGCTCCGGATAATAAAGTGCATACTGGATTGGAAGTCTCATATCCGGCGTGCCAAGTTGTGCGATCACTGCTCCATCCTGATACTCTACAGCAGAATGAATGACACTCTGCGGATGTACTACAACCTGAATCTGATCTAAAGTCACATCAAAGAGCCATTTTGCTTCCATCACTTCCAGTCCTTTATTTACCAATGTGGAAGAGTCTATCGTGATTTTTCTTCCCATGCTCCAGTTTGGATGTTTCAGGGCATCTTCCACCTGAATATTCTTAAGTTCATCTGCTTTTCTTCCACGGAATGGTCCGCCGGAAGCTGTCAGTAAAATCCTGCTGATCTTATTATCCCCGGCACCCTGCAACGACTGGAAAATCGCACTGTGTTCGCTGTCCACCGGAAGAATCGGCACCTTGTATTCCTTTGCAAGCGGAATAATAATATGTCCGGCAGTGACAAGTGTTTCCTTGTTTGCCAAAGCAATTTTCTTTCCTGCTTTAATTGCAGCAATCGTTGGTCTGATTCAAGCATACCAACAATTGCGGTCACTAAAATCTCACTCTCCGGGATCACCGATACTTCAAGAAGTCCTTCCATGCCGGACACGATTTTTATGCCAAGGTCTTTTGTATTCGTACGAAGTTCTTTCGCCTTTTCATCCCATACACTGACAAGTGATGGCGAACTCTCTCATCTGCGCTTCTAACAAACTGATATTACTTCCGGCAGCCATTGCAACTACCTGAATATCCCCTGCTCTCTTACAATATCGAGTGTCTGTGTACCGATAGAACCGGTAGAACCTAAAATTGCAATTTTTTCATGTTTTATAATTTCCTTATCTTATAATTTAATAAAGTTCACTGCAAGGAAATAAATGATCGGTGCAGTAAAGATCACACTGTCAAAACGGTCTAAAATGCCACCGTGTCCCGGATCAGTTTTCCGTAATCTTTGATCTCGTAATTCCGCTTGATGGCAGATGCAGTCAGATCCCAACCATAGAGATCAACGCTCCAACCGCACTGATTCCTGCCATGATCCAGACATGTGTCTGATCGATCTGCATGGCATTTTTAAAGATCATACCATAAATAACCGTAAGAAGCGCTGCGCCTGCGACGCCGCCGACAGCGCCCTCCACTGATTTCTTAGGGCTTAATTTCGGTGACATTTTATGTTTTCCAATCAACATTCCTACACAGTATGCACAGGTGTCGCATCCCCAGGAACACAAAAAAACAAGCCATACAATGTAGGCACCTGCCTCGATCATACGCGTCTGATACACATACGACAGCATCACAGCAACATAGAACACGCCAAAAAATGCTGCAAGTACCTGTTCCGTCTTATACTTCGGATATGTAAATACATATGCGAACATCATAAGAATCAAAACACCTAATACAAACACCATTGTATCCGGCAAAAATGCAAATTTCAGATTACAATAATACACGGTCGCTGCCAGATAACCAATGATTCCAACCGCCTCTTTTCAATGTGAAAAATGCGATATAATTCAAACATACCAATATAGGAAATAATCAGTGTTGAGATCAGCAGAACATCTCCGCCTGTAATGATCAGAACCAGTGCTGCGATCACTAACACGATTCCACTTAATAATCTTGTCTTAAACATTATATTTCTCCATCCTCCTCTGAGAGTGCGCCAAACCTGCGGTCACGTTTATTATATGCTTCAACTGCCTTTTCTAATTCTTCTTTATGGAAGTCCGGCCATGGAACTTCCGTAAAATAAAATTCACTGTAAGCCAGCTGCCATAAGAGATAATTCGATAAGCGCTGTTCCCCACTGGTGCGGATCAACAGATCCGGATCCGGAATATCTTTCGTATCCAGATAAGCTTCAAAATGTGTCTCATCAATCTCGTTTTCCTGCAATTTGCCGTCACGGAGATCTGCATACATTTTCCGCATGCCCCGGAGCATCTCATCCCGGCTTCCATAATTGATCGCAATCTGCAGATTCAAACCATCATTGTGTGCAGATGCAGACTCCAATTCTTTGATCTGATTTTGAAACTTCTCACTGAGTTTTGTGGTATCTCCGATCACCCGGACACGCATATTATTCTTATCCGCAGTTTTAATACAGTTTTTCAGATAAGATTCCAGTAATTTCATCAATGCATTTACTTCGTTATCCGGCCGGTTCCAGTTCTCGGTAGAAAAAGCATATAAGGTCAGATATTTAATTCCCATATCATGGGCTGCCTGACAGACTGTCTCCACATTCTTAGCCCCGACCGTATGTCCGTAATTTCTTGGCATTCCTTTGCTTTTTGCCCATCTTCCATTTCCATCTAATATAATTGCTACATGTTGTGGAATCTTCATGCTAATTGTATATCCTTTCTGTTCCAGTCAAACGGCACAAAACCTTGTAATTTTTTTTGTTCCGCTGTCATTGCAAAATATTGTTCTTTTATAAGTTACGAAAATGAGGACACGATTTTCTCATGCCCCCACTCTTTCTTTTATTCTGTCAATTTATTTATACAGTTAAAATTTCTTTTGTTTTAACTTCTACTGCTTCATCGACAGCTGCAATATATTTATCTGTCATCTTCTGAGCATTTTCTTCCAATGCTTTGATTTCATCTTCTGAAACATCCTCTTTTGCAAGTTTCTTGAAGGAATCATTTGCATCACGACGAATATTACGAATGGCTACTTTTGCACTCTCACCTTTCTTCTTTACGTCTTTTGCAAGATCTTTACGTCTTTCCTCTGTCAGTTCTGGGAATAAAAGACGGATTGTCTTTCCATCATTGGTAGGATTGATTCCAAGATCAGATGTCATGATCACTTTCTCAATCTCTTTTACCATAGAAGCTTCCCATGGCTGAATCTGAATCATTCTAGGTTCCGGAACATTTACGTTTGCCACCTGCTGGATAGGTGTTGGTGTTCCGTAATAATCAACTCTCAATTTATCAAGAACATGTGGATTGGCACGTCCGGCACGGATACTTCCAAATTCCTCTGATAAATTGTTCATTGTTTTCTGCATTTTCTCATCGAACTGAACTAATCTCTCGTCCATATTAATCCTCCTTGTTTTGCGAAGCAAAATGCGACTGCCCATGCAGGAGCAGAGGATTTAGCCTCCTTGTTTTTGCGAAGCAAAAATCCGAACTCCGAGTGAGGAGAGGATTTAGCCTCCTAAACTGTTACCTTTGTGCCATTAAATTCTCCACTCATGGCCTTTACAATACTATTTTCTTCATTTAATCCGAACACATACATCGGCATCTTGTTTTCCATGCACATAATGGATGCGGTAAGATCTACTACAGCGAGCTTCTGGTCAATTACCTCCTGAATAGATACCTCATCATACTTCTTAGCAGCCGGATTCAGCTTCGGATCGCTGTCATAGACACCATCAATTGCCTTTGCAAGATAAATACCTTCTGCTTCCATCTCAATTGCGCGTAATACGATTCCCGTATCGGTAGAAAAATAAGGATGACCTGTTCCACCTGCAAAGAAAACAATTTTTCCCTCATGGAAACATTTATCTGCCTCATCTTTAGAGAAAAGCTTTGTCATGCTTCCACATAAAAATGGTGTAAAAATCTCTGTATCCATTCCAACAGAACGGAAAATCTCAGATACATAGATACAGTTCATAATGGTTGCTAACATACCGATCTGATCCGCCTTAGGTCTGTCGATCGTCTCGGAAGTTCTTCCTCTCCAGAAATTACCACCACCGATCACAATACCAATCTGGATTCCTTTATCTGCAATCTGCTTTACCTGTTTTGCAACTTCTGTAACGGTTGGTTCATCAAAACCAGTGTGTTTTTCACCGGCTAATGCTTCTCCACTTAATTTCAAAAAAACTCGTTTCATTTATGCATCCATTTCCTTTCTGGATTATTCATTATTCTTGGAAGCAAAAAGGCTCTCAACATCAACATCTGAGTAGCACTGGGGCAGAAACCTTCGATGACTGCACCATTGTTGATCTGTACGGAACGGGATTTGATGTTACCCATAACAACAGCGGATGTATCGACAACAACAGGTCCCTGAACATCAATATCTCCTTTGATTGCTCCTGCAATAACTGCAGATGAAGATGTTACATTACCAATGATCACAGAGCCAAGTCCGATCTTAACAGTACCTGTGCTTACGACTTCTCCCTCAATCTTAGCTGCATCAGCAAAATTCAGAAGAATTGCTGTTACCTGTTACTGTACCTGTTACAACAAGTTTTCCATTACATCCAATGTCTCCCTGAACGTTTCCTCTGATATCTAAAGATCCGTTTGATACGATATCTCCTTTGATGATCGTTCCTCTGTAATTACAGATACCTCATCTGATACTGGTTTTGTTTCATTGACAACTGGTGTTATATTGTCTGCCATTTTTCTTTCCTCCTGAGTGTTTTACATGATTTTCCGGGATCACCGGCTGTTCGATTTTGTTTCACCTGCTGGCTGTGGCTGCGGTGCGGACGGAACTGGCTGATTCTGCACTGAAGTCTGCTGTTTTGCAGTCTGTGAAGTCACCTGCTCTAAAAGACCGTCTAATTTGGAAAGTTCAGATTCAACATCAACTTCATTTTCCAAAGTGTTCACAACTAAATCTTCATTTGCTGCGCCATCTTCTAAATTGTCCTCACCCGGCATCAGTTCATTCACTGCCTGTGAAAATCATCTTTAAAATCTTTAAAAATCCCATAATCTTCCTCCATTTATATTTAGTTAGTCAATACTGTCTGCCTTCACATATTGAATAACTGATGTATCTTCATCAATCGGCAGGATCTCAGCGCCCATTTCATTCAATGCCTCGATCAATGGTGCTAAAGCCTCTACCGTTGCTGACTTATCTGATGCGTCATGTAACAAAACAACTGACGTTTTATATTTTACTACATCATCCATCACATTCGCAACTATTTCCTCGGATGAATATGCATTCGATGCTGCATCGCAGAAACGTTCCAGTCATAATAAATAACTCCCTGTTCATTCAGGTAATGGATAAAATCACTCATTGGTACGTTACTGATCTGATTACTGCTTCCACCGGGAAACGATAGTAAATACTGTTCACTCCTGTGACCTGATGCAATTCATCACGTAAGCGTTCAAAATCTTCTTCAAATGCCTCATCTGACTGATAGATCTGGCTGTATTTGTTGGAATAAGAATGCATTCAAGTGTATGTCCCTCATCCACTATTCTCTGATACAATGCCTTGGATTCTTCATCCTCTTTGCCGACCACAAAAAGTTGCTTTCACATCATATTGGGCCAATATATCCAAAATTTCTCCGTATTATCGGAAGGTCCGTCTTCAAAGGTCAGATAAACCCTATGTATATCCCCATCACTGGCTAGATTCTCTTCTTCTGAAATACCGGTAGCCGGCGGTGTCACAGGCTCATAGGTTTTTGGTGTCTCTGTTGCTTCAGTGACATCGGTATAAACAGACTCCCCGGCACTTTCCGGTTTCTGCGCATTTTCCTGCTGAACCTGTTCCTTCGAACTGACTGTCACAATATTATCCAGTTTATGCTGAATCTTTATTACCTGCACAAATAAAACAATGATCAGTATCATCGACAGGATGATCCATCCGGCAATCGTCATTATAATACCATTCCGAATCCGTCCGATTCTTTTTCTTCGTTTTCTTTGATTATTTATTGCCTCTGTATCTTTATCCTGCATGGAATAACCCCAAGCTTATCATTTGTCTCCTATCTATTGTAACACATTTTTGATTTTTCAAAGCAGAAAACAGCATATAATCGTATGATTTTTTCAAATTATTGCAATTATTGTCAGAATTTTCCTATTTTAAAGGGGCAAGCCGTCAAAACAGCTCTGCCCTCCGCATCAATTACAAATCTGTTACTCTAATGTAAATTTAGTAACAATATCTCTCAGCTCATCTACACACTGATAACATTCTTTTACTTTATCTGTTGCGGATGATGTCTTCTCTACCATGCCGGAAGTTTTTCTGCAATATCCGTAACGCCCACAGAGGATTCACCCACCGTATCGTTGATGCCGCTCAAAGCACTTGCGATCTGCTCGATCGCACCTGCAAGCTGCGCCATGGATGTCTTGATTCCCTCCATGCTGCTCTTAAATACATTCGCATCATCCTTGTACTGTTCCTTACCTGTTCAAATTCTTTGTAATCAGCAGATACGCTCTTCTCAAGGAACTCTGTTGTCTCTTCCAGACATTCCGACATATTGCCGACTGCCTCGTTTACTTCTTTTACAATCGCACTGATATTGGCAATTGCCTGGGAAGTCTGGTCTGCAAGGCTTCAATTTCAGTTGCAACTACAGCAAATCCTTTTCCTGCTTCTCCTGCTCTTGCCGCCTCGATGGATGCGTTCAAAGCCAGAAGACCTGTCTGTGAAGAAATCTCCATGATAGTTCCTGTCAGTTCATTGATCTTCTCAACTGCTTTGGAGCCTTCAATTGCTTTTCAGCTTTCTCCTTGACAGAATTATAAATCTCCATTGTCTTATTGCTTGCGGTGACAGTCTTGGTACGAAGCTGTAAAGCACGATCCATAACAGTTTCTGAATTCTTTTGCACCTTCCTCTGCCATGGCATTGATAGTTTCAGCTTCTCCCTTGATCTGGGACACGTTCTCATTGATCGTAACAGTTGTCGCTGCTGTCTCCTGCATACCGGCAGCAAGCTGCTGGCTGGTTGCCGAGTTATCGGAACACATCTGGTTCACCGTATCCGTAACCTCATTTAACTCAGACACATTCTCATTGATCTTCTGTCCTGCATCCTGGATACTTGCAACCATATCCCGCAGATTTTGCGCATAATATGCATTTCAGCTGCCATAATCCCGATCTCATCTTTCTGCTGTATAATCTTCTGCTGTTAGCATTATGGGTGAAGTCAAAATTAGCTGTTCTCGTAATAATATAAGTCAGCTGGTGAATTGGTTTTGGATCATGTTTGTCAAAACCAATGCAGCCAGACAGCAGATGATCAGACAGACACCCATAGTAATCTGCATTATCCTTACCATATTGGTGATCGGTTCCATGATCTCACCTTTATCTGCAGACATCACAACAATCTTGTGGTCAGATGTCAGTGTATGCAGCATATTTGACTGTTCCGTTAAAATTATAGGTTACAACCGCATCCTGTGGGATATTGCCTGATTGAAGCTGGCTCACAACGCCCTTTACAACCCTCATTTTCCACAGCTTTTCCAATTTTATCTGCTGTCGGATGATAAAGCATCGTGCCGTCAGAATCTACAAGATATCCATAGGCAGACGACACACCCTCCATGCTCATATCCTGCATGACAGCTGCACACTGGGTGGAAAAATCTACCTCTGCCGGAATCTTGTCCAATGTTTTTGCCGCTGATTCCGTAAGGCTCAAAATAAATTTCTCGTTGACATTGCTGACTGTAGCCGAAGCCCTTACATTTGCGATAGAAATACACGCCATAAGCGATAAAGCCACCATCACAACCACCATTAACATGATCTTCGCTGCGATGGAGTGGATAAATGATACTTTTTCTTTTGTTTCCATGACTATAACACTCCTTCTTATTTTCTGGTAGTGTAACATCAGCACTACGTTTGTAATAGTTATGTTAACTTTTCTATTACAGATACCATGATAAGACACTTTCCAATATTTAGCAAGGTTTTTTCAACAATATTTTACAGCCGTTTCATAAATTACCGACAAAAAATGCCCTGAAAACATAATCGTCCTCAGGGCATTTCAAAATCAGATTTTATTATGCGTTCATCTGAGCTGCAACTTCAGCTGCAAAGTCTTCCTGTTTCTTTTCGATTCCTTCACCAGTCTCGAAACGAACAAATCTCTTAACGCTTACAGGTGTACCAACTGCTTTGGAAACTTCGTCTAAATATTTAGCAACAGTCTGTTTTCCATCTTCAGCTTTTACATAAACCTGATCTACTAAGCAGATTTCTTTTAATTCTTTGCTTACACGTCCTTCGATCATACCATTGATCACTTTCTCCGGTTTCTGGGACTCTTTTGGATCGTTCATGATCTGAGCTAAGAGAATCTCTTTCTCATGTGCGATATATTCTTCGCTGATCTCATCTCTGGAAACATATTTTGGATTTAAAGCTGCAATCTGCATTGCAAGGTTTGTTAAAGCTTCTTTTACAGCATCGTTTACAACTGCTGTTTCAGCCTCAACGATAACACCGATTCTACCGCCACCGTGTACGTAAGATACAACACATCCGTTTGCAGCAACAACTTTCTCAAATCTACGGATTTTAAGGTTCTCACCGATCACTGCAACTTTCTCTACTAAAGCATCTTTTACAGTCTTAGATGGATCCTCATTCCATTTTTCTTCCATGAATGCATCCATATCAGCTGCATCAGACTCAACAGCCTGCTCTGCAACAGCTTTTACGAACTGCTGGAATGTCTCGTTTTTAGCAACAAAGTCTGTCTCAGAGTTAACTTCGACAACAGCTGCTGTCTTGTCATCTTTTACAACTACTGTACAAAGACCTTCTGCAGCAATTCTGCTTGCTTTCTTCTCAGCTTTTGCCTGTCCATTTTTTCTTAAGTACTCAACAGCCTCGTCCATATTTCCGTCTGTCTCGCCTAAAGCTTTTTTACAATCCATCATTCCTGCGCCTGTTAATTCACGCAGTTCTTTTACCATAGCCTGCTGTAATAGCCATTTTCGTATCCTCCAATATGAATAAATGTTTTTAAAAAATATGCTGTCTGGTTAACCAGACAGCATATTGTAGGTCCTTCTTATGCTTCTGCTTCTTCTTCAACAGCAGCTTCTTCAGCTACTTCTTCTAAAGCTTCTGCACCCTGATTTGCTTCAATAACAGCGTCTGCCATTTTAGAAACGATTAATTTTACGGCTCTGATAGCATCATCGTTACCAGGAATTACATAATCTAATTCTTCTGGATCGCAGTTTGTATCAGCAATACCGATTAATGTGATTCCTAATGTATGAGCTTCCTGAACACAGATTCTCTCTTTCTTAGGATCTACGATAAAGATAGCATCTGGGATTTTCTTCATTTCCTTGATACCACCAAGGTTTTTCTCTAATTTCTCCCATTCTTTCTTAAGAGCGATAACTTCTTTCTTAGGTAATACTTCGAAAGTACCATCAGCTGCCATTGTCTCAATCTCTTTTAATCTTGCGATACGGCTCTGGATAGTCTTGAAGTTTGTTAACATACCACCTAACCATCTCTCGTTTACATAGAACATTCCACAACGCTCTGCTTCAGATTTGATAGCATCCTGAGCCTGTTTCTTTGTTCCTACGAAAAGGATTGTACCACCTTCAGCAGCGATATCAGACATAGCTTTGTAAGCTTCATCTACTTTACCTACAGATTTCTGTAAGTCGATGATATAGATACCATTTCTCTCTGTGTAGATGTATGGAGCCATTTTAGGATTCCATCTTCTTGTCTGATGTCCGAAATGAACACCTGCTTCTAATAACTGTTTCATTGAAATAACACTCATTTTTTTACCTCCATGGTTTTGTTTTCTTCCATGTGTATCATTCTTGCAGACAACCAAATCTGGCACCGGTCTGTAAGTCAGCACATGTGATTTTTCCCGGAAGATTCTTTTCTTCCAAGTTGAGCCTTGTAGATTATAGCACAGGCTTTTCCTGTATGCAAGCATTTTTTTCTATTGAGGACCAAGTTTTAAAATCTGATAGATTTCCTCATAATCTAATCCATAAGGAATGGAGTAACTTCCCACACTGATGGAAGATGCAAAGCCCTTCTGTCCAAGGAACTTGCGGAATGCCTCCGCATCGTCCACAACTCCGTTTGCCTGAAGATTTTCACAGACAATTCTGCACACATCTCCTCTGTTTACAACCAATGTATACGGCGCTGCATTCACGGCTGTGTTGTTTTCCTCATTTGCCTCTGATGATACTTCTGTTGCCACTTCTGTATCTGTCATCTCTGATTCCGGATTCTCTGTTTCATCTGCAGTCACCGGTTCTTCTGTATTTGCAGCAGCCTCTGTCGTCTGTTCCTCAATTTGTGCAGCTTCCGTTTCAGGAACTGCTGTCACTTCCGTGCTCTCTGTTGTCTCAGTGTCCTGCAACGGTTCTTCATCCTCCGGCATAACCATTCCAAGCTGTTTTGCTCTTGCAATGATATCCGCATCTGACATTGTAGGTTTATGCAGTGCAAATGCAATCATCAGAAGAATCGTTGTGACAATAATTCCAATGCCAAGACCTCTTAAATAATATTTTAATTTCACAGATTTTCGTCCCCTTTATACAATTCGATCACTAAATTCACTTCGCCAAGGCCACGTCCCAATTGTTTTGCAATCTCGACTTTGCTCAGTCCCTGTTCATAAAGTTTTAAAATCATATCATTTGACATGCCCTGTGCATCCGCTGTTTCCGGTTTTTCCGTTTTCTGTTCAGGTTCCTGAATTTCTTGGAAACGATTCACCTGAACTTCAGGTTCCGGCTGCACATCTATCGTCTCTGTCATCGGTTGTACAACTGCATTCTGCTTCATTACAGGTTGTTGCACAACATGGGATTCTGCAACTGGTTTCCTGATTGAAGTGCCTGCTTTCGCGGACAGATTTTCCTGTAAATTTCGGATATCTGCAGCCAGACGCTGTAAATCTCCTGTCATAGATGTCATCTCGGTATGTTTGTCATTTAACATACTGTAAAGAAACATGATCTCATCATGTGTTTTCTTCATGGATTCCATAACCGTTTCAGAGTACTCATGAATCTGCATGATCTGTTCATTAGACTCTTTCTCCATGGCACGCTCTGCCTGTTCACCCGCTTCTTCAATTTTCTGTTCGATCACTTCATCCATCTGTGTGCCGGCATTATTCACTTCACGTTCAATAATCTTTTTTAATTCATCTTCACTTAATTCTGCGATCTTATTCAACTCTGAAGAAGATAATTTTTCGCTGATGAAAAAACTTCCAATCATAAAAACACATCCAACCAGAAGTAGATAATTTCAATCATCGTCATGTTCTCTGCTCCTTATACCTTGATATCAAATCCGGAAGTCTGTCCCTTCAGGGAAACATTGTCAGCCTTTTGCTGCTTCTTGTCTTTTTTCTTCCGCTCTTCCCTTGTCATAATGCCCATTTCCCTTTTTTCCTTGGCATCATAACGATAACCGGCATTCTCTTTCTCCCGGGCATGAACCACCTGATGAAGATTCTGCTCACTTTTTTCATTTCCTGTGAAAAAATCGTCTGCTGTTCCACCACAGGTCTGTTGTCCTTCATTCTGTTTTAAAGTACTCACGTCCTGCGTGCGCTGTATCATTCCGTTAAAATCAACTGGTCTGATGGACATAACGGTCACCTCTACTCTCTGTCTATGAGGATTCCAAGATAATTTCCAAGCTTTTTGCGCATTTTCAAAAGAGCTTTGGTGTGAAGCTGGGAAATTCTTGATTCCGATACTTCAAGAATGCTGCTGATCTCCTTTAATGTCAGATCTTCATAATAATATAAAAGAATTACCTTACGTTCCTTCTCTGTCAGGACTTCAAGGGATTCTTCCAGTTTCTGTTTCAGTTCTTCTTCCTCAACCTTATCTTCCGGCTGGATAAAATGGGAATTTCTCCGTGCATCCATGACCGGTTCCGCACCCTGCTCCAGATACTCGTTTAAGGAGACGATATTCGTGACTTTAAGCTGTGACTGCCATGTGGTAAGTTCGTCTTCTGAAAGTCCTAATTCCTGTGCGATCTCCTCGTCAGAAGCATTTTTTCCGGTACGCATTTCAACCTGTTTGATCGCCTCATCAATCTTTTTCTGTTTCTGTCTGACAGTTCTTGGAATCCAGTCCATTTTACGGATCTGATCTAATATCGTTCCACGAATCCGCAGACTCGCATATGTCTCAAACTTAACCTCTTTTCCGAGATCAAATTTATCGATCGCATCGATCAAACCAAAGATACCATAACTTACAAGATCATCATATTCCACATTATATCCGAGATACATGCTCAATCTTCCGGCAACAAGCTTGACAAGCGGCGAATATTCTATTATTAGTTTTTCTCTCAACTCCGGTGTCTTTTTTTTCTGATATTCTTCCCAGAGTTTCTCTCTATCTACCGTTTTCATATGAAGCCCCCAGGTTCAAGTTATTCACTCTTCTTCTCCCCGTCCGAGTCTGACTGTTCCTGTGTCTGTTCTTCTCCGGACTCTTCCTGGTTTTCTTCAGGTTCATCCATTTCTTTAAAGTTTTTATCAAGAACCAGTTTCACAATGCATCCTAATAAATAAAAAATAATTAAAACCGCAAGCAATGTCTTGATAAAAACATCCGTTTCCATATGCTGTACAATTCCAATGATGCATGTGACAAACCCTGCAAGCAGCATCACGACTGCCGGTATGCCTTTTGTTTTCATAATCTCTCCACTAAAAACGTTTTTCACGATTTTTTAAATAGTTTTAATTGGCTTTCCTACTGATTTTATCAGAAATTCTCCGGTGTCACAATGTAACTCGACCGTGCGTCCATAGTTTAATCCGGTGTCTTCGGCAACCAGCCGGATTCCTTTTTCTTTTAAAATCTTCTTTGCTGCTTCTGCATTTCTCGCACCGATATTTCCGACATCTGATAAACCACTGACCTCAAACATCTTCGCACCGCCAGCAATCTTGGCAACAAGCCTTGTCTTACTTGCCCCTGCAGCAATGACTTTTTTTAATAATTCTTCAATTCCTGTATCTGCGAATTTTGCCTTATTTGAATTGTTGCTCACTTTTGTGCTGTCCGGAAGCATATAATGAACCATGCCGCCAATCTTTGTAACCGGATCATAGAGCGTCAGTCCGATACAGGAACCAAGTCCAAGTGTTGTGAGTCCGTCAGGAGCCTTGCATACATTCAAATCCGCCATTCCAACCTTAATGATATTCCCCATACAAACTCCTTACAGTGACAACCCAAGTGCTGATAATATTTTGTAATAAGATTCCTGTTCCGGCATCAGAATAAAATAGCCTCTGATCGCTACATCTGCACAGATCTCTGTCTCGATCAATAATGCCCGGTCACCAACCAGACCAAACTCAATGGCCGGAACACTCAGAATAGCAGCCGCCATATCGACACAGATATACGGAACAGATGGTAAAATCGTTAAATTTGTCATGGAAGCCAGTGCTGAAAGGTAGGACGCTGTAATAATATTCCCACCTCTTTCAATGCTGAAAGTTCCATTTCATCAAAACTTCCATCTGCTCATGAACCACATTTTCCTTCATTAAAAGCTTATCCGCAAGATAATGTCCGGATTCTAAATCCAGCAGGAACATCATGCTTCCATCAATATCATGCGATACCTCAAGAAAAATACCGATCACCGTCTCTTCTTCCGGTCCGATCGCACTTCCTAATTTTCCTACGTCCATCAATTTTACATTTGGGACTTTCATGTCAATGCGGGTGCCGACCATATTTGCGATTGCGGTCGCTGCGTTACCGGAGCCGACATTTCCGATCTCCTTGAGCACGTCCACGTACATATCATTAACTTCATCCAACGTATACTTTGTCATTTATTTTCTCCATCTGTTTCTGCATAATAAACACAGTGAGACCTTGTAAGAAAGGTCTCACTTTATGGAATTACGCATTTTCTTTTTCTTCTACAATCGAACTGATCTCAAATAAAGATATCAGTTCGTCCCCATGTTTGCCAACACCATTGATAAACATGGCTTTTCCGTCCTTGCTTCCGCTTGTCTTATCAATCTCATCGGTGCATAAAGTAACAACCTCTTTTACTTCGTCTACAATGATTCCGATCGTTCCTTTTTCCTCAAGCTTTAAAATAATGATCCTGCTGGCATTTGTGATGACATCATCATCCAGATTCATTTTTACGCACACTCATAACAGGCACGATCTCCCCACGAAGATTGATGACCCCTTTAAAGTATGTCTGAATCTTTGGAACACGTGTGATTTTCTGCATACGCACAATATTGTCAATATAGCTGATATCAATTCCGTACTGTTCGCTGCCGATTTTTACAACAATATACTGTTTTGCATCATTTTCAGCGATATCTATATTTTCTCCATATTCGTCTCCTCCATTACATCAATGTATTAACGTCAAGGATTAATGCAACTTCACCATCGCCAAGAATGGTTGCGCCACTGATGATCTTATTGTTGTTGATATACTTTCCAAGAGATTTGATAACGATCTCCTGCTGTCCGATCAGATTATCTACAACAAGACCTGCGAGGCTGTCGCCTTTCTTAACGATAACAACCGTAAGATTCTCCGGTTCTTCCTGTTTTTCTTCCATATCCAGTACCTGATCAAGACGGATCAGTGGGATAACGGCACCACGGAGATGGATCACCTCCTGAGCCTGAACATATTTGATCTCATTTACCGGGATACTTTCAATATTTGAAATGGATCCAAGTGCGATCGCATATTTTTCATCACGGATCTCAACCATTAATGCCTGGATGATCGCAAGTGTCAGCGGCAGACGGACAATGAAAGTTGTTCCTTCTCAAGCTGTGTGCGGACTTCAACGTCACCACCAAGTGCTTCGATGTTAGATTTTACAACATCAAGACCAACACCACGTCCGGAGATGTCAGTAATCTTCTTTGCCATAGAGAAACTTGGAAGGAATAAGATATTGATGATCTCTTTCTGGCTCATATTCTCCGCCTGTTCTGCTGTAATGACACCGCGTTCAACAGCTTTGTCCCTTACCGCTGCAACATCAATACCATTACCATCATCTCCCACTTCAATGATAACGTTATTGCCTTCCTGAAAGCTTTTAGGAAGATAGAACCAACTTCCGGTTTTCCTCTCTCTACACGGGTTGCATTGTCTTCCAGACCATGATCTGCTGAGTTACGGAGTAAGTGCTGTAACGGATCACCGATCTGATCGACTACAGTTCTGTCTAACTCTGTATCTTCACCAGTCATATACAGCTCCATTTTCTTTCCTAACTTACGGGAAAGATCACGGATCATACGAGGGAACTTATTTACAACGCTCTCGATAGGTACCATCCGGACTTTCATAACAGACTCATGAAGATTCGTTGTGATACGCTCTAAGTATTCAATCTGTTCATGGAACGACTGATTCTGATACTCACCACTCTCGTTAGAGCTGATGGAGACCAGACTGTTCTTTGCAATAATAAGCTCTGACACCTGATTCATCAAAGCATCCAGTTTTCAATATCTACACGGACAGTTCTTCCGGTTACCGGTTTTGCATTGGTCTGTTTCTTGGCATTTGCAGCCGGTGCCTTCTTCTCAGCCGCCTTTGGAGCTTCTGCAGGTGCTTCCTTCTGTTCCGCTGTCGCTTCTTTGCCTGCTGTTCTTCCTGTGCTTCTGCCTCTTTTACATATTCATCAAGATGGATCTCTTCCGCATCTACTTTTCAATCTCAGAGACAGCCTTTGCTGCTGCTACGATCTTGTCCTCAGATTCTTCCGAGGCAAGGAAAAGCTGAACTCAAACTCAAACTTCTCGTCTTCGATATCCTGTGAGCTTGGACGGTATACCAGAATCTGTCCAAAATCTTCCACAGCCTTAAATACAAGGAATGCACGGGCTGCCTTCAAAAGACAGTCTTTCTGGATATGAACTGTCATGACGTAAATATGCTGTCCATTTGACTCCGCTTCACGGATTGCCTTCTTCTCGTCATTTGTCAGTTCGATTTTTCCTGTCCTGCTTTTTCTTCCTGAGTGGATTCAGGTGCTGCTTCTTTGCTTCAGAAGTCTCAGTCTTCCTGTTTCTTCCGCACCCTCTGTTTTTGCAATAAAATCATTTAATTCTTTGATGATAACTTCGTTATCTTCTGTTCCCTCATCGGAGGTACTCTTAATATTGTCAACATAACCTTCAAGTGCATCCAGACATTTGAACAAGAGATCGATCATCCCACTTGTGACTTTTATGTGATCGCTCCGCACTTCCTGAAACACATTTTCCATATCATGTGTCAGATGCTGCATTCTCTTAAAGCCCATGGTACCTGCCATACCCTTTAAAGAGTGTGCCGCACGGAACACTTCATTGATCGTATCTTTATTGTCCGGTTCTTTTTCAAGGACCATGATACAATCGCTTAATGTCTGCAGATGTTCTTCTGATTCATCAATAAATATTTCCAGATACTGGCTTACATCCATGTTAATTTACCCCCACATTCTTTGTGATTGAATTTGCTACTTCTGTCAGCGGAACGACTTCATTTACAAGTCCCGTCTCCGCAATTGCTTTCGGCATGCCATAGACAACACATGTCTTCGCATCCTGTGCAATCGTATAAATTGGTTTTACTTTTGATAATTCCAGGATTCCATTGGTTCCATCAGCACCCATTCCTGTAAGCACAACGCACACTACCTGATCATATCCACATGTCCTCAAAGAATCATATGTGATATTTGCGCATGGTTTCAATCCGCCGATCGGTGGCATATCGTTATATACGATCTTATGTGAGCCATCCGGACACTTCTTTACTTCCATGTGTTTTCCGCCCGGCGCAATGTAAACAGTTCCTTTTTTCAGGATTTCTCCATTCTCGGCTTCCTTTACATTGATCTTACTGATCTCATCCAGACGGTTTGCCATGGAATTCGTAAATCCGGCAGGCATATGCTGCACAAGAACCATTGGGGCATCCAGATTGGCCGGCAGATAAGGAATGACACTCTGCAAAGCTTTTGGTCCACCGGTAGAACATGCAAGTGCAACAATTTTATTCTTAAACCTTGTTTCTGCCGATGCATTGCGTTTCTGCACAGCACTGACAGCTGCCACTGCAGGTCTGCGTTCTGTAAGGCTGATCCGTTCTGTCTTTAAAACGGCATTTAAAATACCTAAGATTTCTTTCCGGAACGCATCCCCTTTTGCCTCAATGATATTTGTTGGTTTTGTCACAAAATCAACTGCTCCACGCTCCATCGCAAGGATCGTCACATCCGCATCCCGTGTTGTCATGGTACTGACCATGATCACATTTGTCTTAATGCGTTCTTTCTGCAGGCGCTCTAAAAGTTCCAGACCGCCCATCCTTGGCATATTGACATCAAGGATCACGCCATCATAACGGTTGACCTTCAGCTTTTCGTATGCTTCCAGCCCATCGCGGCACACATCTGTTACCTGAAATGTATCATCGGAATTGATTATATCACATATAACCCTTCTCATGAGTGCAGAATCATCAACAACAAGAATATTTTTTCATAATCATTACCTTTTATCCTTTTGACGTGTTAATCGTTCCTCTTCAAAATATATCGGATAATATCCTCTCGTACTCTGTCGTCTTTGATCATAAACTTGACACGGGAAACATATTTCTTTTCCGTTACCTGTTCCTTCTTCTCGCAGGAAATAACAGAACCAACAATATGGAATTCTGATTCATTCTTTCATTTGCGAGATGTGCTACCGCAAGGATATGATCTCCACTCTTTAACTCCGTATCTGAATTAAAGCGGATGCCTCCACCGCTGATGTCAACGATCGTACCTGTCCGTATCTTGTCATTAAAATGTTCATCGCGCAATTGGGCAAAATCTCTTCCACTGTTGCAAGATCTGCCTGCTCTTCCGTCAGTTCGAAAACTTAAAATCAATGGAACACTCATATCGGTAAAATTCCCTGCGCTGGAACTTTTCCAGACGTGTTTTAAGTTCTACTTCCAGTGTATAAATATTATCCCGCTTGAAGCGCTCTACGATCTGTCCGATACTTTTATATAAGAATCCTCCGGAATAAAAACAAATTCCAAACGTACATCCAGAGGAAGAAGAATCAGTTTTGTTCCCTCTGTAGGCATTGAAATCTCAAGATTGCCACGCTTATTTATATCAAGAACCTGGCTCTTGTAAACTTTAACCGTATCGCCAGTCCGCTCCTCATTTTCAACCTGTTGTAATAACCTGATATCGATCTTGTCACCAGGCTTTATCAAATCTGTAAATGCCATATAGCTCCTCTCCTTATGAAAGGTTAAATAATTTTGTCAGAAATTGTCTGAAAGCATTTTGTTCCGAAGAATCCTGCTTTCCGCCAGACACTAAATACTGTGCCAGTTCCTCAAACCGTTTTGAAGACCTTGCATTCGGCGACACGATGGAAACCGGTTTTGTATCCGCACCGCTTTCTCTAACATCGCATCCTGTGGGATGATCCCAATATAATGGACAGAGCCATCCAGAAACTGTTTTACAACCGATTCCAGTTTGTCAAAACCATCTTTCCCTCACCAAAGGAAGCAACACGGTTCGTCAGTACATGGATCACCGATTCATTCTTATCGTATTTCGGATTGCGGTAAAGCATCTTCAATAGCGAATATGCATCCGTAAGTGAGCTTGGTTCCGGTGTAGTCACCAGTAAAATCTCAGGACTTGACGCCACAAACTCCATGACACTGTCTGAAATTCCTGCGCCTGTATCAACGATCACAATATCTGCGATCACAGAAAGCTTTTCCACTGACTTTACCAGATAACTGATCTGATCCAGTGTCAGATTACTCAGTCCCATAATACCGGAGCCGCCGGAAATAAAGCCAACCCTCCGGTCCATCCGTAATGATGTCCTCGATTTCTTTGTCATGATAGATCAGATCGTTCAGGCTGTACTGGGAATTGTTCCAAACATCACTTCCACGTTTGCAAGTCCGATATCTGCATCAAAATGATCGTTTTCAACCCCATCCGCTGAAACTGGACTGCAAGATTTACGGCAATGTTGGATTTTCCCACACCGCCCTTTCCACTTGTGACAGTGATGATCCTGGCGGGCTTCTTTGTTCTCTGATTCTGTTTTTGATCACATTGCGCAGTTCTTCTGCCTGATCCATCTGTTACTTTCCTCCAAGCAGTTGTTTTACCACCATCTGGGTATTAAATACTTCCAGATCATCCGGAACGCTCTGTCCATTTGTCATATAAGACAGATCTGCCCTGAATATAAGCGGATATTTAATATATTGCCAAATGAAGTGGTTTCATCTAATTTTGTAAAAATAATCTTATATTCTGCAATTTCCTATAAATGTCAACAATCTCCATAAGATCCTTATACTTCGTTGTAGCACTTAAAACAAGGTAAACTTCCTTTTCATATTTTAGGTCAAGACCATTGACCAGTTTCTTAATATCTTCACGCTGTTCCTCATTCTTATGGGAAACCTGCAGTATCCACAAATACAAGGTCGTATTCAGCCAATGTCTCCAAAGACTGATTGAGTTCTTCCGCAGAGTAAATGATCTTCACCGGTGCATCTAAAATATTGGCGTAAATCTTTAACTGTTCTGCCGCTGCGATCCGGTAAGTATCTGCTGTCAGCATAGCAACCTTTTGTCATGCTCCACCTTGTACTTTGCTGCGATCTTGGCGATCGTGGTTGTTTTGCCTACTCCTGTAGGTCCTACAAAAATATAACATGCGGCTTCTTTCCTGACAAGTCAATGCAATTTGGCTCTCAAGTTTTAAGATCATCTTCTGGTAAACATTGGAAAGAATAATATCAACATTGCTTCCGGTGTTTGTAACCTTCTCAGCTTCATCGAGAATCTGATTGACATACTTTTCATTTACATCATTGTTCAGCATGGTACGGTAGAGCATCTTCATAAACTTGAAATTTTCAAGATTTTGGAGATGCCTTAGGAGTCACCGGCATTTCTGCCTCCCTTGCTCCATCTTCACTGAGCTTTTTCCAAAATATTGGAAAGGTTTTCCAATTTCTTTTCAATATCACTTTCGCTCTTATTCACCACAACTTCTTTTTCTGGTGTTACCGGACGCTGATAGGAAGGCGCTGGCTCAACAGTTTTTCTGCCGGAAGCGGAATACTGATCTTCTCATCTGCGGCAAGATTAATATTTTCAATCTTTTTCTGCTGCATTGCTGCCATCTGGACAGCATTTAAAACTGCTCTTTTCCTCGATCGCTGCAGTGACTTCAAAGGTAGAGCCCTTAAAAATAAAAAGCCCCTTTGGTTTGATTTCTTTACATTCATCACAACAGCTCCGGCTCCAAGCTCCTGTCTTGCCTCTCTGTTGCCTCTTCCTGTGTTTTCCCTGGAATTTTTTATTGTCATTTATGCTGTCACCATCCCTACTGATTGTAATTCAATATTCGATTCCACTTCATTGTATGAAACAACGATCAGATCTTTGAAATAATCTTCTGTCAGTTTCTTAAAATACATACGGACAATCGGTGAAGTGATAACGATCGGAGTTTTTCCCATATTTTCAAGCTTTGCAGCCTCCTGCTCCAAAGATGCCATAATGGCCTTGGTGCGTTCAGGGTCTAAGGTTAAATACGCTCCCTGCTCTGTCTGTTTGACTGACGACATAATCTCCTGCTCGATCTTCGGATCTAAAGTGATTACACTGGTTGTCTCGTTTGCCGGGAAGAATTTATTTGAGATTGCCCTCTTCAGACTCTGGCGGACATATTCTGTCAGGACATCCGTGTCTCTTGTCACAGCGGCATGATCTGCAAGTGTTTCAAAAATAGTCAAAAGATCCCGGATGGAAATTCCCTCGCTCAATAAATTCTGTAATACTTTCTGTACTTCACCAAGACCAAGCAATTTTGGTATGAGTTCGTCCACAAGAACCGGATTGCTCTCTTTCAGATTGTTGACCAGATTCTGTACATCCTGCCTTGTCAAAAGCTCCGCAATATGGTTCCGGATCACCTCTGTCAGGTGTGTAGCAATAATGGATGGCGGATCGACAACGGTATATCCAAGGCTTTCCGCTCTCTCCCGCTGGCTCTCTGTGATCCAGATCGCAGGCAGATGGAAGGATGGCTCAAAGGTCGGAATACCAGTGATCTCTTCCTCTACATACCCTGGATTCATCGCCATATAATGGTCAAAAAGGATCTCTCCCTCTGTCACCTGGATACCCTTGATCTTAATAATATACTGGTTCGGATTCAGCTGGATATTATCACGCAGACGGATGATCGGCACAACCGTACCAAGTTCCAAGGCGATCTGTCTACGGATCATGACAACACGGTCAAGAAGGTCGCCACCCTGATTGACATCTGCCAATGGAATAATACCATATCCAAACTCCAGTTCGATCGGATCTACCTGAAGCAGTGAAACAACATTTTCCGGTTTGCGTATCTCCTCTGCCTCCGTCTCTGCCTCACTCACTTCCTCCTCAATGCTCTCCACACGGATCTGTTTATCCATCATACGTCCGGAAATGATGAACACAAGACCAAGCCCGACAAAGAGATACCATGTCAAAGGTGTCGTGATCCAAAAATGCAAGCGTTGCACCAACCAGATAAAGCACCTTCGGAATGCCAAAAGCTGGCTTACCAGAACGGTTCCAAAATCTGCTTCCTTGGAAGCTTTCGTTACCAGAATACCGGTTGACAGAGAAATCAGAAGCGATGGGATCTGGGAACAAAGTCCGTCACCGATGGTGAGGATACCATATTGCTGGATCGCTTCTGCAAAGCTTAATCCCTGACTCATCACGCCCATGACCGTACCACCGATCAGGTTGATAAATGTAATGATAAGACCTGCCGTTGCATCTCCCTTAACATACTTTGTAGCACCATCCATGGAACCAAAGAAAGCGGATTCTTCCTGAATCTTATTTCTGCGCTCCCTTGCTTCTCTGTGATCGTCCGGTGTTTAAGTCAGCGTCGATCGCCATCTGTTTACCGGCATTGCATCCAGTGTGAAACGTGCTGTTACCTCTGCAACTCGCTCAGAACCTTTATTAATAACTACAAACTGGATAATAATGAGTACAATGAATATGATTGCACCAATGACAAGATCACCGCCACCTACGAACTGGCCAAACGTTGTGACAACATTACCAGGTGCTCCTGTTGAAAGGATCAGTCTGGTAGACGACACGTTCAGTGAAATTCTAAAATAGTCGTGAACAGTAAAGAGTCGGGAAGAAAGACATATCCAGTACTTCCTTCACGAATAATGTATTAAACAGTATAATTAACGCGATAGAAATATTGATCGCGATCATCACATCCAACAAGGTGGAACTGATTGGAACAATGAAAAAATAACGGCCGCAAGTAAATATAACGCTACGCCAATGTCCGCTTTTTTCATGCCTTTTCCTCCTTAGTCACTCTCAAATTATTTTTCTCTCATATTGTAAACCATTGCGAGGATCTCGGCAACTGCCTGATACAGTTCCGGTGGAATTTCCTGTCCGATATCCACGTTTGCATACAGCATCCGCGCAAGTGGTTTGTTTTCCACAATCTCAATATGATGTTCTCTGGCAGCCCTTTGATTTTCTGTGCCAGATAATCTTCTCCCTTTGCAAGAACAACCGGTGCCTTTGATGTCTCAGCATCATACTTTGATCGCAACTGCAAAGTGAGTCGGGTTCGTGATGACAACGTCCGCTTTTGGAACATCCTGCATCATACGTCTTCTGAAGCCTCACGCATACGCTGTCTCTGTCTGCCTTTGATTTCCGGATTACCCTCTGTATTTTAAACTCGTCCTTCACTTCCTGTTTGGTCATCTTCATATCTTCATTAAAACGATACTTCTGATAAATAAAATCTGCCAGACCGATCACTAAATAGACGAGACTGATTTTCAGACCAGCATTGATGATCACCGTTCCGCAAAGCATGATCGCCTGCATCAGTGGGATCTCATATAGGATAAAATGTCCTGTGCATGACCTCTGATCGAGGTATATGCCACATAGACGATAACAAAATTTTAAGAATAGATTTGACCAGTTCAAAAATAGAATCTTTTGAAAAATTCTTTTAAATCCATTGATTGGATTAAATTTATCGAATTTGGGCTGCAACGGTTTCCTGTCACTTTCCACCCAACCTGGATCACACTGATCAGCGCCGTCACAACAAATCCAAATGCAAAAGGGAACACAGACGATCAGAATCTGTATCAGTGCATCGGACATAAGCGCTGCGACTGACTTTTCCGTCACATCAACGGCATTCTCCTTACAAAATCCGGTATCCTGCCGTAGATATCCACAAAACTATTCATGAGTCTGTTACCCACAAATGAAACAAAAATTTTCAGGACAAGAAATAAAATGATCAGGTCAAATGCCGCCGTAAGTTCTTTACTTTTACGACTTTGCCATCCTCTTGCCTCCCTCAGTTTCTTTGCTGTCGCCGGTTCTGTTTTTCACCACCGGGTCCGTCCTTTGCAAACCACTGAAGATCCCATTCCATGATCAAATGTAACTGTTTCTGCTGTTCCAAGTCAATACATTCCTTCTATAAAAGTACCATCAATTTTTCATTTCCGTAAAAATGAAATTTGCCACACTTGGCAGCAATGATACGGTCAGAAAAAGTACAACAAATCCAACCATAATCTTCATCTGCATACCTACCGCAAACATATTCATCTGCGGTGAAACCTTCGCCATGATACCAAGGATACAGTTTAAGATCATGATACATGCAAATACCGGCAAAATGATACGAAATGCTATCACAAACATGTCTCCCATATAAGTTGTCATGGATCTCATCAGATGCTCCCAGTCAAACACCTGTCCATTGACCGGTATGACTGTAAATGCATCCACAAAGGCCCGTAATATATAATGATGCATGTCGGTTACCACAAGCAGCATCAGTATAAAATAATTATACAGATTTCCAGTTAATGTTACCTGCGCGTTGTTGATCGGATCAAATTCGGTTGCCATTGACAGACCGATATCCATATCAATGATATTACCCGCAAATAAAATAATGGAATTACAAACGTTTGCAGCAAGTCCGATCAGCAACCCTGTAATTCCCTCTTTCAAAACAATGACTGCATATCCTATAAGCCCGGTATATTCAACCTGTGAAACATCTGCAAACCCAGACACCAGAAGTGCGATCATCGCAGAAAGCCCTATCTTCACCTGATTCGGCACATTCGACATCCCATAAAAAGGTGCAATGTATACAAAGCAGGATACGCGAACAAGTATTAAGATAAAAATTTCAAAATTTTCCAATGAAAATGAATACTGCACCATATGTCAAACCTATCCAAGATAAATACTGAAGTTCGACCATAAGGTCGTCACAAATTCCGACAGCTGATTCAGAATCCACGAACCACATACCATCAATCCAATAAATACTGCCACAATCTTTGGTACAAATGTAAGTGTCTGCTCCTGAATCGAAGTGACTGTCTGAAAAATACTGATAATCAAACCAACCACCAGCGAAATTATCAAAACCGGGGCACTACAGATAATAATATAATAAATTGCATCTTTTGCGATATCAAGAACCTGTCCCTCTGTTATCATATCTCATCACCTCAGATTCCACTAATAAAACGTTTTTACAAGGCTTCCGATCACTAAATCCCATCCGTCTGCCAGAATAAAAAGCAATATTTTAAATGGCAGGGAGATCGTTGTCGGAGGCAGCATCATCATACCCATGGACATCAGCACGGATGCTACGACCATATCAATTACGATAAACGGAATATAAATCACGAAACCGATAATAAATGCAGTTCTCAATTCACTTAAGATAAATGCCGGGATCAGAGTCGTCATCGGAACATCATCATAACTGTCATAGGTTTCATCTGAAATATCCACAAACAGCTTTAAATCTTTTTCCTGCGTCTGACCGTACATGAATTCCCTGATTGGTCCCTGTGCGACGGTAAATGCCTCTTCCGTCGTAATCTCACCCTTGTCAAGAGGCTGGATCGCCTCTGTATTGATCTGCTGGAATGTCGGCCACATAATGAAAAATGTCAAAAATAAAGCCAACGCGATCAATACCTGATTAGGTGGTGCGGTCTGCGTTCCAATTGCGGTACGCAGAAAATGTAATACAATGATAATTCTTGTATAAGAAGTCAGCATGATCAGTATCGATGGTGCCAGTGATAAAATTGTCAATACCAAAAGCATCTTCACCGGTGCCGACAATGATCCGCCATCATTGTTGTATGAAATTGTCAATCCATTTGTACTGTCTTCTGCTGCTCTGGTGACACCACCCTCTGAATTGTCACCATCAAATGTTGTGATACTGTCCGGATCCATGGAAGCTGCATACACAGTTGTTCCACCCGCTGACCATGAAAGCGTCAGAACAAGTACCACCATTGCCACAATTAGTGACACCATACAATATGTCTTTTTCACTCTTGTCATAATCAAAACCTATTTCTTAGGAAAATGTTCCTTCACCCGGTTCAATACCTCACGGAAATTCTCCTGTGCAGCCTTCCCATCCATCGGAAATCTGTTTTGTGCCGCAGAGAGATCCGGTACTTCGCTTAATTGTTCTTCTGTAAGCTGTGTGAGCAGTGTCACATCATCTTTTCCAACAGCTACAACAAGGTAAACCTCACCTGCTTTTACAATTGCAATAAACTTATTATTTCCAACACGTATTGATTCCACAATCTGCAGATTTTTGTTTGCAAAATTTGTTTTCTGATAATTACCGATCCACTTTGTTGTGAAATAGGTGATCGCCAGCACAAAGAGAAAAATGATCAATACGCCCAACAGCTGGATAAAACTGCCTAATGCAGAACTGAGTAATATCATATTAACCTACAACTTTTTTTACTGCTTCAAGAACACGCTCTGCCTGGAATGGTTTGACGATAAAGTCTTTTGCTCCTGCCTGGATTGCTTCGATAACCATAGCCTGCTGTCCCATTGCAGAACACATAATAATTTTAGCTCCTGGATCTAATGCTTTGATCTTCTTTAATGCTTCAATACCATCCATCTCAGGCATTGTGATATCCATTAATACAAGATCTGGTTTTGCTTCTGGATATTTTTCTACTGCTTTCTGTCCGTTTTCTGCCTCTGCAGCAATCTCATAACCATTCTTTGTTAAGATATCCTTAATCATCATTCTCATAAATGCTGCGTCATCGCAAATCATTACTTTAGCCATATTATTTGTTTCTCCTCTTCTTTCCTATCTTATTTCACAATTTCAGTGATTCTCACACCAAAACTTTCTTCAATTACTACGACTTCACCCTTGGCAACGTATTTTCCGTTTACCAGAATATCTATTGGTTCACCGGCAATTCGATTCAACTCGATGATCGTACCAGGTGCGAAATCCAAAATCTCATGGATCGACTTTGTTGTTCTTCCAAGTTCTACTGTCACTTCAAGTGGAACATCCATGATCAATCCGATGTTCTCTGCTCCTGCAACCTGTGCAATACTTGGATTAAAAGCCTGAAACTGTGCCGGCTGTACATTTACCGGCTGTGCATACATTTGATTCATATTCGGTGCCATCATTGGCTGTCCCATCATCGGCTGCCCCATCATTGGCTGTCCCATAACCTGCTGACCTCCCATCGGCTGTTCCATCTGAGGCTGTGGTGCAGCTGGCTGTGCACTCACTGCTTTTTCTGCCTCGTTCGATGTGGAATTGGTATCCGCTTCCATATTCTTTGTAATGCTTGCGCACATCTCCTTCGCAAAAGAAACCGGATACAACTGCATGATCTCACTGTCTACCAGATCTCCAATCTCCATCTTAAATGAAATCTTAACAAACGAACCGGATAAAAAATCTGCGATTGATCCCTCATCAATATTATCATGAAGATCCACAAGATCTGCAACTGGCGGACTGATATCGATGGTCTTATTCAGCATAGAGGAAAGAGAGGTCGCTGCGGAACCCATCATCTGATTCATCGCTTCGCTGATTGCACTTAAATGTAACTCTCCAAGTTCTCCATCTGTATTAGTACCATCACCACCCATCATCAGGTCTGTAATGACTTTTACATCATGTTCTTTTAAAACAAGAATATTACTTCCATCCAAACCAACTGTATATGCAATTCGGATAAATACACACGGTTTTTCATATGCATCACAGATGTCACTCCATGTTGCAAAAGATACAACCGGCGTTGAAATATCTACTTTACGATTTACAAGGGAAAACAATGTTGTTGCCGCTGTTCCCATGCTGATGTTACCAATTTCGCCAATCGCGTCTTTCTCAGCATCTGTCAGCAAATCATTTTTATTTGCATCATCCGGGTTATTCAGCAAAGCACTGATTTCTTCCTGTGACAAAACACCATCCATTACTACTGCTCCTCTCTTACCACTGATGTAACTCTTACTGCATAATTATCGCCGACAGCTCCCGGCAGAGCAGTAAATTTTTTTATATTACCGACAAAATATTCAGATCCTGATTCACACCCGAATCCAGCCGGATAATATCTCCAACCTGAAGATTTACAAAATCGTCCACGGAAATAGTACTGTTTCCCAAAACCGCTTTTACAGGAATCTTCGCTTTTGAGATCAAAGCTTCGATCGCATCTGTATACTGCTTATCGTCATGTTCCTGAAGATTGGAATACCAGAACTTCGTATTCAGCTTGTCCATGACACTTTCCAATGTCAGATACGGAAGACAGATATTCATAAGACCTTCCACATCGCCAATCTTGATATGTAATGTCACAAGTGCGATCATCTCGGTCGGCGAAATAATCTGCGCAAACTGTGAGTTTGTCTCAATCCGTTCAAGCCGCGGTGAAATCTCACAGACACTCGACCAAGGCTCCGGCAAAGACTTACATACATTATAGATTCTCCAGAATCAAAAGTTCAATCTCGAGAAATCTCTTGGCTTATCTAACGGAGTTCCCAATCCACCGAGCATTCGGTCAACAATTGCATACCCCAGATTGTCTGCAAGTTCTATAATAATACTGCCACTCAAAGGCGATACATTCACCAATCCGAGTAAAACCGGATTTGACAGTGCATTCGTGAATTCAGAATAGGTAACCGCCTCTGAATTCATCACTTCCACCTGTACTGTTTTCTCAAATAAACAGGTAAGTTCGTCGAAAGAAGTCTTCCATAATGTTCAAAATGATTTCCAACGTACGCAAATGCTCTTTGAGAACTTTGCCGGACGGGTAAAATCATAATTTTTACTTGTTTTCGTCTTTACTTTCATGTCCTCAGCATCAAGTTCACCACTGCTCAATGCCTGCAGAAGACTATCTATCTCATTTTGAGATAAGACTTCACCCATTCTCTTTCACCACCTAGCATTCTAATTTACTGCGTATTTACACTGGAGAAACTTACCCCAACGATAAAGTCAGAACCGAACATCTCCTGCAGATCTTCGAGAATAGCATCTTTAACGCTCTGCTCGTCCTCCCGGAACTGTTCCATTGTATATCCGGAAACAATGGTGTTGATATCATTTTGATCAATGTTTCCTTCGCTTTCAATCTTCTGTACCTATGCTCTTGTATCCGTCACTCTTTGTATTCAGCGACAAACCGATAGAAAATACAGCCACATGGTCTTTTCCATCACCGCTTGGACTTAAGTTGACGGTAAAGCTGGCTTCAATATCATAAACTTCAATATCTTCCACCGGAACTGCTGCGGTATCTTTGCTGCTTCCATCTTCCAGCTCCAGATCAATTGCTGATGCGATCTTATCGATCAGCTGATTTGATTTTCTCGTCTGAGGAATGATCGTAAACGCAAGAATTGCAGTCAAAACGAGATTCACCAGAACTAATGCAAGGATAATTACTGTCATCAGATTCTTTTTCATTGTTTGTGCCTTTCTTCTGTTAATTAATTTATTTCGGAATAATATGAATTATATATCTTTATCTCAACACGTCTGTTGCGCGCCCTTCCCTCCGGTGTGGAATTATCTGCAATCGGAACGTATTCGCCTCTTCCGGATGACTTGATATGTGACGGATCGATCGTTGTGATATTGCGCATATAATCTGCCACATATAATGCCCTGTACATTGACAGCACATCGTTATTTTCATATTTTGAAGAATGCGTGAACGGAATATTATCCGTGTGTCCCTCTATCTCTATCATGTTCTGCTGATAACTCTGAAGAATCTTTCCAATCTTATCCATCAAAGGATAGGCTTCTGACTTGATCTCAGATTTTCCGGAATCAAACAGCACTGCACCATTTAAATTCAACAGCACATATTCCGCATTAAAATCGATTTCCACCTGATCCTGTATGCCATATTGTGCTACAAGATCCTGCACCTGCTCTGCCATCTGTTCTGACTCGGCAAGCGCTTCTTCTTTATACTCTTCCGCAACATCTGAACTTTCTGATGTATCATCTGTCGTCTGCGTATTTGCCATCTGATTATAATAGATGTCATACATCTGTAACTGGCTCACGCCGGAAGAAACCATCTCACCATCTCCGATGGAAGCTCCACCACTCGGCAGAATACTAAAGCTGCTCTGCAAAGATGCAATCACCATCTCAAACTTCTCAGCATCCACTGTTGACATAGAAAACAGTAAAACGAAAAAGCAAAGAAGTAAATTCATAAGATCACTAAACGTCGCCATCCATGCCGGAGCGCCTGCCGGTGCTTCTTCTGTCTTCTTTCTTGCCACTATGCTTCACCTCCGGCTGCTTCATCACCTTCTCCGAGACTTCCTGCTGCCTGTGGTGTCAGGAATGATTTCAGCTTTTCTTCAATGACACGCGGATTTTCACCTGCCTGAATGGAAAGCAATCCTTCCACGATCATTTCTTTTATTGCAACTTCTCTCTCATTATTCACCTTAAGCTTTGACGCAGTTGGATTACAAAGCCAGTTGGCGATCAATGAACCATATAATGTAGTGACCAGGGCAACCGACATAGCCGGTCCGATACTCGATGCATCTTCCAGATTCTTAAGCATGTTAATAAGACCGATCAGCGTACCGATCATACCCCATGCAGGACCTAATTCTGCCCATTTCTCCCAGAATGCGATTACTTTCTTATGTCTTTCTTCCATACAGGACAGGCTTGTCTCCATGATGCCACGCACCAGTTCCGGATCCGTACCATCCACAACAAGCATTACGCCCTTTTTCATAAAATCGTCTTCAATATCATTGGCTGCTTCCTCTAATGCGAGCAAGCCTTCTTTTCTTGCCACATTCGAGAGATCAATGATCTTTTTGATCGTCTCTGCCGGATCTTCTGCCTTTTCCTTGAAGGTAAGTGTAATACCCTTCAGTCCGTTAATGAAATCCGGTAACTTGTGTGCTGCCAGTACACCGGAGATAGAACCTCCGACTGTTATGATGATAGACGCCGAATCAACCATGTTTTTCAAAGCTTCAAATCCACCATTACTGAAAACACCGAATACAAACATTACTGCGCCGAGTATTATACCGGCTAAAGATGCGATATCCATATCTTCCACCTGCCATCCTTGTTAATATATTTAAAATTTAATTCTCATTTTCTGCTTCAAATCCAGTTTCCATAATTTCCCGCTTATATGATTTTACTAAACTTTTTATCTGTTGTCTACTTTCTTTTACAATTATTTTTCGTCCTGTCGTGAAAGTGATCACGGTATCCGGTGTTTCTTCGACAAGCTCGATCAGATCCGCATTCACCAAAATCTGTGTACCATTTAATCTTGTCACTTCGATCATAGTGTTCATCCTTTCCCTATTAAAACAGACAATAAAAACAATGAAACAATGCTTAGTATACCATATCTTGTTGTAGTATGGAACATATTTACTAAATAATTGTTACTTTTTTTATACTATTTCTAATCAAGGAGGAATCTATAACGTTTTATAGATTCCCCCATTCAGTTTATATTATCGTTTTAAGTTTACAAGTTCCTCTAATAATGTATCGGAGGTTGTAATAACACGGGAGTTTGCCTGGAATCCACGCTGTGTTGTGATCATGGACGTAAACTCTGAGGAAAGGTCTACGTTCGACATTTCCAGCTCGCCGGTTGTCATGGAAGAACCGTCTGCGGAAATCTCCACACCGATTCCATCGAATTCACCGGAGTTTAAGGTTGTGCGGTAGCAGCTCTCCGACTTTCTCAAGACCGGATGCGTTGGAGAACTGTGCAACTGCGATCTGTCCTAGCAGCTCTGTGTTACCATTGTCGTATGTACCGTAGATACGTCCGCTTGTGTCAATGAAGATACCTGTCATTGCACCAAGCTTACGTCCTTTTCCGGTTTTCCGTCACTGCTCCGGCATCTGCACCGATTGTGGATTTACCACCATTCTTGTAGTTTAAGCACTGGGAGAGTCTACAGTAATATTCTGGAAGTTTCCGTTCCTATTTAGCAAACCAGAAGAAAGTACAGACATATTCAGCATTTTAGATGGGGTATCACCACCGATGGAAGCAAACTTACCTGTGCTTGTATCAAATACCACATAAGAAGTCTTCTCACCTTTACAGTTGCATGTCGGTTTTAGTATCAAATTCAACTTTGTTTTATTGCTTGATCTTTAATATCGTTAGCCATTGTTGTTGTGATACCAGAAAAGATCTTCCGTAATGCTGTATTATCAGCATTATTACCTACCTTTGAAATACAGTAGGATCTGTTTGCAGACTTATTTTAATTTTCCAGTTTGCGTATCATAAGTATATCCACATTTTGCAACCCTTTGCCAGACCATATTGTCCAGTGTTGCATCTGGTAATCACCGAAAATCTGTGAAATCTCCTGTTTTGTAAGATTTTTGATGATATTCTGATTATTGCTATCAAAACAGATGTCAGTTCAACGGTATATTTTCCATCTGTTCCAGTAGACTTGATTGCAAACTTCGCAGTATACTGATAGCCAAGGTTATCGTAGAAGTTTAAGTTCATTACCCTGCCGGCATCACTCTTAACATCTGTATCATTCTCATCCAGCACACCGGCGATAGTAGCCTGTGTGGTTGCTTCCGGTGCAGAAGTCAGGTTCTTCTCCTGCATGATACGGAGTGCCGAAACAGTGTCCTTGCGGATCTCACCTGTTGTCTCGTCAACCTGCCATCCCATAACCGTATAGCCTGTTGAGGACATACACAAGTTACCGGAACCGTCTACGTAGAAAGAACCGGAACGGGTAAATACGTTCTCAGAACCATTGTTTACAATAAAGAAGTTTGTTGAGTTTTTATCGGTCAGACGGATATCAAACGGATTTCCGGTTGTCTCAGATGCACCTGCAGAAGTGATGCTGACTTTGGTTGCTGCCAGTTGTACCAAGACCGATCTGCTTTGCATTGACACCGCCGGTACCGGTTGTTGCATTTGCTCCGGATGCATTCGAAGTGGTCTGATATAAGATATCACTGAATGTTACGGAAGAAGATTTAAAAGCTACTGTGTTGACGTTGGCGATATTATTACCGATCACGTCCATTCTTGTCTGATGTGTCTTTAAACCTGACACAGCAGAGTACATTGATCTCATCATAATGAAATGACCTCCTAAAGTTCTTTTGGCGCAGGGTGTCTGGTTTCTTCTGTCAGTCAGAAACCGATTGCTCCCCCAAGGTCCAGCTATATGATCACTGCGCCATCAATATTGGTATAAATGTTGTCATCGGATTCCGTGCGGTCCATTGCCGTCACAACTGTTTTGTTTGGGACATTTACAATGAATGCCAGAGAATCAACGATTACGAGTGACTCCCGAATTCCCTTTTCACTTGCTTTTTGAACTCCACTCTCCAGCCGTTCGCTCTGTTCTTTTGACAGATTGATCTTTCTGTTCTCCAGTCTCATGGAGGCATGTTTGGAAAATTTCAGTTCCAAGCTCTCAGAAACATCCTGTTTCTGTTTTAAAATTCCTCAAAGGACAATCCCGATGCATTGACTGCGGAATTTCCTTTTCCGGTACCAAGATAACGGTCCGTGATCTGTTCAATCGAAGTGAATTGGTTATTAATTTTATTCATAACCCCATCTCCTGTTACTCTGTCCTGTCTGAACTGTTATCTGTTGTATCTCCTGATCCTGCACTTTCTGTTTCTTCTGTTTTGTCTGTCCTGCCAGCATCATCAGATTTGTCTGTGCTATCCGTCTTGCCTGTACTATCAGATTTGTCTGTGCTGTCCGTCTTGCCTGTACTGTCAGTTTTGTCTGTACTGTCCGTCTTGTCTGTGCTGTCAGTCTTGTCTGTTCCATCCGCTTTGTCAGATTTGTCTGTTTTGTCAGATCCATCTGCAGATCCGTTTGCCTTGATCAGTTCTTTTAATCTTGCCTCAAGTTCTTCAAACTTCTTCCAGGAATCTTTGGAAACGAATTTCTTCTGGTAATCGCTCAGTCCATCATACATCTTACGGATGCTCTCAATATCATCCTTGTTTGCAAGCGAGATTGAATTTTTGGATGGCAGTAATGAAATTGCGGATTTAATTGTCTCTGCAAGTGTCACTGCTTCCATATAAGTTGCGTCTGCAACAGTATCCAGATCCTTCAGGTTGTAAAGTCCATCATTGACAGAAAGAAATGTTTCTCCGTTTTTGTGAAGTACATAATCACAGGTTCCTGCGATATAGCTTGTCTCTCCTGTTGTAGATGAAGTCACTTTCATGATGACATACTTGCCAACCAGATCATTTGCCGAAGAAGCCTCGATCGTACTCTGCACACTAAGCTGTGACTCCAACTGTGAGAAGGTCGCAAGCTGTGCAATATACTCGGTATTACTTGTCGGTTCCAACGGATCCTGATACTGCATCTCTGCGCATAAAATCTGTAAGAACTGGTCATAACCAAGCTCGTTGGTCTTTTTATCTTTGTCGGACGATTTTGTTGATGTACTGCCTGTACCGGTAGTCTCATCTATAAATTTTCCATCTTTTACCTGCTGAATTAATGCCATTGTCTCTCTCCTTTCTCAAAACTTATGCAGTGTAATCTACACTGTTTCCCTGTTCTGCCATCATTTTGGCTGCCAGAGTTTCTTCTTCCGACATCACGCCGGATAATTCACTTAAATCATTCAGATTTAATCTGCGGGTTCTGCCTTTTTTTTTCCTGCTGCTCGCCCTGCTGTTTTCACCTTCTGCATTCTGCTCAAGGTTTTCTCAAACTCATGGCTTGCAACGGTCACTTCAACAGCATCCACTTTCACACCAGCCTGCTCTAAATTCTGTCTGAGTTCTACGGTCTGGGCTTCTAATGCCTCTTTTACCACTGCATTCTGTGTCATGATCTTTGCTGTTACTGCGCCTTCCTGCTCGGTAACCTTAAGAATGATCTTTCCGAGGTTCTGCGGGTTCAGCTGTAACTCCATGCTCGTCTTATCTTCTGTCAGGATCACTCTTGCGGACTCTACGATCTGATCGATCACATCCTGTGTATTTACACTCTGCTGTAACGGTTCTACTGTCTCAACATTAGCAAATTCCTGTACCACATGACTCTGTGGTGTGATAACCGCCCCGTCTGCAGTATGGGCTGTCTCATTTGTAAAACGGAACCTGCCGGGTGTATCAGAAGAATTGTTCTGATCTGCGGAATCCTCTGCCGCATTTTCGGATGTCATCCTATTCTGTACAGTTTCCTGTTCCGGAATATCTTCCGTTACCTCAGAGACTGTGTATCCTGCGCAGCCACCTTCTGTTCTTTCACAGGTGCATTTTCTGCTGCTTTTGTCTGTCTTCCATCCTCTACCACAAATTTCTGTGTTGATGCACTGGTATCCTCTGTGGCTGTCTGATCTGTAACAACTGCCTCATCCACAGATGCTTCTGTTTCCTGTCCGGTAACAGCATCTGACGATCCGGCATTATCGTCCATCACTTTGGCAACTGCGCTCTGAAACTCTTCCAGACTCATGTCAAGTGCAGTTAAAATATCTTTTCAATGTCATTGACACTCTGCAGTACATTTACAAACTGTTCACTGCACAAAGCTGTGGTACGCTGTCTGCTCCGGTAAGTTCTGCCACAAGATTTGCAAGATTGTTCTGATTCAGCAGATCCTGGAACTGCAAGCCAAGTGTCTGCATTGCTGCTTCAATCGCTTCATCGGACACGCCAAGCTCCTCTTTCAGAACTTCTTTTACATCTTCTGTAAACTGTTCGAACTGCTCTTTGACAACATCCTCAGATGTGACCTGTTTTATCTCTGATGCGATCGTATTATCCTTGTACTGATACTTCTGATAATCATCTGCCGCTTTCACAGTGTCCTTACTGCCATTTGCTGCTGTCTTTACTGTTTCGTTGTGGTCAATCCCTGCATAAGATGCTGTCTGACGGTTTCCGGACTGTTTCATCATAGAACCAAAATCTACTTTTCCAGTGGTGATCCGGGTATTGCTTTCTGTCCCCTGCACAGACTGTGTGCTTTGGTTAAACATTTTTCCTAATTCAGAAATTGTTGTACCAGCCATATGCTTCCTCCTTTCTTCTTTTATCGTCTTACTGTCTGGCAGTATGCACTGCCGAAAAGATCCTTAGATCTCTCCCTCTATTCTGAAGGCTCCATGATCTCAGTTACTTTTGCTGCCGTATCCGAGTTCATCTTACCGAGAATATCTCCTCTGGACTGTGTGTCCATATTGGATAATATATCTGCTACCAATTGAAGGTTGTCTGTCATTGTATCAAAAATAGCTGCCGCCTCTTTCGGCTTCATGCTGGAATAAGTCTTCACATAATCATCCATCTGTTCATCCGTCAGAGTCTGTTCTACCACCTGTTTATAAAGCACTTCCGCATTTGCCGCATCAATGCTCTCATAATACTCTTTGTAATTACTTATATCGGGAGCATCTTCCGAAAAGACAACATCCTCATACCATTTTTCTTTTTCCTTCTCAAAATCTGCCTCATTCTGCTTATAGGTATCCAGCTCTTTCGCCTTCTCCTCTAACTGTGTAATATAATCTGCATCAGAATTTGCACTGTTCTGGGCATCTGCAAGCTCAATCTCAAGCTCTTTGATCCGGTTGATCGCATCATCCAGATTTGTGTATGCATACTGGCTGTCTTCCGTGGAAACCTCCTCTGTGACAGAATCCGGCAAAATCTTATTCAGATAAGGAACATCTTTGATCACAGGAGCTAAGACTCCTGAACCAAATCCGCCCACATCCAGCTTGATCAGCATTGCAAAGATGGCAAGCCAGATCAGAATGATAATAATCGTGACAAAGAAAACAAGGATTTTGCCTCCAACGGTTTCCTCATCTCCATCCAGATCATCCGGATTTTTCTGTTTTCTCTTCTTTTTTTCCAGCTTTTTTGCCGCCTTTAACTGTTTTTTATCTAAAACTTCATTTTCCTTCTGTAATTCTTCCTGCTGCTTTTGTTCTGCCATAATCTCGTCCATGCCTTTCTCGTATATTGCCCTGTCAAAATTACCGGGTTTCTGTCATCCCCTCATGATAGGTGTAACTTACAAGCTCATCAATTTCTTTATTCTCTGCATATTGCATTTCCTGTTTAAAAACTTCAAACGCCTGCTCTTTCAGTCTCTCATGCGTCTTTCTTTCCATCATGACTTCATTGAGTTTCAACCGGGCAGCCTCTACATTTTTTTCTGCGACATGCACATTCATCATCTGGCTGCGCTGCATCGTTTTCATGGTATCTACTGCCCGCTTGCATTCTTTGATCTTAGGTACATCAATGGTTCCATTCACCAAATTTCTCGCCTGGCTTTCATAACCTGCCTTGCGTATCATAATCTGCTGGAGTTTTCCCTGTTCATCCATGAGTTTTGCATTTGCAACTCCATATGCAATCTTCGCCTGGCCTTCCATTTTTTCTTTTATATCTAATATGCTTTGCATCCGATATGCAAATTTTGCCATATCCTATCAACCTCTAATCATTAAAAGTGCACGCAGCAGATCGATCTCCTGTTCAAACTGGAATTTTTCGTCGGTCTTCTGCATCAGGAAATCATTTACAGCATCGATTTTCTGGATGGCATAATCGATATTCCTGTTAGAACCGCTCTTATAGGCTCCAATATTGATCAGATCTTCTGCCTCATTGTATGTGGCAAGTACATTTTTAACCTGCCTGCCAGTTCTTTATGTTCCGGCGTTGCAATGGAACTCATAACCCTGGAAATACTCTGTAAAATATCAATGGCCGGATAGTGGTTTTATGTCCCAGTTTTCTGGACAGCATGATATGACCATCCAAAATGCTTCGGGCTGTATCTGTGATCGGTTCATTAAAATCATCACCATCTACCAGCACCGTATATAATCCGGTGATTGATCCTTTATCTGAAGTTCCTGCACGCTCTAACAGTTTTGGCATCTCCGAATATACACTCGGCGGATATCCTCTCGTCACAGGGGGCTCTCCGGATGCAAGTCCTATCTCTCTTTGAGCCATGGAAAAACGTGTCAGTGAATCCATCATCAAAAGCACATCTTTCCCTGATCCCTGAAATACTCTGCAATGGATGTCGCCGTCATTGCTGCCTTCTTACGGATCAATGCCGGTTTGTCAGAAGTCGCCACAACGACAATGGAACGTTTCATACCCTCTTCTCAAGATCCCGTTCCACAAATTCGCGCACCTCACGGCACGCTCACCGATCAGGGCAATTACATTGATATCTGCCTTTGTGTTGCGGGCAAACATACCAAGCAGTGTACTTTCCGACACCGGAACCTGCAAAATTCCGATACGCTGTCCTTTTCCGACTGTGATCAATCCGTCGACCGCTTTCACGCCGAGGAAGCACCTCACTGATGATCTTTCTTGACATCGGATCCGGGCTGTGCATCGACCGGATATTCATACGGTGTTTCTAATTTGTCAATGTCCGTTGGACGTCAATTCCGTCTAAGGTATGCCCTAAGAGTTCATTTCCTACAGGAACAGATAAAGGATGCCCCGTATTTTCAACGATACATCCTACTCCTATCCCTCTACGCTCTCATAAGGCATCAAAGCAGTCTTTTATCCCTGAAACCCACAACCTCAGCCATTACCACGGTGTCAGCATTTTCATCAATGATAATTCTGCACAAGTCATTCAGTTTTGCGTCCGGACCTACGGATTCAATGGTCAATCCAACAATTTTAACAACTTTTCCAAGCCGTTTAAAATATGTATTCTCCGCCAGTCGTAAATACTTGTTATACCTGCTGTCCACTTTCAACCATCCTTATAAGCATAGTGATTTTATATCTTTTATGAGATTTTCGAGCTGCACACCAAGGCTGCAGTCGAATACTCCCGAGTCTGTCTCGATCACGCAGGAATTTCCATCCATGGAGGAATCTGCAACAATCTCGATCTCGATTCCGGCTCCCACTCGTTCCAGAATTTCTTCTTTATGATTCTCAAGAAACCTCACATTGCTGTTAGCAACCTTGATGCGGAATTTTTATCTCCCTCGATATTTAAAATTGCATCATCAATGAGATACATCAGAATGTGTTTTTATTATCAAACTGAATATGGAATACTTTGTTAAAACCTCAAGGATCACATCTACCAGATCCTTTTCCATATTTTTGTTTCTCCCTGAATTCATCCTGAAGCGTTTCCTGTTTTCTCTGATATTCATTCTGTAACTGTTCACGCTGTGCCGCCAGCTCACTCTCCAGGCACTGTCTTCCCTCCTGATATCCGGTATTTTTGCATTCTCCCGGATATTTTCAGCTTCCTGATCTGCCTGACTTAAAATTGTTTCTGCCTGCGCATGTGCTTCCGCTAAAATCTTCTCAGCCTCTTTTTGCTTCTGCAGTATGGTCGATCTCCTCCACATAATCTGTGTCAGGACCAACGATCCCTGCTGAGAAACCATTTCCGTCTGTTGTTTTTGTTCCATGCGCTTAAGCTCTGCCATCTTCTCTAAACGCTTTTCTACAATATCATTTGAGTTAATGACGCGTGTTTTATCCGGCTCATTGTGCACGAAATATTGTTTGTAAAGATTAGGCAATAATCTCGTCACCTCCGCCTCTTGAAATTACAATCTCACCTGCATCTTCGAGTTTTCGGATCACACTGACAATCTTTTGCTGTGCCTCCTCAACATCCTTCATACGTACAGGTCCCATGAAATCCATATCCTCTTTGATCATGGCAGCCAGACGTTTTGACAGGTTGTTAAAGATTGCATTCTGAACATCTTCGTTTGCACCCTTCAATGCAATACCAAGATCTGAGTTTTCAACATCACGAAGAACACGCTGGATAGCTCTGTCATCGAAGAAGGATATCCTCGAATACAAACATCTTCTTTCTGATTTCTTCTGCAAGCTCAGGTTCATCAACCTCAAGTGATTCCATAATACGCTTTTCTGTAGCACGGTCTACCGTATTTAAGATATTCACGATCGCATCGACACCTCCGACAATCGTGTAATCCTGGTTGACCAGAGAAGAAAGTCTTCTTTCTAACACTCGCTCCACCTCTTTGATCACATCCGGTGATGTACGATCCATCATTGCGATCCTCTTTGCAACATCCGCCTGTTTCTCCGGTGGAAGTGCTCCTAAAACCATCGCCGCCTGCGATGCTGTCAGATATGATAAAATCATTGCGATCGTCTGTGGATGCTCATCCTGGATAAAGTTCAAAAGCTGACTCGGATCTGTCTTCCGCACGAACTCGAATGGGCGGACCTGTAAGGAAGCAGTCAGCTTGGAGATAACCTCCTGTGCTTTTTCCTGTCCAAGAGCCTTGTCAAAGCTCTTTTGCATAACCGATACCACCCTCTGCGATATACTGCTGTGCCAGACACACCTGATAAAACTCATTTAAAATATCTTCTTTTACCTGTGGAGACACGCTTCTTGTATTTGCGATCTCCAGTGTAAGTTCCTCAATCTCTTCTTCTTTCAGATGTTTAAAAATATCTGCGGAACGTTCAGGTCCTAATGTAATCAGCAGGATTGCGGCTTTCTGAACGCCATTGTAATCTGCAGTTGCCATATTCTACTCCACTCCTCATTCAGCCAGTTTCTAAGTAAGGAAGCTGCCGCTTCCGGATTTTCTTCTACGAATTTTTCTATCAGGACTCTTGTCTCTGATTTTTCATTGAATCCGATATCCTGCAATGTATCTGCAGATTCTTTCGTGGATTCAAGCAGAGACTCCACGGAAAGTTCCGGCTCCGGCTCGACTGCTTTCTCTTTTCTTGTGCTGCGGAATACTACATAACCTAACAGTGCAAAATCAATACTGCAAGGATGATCTGCAGATAATCCGATATAGTCCGTGTACTTCCTTTGCTGTACTGGAACATCGGCTGATCATATGCAATGATCGTGATATTGCTCACCGGTACACCTGTTGCATTGGAGATCAGCGTATAAAGATCCTGGTCTACTTCCGCCTTTACCGGTTCACTGTTTGCAGCAACATACTCATCAAAGGTCATGTCACCGAGCGTTCCGGAAGCACGCAGTGTATCCTCATCATAGATCACATAGTTCGTTGCGACTGCAGATATGGATGAGCCGTCATAATTAACAGTTCCAACTGCCGGTGTTGTTGTTGTGATCTTCTCGTTATTCTGGTAGTTCGTGTTCGTCTCAGACACACTGGAACTTGTGTAATCATTATCTTCCATCACATAAGTCGTATCGTCATCATTGGAATCTGTTCCCGGTGTTGCCGCTGCTCCACCGACTGCATTCGATTGATATTCACTCTTTGAGCCAACCATACCATTGGTCTGTCCATCCGGCGCATAATATTCATGTGTGGATTCTGTGGTCTGGTCAAAATTCATCGCAAGATTCAGACCGACTTCTACATTGTCAAACAGTGATGATCCTACAAGGGACATCTTTCACCTGGCCTTTTACCTGATTTTCGGCTTTGGTCTTTAAAGACAACTGGTTGTTGGCATTTCCTGTCACAGACGTATCATCCTGACCAGAGAAAAGAACATTTGAACTATTATCGAGGATGAGCACATTGGATGTGTCATCATTTCCAACATTTGTTGCAAGATATTTTGCAAGTCCGGCTGCCTGTTCATCATCCATTGTTCCATTGAGCGTCAGGATCGCTGTCACATATGCCTGTTCGCCCTTGGAGAGGATCGTTCCATCTTCGTCCGGCAGATCCAGTGTCACTGCCGCTGCATCTACATTCGATAATGTCTCAAGCTTCTCAGCATAATACTCTTCGAGATATAATTTGTACTTTTGGTCTTGTCTGCCTCAGGTGGAACTGAAACCTCCATCAAACGTCGCTTAGCTTTGTGCCGCTGGTTGGAATGTCATTTGTTCCAAGAACGATGGAAGCATTTGCGTAATCCTTTTCATTTACCTGAAGGCAAGCCCATCTTCGGAGTTCATAGGAAATATTCTCGGAGTCGAGAATGTTCTTGACCTGTCCCGATTCTGCTGTCGTCGCGCAGGTAACTAATGTTACCATTTTAGGCTTGGAAACGACTGCCGCAAGAATTGCAAGAGCCACAAGCACAACTGCCACAATGCTGATCAGCAGTGTCTTTTGTTTTGTATTGAATTTTTTCCACCATTCTAGGATTCTGTCTAAAACCTTTTGTACCTGTTCCGGCATTTTCATCTACCCTCGTTCGCTAAATTTGCATATTCATGATTTCTTTGTATGCATCGATCATTTTATCTCTCACTGCCACCGTATACTGGATCGCAGTAAGTGCTTTGGTCTGTGCCGTTGTCAGATCATGTGTGTTCTCTGACTGTCCCAATGCAAAACGGATCGCCTCTGACTGTGCGTTGTTCTGCAGGTTGTTTGTCTCTGAAACCATATTCATCGCAGATGAAAGGACAGAACTGAACGAATCATCATCTGTCGTGACCAGCCTGTTCTGCTGTGCGATCTGATTCAGATAATCTGAACTGATATTTGTCAATGAACTGATATCCATATGTCATACCACCTTACTTATCTTTTATCTTTACTTATTTTCCAATGGAGAGTCCGCTCTGTGCAATTGATTTTGCAGCCTCGAATGCTGTTGTGTTTGCCTCATACGCACGGGATGCATCAATAAGGTTCGTCATCTCTGTGACCGTATTCACATTCGGATAAGAAACATAACCATTCTCATCCGCATCCGGATTGGACGGATCATACTCCATGATAAAATCAGTCTCTGTGTCCTCTTTGACAGAAGATACTTTCACACCATTTCCGACAAACTTAGATCTGGCATTCTGATAATACCTTGAGAAAGAAGTCACTTCCTTCTCTGCAAAAGTAACAATTTTTCTTCGGTATGGAGTTCCATCTTCTGTTCTTGTCGTATTTACATTTGCAATATTCTCTGCAATGGTATCCATACGGAAACGCTCCGCAGTCATTCCCGAAGCACTGATATCAAACGCCTGAAATAAAGCCATTTTTATCCTCCTGTAATCCTGCTCTTATTTTACTTTAAAACTGCCTGCATTCTCGTAAAATCAGAGGTGATGCTGTTCGTAAGTGCCTGATAACGGATCGTCTCCGATGCCAGTTCCACATTCTCGGTATCCGGATCCACGTTGTTCCGGTCCAGACGGTAAGAATAATTTGATGAGTCTGTATGGGTAGATACATTCAGACCGGAAAGATCCGCATTTAAGGAACGGATTTTCTTGTCCAGCGTTGTGTATTTGGAGTGGCCTAATTCTCTCTGAAGTACAGACTCAAAATCCACTTCCTGTCTCTTATATCCCGGCGTATCTGTGTTCGCAAGATTATTCATAATCGCAGTCTCACGAAGCCAGCTTGCATCCGCCGCTTTATCCAACACATTGATATAGTCAAATGCGTTCGTAGTAATCATGACACATTCCCCTTCCAATTTACATAATTCAACAGTAACCTAGTTTTATTATAAAGAATAAATCAAAAAACACAAGTCTTTTTTTACCATTTTTGACATATCTTGTAGATTTTTGACTTTTAGGCACAATATGGTGTTTTGTTTTTTCAATCTGTGTTCCCGTTTTCCATGACAGATCCTGCTTAATGTGAAAAAAAGGACTCTATAGCAAGCTATAAAATCCCTTTTTTCACGTAAATCCCTTTATTTTATGTTATTTTCTTTCTTGATCTGTTCCAGTTCATCAAAGACAACGTCATTCAGAACTTTGATGTACGTTCCCTTCATGCCGGAAGATCTTGATTCGATCACTCCTGCGCTCTCAAACTTGCGAAGTGCATTGACGATCACAGATCTTGTGATCCCTACACGGTCTGCGATCTTACTTGCAACAAGAATTCCCTCTTTGCCATCCATCTCCTCAAAAATGTGGGTGATGGCTTCCAGTTCTGAAAAAGAAAGCGTGCTGATCGCAGATTTTACGATCTGGACTTTTCTTGTCTCCTCAGCGTTCTCTTCATTTACCGAACGCATCATCTCAAGTCCTACCACGGTTGTCCCATATTCGCTCAAAATAATATCATCAATATCATACGGATCATTCTCCCGGTACACAAACAGTGTTCCGAGCCGCTCTCCTGCAATGTCGATCGGTGTTATGATCGCAGTATATTTCTTAATGTCATTCACAAATCCCAACGTCTCGAGATTGACATTCTCTTTTGTGGACAGGATTCCAAGCAAACGTTCATTCAGCAATGGATCGATAAATCCGCCGACCTCATCCACGATCAGCTCCCGGATCTCTTCCACACCATCCGTCAGACCGGTTCCTAACACTTTTCCCTTTTTACTGATCACAAGAATGTTAGAGTTTAAAATATCCTTAAGCACATCACAGATATCATTAAATACCACTTTTGACGAATTGTTGTTATGCAGCAATTTATTGATTTTTCTTGTTTTATCTAACAATTGAACGCTCATTTGACAGCCTCCCATAAGTTTTTGCTGGTTTTTTATGACATTTTGTATTTTAGCACATTTATTCAGAAAATTCAATATATTCAAATTATTCCTGATTTTTTTCTTTCTTCTCTGTCACATAACCGCACTGCTCGTCTGCGCAGACGATTTTGCTGCCTTTCATAACCATGTAGCCGCCGCATTTCGGGCATTTCTCTTCTACCGGACGTGACCAGCTCATAAAGTCGCATTCCGGGTTATTCTCACAGCCGTAATACTTTCTGCCCTTCTTGGTCTTTTTCAGCACAATCTCTTTGCCGCATTTCGGACATTTGACGCCGATTTTTTCCAGATAAGGTTTTGTGTTGCGGCATTCCGGGAATCCAGGGCAGGCAAGGAACTTACCATGCGGTCCATATTTCACAACCATATTTCTGCCACAGACATCGCAGACCACGTCGGTCACTTCATCCTCAATTTTGACCTTCTCAAGATCTTTTTCCGCAGCCTCGACTGCTTTTTCAAGATCCGGATAAAAGTTCTCTATAACCGTTTTCCAGTTAACAGTTCCCTCGCCGACACTGTCGAGCAGGCTCTCCATGTTTGCCGTGAAATGTTCATCCACGATAGATGGGAAAGATTCCTTCATGATCTGATTTACCACTTCGCCGAGTTCTGTCACGTAAATGTTCTTATTTTCCTTTACAATATAGCGTCTTGCAAGAATCGTTGTAATGGTCGGTGAATAGGTACTCGGACGTCCGATTCCAAGTTCCTCTAATGTCTTGACCAGAGACGCCTCTGTATAGTGTGCCGGCGGCTGGGTAAAATGCTGTTTTTCATCAAGCTTTTCCAAAGAAAGTTCCGTACTCTCATCGATCGACTTCAGCAGTACATTATTTTCTGCCTTTTCGTCATCCTCACTGGTGTACACAGACATAAATCCATCAAATGCGATCTTGGATGCTGATACTGTAAACCGGTAATTTCCGGCACCGATCTTCACGTTGGTCGTCTCATATACCGCAGATGCCATACGGCTTGCTGCAAAACGTTTCCAGATCAGCTGATACAGGCGAAACTGATCTCTGGAAGGGAATCTTTACCATTGCCGGTGTACGATTGATATCGGATGGACGGATGGCCTCATGTGCATCCTGGATCTTTGCGCCGGACTTTTGGCAGTTGTCTGTGTTGCAAGATAATTTTCACCGTAATTTTTCCGATGTACTCATGTGCCTGTGCATCTGCTTCCTCGGAAATGCGGACAGAGTCTGTACGCAGGTAAGTGATGAGACCGACCGTTCCCTGCCCTTCACATCCACACCTTCATAGAGCTGCTGGGCGATTCTCATCGTCTTTGAGATTGGGAAGTTCAGCGCTTTGGATGCCTCCTGCTGCAGAGTACTGGTCGTAAATGGAAGCGGTGCTTTTTCACGCTCGCCCTTTTACCTCGATCACTTTAAATGTCTCTTTGGAGATTTCTGCCATCACGCGGTCCATCTCCTCCCTCGAAGAGATATTCATCTTGCTCTCGCTGTCTCCGTAGAACTTTGCAAGCAAAGGTTTTTCTCACCTGCGATCTTTAATTCTGCGTCAAGTGTCCAGTATTCTTCCGGAATAAAAGCGTTGATCTCCTCCTCGCGGTCACAGATGATGCGAAGTGCAACCGACTGCACACGTCCGGCACTTAAGCCACGTTTTACTTTTGCCCAGAGCAGCGGACTGATCTTATAACCAACCATACGGTCTAAGATACGTCTCGCCTGCTGCGCATTCACAAGGTTCATGTCAATGTCTCTCGGCTGTTTCAAAGACGCTTTCACCGCACTCTGCGTGATCTCATTGAAACTGATTCGGTTGACATCTTTGCCTTCCAGTTTTAATGCCTTGCTAAGATGCCAGGAAATCGCTTCACCCTCACGGTCCGGGTCAGTTGCGAGATACACTTTATCTGCTTTTTTCACTTCTTTGCGAAGATTCGCAAGGATATCTCCTTTTCCTCGGATAGTAATGTACTTCGGTTCAAAATCATGTTCCACATCAACCCCAAGCTGACTCTTTGGGAGATCGCGCACATGTCCGTTTGATGCTGCAACCTCATAATTTTTTCCCAGAAATTTTTTAATTGTCTTCACCTTTGCCGGTGATTCCACGATAACCAGGTACTTAGCCATTCAACTGTCTCCTTACTTTCAGATTTTGCGTATATAATAATTTTTAAAAGATTCCGTGATAAAGTCCTTCTGAATCAGTCTCTGCAGGATATCTGCCATCTGCGGCATTGCAAATCCTGTCTTTTCAAAAGTTCTTCCATACTTTTCGGTCGTAAACTCAAACAAGCATACACCAAGCTTTCATCTTTTCAAGTAATAATTTGTTAAAATTTTCTTGAGTTGTGTCAATACATGTATACAATTCAAGATCTTTTACAAAATCTTCTACACTGTTTATAATGCCTGCACCCTGCCGGATCAGGTTATTGCAGCCCATGCTTAAGGAATCTGTCACACGCCCGGAACTGCATAAATATCCTTTCCTGCTCCATTGCAAAATCAGCTGTGATCAGTGAACCGCTTCTCTCTTTGCCTCCACGATCACGACCACATCCGAGAGCTGATATGATCCGGTTCCTGGCAGGAAATAATTGTGCGATCGGTTCAGTCTCCGGCGGATATTCCGAGATGATTCCTCCATGCGAAAGAATATTCTCATACAATTTCTGATTCGTTCTGGGATAACAGACATTTACGCCACCCCAGCACCGCATACGTATTTCCGCCCGCTTTTAATGCCAATATGTCCGTATGCATCAATTCCTCTTGCCATGCCGCTTAAAACCTCCGCCCGCAAAACGCCAGTTTTCACCGATCTGTTCTGCCATTTTCTTTCCGTATTCCGAGCACATTCTCGCCCCGACGACCGCCACTCTTCTTTTTGAGAATCAGGCATTTTCCTTTGATGTACAAACTGTATGGAGCATCCACGATATTCCTGAGCTGTTTAGGATATGACTCCATCTCACAGGACAAAAGAAATCCCGTTTTCTCCCAGCGCAGCATATTTTCTTCAGATCCCAGTTTTCTTCCGGTCAGTGATCGCATGCACCTGACGGTCAGACAGCCGGAGAGCTTTTCTAACTGCTCTTTTCAGAAAATAAATTTCTTCCGCAGAACCTGCCTGTCCCAAAGGCGGTGGATCGTCTTACAGCCGACTCCCGGAATATTTGAAAGCCAGTACTGATATTTCATAACGAATCCCTCCAGAATCTTTTATCAATATTGCGATAGCAGACTGCCTCATTCAAATGCGCATCCAGAATGTTTTCAGAGCCGTCCATATCTGCCAGAGTCCGCGCAACCTTTAAGATTTTATGATAAGACCGGGCAGTCAGATTTAACTGTTTGTAAATTTTCTTCATATATTTTTCCTGATCTTTCGACAGAGCACAGTATTCTGCAATCCGTGCAGCCGGGATCTGGCTGTTAAACTGAAAATCTTCTTTCTGATAACGTTTTTCTGGATCGCATGCACTTCAATCACACGTTCCCGGATTGTATCGGAACATTCCTCTTTTCGTTCCGTTTAACTCTTCAAATTTAATCTGTGGCGTCTCCACGCAGATGTCAATGCGGTCTAAGAGCGGCTGGCTGATACGGTTGATATATCGTTCAATAGAAGCCGCCGTACATCTGCATTTCTGCATATCTGGATAATAACCGCATTTGCAGGGATTCATGGCAGCGACAAGGATAAAATCAGCCGGATATTCATACGTGCCGTTCACGCGCACTAAACGCACTTCCTTTTCCTCCATCGGCTGTCTTAATATCTCAATGGTATTTTGCTTAAATTCCGGCAATTCATCCAAAAATAAAACGCCCTTGTGTGCCAGAGATCTCTCCCGCTTTGGGATCAGTCCACCACCCACTAATCCCTGCATCGTAATCGTATGATGTGGACAGCGGAACGGACGTTCCTCCATTAATTGTTCCCGTAATTGAAACTGTCCGGATACACTGTAAATTTTCGAAAGCTCCATCTGCTCTTTTTCATCAAGCGGCGGAAGGATTGTCGGTATCCGCATTGCCGTCATAGTCTTACCTGCACCGGGTGGTCCTATCATCAGCAGATTGTGCATACCGCTCACTGCCACCTCACAGGCTCTCTTTACAAAATGCTGCCCTGGATATCCGAAAATCGAGCAGCCGGATCGTTTTCCACTGCTTTCCTATTTCTTTTTCAATGTATGTGCCCCGTTTAAAATATGTATCATTTCTGCAATACTCTGCACCGCAAAATTTCTATCTCTTTTACAAGCAGCGCCTCTGTCTGATTCTCCGCCGGTACGATACAACGTGTGACGCCGCGTTCCTTTGCCTCTGCCACCATAGGCAGTATTCCATTGACGGGCTTTACCTCCCCGCTCAAGCTGATCTCACCCACGACCATCGTGTTCTTTAACGCTTCCTCCGGCACAATGCCAATGGCACAAAGCACTGCGGCAACAACCGGAAGGTCGAAGCCTGATCCGGTCTTTCTGATATTGGCAGGGATAAAATTGATCGTGATACGTTTTGGCGGCAGAATATACCCTGTATTTTTCAGTGCTGTGCGCACACGCTCTTTGGATTCTTTTACCTCAGGCGAAAGTGAACCGACCATCTCAAAAAGCGGCATGCCATCTGAGACATCCGCCTCCACATAGACCGGGATGCTCTTGATCCCCTGGATGATCGAGGTTGTTACTAAACTATACAAATACCCTTCCTTTCCCTCGTTTTCTGCATCAAAAATAAATGTATTCGAAAATACTCTGTGGATACCGCAGGGAATCCTGCAATGATTCTGATAAAAAAAGATTCCGACATCCGGCAGAAGCCCTCATACATCTGCCAGATGCAGTTTTAGTATAGCACATTTTCCAGATTTTACAATATTTCTTCTATATTATAATACACCTAAAATGCCAGCCTGAGTTTTTCGATCGCCCTCTTTTCAATCCTCGAAACATAAGATCTGGAAATCCCAAGTTTTCTTGCGATCTCCCTCTGTGTCATTGTCTTTTTCCCATAGAGTCCGTAACGGTTTATGATAATAAACAATTCCCTTCCGGACAATGTCTGCGGAATAATTTCATTCAGCCGCCTGACTTTGCGATCCTGTTCCAGCAATTCCACAACATCCTCGTCCTCGCTGACCACAACATCCAAAAGCTGGATCTGGTTCCCCTCTTTATCAGTTCCAATCGGCTCATACAGGGAAACTTCTTTCGACGTCTTCTTTTTTGCCCGGAAATGCATTAATAGTTCATTGTCAATACACCTTGCCGCATAGGTCGCAAGCCTGCTCCCATAATCCTCTTTGTATGTTTCCACTGCCTTGATCAGTCCAATGGTTCCGATGGAGATCAGATCCTCCATCTCATCCTCCGGGTTCTGGTATTTTTTTGCCACATGGGCAACCAGCCGCATATTGCGCTCGATCAGCTCGTTTCTCGCCTCAAGGTCACCATTTTTCATTTTCTTCAGACATTCGCTTTCCTGTTCCATCGTCAACGGAGATAAAAATGTTTTCAAAACGCACCTTAAAAGCTTTCTTGATACATCTTATGTTTAGGGCAAGTTCTCCGTGCTTTTCCTCTTTTAATTTTTCATGCTTTTCGCTATAATCGTTTTATGGTCTTAGGAAAGGAACGATTATGACACGTGATTTAGAATATAACATAACCGCACAGGACAATGGTGTGACCATCTCTGACTATCTGAAAAAGCAGGGTTTTTCCCATGCCGTGACCGTGCAGTTAAAAAAGATCCCGGAAAGCATTCTCTTAAATGGAAAGTGGGAATATATGAGTACAAGGCTTAACGGCGGCGATTGTCTTTCCATCCATTTCGAAGAAACGGATGGCTCAAAAAATATTGTTGCAGCAGACCTCCCGCTCTCCATCTGTTATGAAGATGAGGACATTTTAGTGGTAAACAAACCAGCCGATATGCCAATCCATCCTTCCATGAACAATTATGACAACACACTCGCCAACGCTGTCTGCCATTATTACCAGACACAGGGCATTCCTTATACGTTCCGCTGTGTCAACCGCTTAGACCGGGACACCACCGGGCTCACCATCCTTGCCAAACATCTCATCAGTTCCGCAATATTAAACAGCGAGGTGTCAGTCCGGGGCATAAGCAGGGAATATCTTGCCATTGTGAAAGGTTTCACAGAGGATGAGGGGACGGTCAACGCTCCGATCGGGCGGAAAGAAGGTTCCACGATAGAACGGCAGATCGATGTGCTTCATGGCGAAACTGCCATCACGCATTATAAAAGACTTGCCTATCAAGACGGTCTTTCCCTGATCTCCCTGAAATTAGAGACCGGACGTACCCATCAGATCCGCGTTCATATGAAATCTATCGGGCATCCATTGATCGGTGATTTTTTATACAATCCTGATTTTACAAAGATAAACAGACAGGCTCTGCACTCTTACCGGCTTCGTTTCACCCACCCGGTCACAAAGAAACCACTGGTGTTCACTGCTCCTTTGCCGGAAGATATGCAGGCTCTTTTTCCTGAAATGATATTATGATCTTTTTTCTAACTGTTCTTTCAATTGCAGTAACGGTTCTTTCTCATACGGGATTTTATGTGAGAGAACCTCTTCCCGGATAAAGCGGTTCGTTGCTTTTTCACCTTTTATTGCAAGCATTTCCAACAGAAGTTCTAACAATGCCCTCGTATCATCATGGAGCACATGAAATTGCCGTCCGTTCATATAATATGCTAAAGCACTGTCGTCCCGGTACTTTTCTTTCTGGTAGTTCTTCGATGCCGCTACGCGGTCTATATACATTTCCACCACATAATTGACTGGCATCTTCATGCCACAGAGACCTTTGTGTTCCCCTTTATGCGGTCCTTCTTTATCCGGTATTCCATAATCAATCCAGTACTCCAGATGATGTTTATTTCTTCCCTTGTGATGCAGCCAGGCGGAAGAATAACCAACCGCCTCACGCTCTGCATTGTTCGGGCTCATATTGCCCTGATAGTATCTGCAACCTACGATAAACTCGGTCGGACTGTATTTTGAAAGATCGTGAAGCAGTCCCTGCCTGATCAGTCCAACCTGAAAGCACCCTCTCATCACAAGTATTTTATGATGGTTGATCGTGCAAAAATGTTTCCAAATATTCATTTTCCTGACTTCCTATTTTCCAAGTAATAAAACGACAGACTGCGGTCTGACCGTGATCCGGTGCTGGTTTTCCGCCAGTTTTCTCCTCCGGAAGGAAAGCATGTTCCTGTTCTGCGGTGTCCATGACTACATACCATTTCTTCTTCCCGGCAAGCTTCGGCAGGGCAAGTTCATTCACTCCGGTATGAAAATTATAGCCAATATAGACCATATCATCCGGCTCACCAGCATCATTCACGGCATAATCCCCACAGTACATCACACCAAATGCTCCCTTTTCTTCCGGGAGTCCTGCTGCCCAGGCATTATCTGAATGATAAGACAGATCCGGACAGCCTTTATGCTGATAATCATTCAGATGCATCGGTTCGGCTTTGCGGATCACAGGATGTGCCTTACGGAATGCTGCAAGTTTTTGTACAAACTCCTGCAACGCCTCCATGCCTGCACTCTTCTTCCAGTTGATCCACCCGGTTTTGTTATCCTGGCAATATGCATTATTATTGCCCTGCTGGGAATTCAGTGCCTCATCCCCTGCAGAGGAGCAACGGCACTCCCTGTGCAAAAAACACCATGGACAACGCCATATATAAGTGTTTTCTTCGAAGTTCCTTCACATACTTTCTTGAAGTTTTACCCTCTGTGCCACAGTTGATGCTGAAATTATAATTTGAACCGTCTGTATTTTCTTCGCCGTTTGCCTCATTGTGTTTCTCACAATAGGAAAAAAGATCTGCCAGCGTAAAGCCATTATTGTTTGCCATAAAATTGACAAAACCGACTGTTTTGTTCTGTTTCTTCTGCTGATTGCCAAACTCAAAAAGGCTGCCACCCTGATGATTTAACAATTTTCTTCCTGTATAAAGATACTCGTCATTGTATACAAACAGATGTGGATAGTGTTCCTTCTCCTTCCACAACTGTTCCGGGATATACTGATAAAAGATCTTGCTTCTCCGCAGGTATAAATCCTGGGCGATTGCAGTGATCGGCACATTTTCCCCGATCAGATGAAAACCATCTGCACGAAATTAGTTGCCCAGTAACGAAGTGCGTCCAGAATCAGGTTCTGATTCTCCTCCTGCTCAAAATACATCTCCATCACGCACTCCATCTGATTCTGATGCAGTGTATCGATCAGATGTTTCAATTCCCGTGTCACATTTTTACTATACCCATAAGAGGCTTTCGGCGCAAAATAGGATCCCTTCGCATATCCCCAGTAATTGACTTTCCGTTTTTCTTTCTCTGTCTCAGAACCGGTCTTCTTTTCCGGGAGGCATCCCTGTGGTATATACCCCGGAAGTTTTTGTTTCTTCGGGATCTCAATCTCCTCAAACTCATAGACCGGCATCAGCTCCACCGTCGTCACGCCTAACGCTTTCAGATAGGGAATCCGCTCCTCCACTGCCGCAAATGTTCCACGCATTTTTCCCTTTTTCCCGGAATCCATGGAAAATCCCCGGACATGAAGCTTGTACATGACCATTTCGTTTTTCGGGATCTCCGGGCAGCACGCACTCTGCCATTCATATTCTTTTTCTTCAAAACTGCCACAGACTAAGAAATCACATTCTGCCCTTCTCTCGTCATCCCACTTTTCTCTTCCTGCAATCTTTGATGCATAGGGATCCGGCACTGTCTCTCCATTGATCTCATAATTATATAATAAATGATCTGCTTTCAACCCATGTATGTAAATAGATCTGACTGCCCCTCTGCAAAATGCAGCCGGAGCCTCCACCCTGCCGGCGACCTTTAAGGATCTGTCATATAATATGACTGCACACACATCTTCTTTTTCTCCTGCAAAGGTAAAAATGACACCATCTTTTACGCTCTGCAATCCAAATCTCAAATAATTACCTTCTGTCACTGTATAGTTCATTCTGTCACCAGCCTTGTATTTTTTCAAAAAAATGTTACGACATATAATATTATTATACCTTTAACCGATAACTTTGTATAGAAGAATGTTTTTTTGCATTTCATGAATTTTTTATCTACACAACAGGAAAAATTTATGCTAGAATTTTAATGCTAAATATAGGACGGAAAGGTGCTTTATGAAAATCGTTTCAATTAATAACCTGAAACCGGGCATGGTCATCAGTGAAGATGTCTTTTCCTATCATGGGCAATGTCTTGCAAAACAGAATACTCCTGTTACATTGCAGCTGATCGAACACTTAAAGTTCTATCAGATTGCTTCTGTCAGCATTTTCCCTGAAAATCATGGTGACCGCAATTCAAGCACCATGACTGCACAACGTTTGGAAACTTATTCCCAACGTATCCGCAGAAGCCCGGAATTTCAAAGATTTAAAACAGATTATACAAAAAAAGTTTCCTTTATGAAGGAAAATATCAATAACTTTATCGTCAATGACGAGGATCTCAATGTAGATCAGCTTCTGGATGAAACTCTGACGCTCTTTGGGGAAAACAGTACTACGATCTCCATGTTCGATATGCTGCACAATATGAGACAGATCGATGATTCCACCTATGCGCACAGTGTCAACGTCGCACTGATCTGCCGTCTGATCGGCAAATGGAAGAATTTTTCCGAGAAGGATATGGACACCCTGACCCTCTGTGGTCTGCTTCACGATATCGGGAAATCCAAAATTCCAAATGAGATCATTGGAAAGCCCGGAAAGCTTACAGATTCCGAATACGAAGAGATCAAAGAAACACCCGGTGATCGGCTACAATCTGGTCAAAAATCTTGACATCGACCAGCGTATCAAAAATGCCGTTCTCTTACACCATGAACGATTCGATGGAAAAGGATACCCTTTAGGACTTACCGGCAACGAGATTGATGATTTCACATCCATCGTATCCATTGCAGATGTCTATGATGCCATGACAGCCAACCGCTGTTACCGTGATGGTCTGTGCCCGTTTGAAGTGATCGCAATGTTTGAAAAAGAGGGATTGACACAATTTAATCCAAAATATATCTTGACTTTTCTCGATCATATTGCTAATACTTATATCAACAATGAAGTATTGTTAAGTGACGGATCTTCGGGAAAGATCGTGCTGATCAACAAGAAGCTAACACGCCCGACCATCCAGCTTGACAATGGTAACTTCGTTAATCTGGAGAGTCGTCTGGATCTGTATGTCCAGGCTATTATCTAATAATATGAATGAAAGAGGTGCCCAATGGCAGAGAAAAACAAGTTCAACAACTTAGACGATGAAGACATGTTCGTAACACTCGACTTAGATGACGGCAGTTCCATGGAATGCCAGATTCTTACCATCTTTGAGGCAGATGGCCGCGATTATATCGCACTTCTTCCTGTAGATGAGGACGAGCAGCCAAATGAGGACGGCGAAGTATTTATCTACCGCTATTCTGAGGATGCAGAGGGAAATCCTTCCCTGGAGAATATTGAGGATGACGAGGAGTACGAAGTCGTATCTGACCGCTTCGATGAACTGCTTGACGAGGCAGAATTTGAAGATTTAGACGATTAAGCAAAAAAGAACTGATGCGCTTTTTGGAAGTTGCACATCAGTTCTTTTTTTGTGTATAATTTTATTTTTTCTGTGATTCTCTTATGAATCTGGAAATGTCTGTATTTTTGTGATTCAACTGTTCAATGGAATAGAGATGCAGCTTCTTTTTTGCGCGCGTCATTCCCACATAGAACATCCGCCGCTCCTCCTCCACTTCATTGTCAAGCACAACCTTTTTATAAGGCATAATTCCTTCATTCACATCGATAATGTAGACATTGTCATATTCTAAGCCTTTTGAACTGTGTAGTGTGGCAAGTGCAACGCTCTCCGGGTTCTGATTCTGCTGTCTATAAATCTTTTCCAGTTCCGCCGTATAGTTTTCGATATGCTCAAACCAGTCATTATAAGTGTCGAATCCCTTCGCACTGTTCTGTAACTCCTCAAGTACCTCATAGAGATCCTCCACATTCATTCTGCGGTAATCTGCATACTCCACACAGAATTCATCATAGCCAATCCCACGGCGGATATAATTGATCGCCGCATAAGGGCTCATGGTTGAGAGCATTTTAATATCGTACTCCAGCCGCTGGATGCGCTCTGCCACCCACGGTTTATCCTCGTAAAACCACTCCCAGACATCAAACGCTACCGTTTCTTCGTCCAGCGAATCCCTGCTGATATAGCGTTTCGGGCGGTTCATGATTTTTAAGAAATCTTTCCGGTAGCGGCTTCCCATCGCAATTTTCATGTATGCAATGATATCCTTCGCAATCCAGTGTTCATAAAGATTTGGAACATTATCCTTCATACGGAATGGAATGTTGTATTCCAGCAGCTTTTCCATCAGCATCTGCGGCTGCGTATTCGTCCGGAAAAGAATGGCAAAATCTTCGTATCTGCCGCCTCTGTCCATATGCGCCTGTATATCCCAGATAATTTTGGCGATCTCTTCCCTCTGGCTTTTAAACACTGCATACTCAACCGGTTCTCCTGCCTCCTGGTTCGCCTGAATCTTCTTTTGGAAACGTTCCTTATTACATCCGATCAGACGGAGTGATGCCTCCACGATCTCTTTTTGTGAACGGTAATTGGTATCCAGTAAAATCTGCTCTGCCTCCGGATAATCGTCTTTAAAATGCAGCATAAGCTCCGGTCTTGCCCCACGGAAACGATAGATGGACTGGTCATCATCTCCCACGACAAACAGATTATTTTCCGGTGCTGCAAGCATTTTAACAATATCAAACTGTATCTTGTTAATGTCCTGAAACTCATCAATAAGGATGTACTGAAACTTTCTCTGCCATGCCGATAAAATATCTTTTCGCTCCCTGAAAAGCTCATAAGTATAAACGAGCATATCATCAAAATCGATCAGTTTATGCTGATGCAGATATTCATGATATTCTCCATAAATTCTTCGAAATATATTTTCAGCACAGTTCGTGGAATAGTAATGTTCGATGGAGACTCCTGTATTTTTTACCATACTGATCTCTCCAAGAATGGATGATACAAATTCCGTTTCATCCTCATACTCAAGACGGTGTTTTTGGACAAGTTCGCGCATAAGCGCATACTTTTGTTCTTCCCGGACGATATTATTTGCATTATAATTGTATGCATGCTTTAAAATGCTAAAATAAACGGCGTGGAATGTTCCAAATGTGACCGGATACGAACCGTTTCCCATCAGACTTAAGAAACGGGTCTTCATTTCCAATGCTGCCGCTTTTGTAAAAGTAATCACTAAAATATTGGACGGATTCACATGATATTTTGTGATCAGGTTTTTTGTCCGCTCCGTAATGACCGCTGTCTTTCCGGAGCCTGGACCTGCCAGGGTAAGGCACGGACCGTTAAAATGTCCGATTGCCTTCACCTGGGAATCATTGTATCTTTTTTCCATAAATACCCTTTTATTTGCTGAGTAATTCAATACCTTTTTTGATACGTGCAATGGATTCTTCTTTTCCAAGAATCTCCATTAATTCGGTTGCACCGCCCGGTGTCATCTGTTTTCCGGAGACAGCGGTACGGATCGGCCACATAACGTATCCGTTCTTGACACCCTTTTCTGCAACATACTCACAGAGCATTGCATAAAGTGCGTCGTTGCTATAGTCCTCCTGCGCCTCTAATCTTGGCAGAACTTCCGTTAAAACTTCTAAAGATGTCTCTGCATTTGTCTTCATCTTCTTGTGTGTATACATTGCAACATCGTACTCTGGTAATTTTTCGAAGAAATCAATATGTTCTGCAATATCCGGGAACACTTCGATTCTTGTTTTTACCATCGCTGCAATCTTTTTAAAGTCAAGGTCTTTCGTAATAACTGCCTTGATATATGGAAGTGCTCTCTCATAGAACTTGTCAAAATCCATTGCCTTAATGTATTCACCATTCATCCATTTTAACTTGGTGTAGTCAAATACTGCCGGTGATTTGCTGATTCTGTGGTAATCGAATTCTTTGATCAGTTCATCTAAGGTAAAGATCTCGCGGTTATCTTCCGGGCTCCATCCTAAAAGTGCAATATAGTTGACAACTGCTTCTGTCAAGAATCCCTGCTCGATCAGATCTTCAAAAGGAGGAATGTCCGCTTCTCTTAGACAGCTTCTTGTGATTCTCGTCTGTGATCAGTGGCAGATGGATATAGACAGGCGATTTCCAGCCAAATGCATCGTATAATCTCTGATATTTTGGAGAGGAAGAAAGGTACTCATTTCCTCTTACTACATGTGTAATATTCATAGTATGATCATCGACAACGTTAGCAAAGTTGTAAGTTGGATATCCATCGGATTTGATCAGGATCATATCGTCAAGCTCTGCGTTCTCCACTGTGATATCTCCGTATAATTCATCATGGAAGGTCGTAGTTCCTTCATTTGGAATATTCTGACGGATCACAAATGGTTTTCCGGCAGCAAGGTTTGCTTCTACTTCCTCCTTGGTTAAAGACAGACAGTGTTTGTCATAGATCATGATCTCTTTTCCCTCTACAACCTCTGTCTTTAAAGTAGAAAGGCGTTCTTTATCACAGAAACAGTAATAAGCCTCACCCTTTTCTACTAATTCTTTTGCGTATTTCATGTAGATTCCGGTTTTCATACGCTCACTCTGGACGTATGGTCCATAACCGCCATCCTTATCCGGACCTTCATCATGGACTAAGCCTGTCTCAGCCAATGTACGATAAATGATATCTACCGCGCCCTCTACGAAACGTTCCTGATCGGTATCCTCAATACGAAGCATAAAGTCTCCGCCCTCATGCTTTGCAATTAAAAACTCATATAATGCAGAACGTAAATTTCCAACATGCATTCTACCTGTTGGGCTTGGTGCAAATCTTGTTCTAACTTTACTCATAAATCTCCTCTTTCTGGTTTTTTGATAAAACCTTACGTTTTCTATCCAATAGACTGACTTGTTTTCATCCGCTCTATTGTCCTGTAAAAAATAGCCTGCAGCTATTTTTAGTCGCTACAGGCTATTATATAATATATTTTTCATTCTGACAAGGCACGGTTTACATTCCATCGCCGCCATTTTTTTCACATTTTTTGCAGTTTTTCCCTGCACAGCCACTGCATCCAATGCAGCTGCCTCTCTTCTTCTGTCTGTGCATCCAGCAAAAAGCGAGCACCAGCCAGAGTAAGACCACACCAAGGACAATATAATCTCCAATTTTCATTACAATAATAATCCTCCGACCTGATAAACAAGCAATGCGACTACCCATGCAACCAGACATTGTAAAACGACTACCAAAGCTGCCTTTAATCCACTTCCCATCTCACGTTTTACCGCTGCAATTGCCGCCACGCAAGGTGTATACAATAAGGTAAATACCAAAAAGCTCACAACAGACACACCGGAAAACATATCGCTTAATACGGCACTCAGGTTCGATGTTGCAGTTCCTGTGAGGACACTCAATGTGCTGACTACCGCTTCTTTTGCAGTAAATCCGGTGATGAGTGCGGTAGAAACTCTCCAGTCAGAGAACCCAAGCGGTGCAAAAACAGGTGCGATCCATCTTCCTACCAATGCAAGCAGACTGTTGCTGCTGTCTGCCACAACGTTCAATCTGGTGTCAAAGGTCTGTAAGAACCAGATAATGATCGTTGCCACAAAAATAACGGTAAACGCTCTCTGGATAAAATCTTTTGCCTTATCCCACATCAACTGGAATACACTCTTTGCGGAAGGAAAACGGTAATTCGGAAGTTCCATCACAAACGGGATCGGATTTCCACGAAATGCCGTATGGTTCAGCACAAGCGCCGAAATAATTCCAACTATGATTCCTGCAGCATAGAGAAGGATCATTACAAGTGCTTCTTTTCCCGGGAAAAATGCTGCGGCAAACACGGTATAAATTGGTATCTTTGCGGAACAGCTCATAAACGGAGTCAGCATGATCGTCATATTTCTGTCACGCTCGGATGACAATGTTCTTGTCGCCATAACTGCCGGGACAGTACATCCAAATCCGATCAGCATTGGCACAAAACTTCTGCCGGACAAACCAATTTTTCTTAACGGTTTATCCATGACAAATGCAACTCGCGCCATATAACCGGAATCTTCCAGAATAGACAGGAAGAAAAACAATACTACGATAATCGGGAGGAAACTCAACACACTTCCCACACCTGCAAACACACCATCGATCAGAAGGCTGTGTACCACCGGATTCATTCCGTAAGCAGTCAGTGCCCTGTCACACATTGCAGTAAACGCATCGATTCCCATTGTTAACAGATCACTTAAAAATGATCCGATCACGTTAAAGGTCAGCCAGAAAATTGCAAACATGATCAGTAAAAACATCGGGATTGCAAGGTATTTATCTGTTAAAACCCTGTCAATCTTCATACTTCTGATATGTTCCTTACTCTCATGACATTTCTTGACCGTCTTATTACATACTTTTTCGATAAAGGTGTATCTCATATCTGCCAAAGCAGCATTCCGGTCTAATCCACAGTCTTTTTCCATCTCTTCGATACTGTGTTCCATCATTTCTAGCTCATTCTGGGAAAGCTCTAACTTATTGATAATATCCTCGTCATTCTCCACAATCTTTGTCGCTGCAAATCGCGGAGACATGCCAATATTAGCTGCATGGTCCTCCACCTGATGCGATACTGCGTGGATACAACGGTGCACAGGTCCCTGCTCGCAGAAATCCATGACCTTTGGAAGAATCTTTTTCTTACCGACCTCGACAGTGGCTTTGATCAGATCTTCGATTCCCTCATCCTTTGCTGCACTGATCGGGATTACCGGGATTCCAAGTTCCTCCGACATTTGCCTGTAATCAATAGATCCACCATTTCCTCTGACCTCGTCCATCATATTCAAAGCCAGAACCATTGGAATATGCATCTCTAAAAGCTGCAGCGTCAGATATAGATTTCTCTCAATATTGGTAGCGTCCACAATATTGATAATACCGTCCGGTTTCTCATTCAGGATAAAATCTCTTGTCACGATCTCCTCATTGGTATATGGGCGGATTGAGTAAATTCCCGGAAGATCCACAACGGAACAATTCTTTACCGAACGGATCTCACCTATTTTCTGATCTACTGTCACTCCCGGAAAATTTCCCACATGCTGGTTAGATCCGGTTAACTGGTTAAATAAAGTCGTCTTACCGCAATTCTGATTGCCTGCTAATGCAAATATCATTCTTTTGTTTCCTCCATAGACACCTCAATCTTTTTTGCATCTTCCTTACGGATCGTCAGTTCATAATTGCGGAGTCTTATCTCGATCGGATCTCCCATCGGAGCTATTTTTTTTACAACAACTTTTGTCTTTGGGATCAGACCCATATCCAGAAAACGGCAGCGAAGCGCTCCCTCTCCCCCAACTGTCGTAATGACTGCCTCTGTTTCAAGTGGTAAATTGTCTAACGTCATTTTATCCTCCGTAATAAACAGGAACTCTCACTGGACTTTCCTGTATGATTATTGATAATTTTTTTCAGTTAATATCTCCTAACTGTCCTTAGTTTAATGCTCAAATTTTCCTATGTCAATGCAGCTTACAAAGTTTTTGATAATTTTTCTCATTTTTGTCATTTCCTACAAAAATGGAATTTTTTGCAGTCCTATTATGCACACTTTTCAATTTTAGAACATAAAGTATTGAGAAAGAATAAGAAAGGCAACAGAATCTATGAGAAACTGTAATGCACAAAACAGAATGAATCCTGTCTGTCCAAACGAATCAGTCCGCGATATGAGTCCGGAATTTGTCGTTGCAATGGCATATGTTCCATGGCAGCAGTTTGGACCGTTATATGATATTGAAAAAGGGCTTATGGTGGGAACCATTTTCCCTGAATTAGATAAACCATTCCTTGGAAGGAGGGCTTTTCGAAGATGACGAACCAAATGAACCAGATGAACCGCCAACAGCTTTTTAACCTCATTAATACCGTAAGCTTCGCTGTTGACGACCTTCTTCTTTTTTTAGACACCCATCCGGATGATGCGGAAGCGATCAAAGCATTCCATCATTACTCGGATATCAGACGCAACGCTCTGCAGGCCTACTCTGACCAATATGGTCCGCTGACCATCGACACTGCAGATCCATGCAGTCACTGGAATTGGGCAACAGAACCATGGCCATGGGAAGGAGGATGTAAATAATGTGGAATTATGAAAAACGACTGCAGTACCCGATCAATATCACAACACCAAATGCCAAAATTGCACAGATCATTATGTCCCAGTATGGCGGACCAGACGGTGAAATGGGAGCATCCATGCGTTACCTCTCCCAGAGATACAGCATGCCGGACAGACGTGTATGTGGCGTGCTTACGGATATTGGAACGGAAGAATTAGCGCATCTGGAAATGGTCGCATCCATCGTCCGACAGCTCACCAAAGGCTTAAGTGCAGAAGAACTTGAAGCTGCCGGATTTGCACCATATTATGTCGACCATACCGGTGGTATCTGGCCACAGGCGGCGGGCGGTATTCCTTTTAACGCCTGCGAATTTCAGTCCAAGGGTGATGCCCTCACCGATCTTTTTGAAGATATGGCGGCAGAGGGTGCGATTGTATAAAGACAACATTGAGGTTTTAAAAGAAAGTTCCCGATAATCTGGCATACTAGCTGCCAGATATGAGAACCCTAGAAATTCCAATGTATTTCAATAGGTACTTCCTTAGTTACAGGGTCTTTTTTGCCAACCAATACATAATCAATCAGCTTTTCAACCGTTTCCCTGTCTAAGTGTTCAAGATTTGTATATTGCTCGATTAACTGTCGTCTGTTGTCGCCAATCAGCATTTTTCTTTCAATAACATCAAGCTGTTTTTGCGTATCAATCATCAGTTTTTCGAGCCTTTCTTTTTGTGTTGAAGTCTTTGGATAAATCCAAGTAATCAAGTTCGGAAAGAATACCCTTTACCTTATCTAAATATAATTCTCGGATTCCTTTGTATATTCCGCAATCTTTTGATAAGCAGCAATCTCCGTTTCCAGAGCTTCTTTTTGACCTCGCAAGTCATTGTTGAATTGCACATTTTGTTCAAGCTCATCTTTGTCAAGATATTCTGCGGATAACTTATTAAGTTCATCAATCACAGCTTTTTCTAATTTGTCTACTGAAATGAAAGAACCTATACAAGCGTCCTTTGCTACATGGCGGTTAGAGCATTGTAAATAATGCTTACCATGATTCTTTGACGAACGCATTGTATAACCACAATTCATACAGCGAGCTTTTCTGGCAAATAAACCGATTGTGCCAACTGTGAAAGGTTTTGCCTTTGAGCTACCAATGCAACCCTATCCCATAACTCACGGTCAATAATCGGCTCATGTGTACCCTCAACTCTGTACCACTCGTCTTTGGGTCTGGGTTTGTTTTGCTTTTGTCTTATAAGAAACGCTGCCATATTTCCCTTGAACCATATTCCCGATATAGATTTCATTCACCAACATATCTGATATGGCAAAATATTTCCATAAGGTACTATTTTTTCGTGGTAGGCTGCTTATAGCGTAAACCATGAAGCCGTTTATATTCCGTAGGGTTTGAAATTCCACTGTCATTCAGCATACGGGCAATGGCGGTCTTTCCATATCCCTGTGAAAACAGTGTAAAAACTTCTCTGACAACTTCCGCAGCTTCTTCATCAATAATCAAATGCCCTTTTACGTCAGGGTCTTTTTTGTAACCATACAGAGCAAAAGCACCGATATGGTGTCCGTTCTTTCTTCTGTCAGTGAGAACGCTTTTAATGTTCTCTGACATATCCTCCAAGTACCACTCATTCACCAGACCGTTAATCTGTCTTGATTTCTTATTTCCTTTATTAGCGGTATCTGCATTATCAACAATGCTGATGAAGCGAATACCCCAAATAGGAAAAAGACCGTGGATATATTTTTCCACTAATTCTAGTTCTCTGGTAAATCTGGATTGTGTCTTACAAAGGACAATATCAAATTTACGATTCTTTGCGTCCTCCAACAACCTGTTAAATTCTGGTCGTCGTCTGTCAGAACCAGTGTAATCATCATCACTGTATATGTTGTAGACTTCCCAACCATGCTCTAATGAGTATTGAAGTAACATTGACTTTTGATTCTGAATACTGTTACTGTCGTCTGTTTCTGATTGTTTGTTTCTATCTTCCTCTGATAAGCGGCAATAAATAGCAACTCTTGATTTTGATTCTATCATGCTTCGTTCTCCTTTTTGAGAAGACGAAACAAACTATCTCTACATAATGTTATTATAACATCTTGTAGGATAGTTTGTCTATCATCTGGCAGGAGTTGCCCTTCCTTTATTTTTTTCATATTGATTTATCAACTCTATCCATTTTAGAGTAAATGCTTTTGTAAACGCCGCTTTATCACAATTTTTAAAAACATTCTTGCAAACTACCTTTGCGTCATTTGCCATTGAACCACCTCACTACAATATATTTACAAAGTATGCAAAAATGCTTGTACATTATGAAAGAATTTGTCTATAAAGTAAGAAGTAATCAGATGGCTTTGGAAAGCTCCACTGGAATTTCACCATTCCCATTCTGATGGGTGAACCGCACCATGCGAGTGTATCATTATTCTGATATACGGGTCATGGCAGCAACTTTTCCAACAGTCGCTTACGGATCACTGGCGTGGTCGCTCGCTTCTTTATCCCTCCTTTTCATGGGTCATGGCGTTCCAGTCCGTCGGCTCACCGCATATCAAACGTATCTGATTACTTTATTCGATTTTCAAAGAACACTTGTAAAACGGAGCTGGAATGAGGTGGTATCACACTCCGTATATATTCGCTTATTTCACTCTGACTTCAAAACCTAGAATTGCTTTAATAATGGCAGCTCTAATTCTGCCTTTCAGTTCCATATCGACCACAATATACATATTTCCGTGTTCATCATAGAACGGGCGTAAACTTGCTTTTGATATGTAAGCGTCATAGTGATTTAAAATTTTCTCTATTGCCACTTCGTCGCCATCAGCAGCTAAACTGATTGTGGAGAATAGAGGACACTTTTTTGTAGACTTCATCATGTTATAATTCCTCCTCGTACATATCTCTAATGAGCTTTAGTGAACACATTCTGTTTCTATAAACAGAGTTTCTGGAAATATCCAAAATCTCTGCGATTTCTGCGTCTGGTAATTCCAGAAAGTAGAACATCAACACAACATTGCGTCGTCTTTCACTTAATTTTTTGATTGCTTCACATAATTTCTCATCATAGACACGAACTTCTGTACCGAACACATCAAAGGAAGTAAATTCAAGCGAGTATTCGTCCGATACACCCAACTGGTTTAATTCCAGCTCTGGTATTTCACAGAAAGATATTTCATGCTTTGCACGTCTGGCAAGTTCTTTGTTGTAGTTCTTTACAGTTCTGCCAATCACCTTACGAGCCAGACAGTCAAATTGAAGTCTTATAGCGTTCTCAAATGAAGAAGGTTTCATAATCTCACCTCCTTTCAAGTTGAAGTTGCTAAAGCGAGGCTTTTACCTCTTTCCGCACTAACACTCAACACGGAGGGTGATTTGTAACCCGAATCAGAAAAATCAAAAATTTTTAAAGTAGCAAAAAAGCACAAGAGCAATACTGACGTGCTGTTCTTGTGCCTTATAAATTGTTCCTGCTATGTGATGTGAAAAACCATATACAAGAGCGATATAATCCGCAAAAGTTAAACGGATTTTTTTAACAAGCTACCAATGGTCGAATATTGTTGAATGTATAGGCATTCCATGCGGCTACCTCCTGAAGCCGCTAAAACAAAACCAACCAGTAGTTTGTCCACCGTTGGACAAAAATAAAACGGCGGCTGTATGAACCGTCGTTCTATCTAAAAGGACGTATAAAAGCATTACTGCTGACAACGGTTTTTTTTTACCGCCAAGCAGCATATATTGTTATTTACCTGTTTATAGGAACTGATAAACCTTGCAATACGTTTTACTGTACCTGTCACAAATTCTTTAGGAACAGTAAAATGTAGTGAGGTGATTAATTATGCGTAAAACAGAAGATAAATACGATTTCAGAGCCTTTGGTCTTGCCATCAAAGCGGCAAGGATGAAACAAGGTCTGACCCGTGAACAGGTGGGAGCAAAAATTGAAATTGACCCACGCTATCTGACGAATATTGAGAATAAAGGGCAGCACCCAAGTTTACAGGTGTTTTATGACCTTGTAACTCTACTAATGTGTCTGTTGATGAAATTTTCCTGCCGACCAGTGACAAAGTAAAAGCACTCGCCGCAGACAGTTGGAACAACAGCTTGATACTTTCGACGACAAAGATATGGTTGTCATGGAGAGCGTCGCTGCTGGTATCATCAAATCAAAGGAAGTGGGGGAAGATTAGTTCCTCCATTTTTATTTGCCTGCCAATCATACGGGATATGATGATAGGTAATAAAAATGAGCCGATAATCTATGAGATATGAAATCCTCTGAATTATCGGCTCTGCATCTAAGTGTCTGGCTCTTTGATTACTGTTATTTTTAATTTGCTGGCATTAATTAGGTTTTCCTGTTTGCATTTTGGACAATACAGTGGAAAATTTATCAACTTAGTATCCGTTCTGATTTTTGTTCTTGTTTTATTCTTGCATATAGGACAGTATATCCATTTTGCTGTTCCCATTTGTTTCCTTTCTGATATACTATTTTAATGTAAATTCACATGCCAAATAATAAGTGTCATAATCCCAATCTTTAGGGGATTCGAAATAAGAAATACTTACTATTATTCTATAGTGCCCTGATGGGAGTTCGCCATAAACCGAGGAAATATCAAATGATAAACTTAATCTTTCGGTGGGATTTATAACTGCATCATCTTCGTTATCTTTTGATGGGTCATAAAGTTGAGTTAATTGATACCATGTTTCTGATTGCTCCGCTTCAATTTCAAAATAAGCTTTAGAATAATGATACTCTTTGTTGGAGTTATTTTCTAAAAAAAATTTTGCGTTTTCTAAGTCAGAATACTCTTTTTCACTTGATGTAAGCTCAACATCTGATAAAGTATTAATTTTTTCCTCAGTTCCATAGGACGAAACCTCATAATTCTCTTTGAAATCCTGTGATGATATTATTTCTTCATCTGATGTTGAATTGCACCCGGACAAAATGCTTGTGACAGTTATTAAAATAATACAGATAATTTTTTTCATAATCGAAACCTCCTTTATAAGTGCTTAATGCAATTATATGGGGAAAATGTCTATTTTTCATCAACATATGCAATTTTTATACAAGCTGTAACACACAGGCTCTCCCCCCTTATGATTATTTGAAATTTTTATTGTACCTCCATGCCTTTCACATAATATTTTACAAATGTTTAATCCCAGACCTAGATGTTCAGACGTAGTATCTTGCGATGGTTTATAAAATGGTAATGTTACACGTTCTATATCCGTACTTTTGAAACCACAGCCATCGTCAGAGACCGTAATCAATAAAAATTCCTCCTGTTTATTTACATCAATAGCTATCATCGACTTAGCATATCTAATGCTATTAGACAACAGGTTTTCATAAATTTGTATGATAATTTCAAGATTGATAAATAGAGTTTGCTGTTTATTACAATTTGTTTTAATCGTATATTCTATATCAGAACAGAGCATTTCCGTTGTATTTGATAAGGTTTTTAATAAAAGTCAAAGTTTATGTTTTCTTTTTCGATTTCTATATCTTCTAAACGGTATAAGTTTGTCATAGCACTAACGTATTTTTCAAGCCGTTCCACATTGTTGCGTACTGTTGATAATTCGTCGAGTACCTCCTGTTGAGAAACTAATCCTTTGGGAATAAATGATAACAACATTGTGGTATGTCCTTTTAGTATTGTTAAAGGCGTGCGTAAATCATGTGAAAAAGCAGCATTTAATCTCCTTTGTTCAGTAAATTGCCGTATCATTTTTTGGTTGTTTTGATATAAACAATTTTCATCTTCTCAAATGCAAGACACAGCCTCCCCATCTCGTCTTTATAAGGGTAAGGCAACGTAAAATCCAGTTCGTTGTTTTCGACTTTTCTGTATGCATTCGTCAGTAACTTTATGGGTCTTACTAATTTTCGGTTTACAAAGATAGTCACACAAAGAATCATGCTAATTGAAAGAACAATAGGAATGGTGACAATATTAACCACACCTAGAGCAGAATCCACAATTCTATCATGTTTAGTAAACTTTGGTGAAACTTCAATGTAAGAAACATGATTAGGATAAATATATTCTTGTACTGGACGTTCCTTTTGATAGTCTACAACAAAATTACATACTTCCTTTTCACTTGCATTATATATTGTGTATTCTGTTTGGTCTTTGTTATATTTCGCTGTAAATGAACCATTTTCAGGTATATCATACCTTGTTGTCATGTCCTCATATTTATAGTTAAGGTTTATTCTGTAATCATCTACAAGAGTAATAGATATAACACCTATTACAATACCAATCACTAAGGAAATAAGAGCATAAAAAACAAACGAATTTTTAATACTCATGTTGTCAATATAATGCCTTGAAATTTTTTCGCCTTACTTTTTCCATTTATATCCGCACCCCCAGACAGTTTCTATATAAGGATTGTCGCCTATAGAAAGGAATTTTGTTCTTATCCGGCGTATATGTTCTGTAATAACAGAATTGTCGCCAGAACCATCTAAGCCCCATACTTTTTCATAAATTGTCTCACGATCAAAAATAATCCCCTTGTTTTGTGAAAGAAATTCAATAATATCAAACTCTTTCTTCGTAAAATTTATTTCAGCATTTCTATAAAAAACAACTCGTGATGAATAATCAATTACTATATTATTATCGAACTGAACTATTGCGGACGAACCATGTCTTTTTTCTCTCCGCAAATGTGCAGCAACTCTGGCTTCTAATTCATCAACGGAGAAAGGCTTTACAACATAGTCGTCACCACCGACAGCAAATCCTTTGATTTTATCACAGTTCTCAATCCGAGCTGTTAAAAAAATAATAGGACAGGACACAAAATTCCTGATTTTTTCACAAATTGTAAAACCATTCATATCTGGCATATTTATATCTAATAAAATAATATCTGGATGTTTTGTGATTGCATTCAGTGCTTCTTTTCCGTTAATTGCTGTGTATACTACATAACCAATTTTGCAAAAATATTGATTTAGCATTGATACAATATCTCTTTCGTCGTCTACAATCAAAATGCTCTGTGCCATATCTCGTTCCTCCTTAGAAATATATCTTATCATTGAAAAAGCAATTTTTTATCAACTATGTCCACATACTACTGTTAAAAATTGATAGATTTTAGCTGTTTTAATTATTATAATCTCTTAAACGAAATGTAACAACTATATTAATCAGCTTGCAAATCATACCGAAATGAGGCTTGCGGAGCATACTATACGGTTTATGACGCAAGCCTTGATTATTTATTCTACAATCTTCCAGTTATCGTCCTTATGTAACACAAGCTCATACTGTGAAATTTGCGTCATTTTCGACTTGTTATCCAGATACTTTACGGACACGCTGACCTTGAGGTTATTGCCATCTTCGGTAAAGACAGGGTTTACCAGTTCCGAAAATACATAGTCGCCGGATACAGGAGCAAGCACTCCGTCTTTGACATAATAGGCAAGTTCCTTTTTCCGTAGCTGTCGGATAGAGCTTAAAGAATGTTTCCAAGAAAGCGGTAGCGTCCTTGACTGTATCGGAGCTGACACTGACATCGGCTTCCTTTGCTTTCGGTTCATACTTTGATTTCTGCACTGCCGGAGCAAGGGTAGGATTCTGGGTAATGACCATTGCACCGTCCTTATCCACATGAACGGTCACGGTGTAGTTTTCTGTGACTGCCTGTGTCTGTTCTCCCTCTTTTACCTGCTGATCTACTTCGTAGGCAACGGTAAAATCGTCCGTTCCAAACTGTTCTACATTCCAGACCAGCACATTTGTAACGGTCGCACTGGTCGGTATGTCCGTTCTGATGGTATCGGCGTTCAAGTCCTGTAATTCTTTGGTAAGGTATTTACTGATTTCCGTTGTCCTTGCTTCAATGGCTTCCTTGCTGGTATCCCATGAGTAGTAGGCTTTCGCAAAGTTCTTGACGAAATTTCTCAATACCGTTGGTATCGTTCAATCTTAGCTGAATGATTTCTTTTTCATGTACCGTGTGGGTGTCAATGGCGGTAAAGTTCTTATACACACCAAAGCTGGTGCTTGCTAAGAAGCACCACCCACAACAGCAGGACAGATTTCTTATGTGTCCCGACTTTCATGGTACGCACTTTCTTATTCTTAGGTGCTTTCTCTGTTTTTTCTTTCTTCTTAAACATATTTCAAGTCCTTTCTATTGTTTGATTCTTCCGGCACAAATGATGTGCTGTTGCCAGTAGGCAGAGGTCAAATCGGTATAGCCGATTGGATTTCCGGCATGATACATCTGATTGTTTCCCACATAGATTCCTACATGGGTTACATAGTCGCTGGTATTATAAGTGGAATGGAAAAAGACCAAATCGCCAGCCTGTGCCTGTGACAATGGGATATGCTGGATTGCGTCATACTGTGCCTGTGCGGTTCGTGGCAGACTGATTCCGGCTTTTCCGTAGCACCACTGGGTAAGACCAGAACAGTCAAAAGAGGTGTTCGGGTTACTGCCACCGTAGACATACTTCCAGCCTTGATACTTCAACGCTTCATTCATAACCGCCTGTACCGTTTCGTTGCTGAACTGCTTCACGGTCAGATATTGGTTGACCAGCTCTACATAGAACATATTTCCGTAGTTATAACGCCAGCCACCATTTTTACTGACCGCTATCGGGTTCGTATAGGTCACTTTTGTACCGTCGGATTTATTCTTTGCGAAATTCTCTGCAAGGTTGAAGCTGTGCTTTTTCCCGTTCTTCGCAACATAGTCTGCATAGCCACCACCATAGTTATAAGACTGTATGACCACGTTAATGTCATTCATACCTTTGGCTTTACAGGAAGAAAGCAGGGACGCAAAATATTTACACCCCTGCTTAATGGATTCTTCTGTACTTAACGAGTTTGGCGGTAGTCCCAGACTTTCGCTGGACTGCATGACATCAGTAGCCGTACCGCCACTTTCTACCTGTATGATGGCAAGCAGGACGTTCACATACTCCGAGATACCGTTTTCTCTGGCGTATTTTTCTACCATCGGCTGATGTTTGAGGACATCGGCTGACAGGTTCATGCCGGAATAAACAGGCGAATAGCTGTTGGAACTGTCGTCGTCTTCGCCGGAAATCAGTATCCCAAAAAAGAGGACGATGGAGAAAAGGACAGGAAATATCGTACCTATGATAAGGATACGTTTTAATCTCATTTCTTCCGTCCTTTCTCTGAATGTTTCGTAACAGTTTTACGGGCAGATTTCCCATTGACCTGTGTTTTCTGTACCGTAGATTTCTTATGATTACTGCTGGATTCTGCTACATTCGGCTGGTTCGTTCTGGTAACAGATTTGACCTGCTGTTCCTGTCTGATATTGGTTCGGACAGTTTCTTTTCCAGCCTTGATTTCTGCATTTTTTATCACAGGAGAAGTAGCAGGACGTTTCGTATCCGGCTTCGTAACTATATCGGTCTGTGCAGGTTTTGGAACAGGTGTGGCAACTGGGCGTTCATGGCTTCTGGTAGCTCCGGCTGTCGCTGATCCATTCGCATGAACTGTCTGTCTTGCTTCCTGTGCTTTCTGTAATTCCTGCTTTTTCTGTGAGATATTTTCCCTGTGCAGGTTGCGTTTCTGTGTACGCTGTTCCTGTCGGTTTTCCCGTTCTTCCACAACGCCACGCTTAAAATCTGATACATTATCCTTTGCTTTCTGTTTTGCAGAGTGAACAGCATAACCAGCCTGTGTCGGTAAGTCTTTCACATTTTCTTTCAGAGAAGAAGCACTGTCACGGACTTTATTTTTTCGTATCCATCACAGCACCTACCGCAGAACCGACACGGCTTCCCATGCTGGCAGAGGTATTTTCCCGTTTCTTTGACGATTGGTTCGTTGCTGGCTTTCCGGCTCTGGCAACACTTGCACCAGCCACCGCACCTGCAACACTTCCAGCACCAACTGCCCTTGCAATCCTGTGTTCCATACGTCTTGCCCTGTGTCGCATGAACACCATCGGTCTACGGAATATCCGGCGACCTATCTGCTGGCTGTCATTCGCATTAAGGCTGAACATACTCATTAGTTCTCCGAGCTTCATATAGATTCCGGCAAAACAGATTATCTGCAAAAACGCCACCATGAAGAACGGATAGTCCGTGGAAATGTTGTAGAACATACTGGAAATCGAAAATGCCACGGTCACAATCAGCGTAATTCCGGCTCTTGTCATAATGGCGTTGAACACACGGACAACTGCCTGTTTCGCCATGTTCTCATAGGTCGGTATCATGGACAGTAAAAAACTAATCGGTAAAAACATGGCATATATGATAAATAGTATCTGGGAAAATAACATCATGCCGGTAAGCAGGAAAGATAAAGATTGTGATACCGAGATTGAAAATGAGCAGGAAGAACACCATGCCAAGACGGTTGACGACCTGTGGAATGGTAAGGTTGTCATTGTCGTTATCCTCAATCTCTGTTTTCACAATATTTTCCCTTGTTTCCCCATCTTCATCGGACGGGCTGGCAGATACCAGAGCTTCCACACGGTCAGCCCCGATTTCTTCGGTATCGCTGTTTCCGAACTGCAACAACAGCCACGGTTTTTCTACCTGCATCGCAAAACAGGCTGTCACGGATAAGGTCTACGCTGTCCTTGCCTTTGCTTTGTGAATCGGGGAGCATGATTTTTGTCCCCAAGTCCAGAGAAGCGGTGCTGATGTCCGAACTGAAATCATTGATTTTCTGGATATAGTTGGGAGCATAAGCAATAAAGGACGCAGACACAATGAACACCACCACAAAGTTGATAACAGCGTGAAGTGCTTTGCTTGTTTCCCGTTTGAGAAGCCCTGTATAGGCGGTGTAAACACCTACAATCAGAATGATAATGAGCAGGAATCCCACATAGAATCCACTGCTGGAAAATCCATGTTCGGTCACTCCGGCAAGTGTCTGGATACTTTTCCCGATACTGTCTGCCATGTCATTGATAAAGTCCAGCTTATACGCCTGTTGCACCACATATCCTGTGGCATTGCTAAGATACAGGCTGATTGTCCAGACAAAATTTGTGATACAGTAAAGCCCGTACTGCACCGATTTTCCAATGCCGTCCAGCCAGTTCCACGGAAGCCAAGACCAGCTATTGTCCACATAGAAATCAAGCTGATAGTTGGAAAGCGGATACTTTGAATACAGATTGTCTGCATTGACCGTATCATCGACCAGTCCAGACGCATGAGCTACCGTCCCAAGCAGGGACAGCAGTACCAGCGTGACGGTCACGGCAAGCAGAATCAGTTTCAGTACATGGAATACCTTTTCTTTTGTGACAGATTTCATCATTCCAAATCCACCTCACTTTTTATCGGCGGTCTGGTATCAAAGGCATGGAGCAGTTCTACAAAGACAGGGTGTATCTGTACCACACCGACACGTCCGTATAAATCCTGCATTAAGCATTGTCCGTTCTCCAAATCCCTCAACCGTTTCTGGTTGTTTTCGTCCTCACTGTCCAGCCCGAAAAACTCTAAGGTCTGCTTGATTTCATTGGTATCTGTGGAGCGGAACGCAAACTTTAAGCCAATGTTATTTTTCAGACTTTCTTTCGATACGTCCCCAGAGGATTGTGTCACGAAATAGACTCCGGCGTTCATGGCTCTACCAGCACGCACCAGTTTATTTGAGAGTGTTTCGCCCTGTGCCACATTTAAGAACGCCCATGCTTCGTCCAAATCCACGATTTTAAAAATGCTTCGGTCACTGTGAATAAAGTCAAGGGCAAAGGTACTGATAACAATTAAGATGGATACCGACAATAGCTCAATGGTCGTGTATTCCTCAAAGGTGGTATCCTTATCCGGCAGAACCAAATCTGCAACCTGTATGATGTTGAGCTGGTTATCCAGACTGATTGCATTTTCAACCGAACCGTCTGAGAACAAAAGCTGTGCAAAATCATAGTCCGTAAAACTTTCGATATGGTCTGCAATGTTACGGGATACGGCGGTATCCTCTTTTCGCAGTTCCTCAATGACCTGCAACAGCCCGTGGTTCTGATTCTGGGATACCGTGCGGACAGCTTTTCTAAGGACAGGGAACTTTTCGCCGTCCCTTGAAGAAATTCCTGTAAGGAATGTCAGAATGTCGATGGCAAGACTTTCAGCGTCCTTGACATCTTTCATAATCACATACGGGTCTAACAGCCCTTGATTGCTGGAATCACTGGTAATGTTTACAATGTTGATTTCCTCTGCAATCTCCGGCAGAGTTTCTTTCCAGCTTCCACGCTCACTTTTCGGGTCTAGGATAACTGCTTGTCCACCGAACAGGACGGAATAATATACCAGCAGGTTATTACAGAATGATTTTCCACCGCCAAGCGAACCGACAAAAGCAGAAGCCAACGCATTTGTGACTGTACCTTTTACCCCTTGACTGGCAAGGGACGGTTGCAGGTAGACATTTCTTCCTGTATCCACGGAATAGCCGATATAGATTCCTGTGTTTTCTCCCAACATCTGGGTAGCACCGAAACCAAGTCCGGCTAAAAAATCGGATTTCACATACTGGATATAATCATTGATATAACGCTTGCTGGCAGGAAGAAACTCTCCATGCAGTCCCATCATATCTCCGGCAGGGCGAACCAGTTTCACATTCAAATCATCGTAAAAGTCCTTGACTTCATCACAACGGCGTTTCAGTTCGTCAAGATCGGGTGCAGACACCCGTATGACGTAACTTAACTTGTACATACTTTCCTTGCTCTGGTCTAAATCTGTTTCCAGTTCATCGACACTGTCTAAGGCTTCCACTACATTTGAACTTGTTTCATTTCCGGCTTGATAGGCGTGATTGTCCAAGTCCTTTAATTCCTTTTTCTTGTTACGGACAGTGGTTAAGGCTTTCTTATTCCCGACAATCTCAACATTCATGGACGTATCCACAGGGAATGTGAACTGCTGTTGCTGGAAATAAAAGATTTCCGATGATGGGAAGTCCAGCTCCCCGACAATGGCATTGACCGTAAAGTAGGATACATAGCTTTCGCTGTCCTCATGTTCCAGACGCAAATATCGCTGGCTTTCTTCCACCACGCAACGGGTAGGACGGATAAGGTCATAATACTTAATCAGTGTTTCCCTTTTTAATTTTCTTTTTGGCAGAGGATACACATAATCTTCATAGGCTATCCCGTCCCTGCCGTAGAGGTGTTCCATCAGATAGGCAAAGTCTTTGGCTTCCAGTCGGCGGATTTTGAACCTACGGGAGATTTTGTTTTCCAGCAGTTTTTCCATCTTCACATAACGGTTGATTTCATCATTGCTCATGGAAACAAAGTCATTCATCAGCGTGTGCCTTACCTCATTCAAAAACTCACGGAATGTCAGAAATACCGATTTTTTGATGTTCTTCAGATTGACTTCGTCCTCTGTGACCATGAGCTTGAATCCCAGAAAGAAACGGTAATCTACTTGATTGTCGCCTATCATGGATACAAGGGCTTCGGTCTGGTCGTCTATCTTTTGGATTGCTACCTCACGGAGCTTTCCAGTTACCAGCTTCTTTGACTGTTCCTGTATGCTTCGGATTGAACTTTCAGTTGCAATCTGCAACGCATGAATCTTTCCCTCACGGGACTGTGCGATAAGCTGACGGAAGCTGTCATGCACAAGGTATTTCTGTTCTGGGGATAAGAATGAATAATTGTACGGTATCAGCTCATAGTAGGCGAACACCTCATTGTCCTTATTCCAGACAAGGTTATTGTCGATATATTTAATCGGGAACATAGGTCACACTCCTTACTGCCGTGATAGTTTCCTCAAATTTCTGCTTATGCAGGTTCACGGCTTTTCCGGCATAAGTCACTTTGGGACGCAGGGCATACAGCACCATCGTCTTGATGTAACTGTATGGCTTTTTCCCGTCAAAGGTTTTCTGTGACATAAACCATGTAAGAGCAACGGGAATCCCGAAATATTTTAAAAATGCACCCTCAATCATAGAAAGTGGCGGTAGGTCTGCAAACAGAATGATGATAAATTCCGTCAGCACGAACCATGTAATCTGGGTAAAGGTCACGGGGAATGGCAGGTTTACATCATTGATGGCATACAGTACCTTTTCCACGTTCCAGATACTTGTATAACTTCGGATTTTCTTCACTTGTAAATACTCCTTTCTTCATTTTCATAACAACAGGGACAGCCAGATTTCCCAGACTGCCCCAAGAGAAAAGCTGACAGTAGCACCAGTGGCGGTGCTGATCTGCCAGCCCTTAACGCAGTACCTCACAGATACCAGCATTTGTTTCAATAAATGTTCCCTCTATATCGAGGTCACGCCCGTAGGCTTCATAGTCGATATAGTTCTGTAAGTGGGACGGGATTTCTCCGAGTGCCTGTACTTCATCAATCAGATAGTAGGCTACATCGGTCATCGTTTCACAGCCGGAATACAGAATAATGTCGTCTTTATGCTCCACCAGTTCTTCCAGACTTCCATAGCAGGATATGAAACTGTCCAAGTCGTCCAGCAGGTAATCTGGTAATTCTTCCAACTGCTCATAGATACGGTTCAGTTCTTCGATGGAAGTATATTCGCTAATCTCCATAGGGAAGTTGTCCGTATCGTGGATTGCGTATTCTTCGTACTCTGCATTTAAGCCGATACGTTCTGCAATCACTTCTTCGTCCAACGGAAAAGAGAACCAGTCCCCGACCAGTTCTCCCTCATTGTATTTGCCAAGATTGGCTATATAGACTTGCATATCATCAATCATAAGCGGTTCACTTCCTTTCGGTTGTATTCATAAAATCTACCATAAGCAATACCACCATCAGAGCTTGAACATACCATTGTTGCAGAGAGCATAACGTCCTTTTCTTCCAGTTCATGGGCGTAGGCTTCCAGATTAAAATATTTCTTTCCCTTTTCGGAGAGAGCAGAAAATTCAACGTTATGCTCCAAGCGGTAACGGGCAACGTCCATGATGTTGTGGCACTCTGGATAAAACAGAAATTCTTCGGATTTCTGCAATAAATCCTCTACACCGCCACAATAGGGAGTCAATTCTTTATAAGCCTGTTGAACCTCTGGCGATAAATCCGTGTAAGCAAAGTACAGCTTGTTTAACCGTCTGACAGAAGTTGTCCTTACAATGTCGCCAGCAAAGGGAAGCTTCATATCTGTGATTTGATAATCATTGCTGTCAGCTTCCACGCCGAGCAGGTCACGGAACAGCTCATAATCAATGGGTAAATCAAACCAGCGAGAGGTTTTATCCTCTGCTAATTTAGTCGTTTCAATCAATACGCTACATTCTTCCATAGGCTTTACGCTCCAATAATCTTATTAATAACTGTAACAATACGTCTTTTACGCCGGACGCATTGAATACAAGACCAACGGCTACTAAGGCAACTACCAAGAATCCGATAAGTTTGGAAAACTCACGCTTGAATCCCAAGTAGATTCCGATAACAACAATCGCCATCAGCACAAGGCTCTGTGCATTGCTTAAAACCAGTTATAAAGGTTCTGTCCAAAATTCATGCTTTCTTTTCTCCTTTCAGTTCCATCATTTTTCTGTCAGACTGTCTGCCAGCCTGTAAAATACATGGCAACCACGCCAACTGTTCCCCCTAAAGAGAAGAACAGGAAGTCAAATAATAATCGTTGCATTTTTCAATTCTCCTTTTCTAAAATCACATCTTCGGTAGATGTGGTCTGCTGTTCAATTATCTTGTAATGCTTTTCCGTCAGTTTCGTGGATTTACGGATTTCTTTCAGATAATCAATCCCTGTTTTCGCTGTGATTGTTTCCAGCATTTTGAGTGTCGGGTCAACCTGCCGTTGAATCCAGCGTAGGGTTCTGTCCAGTGTGTAGGTTCTGGTTTGGTCGTGAGCTTTAACGGCTCTCTGTTTTCCCCGATGAACCACGCCCAGCGGACAGATAATTTCCAGTCGCTCCGTTTCTTGTCTGCTTCCTTATCCACAAAGCGTACATAACGGTTGATAATAGAAAATGCCGTCCGTTCAGCGTCATAGTAAGTCAGCAGGTCACGGACAGCATAATAAGCACGTTCATTTTTTCAACCGTATTTCAAATCTGTTTTTTATCGGTGCTTCCTCAATGGGAATCCCAAGTTTGATGTACTGCTCATAGCTTTTTTCATAAACACAGAAGTACACCTCACTTTTCAATGAGCCGATATAAAGTGTATAGCCCATACCAGCCTTGTCCTGTTCCTCATGCTTGACCAGTTCGCCGGAAGCATAGGACTTAAAGGAACGGAACACCGATACACATTCCTCATTCCGGCATTTTTCGGTCAGTTCTGGAATATCTAACATTCCCGTATGGTCATTGATGGCAAGGTCAAGGCGTTTCATCACACCACCGTCCACCAGAGCGTCCATAAGGAAATCATACCAGCTCCGTTCCTGTGCCAGCAGATAACTTTCAAACTGGCGACAGCCTTTTCCTTTCAGTTCCAGCAGGACACCTTTTTCTTCATCGGGGAGAAGTATATACGAAAATATCTCCGATGTAGTAGTGTTCCGTGTAGCTGTAATGCCCGAAGTCCTCATGTATCATGTACTGGATATTGAGCTGTAAGATGTCCTTAATGATATGTCCAATATCCAGTGTCGGAAACCGTATCCTCACATAATCAAACAGCATGGTAAGCGGTGCTTCTGGATTGAATTTTTCCAGAGCTTCCAAAGTTTCTTTCATTTTTCTGTGACCGCCACCTTGCCGGATTCGATACGGCTTAAATGTTCACGGCTGATTCCAGCCATGACCGCAAGTTTCGTCTGGGATACACCGTACTGCAAACGCCTGTCTGCAAAATCCTGTATCCACTCTGTATCATTCAGTGCGATACCCCCTTTACGAAAAAACTGTGACATTTTTTATCAGATGTCACAGCAGTAAAAAAAGCTACCAAACGCTTGATTTTAGCCAAGAATAGGTAACTTTTGTGTATGTTTCCTTGTGATTTGTGCCCCTCTGTTAGATACCGAGGGGCTTAATATATGCTGGCGTGGCTACCGCCACACCAGCAAGGCTAGTCCGTACCTGTGGCTTTCGCTCCGCACGCCACTTGTCCGTCCTGCCTTATGTGTGCAAGTTTCCCAATCGTACCCAAGAAATCATATCCTTTGGGTACAAGCGGAGTGTAAAATTCCGATATAACACTTGTTCCCACATCACAGTATCCACGCCCTTTGATTCGCTTCTGGAAAAACTGTTTTTTTACATCACTTCCAAAGAGCATACCGTAGCCAAGTTCACTCATGCGACCAAGCCCCACACGGAAAGTTGAAGTTATCTCTGATACCGTCCCCGAAATACTTTGCGTCTGGACGCTGGCAAGCCACAATCAGAAAGTATCCAGCCTGTCTGCCGAGCATAACGATTTTCTTTAGCTGGCTTAACAGGGCGGTGCTTTCTTTTGTCGTCAGCATTTCCAAAAACGCCACATATTCATCAAAGATAAGGAATTGTGGAGCAAGCCCCAGATAGGCGTAGTTTTCTCCTGTGCGGTAGTTCGGGTGCAGTTTCATTTCTTCCGAGCGTGTGACCATGCCCTCATAAAAGGCATTGACGCAGTCAATCATATCGTCTTTTGTGTGGTAGACATTTCCCATGACCGTTCCCAAGTCTGCAAGGTCAGCGTTCTTCGGGTCAAGAATGTATAAATCCGCATTGGTTCTAAGCAGGGCTTCAATGATGGTCAACAGAAAATAGGTCTTTCCACCGCCAGTACCACCACAGATAAGGGCATGGGGAAGTGAATCATATTCCCACACCAGATTTTTCATTAACCGCAGACCGCCATTTTCGGCAATCACTTCATCAATCGAAATACGGTTCGCTATCATATCATAAAGCAGGGTGTATTCGATGTATCCGTCATGCAGTGTCTTGTCGGTCAGCTCACAGTACAGCCCCGATTCCAGTTTATCCTCTAAGGACAGGAGCTGTTCTTGATATTTTCCCATTGTGATTTCACACAGGATATGGAGCAATCCATTTTCCATCTGGTAATAAATTTTCGAAACCACACGATTTTTCTCTGGATCTGCTTTGCAGGTCAGTGAAAACCGCTGTCTTTGGTGTTCTCCGCTTCATACCATTTATTTTCCAGCACCATACGAGCCAGCTTTTGTCTGTGTAGCAACCGCTTGATACGGTCATATCCGTAACGGTAGTAGAGCGACCAATGCACAAACACCAGTCGCTATCAGAACCGTAATGGAATTGTAGGCAGTCCAAGTAATTCCGGCATGGAGCAGGTTAAAATCTTTCCAGTCTATAACAAAGGAGCTGTCGCAGATTCAGTAGCAGGAACACCTCAACGAACAGGAGCAACAGCCAACCGATACAGAAGTGATAGACCAGCGATTTGTCACTGGCACGAATCCTGTTACCTTTCTTTTTCCACGTCATACGCTAACACCTCTTATTTCTTCGGCGGTTGCTGTGGAGCATTGTTCTGTGGATTTCCGGCATGAGTGCCTTTGTTCTTCAAAACAATATCGTCTGCTTTTACATACCAGTCCACATCTGCACCACGGTAATTCGCATTGGCTACCGTATCTGCAACAGGATTGATAAGTTCCACTTCGGCGTTGTAGTCATAGTCCTTTAACGGAACAGTCGCCGGAACGGATACCTGTATCATGCGTCCCTGTGTGTTGCACTTCAAATCGTAAGTACGCTCCTTGATTTCTTCACTGACCGTTCCATCTTCATTCTGTACATGAACCTCACGGCGTAATGCGGAGAACTTCAACACTCCAAAAGTCTTTTCTTTATCAATGACGATTCCATTTGCTAATCTCATAATCTGAATACCCCCTTATTTACTTTCTGCTGGTAACATATCGTCTGCAAGTAAGATGTAATTGACAAATCCACGTTCTCCGATTTTATAGCCATCAGTAGTGATTCGTGGGTTGATAAGTTTTACTTTCTGCTCCGGCGAGAAATGTTTTTCGCCAGCTTTGGCAGGAAGTGTCACAACTACATCATCGGCTCTCTGCACATCGGAATACAGGTTGTAGCTTCTGTTAATGACAGCCATACGCCCGTTGATTCTCTGCTGTTCCGTAGTGTTTTCTCCGGCAAACTCCAAGTTACCGAATGTCTTTTCCATGTTTGGTACGACAAATCTTAATTCCATAAATAATTGACCTCTTTTCTTTCTATTTGTAAGTTCTTTCCTGCTGTACTTTGTGGGGAGCTACACTCCCCACGCCCCTAGTGGACTTCACGCCTCCCGTAAATCAAAGCTTCACGGGAGCGTGAAGTTGTAAAAGGCGACCTTGAACGCTCTACCAACCGCTACATTACCGCCTTATGATTTCTTTTCTACGGCGTTTGAAGTAAAGCATACTGCCAAGCCCTACGCAGGAAAGACCGAGCATGGCAAGATAAGCATAGATATTGGTATTGTCGCCTGTTTTTGGGCTGTCACTTGTCTTAGTAACCATAGATGGTGTATCCGACGTGTCGGTATCCTTTGGTGTGTCTGGGACTTCCGGCACTTCCTTGATTGTCACAGTCTGTCCATCGTCTGTGATGTCCTTATGTTCTGTCACTTTCTTTGGTTCGTCTGGATTGGTCATATCGTATAATTCCTCAAATGTGACAAGCCACCAAGTGAAGAACCATCAAAGGTAAAGGCAATCTCAACCGTCATTTTTTCACTGTCGGCTGTGAACTCATAATCATTGGATACTTTCTTTCCATCAATCAGAAGTTCTGCATTTTCCTCTTTTAACATCTGCCAGCCGGAAAGTTTGTATTTTGTTCCAACTTCCAGCCCATCCAATGTGACTTTATCCACAATCGTTACATCTTTTCCGGCTTCGATTTCTTTCTTGCCGTTCTTGTCTGTAGCGGTCGTATGGATTTTGATGATACGTTCTGTGATAAGAACGGTCTGTCCATCATCGTTGATGTCTTTATGTTCGGCAACCTTAACAGGCTCTTTCGGATTGCTTATATCGTACAATTCCTCAAAAGTAACAAGGTTCTGACCGCCAAGAGCTGAACCGTTAAAACTGTAAGTAATCTCAACCGTCATTTTTTCACTGTCAGCAGTGAAAGTATAATTACTGTCTACACGTTTCCCGTCAATCAGAAGTTCGGCGTTTTCTTCCTTTAACATCTGCCAGCCGGAAAGTTTATATTTTGTTCCAGCTTCCAAGCCATCAAGTGTGACTTTGTCCACGATCTTGATGTCCTTTCCGGCAACAATCATTTTTTCGCCTGTTTTCTTGTCGGTCGCTGTGGTATGGATTGTGATTTCTTTTTCGTATTCATCAGTAAGTGTCCCTAAATCTACGGTCACTTTATTTCTGGATACGACCACCTCAAAGGCTGGAATCAGCTTAAATCCGGCGTTGGAATCACACTTTAATTCCTCAATCACATAGGTATCATAAAGTAATGCACCTTTGCTGTCGTCTGGTTCAGATGTACCAAACCATACACCGTCTTCACTGGATTTTCCGGCATTGGTATTGACCTTGTGGGAAGCCCAGCTTGAAGCAGTGGAGAACTGACCGTTTTTGTCCGTGACTACAATATGGGATTCTCCCGTTGTCTTGCTTGTAATTCTGAATGGAACACCTGCAAGGCGTTTGTGCGTACCTGCACCGATTTTTACACCCTCAATATCGCCACGCTTAATCTGGTTGTAGACAGAGTGGGATTTGTCGGTCAAGTCCACGATTTTTCCATCTTCCGTGATAGAAAAGTCGATTGCTTTTGCACCGTCTGTTAAGTAGCCCTCTGGTGCTTTGCTTTCTTCTAATCTGTAATTTCCGTAAGGGAGCAAGTCAGCAGAAGTAGAAGCAATTCCGTCAATGCCTGTCTGAATCTTCTTGACAGTTTCATTCTTGCTGTATAATTTTCCCTCAACCAGTACAGGACTGTCATTTAAGGAAATGATATTAAATTCTGTGTACTGTAAGGTCGCACTTCCCTGTGCTTTGGTATCCTTTGTTTCAAGGTCACGTTTCTGGATTTTTACACCGCCACGGATAACCTTATCGGATACGGAATACTGGTTGCTTCCAGAAAGTACGGCAAGTTCGCCATCTTCGGAAATCTGTGTAAGGTACGTCCCCTTAATCTGTTCAGAACTTCCGTCAGCCTGCATATATGCACCATCTAATAAGTAGCCGTTTGGTGCTTTTGTTTCTGTGACAGTAAGTGTACCAAGTGGCAGTACATTTTTACCGTCCTGTGTATAGAAGCTGTCGCCGGATACTTTGTAGCTGTCAGCAAGTCTGGATACATAATAGATAGTTCCGTCACTGTCTTTTTCGGTAGCGGTTTTGGTTGTCCATGTACGGGTAGCCTTTGCAGGAAGATTGTCTGCATTGTAGTATCCGTCATAATAACACCATGTGAACTCTGCACCCTCTAAAGAAGCATTTCCCTGTGGAGTGGATTTTCTTGTTTCCATGTCGATTTTGAATAAATCAATCAAAGTTTCTGTGACTTTGGAGTGTCAGCAACAGTTAATGTCGCTGTTTTTCCAGCTTCCACATTTAAGGCATGGACAATAGAATCCAGCTTGTAACCCTTTGGAGCAGAAAGCTCTTTGATGTAAACTGTTCCGGCTTTTACCTCAACTTCTTTGGTATCGCCATTTCCATCGGCAGTAAGTGTAGCAAGCTGGCTGTTACAGCCCTTATCAGAATAGACACCAAATGTCGCACCCTCAAAGGAATAGTTGGCATTGCCATCTGTGACCGTGGATTGGAAGAAGTCTTTTAACCTTTGCATTTCCACATTTAACTTCGCCCAAAACTGTCCGATGTCCTGTCCTTCGCCGGTATAAATGTAACCGCCACATTCATAGCGTCCTTTGTTTGCTTTCACAAATGCTTTCGCACCAGTGTACACTTCATTTTGTATTGTCTGTGATTTCATTATAAGAAGCTCTGACGTTGTCACACTGCCAGCCGAGCTGTTCACTCAATCTCTGCCAGACAACACACTGTTCCAACAGATAACCTTGTTTGTAATTCAAGTTCGTATGAGAAGCGGTATATTGCTTGACGTACTCTAAGGAAAGAGCAACGTCCGCAATCTGATCGCTACTCATGCGGGTGCTTGCGTCAGAACGTGTTTTATATCCATTCTTAAAATTGGTGTTGATATCCACAATAGGCAGTTTCGCCCTCAACTTTCATGTGTCCCTCATTGAATGTAGATTTGATAGAACCATCATTCATAACGTGTTCAATGTAGCCGACACGTTCTGCTGATTCTGTCCAGTATTGATTGCCGGAAGCATGAACCGCCGTCACTGGTAATGCCGTGAGAATAGTTGCAAACAGCAAGCGTTCCTGTCAGCAATCGCTTTACTAGCTTATTCATATTTTCTCTTTCTCCTTTCGATTTTGGGTATGAAAAAAGACGCTCATTTCTGAACGCCTAAATATCGAAAACACTGGAACTATGTAGGATAGCTTGTTTTATCTTCATATTATATTGTGTAATGTTGTTCTTACGAAGTCGCCCCAGAACAGAAAGCGCGCACCACGTATGACAATATTTTGAGGCTGGTCAAAGACCCTGATGTATGTGATCCGATCCGTTTCTTAAGAGAGCGTGAGATCGTCCACTTCCAGCGTTTCGGTGAAGCCCTGCGCATTATTCAGGATGACCTCGACAGCAAGAATTTCTATGCATTCAACCCGGAGTTTGATATACCAAACTGTCCTCGCAATTAGATAACCTTAACTGTTCCACCAGCTTTTGCATTGCACTGACTGGCGCAGACCAAAAAGCAGAAAGACTGTCACACAAAATCTGCTCTCATCGAGTTCTTTGTATGACAGTCTTTTTTATATACACTATTTATTCATGCCGATCGAATACTCACAGTACATATTCGATCATGTATCTTGTTCGAACTTTGCAACCTGAAGCTTGCGGATCAGTTCACGCAGATTCTCAGCCTCACTGCTCATCTCCTGACTGGCAGCCGCACATTCCTCGGATGTTGCGGAATTCGTCTGTACAACGTCATTGATCTGCTCGATTCCTTCATTGATCTGATGGATTGCTGTTGTCTGCGTCTCTAATGTATCCGCAATATTTCCAACCTGCTCTGTGATCGTTCTGGAATTATCGGCTACGTCTTCTAACTGTGTTGCTGTCTGATCTGCAATGACCATACCTTTTTCTACTGCTTTGACAGAAGTCTCGATCAGAACTGCTGACTCTTTGCTGCCTGTGCACTCTGGTCGGCAAGTACTGTTACCTGATCTGCTACCACCGCAAATCCTTTTCCGGCTTCGCCGGCTCTGGCTGCCTCGATAGAAGCATTTAACGCAAGCAGATTTGTCTGGGATGCAATCTCATTGATCGTTGCGATAATCTTATCAATTTCTTTGGAAGCCTCGTTGATCTCATTCATGGAATCAACCATCTCATGCATCTTACCGTTGCTTTCTAAGATTGCATTTCCAAGTTCTCCTACTTTTCCACTGATCTCTTTTGCAGACTGGGCGTTCTGTGCCACCTGATCTGCCACGTTTGTAACAGTTGCAGTCAGTTCTTCCACAACTGCTGCCTGATTGGTAGCGCCCTCGGCAAGATCATTGGAGCTTGCAGCCACCTGTTCTGCTCCTTCGGACACCTCATTGGATGCACTCTGGATGCCCTTGACTGTCTCAGCCATGCTCTTTTCAATGCCATAAAGGAATCTAAGATTCCTATAAAATCTCCTTCCATTCCACTTCCGGCTGCACATCAAAATTGCCCTCCGAGAACAATTTCATTGCACGTCCGATATCATCCACATAAGATCCAAGTATGCGGATAGATTTACGCATACTATGTGCAAGTTTTCCAATCTCATCCTCAGAACGATATTCTAATGTACTGTGCAAATTACCCTCTGTGAGTTCCTTTGCAACATCCTCGATCGCATGCAGTGGTTCGAGAATCGAATCAACCACGACATTACTTATTTTCTTCACAAAGAATTGCAAATATCACACTTAAGATGATCACCAGAATTCCTGCCACTGTCATGCAGCCTGTAAAGATCACCGCCTGATGGCTTGCCTTGTCAGTCACTGCATCTAACTTTTTCCCAATAGCGACTGCATTGTCTAATGCCGGCGTACATTGGTTAATAATAGCATCCGCAGCTTCTCTGTCTGTCCACTCATGATCTGTTCCATAATGGAATAGCCGATATTTCCCCAATCAGAAAGTGCGGATGCATATTCCTGATAGAGCTCGTCCGATATGATTCCTGTTGCCTTTAGTGCCTTCAGTTCTGAATCCACCTCAGCAAGCTGTGTTTCTACCTGTTGCTGATAACTGTCGTAAGTTGATGTGTCACTGTTTAATGCCATCTCACGGATATTTCTCGCCGCAGAATTGACATCGATCCTGCAGATTTTCACTGCAACATCTGCACGTTCTACATTTTCCACATAACGCAGCATATTCCCCATTAATAAACCTATAACAATAAGAGAAAGCACGGATACTATCATCCTCAAAATGACTCTTCCGTATCCGTAAATGAGTCTTTCTTTCAGCTGCATTTTTTCAAGTTTCTTCTTCATCCTGTGTACCCTTAATGGTATAACTGCCATTATTTTTCCCTTCGTAATTTATTTTTTTTAAATATTTTATCACTTTTCCAGAAAATAACAATCCATTCTTTAAAATTTATTATTTTTAATTTTTTCAACTGAACATCTCATCTTAGCGGTCATACCGGTTTTTCATCACGGTCTGCTTAACCGGTCAACAGAATCGAGTATATCCTGGATCTGAGGTCTCATCTCCGGCATTTCTTCCATAAACTTTGCCACTTCCGTGCGCTGTTCTTTTAAGATACCGGCATTGTATTCCATCCGGCTTCGAAGCTTCTGTCTGCGCATCACAAGATTATGGGTGATCTCCACCATCTCCTTGTGGTCGATCAGTGCAGCTGCCTGCGGAATCCATACCCGTGAATCATATAAACGATATGCGGAGAGTTCCCGGATCATACGGTTGTTAAAATAATCAATATCATCACTGTTCTGTTCAAACTTCTATTTCTGTTTGACCGCATCCATATAGCATTCCCAGATATATTCCAGTTCTTTTCCATTGCGGACATGATATTTTTCACATGCATAATCCACTGCATTTGTCATATTGACATATTTGATCTTCACTTTATTCAAAAGAGTGATCGCCTTATCCGCATTTGCCTTTGCTCTCCGGCTCTCGGTCCTCATTCATCATTTTCAGATACGGAAGGCAGATGCCCAGTACTGCTATAAAAATAAGGATCATCCAGATGAGTCTCATATCTGTCCCCAGTATGATCTGCGTGATCAGAAGAATCAATGCCAGTCACAGACAGTCCTGCTGCCACATACATGAACTTCTGCATTTTTACCCTGTCATGGGAAAGGATCTCCTGATATAACTGCCATTCTCCCTTCTCACGCTCCAGGTATTTCATGTCACGCCTGATAGTCTCCAGATAAGCCTCGTTGGACTGAAGGCGTTTGATCGCATTTGGAATATCACTCTCCTCCTGCTGCATCTGTGCAAACTGCACATCTGCAATTTTCTCGGAATGCATCAGTTCATATCGTGTTTTATTTAAAGCAACAATATTGGATGCGATATCTGTGATCGGCTTTTTTTCTTCCTCTGTCAGCCCTTCCAGAGTCTGGATATCATTCAGATAAGAAGTGACCACTTTGTATTCTGCCTTTTCATCCTCGATCTCTTTCGTTGTCTCGATCATCTGCTCCAGACGTTCAATGACATAATGCTCCACTTTATGTGGATTCTCCCTGTCCTTTTCATTCAGAATGCCTTCATTCAGTTCATCAAATTTATTTTCCAGTGTCTTTTCTTTTTTTCTTCTTTTGAAAAAAAACATATGCTCATCCCTTATAATCTACAACTTTTTTTATACGCTTCTGACCATTTCCTGATCTGTTCCATAAGCGGTTTATTCTCCTCCAGCTGTCCCTGTGCATCTTTTATGAGACGTTCGGCCTCACTTTGCTTTTTTAGAATATCCTCACTTTTTAAAACAGAATTCCATTGGTCTGACATACTCTTAAACGCTTCGTCCGAAACGTGAAATTCTTCTTTGTATTTTTTTAAAATATCCGTTTTTTTTGCCAGACGGCAGGCTGCCATACACGCAGCCAGTGACTCTCTGTTCCGGTTCAGCCGGTATGCATTCAGAAAATTCGCCGCAGCCTCGTCAAATAAAAATAACTCTGCACAGGCAGTTCCAAGATTGTGCCTGATATTACCCTCTAAGACCGGATTTTTTTTGCACTCCTCCTCCATTCCAAGCAGTTTCCGGTATTCATGGATCGCTTTCACATACTTTTCACTCTCCATGTAACGGTCTGCCCGGATCTTCGAACATTCAAATACAGATTTATTCTGCATATCCAGCAGCACAGAACGGATATGGCGTATCGTGTCTTCTGAACAGTATCCGCAGCTTCTTAAGATCAGTTCCGTAAAATCAGAAAGACTCCCATTTCCGAGCAAAACACTGCGCAGCGACTGTGCCAGATCTTTTTCATCAAGTTCCTGCCCGATCCAGAGACAGAGTTCCTCACTCATAAAATCTGCCTCGATCAGATACAGATGGTTTTCAATATAATAGCAGAGTTCCTCCAGCGAATATACATTGAGTGAGATATTATCAATATAGTATGGCATAGCAGCAATTGGATGGCTGCATAAAATCAATTCTCCCATCTTCCCACTCCCTCTTTACAATGACATTGTATATTCCCATGTCAGATCCGAACTCTTCACAATCTCGCCAAACCCAAGATCACGGATTTTAATCTTTACCTTGGAATCAGAAACCGGTTTTGCACTGATCCGGAGTCTTGTAGTTTTCGGCTTACGTTCCGGCAGATCCGATAATTCCAGCTTTTCTATCCTGGCATCCCTGCTGTGTGGCAGCTGAAGCCAGAAATCAATCTCCTTATCTCCATCCAACAGCACCTCACAGTCTCCGGAAGCTTCATACCAGTTGTCTCCCGCATTGATCAAAGACAAAAATTCCCATTTCCCACGATTTTTCACTTTCAGGCTGACATTCACTTTCATTTCATTGTCGCCCATATAGACATACGGCCATGGATTTTTCTGTTCACGGACGATCGCCGCATAGCAGGCTCCCTTGGAATAAAGGTTCTTACCTATAAATGCCCTCCGTCCCTTACACATGTAGGAAAGAGACATTTTCATCCAGTCACCGTCAAATCCATCCCCGACCAGATACACAGAGGAACAGATATGTCCATGAAAACTATCCAGCAGGATCTTATAAAATGACTCATCTTTATGGATTCCGTCTAATGCATGTACTTCCTCTGTGATCGTTACCATCTGTGGCACTGTTCTTGTATCACGGACAGTAGCACAGCATCTCACTTCATCTCCACGGCAGTCAAACAAAAAAATATCATGCAGCCATAACTCCTGCTTCTGGTTGTATACAAAATAATAAAAACTTTCTTTTCTGTCCTGTAAAATCAATTGACTGCGTCCTAATCCGAGATCTTCTGCCACCTTTCCGAACAGCTCCGTCAGTTCTTTGACAGGGCTTCCACCGTGATCACCAGGCAGTCCGGCAGTCCCGGATTTCCCAGACGGCTCGCTAAAAGAAGCAGTTTTCTTGATATAGAGCGGACAAAAAGTTCCTCTGCCTCATACACGATGTTTTCCACAGTTACCTGTTTCTTTGCAAGTGCATTGTCAAGCAGATGGCCGATCACATCTTCATTCTGGATCAATGCCATCTTTTTTGCCTCCTCACCGATAAACCACTGTCCGATCCCCCGCTTTTTGATCAACGCCACCGGGATCTGGTAAATCTCACTTCCTGCGATCGTACTCAGTGTTTCCGGCTCTCTCATGCCGGCTTTGTAATAACTGATGACGGCATTCCTGTCGTCCATATCGATTCCAATATAATAACACTGCTGCGTCATCTTATGTGCCGTCCTTTCCAATATTTTTATAGCAATTTAAAAAGCTTCTTTACGGTATCGTCCATGCTTACATACTTTCGCATGCTCTCTGAAAGCATTGTCTCATCCTGCATGGCATAAGCAAACATAATATTGTTGATCACATCATACCGGCTCTGGTCTTTATCCCCATACATATTCTGGTTTGAAATCTGCCGGCTTTCCACCACTTTCCACTCCCCATGAAGCTTCTCTGAAATATAATAGGACACGGATTCCCCAAACAACAGCACAAACGCCTTCACATAAATACCGTCATAAACCTCCGGGATCTCTTCCTTATGGTATTCCCCACCGTTTACACTATAGTTTAACAGCACATGCTGGTCTGCCTTTGTATGATATTCCACAAAAAACTTATCATACAGATGATATTTTCGGATCATTGTCTCCCCGAACTTTTTGTAGAAAGCAAAATATAAATTTCTTCCGGTATACTTCATCAAAAGTTCGTCTGCTATTTTTTGGTCAGCTGCATCTGGTGCAGAAATTTCAGACAATTGCTTTAACAGACCGAGCAGACATGCATCATTTAATGTCTGCCCCGCAAGATAGCGCTCCCTGATCTGTGAAAATACATGTTCCGGTATCATCATATCATTCACCAGATAATAATGGGAAAAATAAGAAAGGTACGCCATGCAGACTAATTCCCTGCCACCACCGGCAAGATAACTGTCATAAATCCGTTCGATCTCATCCACATAATCTGTCGAATAAAGCATCTGCGTGATAATACGCTCCTCCAGATCAAAGGTATCGATCTCAAATTCTCTGGCAGCTTTCCAGATAGCAGCCATCTGCTTGGTTGGTCCCTGAAAAAATTTGCACAGATAAATCAGGATCACATCATTATATTTTTCATGTAAAAAACAGTTCTGTGCCATTCCGAGCAGATAATCATTCTCCTCAAATGAATGTTCCGTGATCTCATAACTGCACAATTCCACTCCTGCCCTGCTTCCCAGTCTGTCATATCCATAGTGGTGTACCAGCTGAAATGCCCGATCAAACTGATGCGTCTCTATGAGCATCTCCTCCATATAACACTGATTTTCCAGCGTCATATTACGGATATCCACTTCATTCAGATATGGTTCTATCACAAGCATCTCGCCCTTTTTTCTGGTAAAAGCGGATGATCTCCGGAATAAGATAAGCTTTATATTCATCACTGACACGCTCCGACTGTGTCAGCATCCGAAAATATCTTCCATCTTCCACAGTAAAATCGCCGCATCCTTTTTTGCCATCGAAATAATACAAGAGATATGACAATTCCTCCGGCGCAAGTTCCATACATTTTTCCAGATAATTTTCCGGTTGAAGTAATGCCTCATCCTGATAATCATCGGTATAGCAGTTTCCCCCGGTATCACAGAGAATGACTGTGTAATCTTTGGAATATGCTTTAAAATATCCATCCGTTCGTCAATGTCACAACCTGTGGTTCTTTTAACTGCCAATGCAGGATATATGCCTTTGCGATCCACGGTTTTCGCAGCATAATTTATGTACAAATAAAACTTCTGCCGCTTTATGCGCCAGTTTCTCATTCAGTATGCTGACAGGAAGGATCTCCCGGTAAATGACCGCAAGATTGTCATCCATATGTCCGGCTTCCATCTGTGCAAGCGCGAACTGTTCCATATTTCTGCGGTATTTATGGTAAACATCCGGCTGTTTTTCCTTTGCTGCGATGATATTCACATATAAGACCGCCATATGACGGTAAGAAAGCCCACTGTTATACTGAAAATATAACTGGATCATCTTTGGGATCGCAGCCACCTCATTTTGATCCATGGAGATCAAAAATGCCTCATACAGATTCGTGATCCGGATTTCACTGTCAATTCCACGTTCATACCAGATATGATATCTGGGGGCGAACTGTTGACCACGGATCAGATAAGTACATATCGCTGCGACCATCTCCTCTGAAGGGTCTGCCTCATAACATTTTTCCAGAACCGGATACCATTTTTTCTGATATTCCCTCTGTTCCGGCAACAGATTGCGCACCTGCAATGCAATATCTTTCGAGATAGCATCCTGTTTTGCTGCCCACCCTAAAATCTTTAATGTAAAATCATTTAATCCAGATAAAAGGTATGGATCCTGCCAGATCAGATAATACGCCTCCAGATACAGATATGGGCTGTGGCAGCCTCGCCCGATCCACTGCTCGATCGCCTTGAATCTTCTGGAACTATTATGGTAAAACTCATCTTTTACAAATAAAAGAATCCAAAACAACATGGAATCATCCGGATAATGATGAAAAATCTGCTCGATCTCCTCCGTCAGACGATCCACATACGACTCTTCGCGTTCCATCAGTGTACATAGATACAGATAGTATCCCCAGACCGGTGTCGTCCGGTCAAGACATTCCCGTTTGTAGTCTGTTAAAATCCAGCTTGCCTCCTGCTTCTGCCGGTTGATCAAAAGTGCCTGCGCCTTCATCAGGCGATGCATTGGTTCTTCCGGCTCTAAAATTGCCAGATGATCCAACAGTTCCACAGAACTTTTTGCCCAGACCCCGGTAACGATCCGTTTCAACCGGTAATCAATATAAAGCTGCATAAGTTCTGTCCGCGCCTGTCCGGCTTCCTATGTTCAGAAATCTCCGCTCTTCCTCTCTCTCCTTACAGGAAGCGGTAACGGTATATAGAAAAGACCGATCCGGGAGTTCAAAACACAGTCTTCCAAAATTCTTACCGGCATGCATTGCATCTGCATCGATATAATACTCGTAAAAGCAGGTACTTCCGATAAAGTCATTTTCTGTGATGATCTGTTTCCCCGGAATCAAAAAGTCTGCATCAGAAGAAACGCGGATACGGACAGCGCCCCACTGTGGTTTCTGGATCTCTAACTGCTCTTTTTGCTGTTCCTGCACACCATAAAAACTTTTCTCAGTCTCTTCGAACGCGACCTCCACTTTCTTCTTATGATGGGAAGCGATCAGAAATGTTTCCACGACCAATGCAGATTGCGGCTGCATTCTCAGTCCCTCATAGAGAATGCGGTCTTTATCTTCCCTGATCAGGTTTTTGAAATTGCTGGAATAAAATAAACGGTATGCCTCATCATAATTTTCCTTCGCAAGCCTGCAAAGTCATCCAGATTCTTGATTTTCCAAAGGATGAATCCGCATACAACCTGGAAATGGACACAACAAAAGAAAGGTTATATTCCCCCTGGTTACATACGATAAAAAACTCGCCTTTCTGAATATCCCCTTCTATCAGCCCCTCACTGTGAAACTGATACCGAATACGCACTTCTTCCCCCTCAAACTGAGGTGTAAGACATTCCATACGCGGATTGGAAGAATAAATGATGCCACGCATTTTTACCTGATTCGTGCTCGTAATGACAAAACTGCCTGTTTCATCCTTTCCTTCCAATGCCTCTAACTCTATCTTCTCTGTAGACAGAGATAGTTTCGGACCATTGTTATCGAATTTTCCATTTGCAAGCTGTTGTATCCTTTTCCGCAATCCGACACCTGCTCCTATCTATTTTTATTGCTTTTTTTTTAGCAATGACTATAATAAATTATAAACTAATTTGGAGGAGTAATCAATGATAAAACACAAAGACCACTTCCATGGAAGTGATTTAGAAAAATAGAAGAAATCTATGGAATCAAAAAGTTGTAAGTTTTCGGCAAATGTCAATCCGCTTGCGTATCCCTTTGCTGCGGACAACCTTAGCAGACAAGATCGATGCCATTACCACTTATCCGGACAGGGAATACACCTCGCTCCGCAAATGCATTGCCGCATACTGTGGCACTGATCATGAAAATGTGATCGTGGGAAACGGTTCTACCGAGCTGATCTCCCTTTTCATCCAGATTGAGCATCCGAAGAAGGCAATGATCATCGGCCCTACTTATTCCGAGTACGAACGTGAGATTTCTCTTGGTGGTGGAACAACCCTTTATTATCCACTCCGGGAAAAAGACGATTTTAAACTGGATGTAAATGATTTCATCTCACATCTGAATGAAAATATCGACCTTTTAGTTATCTGCAATCCAAACAACCCGACATCATCCTGCATCACAAGTGCCGATATGCGCCATATTTTAGATGCCTGCAAAGAATACGATATTTATGTCATGGTCGATGAAACGTATGTGGAATTTGCAGAAAACATGGAAGAGATCGATTCCGTACCGCTGACAAACTATTACAATAACATTGTCATTCTGCGCGGAACCTCGAAGTTTTTCGCAGCACCGGGACTCCGCCTTGGCTATGCCATCACCGGGAATCGGGATCTCATCAAGGCAATCAACACACGAAAGAATCCATGGACGATCAATTCGCTTGCGGTTGTTGCCGGGGAAACAATGTTTTCCGATACTGCCTATATCAAAGAGACAAAGGATCTGATCACAAAGGAACGTGCCCGTATGTATCAGGCTTTTTGTGAAAGTCCTGACTACAAGGTGTACAAACCAAGTGGGAATTTTATGTTAGTCCGCATCCTCCGCGATGATCTTACCTCACAGGAACTGTTTGACCGTGCGATCCGCGAAAAAATGATGATCCGTGACTGTTCCACCTTCCCATTCTTAGATAATAAGTACATTCGTTTCTGTATCATGAATCCGGAAGATAACGACAGATTGCTGCATTGTCTTTTAAATAACGAATAAGCTTAACGTTCCGCCAGAAGCTGCTTGATCTTGTCCTGCTCGATCTCCTGCTGCATCTGGCGGACTTTGCGTCCTGCTGCAATGCAACTAAGATTCTCCGTATATCCTCCGGTGAAAACATTGCAATCGCTTTTGACAGATCTTCGATATTGTCCCTGTTCACTTTCAGGCAGCCTCCATTCTCTAACTGCACTGTAATGACATTCTTTTCATCACTCATGTCGCCAAGTGTGATCGCATTATTCTCAAAAATAAAAAAAAATGACACGCCATTATAAGTGATCACTCCATCCTCCGCCAGATAAGGTATGGAGCAATGTCCTCACCATCTAAATGCTTCTGTATGGTTAATTTCTCCGCCTGTGGCTTTTTATACTGCTCTGCCATTTTCATTTTCTCATAAAACTGCTGGATTTCCTTTTCCTTATCGCGTTTTTCAAACCGCTCTTTCTGCTCCTGCTTTACCTCGGTCAGATATTCATCCATTTTCTGAATGATTTTTTTCCATTCATCCTCCGTAAAAGAATTGCCGCCAATTGTTGTAGAATCCTGCGATTGTCCGTTCTGTAACCGATTCTGGATTTCTGTTTTTCGTTTCTGCAACTCTGCAATTGCCTGTATTCTGGTTGTCTTTGTTACATTTGCCATACTCATAACTCTCCTCCACACCCATGTCAAACTCTGCTGTTTTTACAATATGATGTATTTCCGATATGCACTTTAAATCTGATTTTCTTTTATCAATGCCAAAAGGACGACATATGATTCTTTTCTCTCTCAAATCATATGCCGTCCTGGTCATTTTTCTCTTACATCCAATGTACTATTATATATATCGTATGGTTTTGTGAATTCTTAAGTCTCTACTCTAATAATTCCGGAATCTTTTTGGAACATGCAACTGCTAACGCTCCCGGTCCAATGTGACAGGATACACTTAAGGATAACGGATTCAGCACAATCTCCATACCCGGGAAATTCTGCCTCGACCTCTTTTTTGAACGCTTCCGCATCTTCCAGATTATGTGTATAAGCCATCTCCAGATATATATTCTTTCCCTCCGGATCATTGAAACGATGGTCAAAGTCATTGCGCATGGCATCGACCATCATTTTCTTTGCCTGTTTTACCGTTCTTGCCTTTGCAAAAGAATCCAGCTTCTCACCCTGAATCTGAAGTACCGGTTTTAATTTTAATAAGGTTCCAAGCGCAGCTGCAGCCGGAGTGATCCTGCCGCCTTTTTTCAGATAGTACAGCGTGTCCACCATAATATAAATCGAAGACTCCATCTTCTCACGCTCAAGGATCTCTTTGATTGCCTCTGCACTGTATCCTTTCTCTGCCAATGCTTTTGCATCCAGTACAGACTGTCTCTGTGTGACTGAAATTCTCTGATTATTGACAACCTGCACTCTGCCGTCATAATCCTGAGAGAGCATGATAGCAGTCTCACAGGAACCACTGAGCCCGGAGGACATTGGAATATGCACGATCTCGTCATACTCCTGCAGCAAATCATCCCATGTGTCTGTCACATTTCCGACAAGAGGCATGGAGGTTGAAATATTGGCATCTTCTGAAAGTTTCTGATAAAATCTTCCTGTGTCAGATCAATATCTTCATAATAGGTCTGGTCATTAATAAAAAATGGCATTGGCATAACCGTTACGCCATATTCTTTTGCTTCACTCTGTGTAATTCCACTGTTACTGTCTGTTACAATCGCTACTTTGCTCATCCTGGCCTTTTCCTCCTATAATGTCTCAGAGCGCTCTTTGATGTTCTTCTTAAAATTGATCACTTCATGTTCATACTCTTCATTCATAAATTCAGAATGGATCATAAAATCTGCGGACGCACGGTTATTTGCAATTGGAATATCATAAACCTGTGCGATACGGAGCAATGCTTTCACATCCGGGTCATGTGGCTGTGCTGTCAGTGGATCAGAGAAGAATACCACAAAATCAATTCTTCCTTCCACGATCTTTGCACCAATCTGCTGGTCTCCACCCAAAGGACCACTGTTGTACCCTTTGACTGGAAGCCCGGTCTTATCTGTAATCATTCTTGCTGTTGTTCCTGTTCCACACAAAAAATGCTGTGTCAGAATGTCCTTGTTCTGCTCGCACCATTCGATCAGATCTGCCTTTTTATTATCATGCGCGATAAGCGCGATATTTTTCTTTTTACCAATGGTAAGTGTAATGTAATTATCGTTCATGTATTTCTCCTTCGCCTGTTATTTGTGCCTGTGTTCTTTCGCAACACGCAAATAAATTGTATCACAATTTTTCAAATTGCACCACACAAAAATATGCAATACAATATACGCTCTGCGGACATTGTTACTGTTCACTCGTACCTCGTTCCAGTAACAATTCCCTGTAATGCCGCAATCTTTCCATCGAGGATCATTTTGATAAATGCCGTGTCACGGATGATCCACGGATCTTTTTCCATCGCAATATTCGTGTCGTAGATTTCCTGCGGTGTCGCCCATTTTAAGTAATATCCCTTTGCGATCTCACTCTTTGTCAGATGAATCGGTGTTTCCTCCCCGGTCTCCTCACAATAATAGAAAAGGGAATGACAGATAAATTTTTTTGTATCGTCAAAAATATCTTTTCGGACTTCTAAAATCTCGCCAAGTCCCACTGCCTTTTCCGGAATGATAAATAGTCCGGTTTCTTCCTTCACTTCCCTTGCAAGAGCTTCCACATAGGTCTCTCCTGCTTCCATGCCACCGCCCGGGATCTTATACTCTCCCTCTTTGCTGCACTGCATTGCAATCTTTCCATCCCGCACGATAATCCCACGTATGGTATATTTTTCAAAAACACTGGTCGTGTCTTTATAATTCTGTGCATCAAACTTTTTCAGAAGTTCCATGTGCCACCCCTTCTTTCGTATCTTTGATTATGCACATTTTACCACACCACATATCAGTGTGCAATGAAGAGCACAAAAAAGACCATAGCCAGTAGTTATCTCTTCGATTCTTCTGGCTATGGTCTTTTTCTCATTATCTGATTCTTTCGTCAGATTTTACATCATTCCCATTCCCGGGTTACCTGCTGGCATTGCAGGAGCATCTTCTTTGATGTTTGCAACAACAGACTCTGTTGTAAGTAAAGTAGATGCTACAGATGTTGCGTTCTGTAATGCACTTCTTGTAACCTTGACCGGATCAAGGATTCCGTTTTCAACCATATCTACATACTCTTCTGTAGCTGCGTTGAAACCTGTTCCAGGTGCGGACTCTTTTACTTTATTGATGATAACTGCGCCCTCTAATCCTGCATTTGCAGAAATATAGTACAGTGGAGCTTCCAGTGCTTTTAAGATTACTTTTGCACCTGTCTCTCATCACCCTCTAAAGTATCTGCTAATTTGGCAACTTCTTTGGAAGCATTGATATATGCAGATCCACCACCTGCGATAATACCTTCTTCTACAGCTGCTCTTGTAGCATTTAAAGCATCTTCCATACGAAGTTTTGCTTCTTTCATCTCAGTCTCTGTAGCTGCACCGACACGGATCACTGCTACGCCGCCTGCCATCTTAGCAAGTCTTTCCTGTAATTTTCTTTATCGAACTCGGATTTTGTCTCCTCGATCTGTGCACGGATCTGTTTGATTCTTCCCTGAATGGCATCTTTGTCGCCGGCACCGTCAACGATGATCGTGTTCTCTTTCTGAACCTTAACGGATTTTGCACGACAAAGCTGATCCATCGTTGTATCTTTTAATTCAAGGCCAAGATCAGAGCTGATCACCTGACCACCTGTAAGGATTGCGATATCCTCTAACATAGCTTTTCTTCTGTCACCATAACCAGGTGCTTTGACAGCTACAACATTGAATGTACCACGCAATTTGTTTACGATTAAGGTTGTTAATGCTTCACCCTCCACATCCTCAGCGATGATGAGTAACTTTGCACCACTCTGGACGATCTGCTCTAACAGAGGAAGGATTTCCTGAATGTTACTGATTTTCTTGTCTGTGATCAGGATGTATGGATCATCCAATGCAGCTTCCATTTTATCCATATCAGAGCACATATATGCAGATAAGTAACCACGGTCGAACTGCATACCTTCTACAAGGTCAAGCTCTGTCTGCATCGTCTTGGACTCTTCGATTGTGATAACACCGTCGTTGTAACCTTCTCCATTGCGTCTGCTACCATGTTACCAACTTCCTCGTCACCAGCAGAAATTGCTGCAACTCTTGCGATCTGGTCTTTACCATTTACTTTGGATGACATTGCTTTCAAAGGATTCTACCGCTTTGTCAGTTGCTTTCTTCATACCACGGCGGAGGATGATCGGATTAGCTCCTGCTTCCAGATTCTTCATACCTTCCTGAATCATTGCCTGTGCCAGAACCGTTGCTGTTGTTGTACCATCACCGGCAACATCATTTGTCTTGGTTGCAACTTCTTTTACTAACTGTGCTCCCATGTTTTCGAAAGCATCTTCTAACTCGATCTCTTTTGCGATCGTCACACCATCATTTGTGATAAGTGGAGCGCCGTAAGATTTGTCAAGAACAACGTTTCTTCCTTTTGGTCCCAATGTAACCCTTACTGTATTTGCTAATTTGTCAACACCTGCGCCTAATGCTGCTCTGGCTTCTGATCCGTATTTAATTTCTTTTGCCATGATTTTCTACCTCTTTCTATTTTAATATAAATAACTTTTTATTCAACAACTGCAAGGATATCATTCTGTCTTACGATGATATACTCTTCGCCGTCTAATTTCACTTCTGTTCCTGCATATTTGGAATAAATAACTTTCTGTCCCTCTTTTACCTGCATGGTAACTTCTTTTCCATCCACGATTCCGCCAGGACCAACTGCGATCACTTCTGCTTCCTGTGGTTTCTCCTGTGCACTGCTTGTAAGAATAATTCCTGATTTTGTAGTTTCCTCTGCCTCACACTGTTTTAAAACTACTCTGTCACTCAATGGTACTAATTTCATGATAATTCCTCCATTCAATATATATTCTTTTCTTTTTTTCTTTTGATATTGTAGAAAGTTATCAGACTTTCTATTGTTATCATGTGTTATTAGCACTCATTTAGTTCGAGTGCTAACCGATAGTCATATAATATGTTTTTCGCTCCAAAATCGCAACCAACTTTAGAGGTATTTATATCTATATTTTTTCGTGTTTTCTCATTATTTCTCTTTTTTTCTCTTTTTTTTATATCATATTACTTTTTCGATGATTTCATACTTTTTTTAGATTTATCGTTGGAAAATAGAGAATTGGCTTCTTCCACTTTCTCTAAAACTGCCTGTTTTACAGACTTTTTCACCGTCTGATTTCCGGTTTTCCATAACATGCGCAGTGCCTGTGAAGAAAAGTTCCTGTGTTTCCGGCGAAAGCTTACTCTTTGCTTTCATCAGCTCCTGCACTCTTTTTCCATTTGCTGTTGTAAAAATCATCCACCGTATAGATTTTGGCATCATCGAGCATGGAAAAGACCGTATCGACAATCTCCTCGCGCTGTTCTTTCGTCAATTGGAAAATCCATTTTTTCATCGTCTCGTCGAGCAGGATGCTCTGCGGTGCGACCTCCTCCACATAGACAAAATGGCTGCCAAGCACTTCCCATGACATGGCATCATGCTGCTGGATACCACTCTGGGAACTTTTTACCACTTCAAACTTTTCCTGATGCTCAAGCAGCATGCCTACAATGCTGGACTCCGGCAGAATGGTCTTGATTTTTGGCAGCATCCACTGGTATTCCTTACTCTGGATCATTTCTTCGCTAAATCCAGGTCCGTCATTGCTGTACACCTTCACGATCCTCTTCTGGATATTCCGGTCACATTTGACGGATGCGTATACGGAAAGATTTCCACCCTTGGAATGTCCCCCGACTCTGATTTTTTTCCAATCCTCTTTCACCATATGATTCAGGTAATCGACGGCTTTCAACTGCCCCGGTGTCTCGGACAGATAACCCATGTTAAAGTTCTCGCGCCAGCCCACAATCGTATTGTCTGTTCCGCTGAAGATACATAGATACTCTTATCATCCAACCGGACACATACCACAGAAAACTGGGACTGTTCCTCTTTGCTGATATCGTTGATATAACCAAATAACTGCGCATTGCAGAAACGCTCTGTCTGCGCCATCTTCTCCAGCACAAATGCTGCTGTTTTCGTCATGGATACACGCTCCATGATCTCTTTTCTGTCATGTGCCGCAAAAAAGAGTTCACATGCTTCTTTTACCGTGATCGTTCCCTCTTCCCCGGTGCCGGAACAATTCCTGCAAATTCCACATATACAAGCTGTGCCAGTATCAGATTGTCCACCTCATTAAAAGGTGCCTCCCGAAATGTCAGGTCACCGCGCCAATCCAGATAATCCATTAAATTTGACATATTGCCCTCCTAGTTTTTCGAAGAAAAATGCAATTTTATTTATAAGATTTGTCCTCCCCTATATCAGTCCATAATGTTTCAGTCCGTGCAAAATACCGTCCTCATCCACGGAACGTGTCACGAACTCTGCGGTATTTTTCACTTTATCGGTTCCGTTTCCCATTGCAATGCTGTGCGCTACATATGCAAGCATCTCAAGGTCATTGGCACTGTCGCCGAATGCAAACGTATTCTCATGCGGAATGTCTAACATTTCACAGACTTTCCGGATGCCCGTTGCCTTGGAAATTCCTGCCGGGTTAATCTCTATGATCCCCTGCCCGTGAATGACTACGTCAAAATCTTCTCCCATCTCTTTTACAAACTGTCTGGCATCCACAGTCAGTTGCAATGCTGCTCATTTTGTTGATCTGAATCTCACTGTGGTCTGTGGGAATGTTTCGCAAATGTTCCCCAGTTCTTTTGCCAGATGTATCACGTAAGGATCATCTAAAAATCACTTTCATTCACATACATACTCCGGTCCTTCTAGCGACCGGCATATGATATTCTTTTAACACACTTAGTGCATGCGTCACCTGCCTCTCTGTTAACAGCACCTGATAGACTGTCTCCTTGTGAAAATCAATATGTGCTACAGGAAGCAACCACACCATCAAATCCAATCCCCAATAATTTTGGACTTTGTATATTCGAACGGCTCCTTCCACTGCAGATAAATGCATAATGTCCATTTTCTCTCAGTTTCCGAATTGCCAACACGGTGCTTTCCGGTATCTGCATCTGATAGTTCCATAGTGTACCATCAATATCAAAAAATACTGCCTTTTTCATCCTGATTTCCTTTTCATTTCTATTTTTCTGACTTTGTAATTCCTTTCAAGTATATCCGATTTCTCTATTTTTGCATAGTAAGAAGGCTTTCTCTGCAAATCTTTCCTGCCATATCCAAATTTACGCTGCATTTCCCGTCACCATAACAAAAAAAGAGGCTGCCAAACCCTCGAATAACGATACGTCATCTAAGTTTGACAACCTCTTTCCTTATTATGTATGAAGTAAATTAAATTTAGTTGTTGATCAATTTATCTTCTTCGTTGTTCCAGCTGTAAAGTTTACGGATCTCTTTACCAACCTGCTCTGATGGATGTTCAGCAGCTTTCTTTCTCATCGCTTTAAAATGAACCTGACGTCCTGCTGGTGACATATCCAATAAAAGTCTTTTGCAAAGTACCATCCTGGATATCGGAAAGAATCTGTTTCATAGCTTTCTTGGTATCCTCTGTGATGATCTTAGGTCCAGTGATGTAATCACCGTACTCTGCAGTATTGGAAATAGAATATCTCATTCCTTCGAAACCTGACTGGTAGATTAAGTCTACGATCAGTTTCATCTCATGGATACACTCGAAGTATGCATTTCTTGGGTCATAACCAGCTTCTACTAATGTCTCGAAACCAGCCTGCATTAATGCACAGACACCACCACAAAGAACTGCCTGCTCACCAAAGGGTCTGTTTCTGTTTCTGTTCTGAATGTTGTCTCTAAGACACCGGCTCTTGCTCCACCGATACCAGGTGCATATGCAAGTGCAAGATCCTGTGCTTTTCCAGTTGCATCCTGCTCAACAGCGATCAGACAAAGGGGTTCCTTTTCCAGCCTGATACTCAGAACGTACTGTATGTCCGGAGCTTTTGGTGCGATCATGGTAACATCAACGTCTGCCGGTGGAACGATACATCCGAAATGAATATTGAATCCATGAGCAAACATTAACATATTACCTGCCTCTAAGTTTGGCTCGATATCTTTCTTATACATATCTGCGTTTCTCATCATTGATCAGGATCATGATGATATCTGCTTTCTTAGCTGCCTCTGCAGTTGTATATACTTCAAATCCCTGTTTCTCAGCCTTTGCCCAGGATTTACTTCCCTCATAAAGACCAATGATAACATGGCATCCGGAATCCTTTAAGTTTAATGCATGTGCATGTCCCTGACTACCATATCCAATGATAGCGATTGTCTTTCCATCCAATAATGAGAGATTACAACCTTCCTGATAAAAAATTTTTGCTGCCATTTTAAATCCTCCTTGTTTTTCCGAAGGAAAATCCGAATCCATGATGAGGAGGATTTGTCTCTGTTTTCTGAAGGAAAAATCCTATTTTACGAAGTAAAATTTCTCCCATGATGAGGAGAGGATTTGTCCTCCTTGTTTTATGTACTATTATTCCATAATTTTTACATCGGCTGTTCCTCTGGACAGTCCTGTAATACCGGTGCGCGCTAACTCCAGTATGTCATATCCCTGCAACAGATCCAGAAAAGCCTCTAGCTTGTCCTGATGACCTGTAAGTTCAATAACCATGGAATCATTTGTGACGTCTACGATCTTCCCATGGAAAATCTCTGTCACATTAAGAATCGGCTGGCGTTCGGTGTCTTTGCACGAATCTTAACCAAAATGAGTTCTCTTGTCACTGAAGAACCCGGCTCCAATTTCTTGATATCAACCACATCTTCTAACTTGGCTGAAGCTGCTTCGATCTGTTCTAGAATCTGCTCGTCCCCACTTGCTACAATGGTAATCCTTGTATACCGCGGATCAGCAGTCACCCCGGAAGAAAGCTGTCAATGTTATATCCTCTTCGGCTGAATAATCCAGAAATATGGCTTGTAACACCCGGATTGTTCTCAACTAAGAGATAATACCTGTCTTCTCATAATGAAAACCTCTTCCTTGTAAAGTCTTTTGCGCTTTACAGTTTTACTCACTCATATTTAAGTTAAATAATATCAATATCATATTTCTTTGTCAACGTCTGAGACGATATTTGCCTATATATTTTGTGCATATTTGTCATAACCTGTATGACTATCTTTTGTATATTTACATAAATAATAATTATAGAACTGCATACCATACCCAGCCTGTTCAAACAATGAGATGCACGCTCCGCTCTTAAAGCATAACGCCGGATTTTTCCTTGCTTTCCTCCAGAATATGGTTCAGTTTGCGGAACGGAACCGCAAGCACAAGACCAACAATCAGGGAGATTAACGTATAAGACAGTAAAATTGCAAGATCTTTCCAATAATCATCCCGGTACATTCCGGCTACTGCCTCTTTCATTGCACCCATTGCATGCCTTAAATGGCTGGAACTGATAGAAACCTGGAATACTTTTGGCAGTGTCTCGATCGAGATGTACATCCGGCTCCTGCAACCTGAATGACCATGATAATGATCGCAATACCTTCACCGATATTTCCAAACGCCGCTGTCAATGCATACATTAAAAATGAACACAAAACTACAGCGGGATGCTGCCAGCCAGAATAAAACGGATGTGCGCACTCAATCCCGATAAAGTACAGATCACCCAATACCGTGATCAGCGCCTGAACCTGGGCAATCAGAAAGAATGTGATATATCTTCCAAAAAACTGCTGATGCGGCTTTGCATTCTTAAAGGATGGTTCCATCTCTACTTTTGTATGTATGATCGCAACAAGGATCAGTCCACCTACCGAGTGCCAGCACGGTATAGAATGGCGCCATGGAAGAACCGTAAGTGTCCACCTCGTAAACTGCCTCTGTCTCGATCTCAACCGGGGAAGCCATAAAACTTCCAATCTCTTCCGGGTCATGAGCTAACAATTTAGATAAGATCTCATATCCCTCTTCCCCCTTCATCTGGTTCAGACGCTCTAAACGTCCTCCGATCACCCACGCATATCCGTGATCGCATCTTTTGTACCCGAGAGACTAATATTCGCAGATGCTAATGTTGCAGAAAGCTGTGACATATTTCCATTCGAAGTATCCAATGCCTTTGCGATAGAGCCAAGCGCATTGCTGATACCTCCAAAAGTAGCAGATAATCCACTTAAAATTGTCCCAAGGGATGCCAATCTGTTCCCGTCACATTCTGCAGATTGCCCATTGCACTCTGTCCACTTGCGATCGCACTCTTCATGTCCGGATATACAGCTGAAAACTGATTTGTAGTAGATGCAGCATTTCCTGATACCGACATTAGAGAATCCAGCAAATTCTCATACACTGCAAGATCTGCATCTGCTTCCTCTAATTTTCCGATCAGCATATCAATGACATTGGAAGATCCTGTTTCTTCTTCCAGAACCGAAGAATCTAAGAGTCCATCTGAAACTTGCATGCAGCTTTTGATCAGCGTAGAGATAAACTGTGTATTGACCGTCTGCTGAACTGCAGTTTTTGCTTTGTCTGTAATCTTTGGAGCGATCGCATTTTTCTTTTCATTTGTATAATAGGTGATCTCAGGATGCTCCATCTCATCCGCAAGAAAACTTACCATGTCTTCCGTAAAATCTTCCGGCATAATAAGTGCAGCATAATAGTCACCACTGTAAACACCATCGATTGCTTCCTCTGTCGTGTCTGTAAACACCCAGCCAATCGTTGTATTTGCTTCCAATCCCTCGATTACAGTTTCACCCATATTAAACTCGGTGTCGTCAATCGTGATCCCTTGTCGTCCGATGCAACTGCAGCTTTAATATTCGACGTTGCATCCGGTCCATACGGGCTCCAGTTGGATAAAATATTAAACCATGCATACAAGCAAGGAAGAATCGATAAGCCGATGACTATAACAACCGCTACAACATTTGTTTTTATCCTTTTAAAATCCGATATAAAAATCCGAAAAATGTTCAACATATCTAATCTTCCTTATCCTTTATTCCTGTCTTTTTTCTTCTCTTTCTTCTTACCGTCTCTGTTCCCGGATATCTGTTCTTCGGAAGATCTGTCAGAATCTTTCTCCTCATCCGTCTCTTCCTCTTTTCTTCCAGCAATGCCTCATCCGGCATAATCCCAGACTCTCAAAATATTTTGCAAAAATTGCGCGGTCGGCAGCGATCTTTCGTTCCATTTCTGCCAACCGGCTGTCAATACTGCTGTTTGGAAGAAGCGTGTCAATTTTGCCATCCTCTTTAATTCCAAGTTCTGTCAGGCGCTCCTGCAATGTATAATCCATATATTCCACATAGATCAGATAGGCAGAAATTGTAAACAAAGAAACAATCCAAAGCACCAGAAATACTACTTTCGAACTGTCCATGGAAAACATCAGCATCAAAAATATCATTGGAATCAGAATGACACAACGGATTCCCCACCGTATTTTTTTCTGGTTACGCAGATGTTCTTCATTCTGGTATTCCATGATCCTGCGATAAGATTCTTCATAATTTGTTTCCATTGCATCTTCTCCTTACATCATTTTCGTATCTTCCATACGCTCTTCCACAAAGTGATTCATCTTCATAAATGGTTTTCTCACAAACAGTCCAATGATCAGCGCTGCAATTGCAAACACTGCCAGCTGGCTCATGTACATCCAGTAATCGTTCTCATACATGCCGCCGATCGTCTCACGCATTGCATTGATCGCATATGGGAACGGAAAATATTGTAAATATTCTGGTTAAACTGCGGCAAAATCTCAATCGGATATGTTCCGCTGGATCCTGCGATCTGGATAACCATGACAACAACGACAAATGCCTTTCCCACATCTCCGAAAGAAACCGTCAAAGTATAGATCAACAGGTTAAAGGTAAAACTTGTAAACGCAGCAACGATATAAAAAAGTACCGGTTCTAAACACTGTACCTTTAACAGATACAGATCTCCCAGGACAACGATTGCTGCCTGCAGCTGTCCCAAAACAAAAAACAGTAAAAATCTTCCAAAATATCTCTGATATGATCTGGTGCCTGCAAACTTTTCATCCTCCACCTGCACTTTGATCAGCGCAACTAAAATAACAGCGCCAACCCAGAGTGCAAGAATTGTATAGAATGGTGTAACAGAAGAACCGTAGTTTTCAACCGGATAAACTCTTTCTGTTTGAATCGTAACAGGGGATGCAAAGAACTCTCCCATCACTTCCGGATCCGTGGACAGGATACGGATGAACTGATCGTATTTCTCCCCATCTTCCACAGCATTCAATTCTGATAAAATCGTGTTCAGCTTCTCTTTGGCAGAACTTATGATTTCTTTTAAGGTAGTAAAACTTCCATTGGAACTGCTCACTGTGTTTCCAAGACTGCCCAAAGCCACACCGGTACCTTCCAGTCCTTTGTTCATACTGTTTAAAGATGCAACCATATTGTTGTAAGCAGCAGAAATATTTGCCTTCATAGTTGCTACATCTGCCTGTAACTGTTTTTCCACGATCGGCATTACTGCATCGATCAGATTGGCTGCCGCTTTGATTGCCGCATGATCTCCTGAGACAGCATTGTTAAGATCACCTATCCGGTTCTGCAATACTCCCTGTACCGCAGTTGTTGTCTGCTCAATGCTGTCGAGCAGTTTAATGATATCATCCTTGTTGCTTCCGGCAGGAATCAGATCACTCTGTAACAGTTGTTTTAACAGTTCGATCTGCTGAGTGGAATTTGATACATTATTCGCAGCATTCGCAATTTCTTCCGCAGTTGGAAGTTCTTTTGACAATGTCGTATTCACTTCCTGCAAATGAGTATGGATACTCTGGTATACCTGATCCATCTGGGACTGTAACGTTGTAATGGTCTGCTGTGCGTCTGTTTTTGCCTTGTTGACCTGTGCAACACCATTATTTAATTTACCGGACGCACTGGAAACCTCTCCGCTTGCTGTTTTTAAATTAGACGCAAGGGTTGCGTTGCAGGACATCAGATTATCAATTGTCACAAGATAATCATCCAGATTCTTATTGACAGAATCCAGTTTATCAATAATTTTAGTGATATACTGTGTCTTTTGTGCATCATCTGCGAGTTCATTCATACTTTCCATAACAGTGGAAACTGCAACATTCACAAACTCTTCATTAATACTTGTCTGCAGCGTTCCTTTTGCTGTATCCGTAATCTTGGAAGCAATTGGATTCTTCTTCTCATTTTCATAATAGGTAACAGAAGGATGTACCAGGTCATTGTCCGCAAAACCGTACATGCTCTCACTGAAATTCTCACCGATGACGATTGCTGCGTAATAATCACCGCTGTAGACACCGTCGATCGCATCATCCTCCGTCTTTACGAACTGCCAGCCAATCTTGTCATTTTCCTTCAGATTGTCGATAACGGTATCACCCATGACCACAAATTCGCCATCACTCTTGGTATATCCTTTATCCACAGAAACAACCGCAACCGGTATCGTTCCCGTATTGCTGTAAGGATCCCAGTTCGAATAGATATTAAACCATGCATACAGGGATGGAAGCACGCAGATTGCAAGCGCAATCAAAAGCGCAAGCTTATTTCTCCACAATCCTTTCACATCACTTTTAAAAATCCTGAAAATAGTCATCATTCTATCGTACTCCTGCATTTATTTCTCTTTTTGAGTTCCAACATTAATTATAATGTATTTTATCACTGAAACACAAATTTTTCCATAAAACAGATATTATTATAACGTTAAATATATCATTTTGAAACATACAATTTCCTTTTTTTTTAATTTTTTCAAAGAAAAACAGATACTGCACGGAATTCTTTTCTTTCCTGCAGTATCTGTTTTATGTATCATTCCTGTATTCTATGATTTTTATTGATAATAGGTAAGGTCAAAATATGTAATACCATTTTCGTCATTTACCTCAAAATCAAGATGTCTGTTGTACTCCTCATCCTGATAAGAATAACTGTTATATTCTTCAGCTTCGTATACATCATCACATTCTCCCATGATTGCAACCGCTGACTGTTCGTCCATTCCAATCGTCAATCCACCACTGACCGACATAATCGGGAATGCATCTACCTGATCAAATCCATAACAGGTATCCAAAGAAAATGCATAAATGTCACATTCTGTAATATCTTTTGCTGAACTGTCCAGATTTACAAAACCAATCTTTACTGTTACATCTGGATAATCCGGATTTTTCAGTTCAATTGACTCATAAGTCTGGTCGCCCGCATTCATCACATAACCATCTTCGTAACCATAATCCGCTATATCAAACGTCCATCCGTTCGCCTCTATCTCACTGTAGGCAAATGGCAGGGAATACTCATGTCCGTCAAAGAAAAATGACATATCCTCCCATGTTCCGTCCATCGGCTCTGCATCTACAACCGGTCTGTCTTCGGAAGTATCTGGAAGTGTTGCGGCTTCGGAATCGTGATTGAAGATGTCCTCCGCCTGATCTCCGTCATCATCCGCTGCATAATAATCGCTTGTCACGCCTGTGTCTATTTTACTGGAGCCACTCGAACTTCCACCGACCAGCGTTGAAACCGTCAATGCAATAATTGTGAAGATCAACATAATTCCAAATATAATAAGACCCATAAATAACTGTCCTCTTGCCCAGTTTTTGCGGATTGCGTCTTTTGGATTTTTTCCGATCAGCCAGATAATATACATAACGATATTTACAATTGGAATGTTCACCAATAAATAGGTCAGCATCCACTGTCCAACACTCATCTGTGGCACAAGCTCCTGCTGCTTTTTCCATCCCGGACTGATACTGTGGCTGATTGTTATAGCCATATGTATTTTGCGTACCGCCGTAACTGTTTTGTGTACCTCCATAGTTGTTTTCACTGCCATATGAATTCTGGGTATCACCGTATGTAGTCTGGGTGCTTCCGTAAATGTTCTGGCTTGTGCCATATTCGTTCTGGTTATTTTCGTTCTGTTCGTTAAAATTTTCACTCATAACTCTTTTCTCCTCCGTGTGTTGTATTTGCTACCACTTTATTGTAGCAAATTGTGAAAATATTGCAACACGAAAGTTTTAATATCAAATTCTTAAAATTTTGTCCAACTTTTTAATTTATTTTCCAATAACCCTTTCTGTCTGAACCCACACGCTCTATCACTGATTTTTCTTTCAAAGATTTTAAACGCATTGCCACTGTTTTTCTGCTGATTTTTAATTTTTCCGCCAACTGTGGCATAGTATAACCCGCATTTTCTAATAATAATGCGAGAATCTCCTGCTCTTTTTCAGTCACCCTATCAGTTACCCTATCAGTCACCCTTTCAGTTACCTTGTAAAATTCACCTGGTCCAACCTGCAAACTCGCAACAGATTCCATTGGAATCACAATTTCAAAAATATTATCCTCCAAAAACACAGGTGTTCCACCCGAATATAATTTTGTATACTTATTGGTATTCCTCATACCAGAGCCGAGTTCATCCGCATAACCAATTTCACGAAATACTTTTTGAAATTGGTGGATTTTTCGGAAAAGGTTCAAACTGATTCAGTTTCAATTCACCATGTCCGTGAGGCAAATTGCTGTTTTTAGTAAAAATTCTGTTACTTTCAATCACAAATTGTGCAGTGTAGGCATTGGAATAATCGCGATGTGCTAATATATTAGAAATGATTTCCCTCAATATTTTATCTCTGGCACTGACACTCTGGTCACCATCCAGCACAAAAGAATCATTCAAATGCTTTTTTCCAAAATCCATTAATCTGCGATAACTATCTATTAAATTTGTAATAATAACCTCTCTGTCATCATAACGATCCATATTTTTCACACGATAAATAGCATCTGTCTTATACTGTGGTAATACAGACATAATGGTCTGATCTTTACCAAACAACAAAATTGCCGCAAGCGTAATTCCCTCCTGACCGGTATCTGGATCTGCTAAAATAAGTCCTGTGCTTCTCAGAATTTCTTCTTCATTCATATTTGACCATGGGTGATTATCCACCCTTGAAACCGCCATCTTTTTTGCTCTTTGAATCACATCAAAATCAAGGAAATCCAATCCAAGCTTCGGATAAACCTTATTCACAAAATAAGTGCTCTGCTTCCTTGCATACATTTTGTATACCAATTCCGCATTGTCTGTAATATCAATATCCCTTCATGTGTCCTGTCCCATATACGACCATTCAATCGTCTAAGCTGTGTTCCCTCTGGCACCCAGATATAAATGACTGTCTTTCCATTTATATCAAATATCTGTGGTGTAAGATAAAGCGGTGGATTTATTTTATTAGCATTATTAACGGACGTTGTAAAATCCTTAAGCATTTTATCTGTCTTTTGGGGATTTACACCCCGAATTTCTTTTGTTTGGTCAACTACGCCAAGAATAATATGCCCTCCATTACGATTATTAAAGAACATACCGATTGATACACATCTTTTGTCAAATCATTCTCAGACAATTTAAATTCAACATTTATCTTTTCGCCGGATTCAATTATCTTTTTCAGCTCATTTACATTCATACCCACACCTGCCTTCAGACTATTATTTCCTTCTATTTTTTCTATATACCCCATTTAATTATATCATATAAAAGAGGTCTCCGGGTTTTCCCGGAGACCTGCCAAATCTTTATATTATTCGACCTTTTAGAACTTACCAGCCTTGTGAGCTTCCTCAACACTTACAGCTACAGCTACAGTAGCACCTACCATTGGGTTGTTTCCCATACCGATAAGTCCCATCATCTCTACGTGAGCTGGTACGGAAGAAGATCCTGCGAACTGTGCATCAGAGTGCATACGTCCCATTGTATCTGTCATACCATAAGAAGCAGGACCTGCAGCCATGTTATCCGGGTGAAGTGTACGTCCTGTACCACCGCCGGATGCTACGGAGAAGTATTTCTTACCCTGCTCGATACATTCTTTCTTGTATGTACCTGCTACTGGATGCTGGAAACGTGTTGGGTTTGTAGAGTTACCTGTGATAGATACACCTACGTTCTCATGATGCATGATAGCAACACCTTCCTGAACATCATCAGCACCGTAACATTTTACAGTTGCACGAAGTCCGTCAGAATATGCTTTCTCATATACAACATTTAATTTTGCTGCTTTGTAATCATACTGTGTCTCAACAAATGTGAATCCGTTGATACGGGAAATGATCTGTGCAGCGTCTTTTCCTAAACCGTTTAAGATAACTCTTAATGGTTTCTGACGTACTTTGTTTGCTTTCTCGGCAATACCGATCGCACCTTCAGCAGCTGCGAAAGACTCGTGTCCTGCTAAGAAAGCAGAAGCACTCTGTCTCTTCCTCTAATAACATTTTACCAAGGTTACCATGTCCTAAACCTACTTTTCTGTGGTCAGCAACAGAACCTGGAATACAGAATGCCTGAAGACCTTCACCGATTGCTGCAGCAGCATCAGCGGCTCTCGTGCATCCTTTTTTAATTGCGATCGCAGCACCTACAGTGTAAGCCCAGCAAGCGTTCTCAAAACAGATAGGCTGGATTTTCTTCACCTGATCGTAAACATCAAGTCCAGCATCTTTTGTAATTTTTTCAGCTTCTTCGATAGAGCTGATACCATAGCTGTTTAATACAGCATTGATCTGGTCAATTCTTCTTTCATATCCTTCAAATAATGCCATTTTCGTTCGTCTCCTTTCCTTACTCTTCTCTTGGGTCGATGATCTTAACAGCATCTGCTACACGACCATACTGTCCTTTTGCTTTTTCCCATGCTGTGTTAGGGTCATCACCTTTTTTGATGAAGTCAGTCATTTTTCCAAGAGAAACGAACTGATATCCGATAACTTCATTGTTCTCGTCAAGGGCGATACCTGTTACATAGCCTTCTGCCATCTCAAGGTAACGAACACCTTTTTCTTTTGTTGCGTACATTGTACCAACCTGGGAACGAAGTCCTTTTCCTAAGTCTTCAAGACCAGCACCGATTGCTAATCCGTCATCAGAGAATGCACTCTGTGTACGTCCGTAAACGATCTGTAAGAATAATTCTCTCATAGCTGTGTTGATCGCATCACAAACTAAGTCTGTATTTAAAGCTTCAAGGATTGTTTTTCCCTGTAAAACTTCTGCTGCCATAGCTGCAGAGTGAGTCATACCGGAACATCCGATCGTCTCAACTAAAGCTTCCTCAATAATACCATTCTTTACATTTAATGAAAGCTTACAGGCACCCTGCTGTGGTGCACACCAGCCTACACCGTGTGTAAATCCTGAGATATCTTCAATTTTTTTAGAGTGAACCCATTTTCCTTCTTCTGGAATTGGAGCTGGTTCATGTTTTGCGCCTTTTGCTACCGGGCACATGTTTTCGACTTCCTTAGTGTAAATCATTTTAAGTCTCCTTTCACCTATAAATAGATATGTCATCTGCTAAACATTGTCAGATGCTTAACATACTTCAAACATTTTCGCACATTTTTCTCATTTTCACAAGTAGAAACCATAAAATTTATGTACTTTTTTGTAAAAAACAAAAACATGCCACGGGAAATGTACCATTCCTGATATTTTACTGTTTTGCTGCAATTTCGTTTTTATTTTTATAAATAGAGTTTGCCGGAACAACACCACGCACCATGGACAGCGGATAAACATTGCTGTGGCTTCCGATCACAGTCCCGGATTCAGCACGGAATTACATCCTACTTCCACAAAATCACCTAACATTGCACCAAACTTCTTCAAGCCTGTCTCGATTTCTTCCCCGGTTGTCTTATCCTTTACTACTACAAGTGTCTTGTCTGATTTCACATTTGAGGTAATAGAACCTGCACCCATATGGGATTTGTATCCCAGAATAGAATCTCCTACATAATTATAGTGTGGCACCTGTACAGAATTGAAAATAATATCGTTTTCAACTCGGTAGAGTTTCCTACAACAGAACCTTTTCCGACAATGGCACTTCCTCTTACAAATGCACAATGGCGTATCTCTGCCTCCTCATCAATGATGAGCGGTCCATTTAAGCAGGCAGTCGGTGCAACCTTTGCACTTTGGCAACCAGATATCTTCGCCGCGTTTTCAAACTTTTCAGGATCTAATGTCGGTCCTAATTTTTTGATAAATTCACTGATTCCTTTTAATGCTTCCCACGGATAAGTAAACTGCTCTAAATATTCTTTCGCAATTGTCTCATTCAGATCATACAAATTACTGATTTTTGCGTTTTCCATTTTTTCTTCCTTCCTGTCTGAAAACTTCCATAAATATTTCACACATTCATCATTCCGTATCTTTATTCTTCCAACACTTCATGATTGCCTGCGCCTTTTCATTATAAACACATAAAACTGATTATTCAAGAAAAAAATGGCGTCACAGACTTTGCTGTGACTCTCTCATTCTTACTGTTCACACATACCTCGTTCCAGTAACTTATCGTTCTTTATTATTTCTGTTCTCTTAATGTGAACTGTCTTACAAGGTTATCAAGTGTTTCAGCCTGTGCTGACAATTCTTCACTGGTAGCAGAAGTTTCCTGTGCCATAGCGGAGTTGGACTGAACAACTTCGGAAATCTGGTTGACTCCCTGCTCTGCCTGCTCCATAGCCGTTGCCTGAGACTGTGAGTTCTCACTTAAGGACTTGGATGTATCTGCGATATCATTAATTCCTTTGATAACTTCGTCTAATGTCTCTGAAACCAAAGCAACCGCTTTATTTCCTTCTTCTACATCATGGATAGAACCCTCGATCAGTTCTCTTGTGGAAACTGCCGAAGCCGCACTCTGTTCTGCAAGTTTACGGATCTGGTCAGCAACAACTGCAAATCCCTTTCCTGCCTCACCTGCACGTGCTGCCTCGATGGAAGCATTCAAAGATAACAGGTTTGTCTGGCTTGCGATATCCTCCAGTTCGGAATGATATTCTCAATCTTCATGGAAGACTCGCTGATACGCTGCATAGCCTCCACCATTGCGTGCATCTGCTCACGGCTGTGATCCGCATCATCTGCATATTTTCTTGCATCAGCATGAGACTTTTGAAGATTCTCTGCTGTGTGTTCTACATTGGCGGTGATATCAGCAATGGTCGCCTGAAGTTCTTCGACTGCTCCGGCCTGTTCCGTAGCACCTTCTGCCAGGGACTGTGCAGCCTCTGCCATATTGCCGGAACCTAAGGATACCTGTTCTGCTGTCTCCTCTACCTGACGGAGAGATTCATCAATCTTACGGTTCATGTTGCGTATTCCGACAAGAAGATCATTGAATTTTCCGGTGTATCTTTCTTCATGTTCTGTTGCGACAGCAAAATTACCATCTGCCATCTCATTTAAGAGTTTTCCGCTGTCAGAGATGATCACATTCAGGTTATCTGCCATCTTTCTTGCCGTTTCGATCATTTCTGCAACCTCGTCTTTCGCATCATGCTCCGGGAACTCACTGTCAAGATCTCCTTCCGCAAATGTTTTCAGACGTTCTGAAATCTGCTGTAATGGCTTTGAAATTCCATCTGCGATCTGGTTTCCATATCTTCTGCCACTCAAAATGGAAAGAATGATCACTGCGATCATAATGATCACAGCAATAATCTCCATCACTGCCAAAACTGATTCTATCTGATCCCCCTTCTGGACATAGATGTTCATCAGATTCTTCAGATCATTGTAAACTACCTGATATGCAGGTCCAAGTTCGTCTGCTTCACGTCTCTGGACTTTTTTACTGATTTCCTGATCTGTGGTTGAACCCTCCTCGATCAGTTGATCTGAAAGATCCCAATATCCGTCAAGATCTTTGACAATCTGATTATAAGCATCTTTTCCAGCCTGTGTCACCATGCTGCTTTCAATGTCGTCAAGATACTGCTGGAATGAATCTTTTCTCGTATAATACGTATCCTTGGCATCACTGATAATATCTTCATCCATATATCCCACTGCCGCACGAACCTCGCTGCGCGCACCTGAGAATGCTGTCATCGCCTTCCCAATATCTCCCTGAGAGAATCCATAATTGTTCAGCGCATTATTATACATTCTTGTCATAACCAGCAATGCAATAATGCCAACGATTGCAGAGATACTTGCAATAAAATAACCTGTAAGTAACTCTTAGACAATCTCTCACGAATTTTCAATTCATGACCTTTTTTCATCTTCATTTCTCCTTTGAATTTATTTTTGTACGCACATATCTCAATGTACCGTACCACTGTATATAAGCATAACCCTGTACCAGACAAAAATCAATAAATTTTGTCAATTTTTACATTTTATTTACGCTTCAAACATAGTTTGTTTTTCCTGATTCTGTGCGCTTTCAGCTGGCTTTGCATTTTCCAACACCACGTTTTCTCCCGGATTATCAAAATCAAAACTGATCCTGTCGTCCTCAAATTTCAGGCAGGTATCAAACACATTCCCCGCTTTTGACGTAAATCCGGTTATTTTTTTCTTCGTCTTTCCGGTCTCAAAAAGTTCCTGCATAATGGCTTCCTCTAACTCCACCTTTGCCACCGTATGCGCCACTTTAAATCCACATTCACACTCATAATACCACTGGGATTTTTTCATATACTGTCCACATTTCGGGCATTTTAAAGTCGTGTCTACAGGCTTTGGTTTCTCCGGGAAATCAAACGTCACCTGACCTTCCGGCGTGAGTTTTAACGGTGCATCAAACATCATGCCTGTCTTTGCGATAAAACCTTTGATGACTTCCGTTTTGCCGCGGAGCAGCAATTCTTTCACCTGCGCCTCTTTTAACTTCACACCCGCGATTGTTCCGATTGCAAATTTGCAGCTCTCCGGGTTATCTTTGGAGTAATTGGCGCATCCAAACCCAAACGGTGTCTGGATGATCTCACCGCCGCAGAGCGGACAGACAACATCCTTCACTTTTACCGGCTCTAAATCCGTGAAATCGAATTTTAACCCGGTCACTTTTCCGGCTTCATCTCGATTCAACGCCACGCGTGCATCGAATTTTTCCGGTTTTCGACTTGAAACCGCGGATTGTCCCGGTTCTTCCGTTCGTCAAAAGTTCTCTGACCTGTGATTCTGTCAGTGATTTCTCTGCCATTTTTCCAATGGAGAAACGGCAGCTTTCCGGATTCTCTTTGGAATAGTTTGCGCATCCAAACCCAAACGGTGTCTGGACGATCTCACCTCCACAGAGCGGACAGACAACATCTTTTACTTTTTTTGCTTCCACATGTTCAAAATCAAATTTTATAACCGCTTTACCGTTTTCATCTTTTTCCAGACAGAGACAGGCGTCAAATCTCTTTCCATTTTTTGATTTAAAGCCGCGGATTGTTCCGGTTCTTCCATTCGTAACGAGTTCTGTGAGCTGTGACACATTCAGACTTTTCTCTGCAATTTTTCCGACAGAGAAATCACAACTGTCCTCTTTCTCCCGGTCATAATGGATACACCGGAACCCGTAGGCTGTCGTCACAATGTCACCGCCGCAGGACGGGCATTTGATTCCTTCCACCACCTGTGGTTCATTTGCCGAAAAATCAAAACTGATATTGATTTTTCCCTCCTCATCCTTCTGTAAAACGAGTGCTGCCGGGAATTTCTTCTTCGATTTGGAGACAAAACCATCCAGAACATCCGTTCTTCCTTTTGTAATCAAATCCCGGAACTCCTCCTCCGAAAGATCACGCCCTGCAATCGTTCCGATGGAGAAGCCACAGCCAGTGCTGTCTTTTTTATAATTGCTGCACCCATAGCCAAACGGTGTCGTTACAAGCTCCGCGCCACAGACCGGACAGGCAATGCCAAGCTTTTTCTTTGCCGCAATGCCTCTTGCGCCCTTTCCGGTCAACGGCTGGATCTGTGCCACAAGCTGTGACGTCAGATTCCGTTCCACCATGTTTAATGTCTCTTTTCGGATAAAATCCTCAAGTTTCTCCCGGTAATCTTCCATGATCACCGTTCCGCGCGTGATACCGTCAAGTCCTTTTTCCCACGAAGCAGTCATTTTCGGATTCAAAAGTGCCGGGACGGTCATATTTACGACTTCATAAACCATCTCGCCCAACACCTCCGGCGACAGAATCTGTGATTTTTTATTCAAGTGCAGGTAACCGATGCGCACCAGTTTTGATGATCTCTGCGCGGGTGGCAGAAGTTCCGATTCCGGAGCCTTTGATCTGTGCACGCAGTTCTTCATCCTCGATCAGCTGTCCGGCATTTTCCATCGCAAGCACCATCGAACCGGAAGTGTAGCGTTTCGGTGGCTTCGTGCTTCCCTCTTTTAGAGAATAACCATTGACCGGCAGTTCCTGCCCCTTAGTCAACTGATCTGCCAGTTCCAGAAGCCCCGGACTATCCGTCTCCTCATTATCCTCTTTGTTGCTGCCTTCTTTTTCTTCTTCCTGTTTTCTTCCTGCAATCTCTAAAACCCGGCGCCTTTAATGCTTTTGCACCGGCAAAAAGTTTTTCCTCTCCGACGGCCACCACAAGTTTTACCGTCTGATATTCTGCTGCCGGATAAAAAATACTTAAGAAACGGCGGACGATCAGATCATACACACTTCTCTGCAGTTCATTTAAAGAACGCAGCTCTGTGAGCTGTCCGGTCGGAATAATCGCATAGTGATCGGTAATTTTCGAGTCATCCGTATACTGGGTCTTCGCAATGTTGTAATGAAGTCCTTCCTTCATGATACGCTCCACATACCCCTGCACCGGCTCATAGCCTTTCAGTCTGCTGATATTTTTTCCGATTTCTTTTGCCACTGCCGTTGAGAGAACACGCGCATCCGTTCTTGGATAAGTAGTCAGTTTTTTCTCATAGAGATCCTGTGCCACCTGCAATGTCTCATCCGGACTGATTTTAAAGCGCTTCGAACACTCCGCCTGCAGTTCTGCGAGGTTAAAAAGAAGCGGTGCTTTCTTTCTGGAAGTTCCACGCTCAATAGATTCCACAACCGCTGTTTTCCCGGAAAGTTCCTGTATTAAGTTTTCCGCAGACTCCTGCTTTTTAAATCCGTTTTCCTTATACAATAATGGTGATTCAAAGTATTTAGAACCTTCTACCACTTTCCACTCCGCCTCGATGTTCGCATCCGTGAAACTTCCGACTACACGGTAAAATGGTGTTTCCACAAAATTGCGGATCTCACGCTCTCTTATCACGACCATACCGAGCACGCAGGTCATGACACGTCCGACTGCAATTGCAGTATAGCTTCTCGTCCCTGCCGCATCATTTAAAAGATTTCCATATTTCACAGACATTGCACGGGAAAAATTGATTCCCATCGCGTAATCCTCAATGGTCCTCATAATGCCGGATTTTCCGAGGTTTGCATAATCCGACATCGGCTTTGCTTCGCGGATACCCCGCTTGATTTCCTCCTCTGTCTGGGAATCGATCCAGACGCGCAGCTCTTTCATCCCCTCGCGGACACCGCCGTACATACGGATGTTTTCCTCAATGGTCTGTCCTTCTTTTCCGGCATCCCCTGCCCAGTAGACAGTATCGATATCCTCGCGGTGCAGCATTTTGTGTACTACATCATACTGTTTGCTGACCGCCGGGATCACATCATATTTGTACTCTTTTGGAAGGAAAAGGAAGATCCTCTAACTTCCATTTTTTATACTTCTCATCATATACCTCCGGGTAGACCATCTCGACAAGATGACCGACACACCAGGTAATGACGTAATCACTATTTTCTATGTATCCGTCATTTCTGCCTGATACACCAAGAATCCGTGCGAACTCCTGCGCAACACTTGGTTTCTCCGTTATAATTAATTTTTTATGAGTCATATATTATGTTAAGTCAGATGACTCTTTCCTTTCTTTATTAGTTTTGCAACGACAAATTACTCAACATTTTCTTTCCTTTTTGATATGGTTATTAATGTAACAACCCATTTATAGCAAGAAAGGAGAAGAGAATGGAAGGAATAAATAAGGTTTTTACATCAGAGTTACAAACCTATGTTTCCGAATTAAAGGAGGTGATGTTTCAAAAGGGGTATAGTGATTGTCAAGTACAAACCTATGATAAAACATGGCAATCAATACTGTCTTACGCTTCAATTCAGCCCAATCGAGAATTCACAGAAGATTTTCGTCAACAATTCCTTCAGGATGTATGTGCCGAAGCCTTAGAAAAGCGCGATTCTATGTATCGCATTACACGAGCAATAAACATGCTTTCTGATTTTACACAGTTTCACGTTATCTTCCGTCAATATTGTACACCAAAGACAGATTTTTCGGAAGAGTTACATGAAACTTTTTTCAGAATTCTTAAAAGCTGAAGAACATAGACATTTTTCCGAAGGTACAATGAAAAATCTACGTGGAAGGCTTATGCGATTTCATGATTATCTTTATGATATTGGGATTCGAGATTTTAAGTCTGTAACAGGCTCTATTATAAACACTTATATTTTATCACTTGCAAGATATTCTACAACTTATGTCTCTGAATCACTACGCGAAATTCGCAGGATGTTAACTTTTGGATACGAAAATTGCTTTATTGAAACTCCACTTTCGGATTTCATCCCTCACGTAAAAAATATCCGCCAACAGAAAATACCAAGCACATTTACCGACACAGAAATTGAAAAAATACTTAATTCTGTAGACCGTTCAAACCCTATTGGCAAACGAAATTATGCTATTTTCCTGATTGCAGCGAGACTAGGGATTAGAAGTAGCGACATCCGAGCTTTGACATTTTCCAATATTAACTGGGATAATAAAATCATTTCGTTTTGTCAGCAAAAAACCAGACACGTACTTTCTTTGCCACTACCAGATGACGTAGGCTGGGCTATCATAGATTACTTAAAAAATGGGCGTCCAGAAACTAATGTTAAAAACATTTTTGTGTCTCATATGTATCCTTATGGAGAATTGCATTCTCTTGGTAATGTTATTCCACGACAGATGCGAACAGCAGGTATCAATACTCCCGCTAACAAACGTACTGGAATGCATGCTTTTCGATACGGTTTGGCTACCAGAATGCTTGAAAATGATGTTTCTCTCCCTGTTATATCGCAAACACTTGGACATGCAGATATCTCAAGCACAGAAGTTTACTTGAGAATCAGTATAAAGCAACTTGCCCTGTGTGGATTGGAGGTGGACTTATGAAGAAAGAACAGTTGGATCTTTTGATGGACCATTTGCTCCCATGTTGGATTTGTTTGTAAAGCAAAGCAGGCACTAGGATATGATTATGTGGGTGGATATAACGCATTACATGTATTTGATACATTCAGCAAACGATATGAAGTGAAAAATTACGAATTGTCGAAAGAAATTGTTCTGGCTTGGGCACAAAAACGGCTGAACGAAAATGATACTACAAGATCAGCGAGGATTATGTATCTTCAACACTTTGCTATATTTTTAAACAGCCAAGGCTACTCCGGCTATATAGCCCCACCGCAAAATATCATTTTCACAACATACGGCATATGTATTCACCAAAGCAGAGATTAAGAAACTATTTATTTCTTTAGATCAAATGGAATATACTCAAATTCTCCATACCGCCATCTCTCGTTTCCGCTTTTATACCGGATGCTTTATGGATGCGGTTTCCGCATATCGGAGCTTCTTAATCTTACAGTTGGCGATGTTGATATCGAACGTTGGATTATTCATATCCATGATTCCAAAAACGGAAATGAACGACTCGTTCCAATGGCAGCAACACTAGCAGCTCGATGCAGAACATATACAGAATCTTTTCACAGTGATCATGAAGAAGACTTTCCATTCTTCTTCAAAAAAGACGGAACCGGATATTGTGTAAGTAATATAGAACGACATTTTCGCGAACAACTATGGCTAGCAGGAATCCCATATCTTGGCAAGAACTGGGACCACGGGTGCATGATCTACGTCACACATTTATATGTCATAGATTAAACCAATGGGCTAAAGAAGGTGTTGATCTTACTGCGATGCTTCCTATTTTGTCTAAATACGTTGGACATACAGGCATTGCTTCGACACAGTATTATTTAAAATTAACCGCTGAAGCTTTTCCAGATGTGCTAGAACAAATGGACGAGCTAACCGGGCATGTATTTCCAGAAGTCGGAGGTGTGGTGTATGAAGAATAAAATACCTGATTTTGCATATCACATGACTAAATTTTTCACAGAATACTTGCCGATACAACGAAATCTAAGTCCTAATTCAATAGCTACGTATCGTGACACATTTCGGTTACTGCTTTTGTTTTACGATACGGAAAAACATATAAAACCTAATTTGCTAACATTAGATATGCTTGATGTTCAAGGCATTGAAGATTTTATGCTATGGCTCAAAAAAGAAAGAAATTGTGGTGCAAGTACCTGCAATCAACGATTAGGCGCATTAAAATCATTTTTCAGGTATCTGCAATTCGCACTACCAGACCGTGCCCTGCAATGTCAGGAAAATTTAGCCATACGGCCAATGAAGCAATCAGAACCTGGTTAAAATATCTTACTATTGACGGCATAAAATTACTTCTTGAACAACCAGATATAAAAACCAAATACGGTCGCCGGGATCTGGCTATTCTCAGTCTTATGTACGACACAGGTGCCAGAGTTCAAGAAATCGCAGATATTAAGATAGTTCATATTCGTTTTAGCGCACCTGCAACAATAAGAATAACCGGAAAAGGAGATAAAACACGCGTTGTTCCACTTCTTTCCAGAACTGAGGATATATTAAAGCAATATATTAAAGATTTTAAAATTGATGCAGGCGGAAATGATGCATACCTATTTCAAAATAGAAACGGTCAACATCTTTCACGTTTTGGAATCAGCTATATTTTAACAAAATACGCAGATAAAGCGAGGAAAGTTCATCCTGAACTTATTCCCGAAAGACTTTCGCCTCACTGCATCAGACATTCAAAAGCAATGCATCTATTACAAGCAAATGTGAATTTAGTCTATATTCGTGATTTGCTTGGACACAGTAGTGTCACTACAACAGAAATATATGCGAGAGCAGATACAACGCTCAAACGAGAAGCTCTCGAAAAAGCAAATCCTATTAAGGACACTCCGGCGATGCCTGTGGAATAGTGATGATGGTTTAATGGAATGGCTCGAACTCTAGGAAAATAATTATCACATGCTGACAGAAACCATTTTCCGTCAGCAACAAATATTATATGAAAGGATATTATGGTATAAAATTATGAAAAAATATATCATTCCCGATTGGATCAAGCAATATGAAAATGACGCAGCACCGTTTTCCATTGAAAAAATTGTATTGAAAAAATATGAAGACGATTGGACACTATTTTTTTACAGTAACGATGATACTACTGGTGGCATAGTGATAAATCAATCTTCCGGAACAACAATAGCTGAACTATTAGACTATGCCGAACACAATCACATAGCCATAGAATATAGTTTGTAAAGTTTATATAACTAGCATTTACCCTCAATCTCTAAACGACGTTGATTAAACACAGTATAGAAATCACGTGCTTTATTTATATCTTCTGTAAATGCTAATGTTAAGCCATTACTTTTAAGAAATTTAATAATTTCGTGAGGATTATCATACATATCAAAATTTTCTGTCGCATTCGATCACTTAAATTTTGTGGATAATGTTAAAGAAATAAGGATTATAATAGTCATCGCTTTTATTTTTGCTTCGAGGATGCTTAGTATGCTTAATACGATCACTAAATTCATGGATATTTTCATAGCGCAAGTCATCCATAGTTAAGGATTCAAGACGTACTGTCAATTCCTCGAAAAACACAGTGGTCGAAATACGTCCATCCCTAGTAAAATTTTCAAAAAATGGGTATAAAAGTGACATGTATTCCCCAACATGTGCGCTTATTAATAAAGACTCACCTTTTTTAGTTATACGAATAGGCAAAAAAATCACCTCTCGTTCACCGGTTTCAAAAGTAACTGAAATCTGACGGGACAATCCTGCACATTTAGTATATGCGACGTTGATATGATATCCGTGTAACATAAAATGGTATTGAATCACATCTCGCTGTTGATGTTGATATAAGTAGCTAATATTGTTAAATGCATTTGTAAAATCGATCATTAAAATCCTCCATAAGTTCAAATTATAAATTAAATTATGTTAAGAAAGGAATCCAAAAAACTATGAAACAAGCAAAAAACGATAACAACTCAACATATTCTAAAACTCATAAAAAAAATTCATTTATGTTGAGCTACACATAAATTAATGACTTTGCCAAAAAAATTCCTCCAACTTCTGTAATTCTTACTTCTTTCATAAATAAGAAGTTTTATAATTCATTCATATCGACCAGAATATATCTGGTATCCTCTTCTGCAAGCTGTCTGATCTCTTCTGAAAAACCTTTTGCCGAAAACAGAAAGAAATACTTTGCATCAATTTTTGCCTGCTTCATACTCTTTAACAATTCTTCTTTCATCTCCATGGTAAATTCCGGCTGATTCCAGTTACAGTATCCGACAATATTCTCCCGCACAGAGTTCTGTGCAATAATGTCGATATTTCCTTCTTTTCCAATCCATGTTCCCATCTTACTGATCTTCATTGGCAGTTTTCCAATCAGATTCAAAAGTCCTACATATTCCATGCATACTTCCTTGAAATAGCGTTCCAGATATTCGTCGATTCCCGATGTGATATACGCATCGTAGAACTGTTCCGGACTCATCATATAAAGTTCGGAAAGATGTGGATACACAAAACGGAACCAGAAATTCACATAATTATCCTTAATACGATAGACACCTTTTTTCGTGTTTTCCCATCCACCTGTCTCAAAAGAGGTCTCTTTCTCCACAATATGAAAAGTTCCGAGATTTTTCATATACACACTGATCTTTGCGCGCGAATAGCCGGTTTTTAAATGAAGTTCATTTAACTTATCATAACCGCTTGCAATATAATAAAGAATCGTCTCATACACAGACAGTTCCCGCAGTTCTGCCGCGATCAGCTGCTCTGCCGCCCGGTGCATATAACCATTCCGGTTTAAAATATTTCTGCATATATTGGTTTTCAGATCCACGCGCTGATCCCAGTGGTTGATATAGCCTGCAACGCCGCCGATAACACCGTAAGTTCTGATACAGTCACTGACCTGATACTGTGGAAATGCACGTACCACCTCTAAGAAATTCAAAGGATTAATCTTAATCTTTCCATCAATTCTTTTGCTCTGCTCACCGAGTGTTGCGGGCATCTCCTGTTCCACCCATGCAACCGAAGAACTGCACAAAAGGATCAACACCGGTCCCGGATAAAGACGTTTCATTCTTAATTTTTCAATGCTCTCCATAAAAGAGGCATCTTTTTTTGCGATCAATTGAAATTCATCAATCACAACCACAAGTTTTGACGCATCTCCACTTTTGATCCGGTTAGAAAAATTCGTCATAGCTGTGCTTTGTAATATTCGCCGAAAACTTCTGCCGAATCTCTGCCTCCATCTGATTTCTCTGTTCCTGTCCCGATGCCTGTCTGCTGCAGCGATAATAAAAGTACTTTTTGTCTGAAAGAAACGCTTTCAATAACTGTTCTTTCTCAGAATCTGTCCGTCCATACAACACATAGAGCTGATTTCCACTCTTCCCATAAATTGTCTCAAGTTCTTTTAAAATGGATGTCTTCGCTACCATAAGAAACCTCCCATTTCTATCTGTTTGTTCGTTACCCTCAATATAGTAAAAATTATATCATTTTTTAACTTTTACGACAACCCGGTTCTTGCCATATAAAAAGATACATAAGAAATGACCGGAACAGCATTTTACTGTTCCGGTCATTTCTTTACAGTCCACACATCTGTGATACGGACTTTTTAAATCGCTATGATGTTCTCTCTTATTTCTTTGTGATGTAACCCTGTGCTTTTAACAGCTCTGCGCAGAGCACTGCACCACCTGCTGCACCTCTGACAGTATTGTGGGATAAACCGACAAACTTCCAGTCATAAACGGTGTCCTCTCTCAGACGTCCGACAGAGATTCCCATACCGTTCTCGAAGTTGACATCCAAGGAAATCTGTGGTCTGTTGTCCTCCTCTAAATACTGGATGAACTGCTTTGGAGCACTTGGAAGATTTAATTCCTGTGGAACTCCACTGTAGTTTCTCAATGCTTCGATCAACTGTTCTTTGGTTGGTTTCTTTTTGAATTTTACAAATACGGCTGCGGTATGTCCATTTAATACCGGAACACGGATACACTGGCATGTGATAACCGGAGATGCTGCCGGAACAATCTCTTTCTTCTCATCATCAATGTGTCCCCAGATCCGAAGCGGCTCTTTCTCGGATTTTTCTTCCTCACCACCGATGTATGGAATGATATTTCCAACCATTTCAGGCCAGTCCTTGAAAGTTCTTGCCGGCACCGGAGATTGCCTGATATGTAGTTGCAACTACTTCGTATGGCTCAAACTCTTTCCATGCGGTGAGAACAGGTGCATAAGACTGGATGGAGCAGTTTGGTTTTACAGCAACGAAACCGCGCTTTGTGCCAAGTCTTTCTCTCTGATATCTGATCACTTCCATATGTTCCGGATTGATCTCCGGTACGACCATCGGCACATCCGGTGTCCATCTGTGTGCACTGTTGTTGGATACAACCGGTGTCTCTGTCTTAGCGTATTCTTCCTCGATCTTTTTGATCTCTTCTTTGTCATATCTACTGCGGAAAAGACGAAATCTACTTCGGAAGCAACCTTTTCTACTTCGTTGACATTCATGACAACGATCTTTTTTACTGCTTCCGGCATTGGAGTATCCATTTTCCAACGATCACCAACTGCCTCTTCATATGTCTTACCGGCACTTCTTGGGCTGGCTGCAATCGTTGTCACCTCAAACCATGGATGATTCTCCAACAGAGAGATAAATCTCTGTCCTACCATACCTGTTCCACCAAGAATACCTACTTTTAACTTCTCACTCATTGCCTAATCTCCTCGTCTTTCCCTGTTCGTTCGAAGAACCGTCCCTGTTGCCGGCTCTTTCCATTCATGACAATTGAATATCCGCAGAAGCGTGCATTCCATTGTTTGTCCGTCCATCGCGAACAGCTGTCGTTATAGTGAATATATTATGCTATTTCTCTCAAAAAAGCAATGGTCTATTTTGTAAAAAAATGTCATCTTTCCGGGTATTCTTTGTGCATTTTTTACAATAACGTTTTACCGTGTTAAAGTTTCCTTTTTCCAATCCTCTGCAAGATATGCCTTTTCTGCCTCGATCACTTTCTCCATGGCTGCCTTTCCGGCGCCCCGATCGTCAATCGGTTATTCACGCATGTCTCCATGGAAATCTCTTCATATATATCTTCCTCAAATACCGGACAGATAGCCTTTAACTCGTCTAAACTCATATCGTCGATCGCAATTCCGCGTTCAATACAGTAGAGAACGATTTTTCCGATAATGCCGTGCGCATCACGGAATGGAACACCATGTTTTACCAGATAATCTGCTGCATCGGTTGCATTGGTAAATCCGTTGTTTGCGGACAGACGCATTTTACCCTTATTAAACTTCATGGTTGCGAGCATTCCGGTAAATAATGCAATACATCCTTTGACGGTATCCATGGCATCAAAAGACAGTTCTTTGTCCTCCTGCATGTCCTTGTTGTAGGCAAGCGGGATTCCCTTCATCGTGGTAAGTAATGACATTAAAGCGCCATAAACACGTCCGGTCTTGCCGCGCACAAGCTCTGCGATATCCGGGTTCTTCTTCTGAGGCATAATACTGCTTCCGGTACTGTAAGCATCATCAATCTCGACAAACTGATATTCATTGGAGTTCCAGATAATGATCTCCTCGGAAAATCTGCTCAAATGCATCATGATGGTTGCACACGCGGACAAAAACTCGATCAGGTAATCGCGGTCGGAAACACCGTCCATACTGTTTAACGTCGGACCATAAAAACCTAACAGTTCTGCCGTGTACTCACGGTCCAAAGGATAGGTTGTTCCTGCTAATGCACCGGAACCGAGCGGACAGTAATTCATTCTCTCATAAATATCGTGCAGTCTCAGACGATCGCGCTTGAACATCTCAAAATAAGCTCCCATATGGTGCGCCAGTGTGATCGGCTGAGCCTTCTGCAGATGGGTAAATCCCGGCATGATCGTCTCGGTATTTGCCTCCATGATCTTAAGGATTGTCTCTAATAATTCTTTTAAAAGATCATCCGTATGTAACAGTTCGTCTCTTGTATACAATCTCATATCAAGTGCGACCTGATCGTTACGGCTTCTTCCGGTATGCAGTTTCTTTCCGGTATCTCCGAGGCGGTCGATCAGATTTGCCTCCACAAAACTGTGGATATCCTCGTATTCGGATGTGATCTCTAACTTGCCACTCTCTACTTCCTCACGGATTTCTTTTAATGTGCGGACAATATCGTCTCTCTCGTGCTCTGTCAGAATGCCCTGTTTTGCGAGCATTGTCACATGCGCAATACTGCCTTCAATATCCTGCTTATAAAACTTCTGATCAAATGTAATGGACGCATTAAAATTATAGACAAGCTGATCTGTCTCCTTCGTAAAACGTCCTCCCCATAACTGTGCCATGGTGTTTTCCTCCTTTATATAGTCCTCTTATTGATTCTTCAGGGCAATCTCCCTGTCTCTCTGATTTTTTGAAAAAACACATCCGCAATAATACTGCCGATACATGCCATACTGCTCGGATAATTCCACAGAACGCTTGTATCCATTCTTCTTCTTAAAATCAGAATTCAAATATGCAATGCCGTATTCTTCCGCCAGGGCATCTCCGATCTCATTGAGCTTTTCTGCATTTTTTAACGGACTGATGGATAAAGTCGTTGTAAAATAATCCATCTGCATTTTCTTTGCAAGCTCTGCCGCCTCCCGCAGTCTTAATTCATAACACAGGAAACAGCGTTCACCGCCCTCCGGGCAGTCCTCAAGTCCTTTTGCCATCTCATAAAAACGCTCTTTCTCATATGCACCCTCCACAAAGTGGATCGGATATTTCACCGGAAGTTTTTCAATAAACTTCTGCTGCTCTGCCACCCGCTTACGGTACTCCTCCTCCGGATAAATATTCGGATTATAATAAAAAACTGTTATTTTAAAATAATTTGAAAGATATTCCAGGCAATAGGAACTGCACGGTGCACAGCAACTGTGTAAAAGCAGCGTCGGCACACGGTTTTCGCGCTCGTTTTTTTCAATGGTCTGTTCTAATATTTTTTGATAGTTTACTTTGTTCATATTAGCGAATTTCACCTTAAAGTGCAAGCCAAAAGCTGTTTTGCCTTCTCCTCCCATGTATATTTTTGTTTAAATTCCACGTAAGCATTGTTCTGGATATCTCTGCACAGTGCACGGTTTGAGAGAAGTTCCGCTGCATAATCTGACAAAGTCCTGATATCTTTCAGCGAATACATGCAAACCTGCTCCCCGTCTTTTAAAATCCGTTTCAGATACGGATTCTGATCTGTCAGAACAGTGCAATGATTCGCCATACCTGCAAAAATGCGGTCATGTGCCCCATGATTGAAAAACGGTGACACATTTAACAGCACATCCGCATGGGCAATTTTCTCAAACGACAGTCCAAACACCACCGCTTTTTCCCTCGTCACATAAGTTTCGTTGCAGCTTTCATACTTTTCCCAGCCCTCGCCGACTAAGCGCACCGGGATTTTGGCTCTCACCAGTTCATCCACCGCCGCTTTCCGGAAATAATCTCTGATATAGGCATCCACGGAATACATCGCGTTCATAAAAAGTGCGAACTTATCATCCGGCAATTTCTCGCCGTGCGCCTTTAAAAGCTGCCGGAATGCCTCCTCCATCGGAAGAATCGGGTCTTCGATGCGTATTTCGATCAGCTCTTTCATATAGGACCGCAAGGGTTCCGGGGACAGATCGACCATCTCGTAAATTTTGTCCGGTCTGTCATACGTTCCCATGAAAAGAACGGTGTCTGTCTCCGTCTTTTTGCCTCCTGTCACTGCCTCCGTAGCCCCAAGCGGCATGGTAAGTGTTCTTCTTTACTCTCGGATAGTATCGTTTTACATAAGCCTCCTGCGCTTCATCCAAAAAAATCCCATTCAGATTTTTCAGATTGGCATTCAGACAATTGTAATGGAATAACGGATGATCTAAAATATAATCAAAGAATGGGCCATCCAGTTTATCAAGCACCGGTGTTCCGTCCTCCTCCACCATCCTTGTGATCGTGGAATTAAAATCTAAAAGCAGACGGTATTTCTGCCCGTAAAGTGGCTGAAAAACAGCATCGAGATCATCCTGTTCATCAAATTCACAGACGCTCACATCAAATCCCAGTTTTTCAAAAGCATCTGCCATCTGGTTTGCAAAAAAAGCTGCTCGACTGGTAGCAGATCTCTCTGGAACTGAAAACTATGATTTTTTCTTTTTCCGACATAACATTGATTCCTTTTTCAGAAAAAGACTGCCGCCGGGAAATTGTTTCCACTGTGCAGCAGCCTTCTGTTTTCTACTCTCTGATAAATTTTAAAGATAAAATTCCAACTACATAAACCAGTGCGCATAACACCATAAAAATCAGTTTTCCGCAGATTGCACCGGCTATGATCTGTACCAGCACAACCAGACCATGCAGCCAGATTGGAACATCGTGCAGACAAACCGCGATTCCTGCCTCTAACACAATGATGAGACACACCGGAACCACCGGAATCTTAAGTGCAAGAATGCTCACCAGAATTGCTGCAAGAGCAACCACGATCACTCCAAAAAGGAGTAGATACTGTTTATTATCCTCATAAAAAGCAAGTACCGGATTCTGCTGTCTGTGTCTGAACTTCTTCTTGGACTTCTTCGCATTCGTGCGCTTGAAATCCTCCACTACAACATTCTCCTGCTTATTCTCATTCTCTGCCATTTAAAAATCCTCCAAAAATATTGCTAAATATAAACGTGACCTCATTATATCAATTCCCTTTCAAAAGAACAAGTAATTGTGGAAATATTCTTTTTTTTCCTATATAATGAGGCAGAAAATAAGAAAGGCATGGTTATGAATATGAACAATAAAAACTGGGTTTCCGTGTGGGGAAATGCCGTATCCATCGCAGAACACCACCCGGAAGCTTACGCAAAATACATTACATTACGTTATCCTGTATACATTCCATTTGACGGAGACACTCTCCGCTTTACATTTGATAATTACTGCGGAAGCGAGGCCGTTACTGTCACAAGAGCCACTGTTTCTGCAGCCACTTCCCTTTATGAAAAATGCCGCTCGCCTGTCCATGCAAAGGAAACGATCTGCGACATCACTTTTTCAAAAAATGAGTCTGTGACCATGGAAGCTCATCAGACCGCCGTCAGCGACCCGGTTTCATTTCCGGGCAAAAAGGGAATGACACTCACCGTAAGTCTTTATTTTGCTGATTTTACCTTAATGCAGTCCGCTGTTCTTGTGACTGGACCACTTTCCAAAGGATTTTTCTCCCTTGGAGATCAGACGCATGCCGATGCCCTTCCAATGGACACGACCAAGACCACAAACTGGTTTTATTTTTTAAGCAATATCGAACTGATGACCGCTGAGGAAAACCATACAGTCATCTGCTATGGTGACTCCATCACCGCCGGTGCATGGCCGGACTACCTCACACTTCTGGCAAGGCAAAACCCGGACAACCACACGGCATTTATCAGACGTGCGACCAGCGGTTCCCGTGTACTGCGCCAGTATGAGTGCATTACCTATGATTCCTATGGGTTAAAGGGGACAAATCGCTTTCCACATGAGATTCCGACTACCGGGGCTGATACCGTGATCATCCAGCAGGGAATTAACGACATTATCCATCCGATCGGCATTGAAACAAATCCGTTCCGCCCGATGAGTGACCTGCCGACTGCAAAGGAACTGATTGACGGTTACCGCTATTACATAGAGGAAGCGAAGAAATTACATTTAAAAGTCTACATGGGCACTCTGCTGCCGATCTTTGGCTGGCGCACTTACGCAACCTTCCGCGATGATTTGCGCAATGAGTTGAATGCGTGGATCCGTTCTGCGAAAGAAATCGACGGATGTATCGACTTTGATCTGGCACTGCGTGGAAGCGAGAATCCATCCGCATTCCGGGAAGGCTTCGACAGCGGCGATCACCTGCACCCGAGCAGCAAAGCCTATCAGGCGATGGCAGAATGTGCATATGAGGTTTTACGGAAGTAAATGCGTGGAATATCTCATTGTATGTTATAGGAAAAGGGACGACCATCTTACAAGTCGTCCCTCTTCTACTAAAATTAAGATTGCGAAACTTGTCGCACATTGTTATAATATCGACGGGAAACCAAAGAGCCGGGCGGCTTACCCTCCTACTTCGGAGGGGTCAACCCTCCAGACGCAAGAAAGGAGGGCGTTGCCAATGTATATTACATACTCTGATTTGATTCAGACAGAATATTCATTTGCGCCCTCGTGAGTCTGTGCTATAAGATTTTCAAGGACAAAGAAAATAGCCGCCACTATTCCCAGTAGTGACGGCTGACCTCATATAAAGGTTAGTAACTCATTGCTTAGAGGGTAGCCGCTCCTTTGGCTTCCCTTTCTGTTTTCAATATAACACATCAAAAAACTTTTTACAACATCAAAATTCTTTGCCCGTTTTGCAATCTCCAAAAGAGAGTTTCAAATCGCAGTTCAAATTCATTTAATCCCAGTCAACAGCATCATGGGGAACTGTTCCATTTTTTGCTATGCTCTTATCTGCCCTCTCTATAGCTTCTATTTCGTCCGGAAGCGGTACATTTTCTGGTATAAACTTAACAACAACATTGTAAAGCGTTTCTATATCTTCTTCCGACACCAATTCAATGAGACCTTTCAACATTTCTTTGGTCATTTTGCACCTTCTTGTGTATTTGTTTGTAATCTTTGTGTATCATAATTTCAAAAAAATAAACCGACTCATGGTCGATTTATCCTTAGTAGCACTTTTACAGGAATCTCCTTTCCTGTGCAAACATTTGTTCTGATTACTATTGATCCCCTAAAATCTCGGAAGCCTTAATTTTACTAGAGTTTCAGAAAGCCAATAAGGGGACTCGAACCCCTGACCCACGCATTACGAATGCGTTGCTCTACCAACTGAGCCATATTGGCATGACGAATCAGTCACGAAGACTATTATATCGGATTCTGAAAAAAAAGCAACTCTTTTTTTCAGAAATTTATAACAAAATTTACAGAAACTCTATTGACATTTTATTTATAGAATATAAAATGTTTTATAGTTTGTTTATTATTAGTAAACTTTTTGTAACCATTCAGTATTTTTCAGGATTGGAGGCATGCGGTATGGATATTGGGAAACGAATGAAAGAACTTCGTATTCAATATGGACTGACGCAGCAGGAACTTGCCGACCGTTCGGAGCTTACCAAGGGATTTATCTCCCAGCTGGAACGCAACCAGAACACGCCGTCGATCGGAACACTGCTCGATATCATTCAGTGTCTCGGAACAACACCGGCAGAATTTTTTACCGATGAAGAACCGGAACAGATCGTATTTAAAAATGAAGACTTTTTCACGAAGGTGAATGAAGACAAACATAATATCATTGAATGGGTTGTTCCAAATGCCCAGAAAGATTCCATGGAACCCGTCAGATTAACCTTGAAAGCAGGTGAATCTTCCGACATTATGCAGCCCCATTCCGGTGAAGAGTTCGGCTACCTGATCAAGGGAACCGTCAAAATATATTATGGTGGAAAAGCCATGCTGCACGCCGGCGAATCCTTTACCTGAAAGCCGACAAAAGCATTACATAGAAAATCCCGGCAGCCGCGATGCCGTATTGATCTGGGTATCTACTCCACCAAGCTTTTAGATCACGATTGGTAGGATTCAGAAAGGAATTATGTTATGAGCAAAAAGCTAATCAATTTTGTCGATATTTCCAAGTCTTATGGAAACAATCTGGTACTTGATGAATTAAATTTATATATCCGCGAAAATGAGTTTATCACGCTCCTCGGTCCATCAGGGTGTGGAAAACAACAACGCTTCGTATTTTAGGCGGTTTTGAGACGCCTGATAAGGGACAGGTCATCTTCGATGATGTCGACATTACCAGCCTGCCTCCAAATAAAAGAAATCTGAATACTGTTTTCCAGAAATATGCCTTATTTCCGCACATGTCGATCGCGGAAAATATTGCGTTTGGATTAAAATCAATAAAAGAGCAAAGAATATATCAACGATAAAATCAAATACGCATTAAAATTAGTGAACCTTGACGGTTTTGAAAACCGTTCCATCGACTCCTTAAGCGGTGGTCAGCAGCAGCGGATCGCAATCGCACGCGCGATCGTCAACGAGCCGAAAGTGCTCCTGTTAGACGAACCACTCGGTGCACTGGACTTAAAACTGCGTCAGGATATGCAGTACGAGCTGATCCGCCTGAAAAACGAACTTGGAATCACTTTCGTTTACGTCACACATGACCAGGAAGAAGCACTTACCATGTCCGATACGATCGTCGTTATGAATCAGGGATACATCCAGCAGATCGGTACACCGGAAATGATCTACAATGAACCTACGAACGCTTTCGTCGCAGACTTTATCGGTGACAGCAATATCATCGATGGAACTATGATCCAGGACAAAGTCGTGGAAATCCTCGGTGTAAAGATTCCTTGTGTCGATGAAGGTTATGGAAATAACACTCCGGTGGACGTTGTGATCCGCCCGGAGGATATTGAGATCGTAGAACCGGAAAAAGGATTTATGGAAGGTGATATCACCTCTGTGATCTTCAAGGGTGTCCACTATGAAATCGAGATTGTGGCAAACGGCTTTGAATGGCTTGTCCACACCACCCTGCTCCACAATGTGGGGGAGCATGTCGGAATCAATGTCATTCCATTCAACATCCAGATCATGAACAAACCGGAATCCGAAGATGAGGAGGCAGTGGAGATCGATGCGTAAATCAGGAAGACAGTTATTCGCCGGTCCATACCTGATATGGATCATCGGTTTTATCCTCCTTCCGCTGGCAATGATCATTTATTATGCGTTCACTACCTCCGGAGGAACTTTTACTTTTGAAAATGTGGCTGCCATCGCAGATCCCGTGCATGTCAGATCCATCCTTTTATCCTTAAAGCTTGGTATAATCTGCACGATAGTCTGTCTGTTGTTAGCTTACCCGCTCGCTATGATTTTAAATGGCTTAAAAATCAAGCAGCAGAACTTTGTCGTATTCATTTTTATTCTGCCAATGTGGATGAACTTCATGCTCAGGATCTTAGCATGGCGTCTGCTGTTATCCAACAACGGAATTGTCAATGCAATCTTCCAGTTTTTTGGATTTGGCACCGTAAAAATGCTCAATACACAGACTGCCGTTGTATTTGGTATGGTCTACGATTTTCTTCCGTTTATGATACTGCCAATTTACAACTCCATGGCAAGAATCAAAAATGATGTCATTGAGGCAGCAAAAGACCTTGGTGCAAGTGACGCCATCATTTTATTCAAGATCATCATTCCGCTGACCTTATCCGGCATTATCAGCGGCATTATCATGGTCTTTGTTCCTGCACTGACCTCCTTTGTCATCTCTGACCTTAGGCGGTGGAAAGGTGCTTCTGATCGGTAACGTGATCGAGCAGGAATTTATGCAGGGAACCAACTGGAACTTGGGCTCCGGTCTTTCCGTTGTGTTAATGATTTTTGTCATCGCAAGCATGGCTCTCATGAATATTTTCGATAAAGACGGCGGAGGTACTGCGGTATGGTAAAAAAAGCTGCGTCAAGAATTTATCTTGCACTTATATTTTTATTTTTATATCTTCCAATTTTAGTGTTGATCGTCCTGTCTTTCAACAATTCCAAATCCCGTGTTGTATGGGGTGGATTTACCTTAAAATGGTACGCAGAATGTTTTAAAAATGAGACGATCACAAATGCTTTTGTGACAACGATCCAGATCACACTCGCCGCTGCTATTATCTCAACGCTGCTTGGAACACTGGCAGCGATCGGTATCAGCGCCATGAAAAAAAAGAATAAAGCAATCATGTTAGGGGCTACTAACATTCCTCTTTTAAATGCAGATATTGTAACCGGTATCGCAATGATGCTTTTATTTGTAAAATTTATGAACCTTGGCTTTGTCACGGTCCTGATCGCACATATCACCTTCGACATTCCCTATGTCATCTTAAATGTGCTTCCAAAATTAAATCAGGCAAACCGTTACACTTACGAGGCTGCCTTAGACCTCGGTGCGACACCACTCTATGCTTTTTTCAAGATCACATGGCCTGAGATCAAGTCCGGTGTATTCTCCGGATTTTTAATGGCAGTCACCATGTCACTGGACGATTTTTCGATCACCTTCTTTACAAAAGGTGCGGGCGTCAATACACTTTCTACCATGCTCTACACAGAGCTCCGGAAGGGGATCCGCCCGGAATTATATGCTTTATCGACCATTTTATTTTTGATCGCATTCCTGCTCCTTCTCGTGATGAACCGCCGGTCTTCCTCCGAGGGAAAAGGTACCATACAGGCGATCTAGGAGGCAGCTATGAAAAAACGACTTGCAATGCTCTTTGCACTGTGCCTCATGACAGGTGTTCTCTCCTCCGTGGAAAGACACCAGTTCCACTGAGACAACAAAGAAAGATGACAATACGCTTGTAATTTTAAATTACGGAAAATACATTGATGAATCTGTTCTTGATCAATTTGAAAAAGAGACCGGCATTAAGGTCAAATTAGAGGAATACGAAAGTCCTGAGGAAATGTATACCAAGTTTTCTGCAGGCTCCATCAATTATGATCTCGTCTGTACCTCAGATTACATGGTGGAGCGTCTGATCAACGAAGATCAGGTGTTAGAGATCAACTTTGATGATTTCGAATATTATAAAAATCTTGATTCATCCATTATTGAAGCATCACAGATTTTGACCCGGAAAATAAATATTCCATGCCTTATTTTACGGTACGCTCGGTATCCTCTACAACACGACGATGGTATCCGACGAGGAAGTATCCACCTGAACGTTCTCTGGGATGAAGCATACAAAGACTCGATCATCATGCAGAACTCTGTCCGCGACAGCTTTACCCCGGCATTAAGACTATTAGGCTATGATATCAATACGACCGATGAAAATCAGTTAAATGATGCCCTTGATCTTCTGATCCGGCAGAAACCGCTCGTCTATGCCTATTATGTCGATGAGACCGGAGATGAAATGGCAATGGGAAATGCGGCGATGGCTCTTGTTTATTCCGGGGAAGCTGCTTACGCCATGGAATTAAATGATGACCTCTCCTACAGTGTCCCGGAAGAAGGCTCCAACCTCTGGATCGACTCTGGTTTATGCCAAAATCCTGCCATAACACCGAATATGCAGAAAAATTTCTGGATTTTCTCTGCCGGGAAGACATTGGCATGCTAAACTTTGACTATGTTTATTATGCTACGCCAAATCTCGCTGTCAAAGAAAATTTAGATGAGGAAACATTATCCGACACAACGATTTTCCCGACAGATGAGACGCTTGCCAATTGTGAGGTGTATAAACAATATGACATCGACACGACAAAGTTATCGAATTATCTCTGGAAAAAATTAAAGTCCGAATAATAAAATTTTTCGAAACTTTTTTCTTTTCCTATTGTTTTTCCATTTTATCCATGATAGTAAATCCACGCAGTTCCCGATGCGTGGATTTTTTTATAACAGATGTTTGAATTTCCAGTCTGTTATCTGCATATCGTTTTATCATCCGACTGATACGGAATGTAATTGTTTTCCCAGGGCATCTGCCATTGGGAGGATTTTTATGACATATCAGGAATTCAAAGAAAATGTAACAACAGTCATTCAGAACCGGCTTGGTTCTAATGTGAAAGTGACGATTCAGGAGATCATCAAAAATAATGATACTCATTATGATGGTCTCACGATCTTATCCAATCAGCTGAATATATCCCCAACTATTTATCTGAACTTTTATTTTAAACAATATTTAAAGGGCAGATCCTTAGAAGAGATCTGCCATGATATTTTATCTGTTTATGAGGAGAACAAGCCGTCCGGAAATATCGATATCTCCTTTTTTACAAACTATGAGCAGGTAAAAAAACGTATTGTGTTTAAACTTATCAATTATGAACAGAATAAAAATTTGCTGCAAAAAATCCCTCACATAAAAATATTAGATCTCGCCATCATCTTCAATTGTCTTGTAGATGCTGACGAGACCGGAAATGCAACAATATTAATTTATAACCAGCATCTGTCTCTCTGGAATATCACCAAGGACGACCTCTATCATCTCGCCATGAAAAACACTCCTGCTCTCCTCACTTATGAACTGCGGGACATGTCAGATGTTCTGATCGAGTTAATGGCCGGTGTTCCCTGCAATTCCATGAAGGAAGAATTTGAATACATGGTTCCAATGTATGTGCTCTCCAACAAAAGCAAACTGAATGGCTCCGGCTGTATTTTTTACCACAACCTGTTGCATAATCTCTGTGAAGAAACTAGAATGCGATCTCTATATTCTTCCAAGCAGTATCCACGAGGTGATCCTGATCCCCGCATACGACCATGATTCTTACGACGAACTTACCTCTATGGTGAAAGAAGTCAATTCTACCCAGTTATCCAAAGAAGAGATCTTATCCGATCATGTCTACTTTTTTTCCCGTGAGACTGGTCAGATCTCAATGTGATCACTTCTGTACAGAATTATTCAAAATCGGTAAGTTTTTCATATAATGCTTCATATTTACCGGCAGAACGATTCCAGGAAAAATCCTGCTTCATTCCCCTCTGGATCAATCCATTCCAGTCTTTCTTCCTGTCACGGAAAACAGAGATGGCATAGCGGATTGTTCCAAGCATCTCATGGGCATTGTAATTTGCAAAAGAAAAACCGGTTCCCGTATGTTCATATTCGTTATACGCTTCCACGGTGTCTTTCAGACCGCCGGTTTCCCTTACGATTGGCACAGTTCCATACCTCAGGCTCATCAACTGTGACAATCCGCATGGCTCAAATAAGGACGGCATCAGAAAGGCATCGCAGGATGCGTAGATACGATGTGCCGCGCTCCTCGGAATAACCGATCGTAGCCTGAATTTTATCAGGATATTTCTGTGCAAAATAACGGAACATATCCTGATACTGATCCTCACCCGTTCCTAACACAGCAAGCTGCACATCCTCGGTTGCCAGCAATTCATCCATGATATAAGCTACCAGATCAAATCCTTTCTGGCTTGTCATTCTCGATACAATACCGATCAGCATGGTATTCTCTTTCACCGGAAGCCCGAGCTCTTTCTGCAGTCTGGCTTTATTCAGCTTCTTGCCTTCCTGAAAATTCTGCTCATTGAAGTGATTATAAATATATCCATCTTTCTGTGGATCATATTCTTCGTAATCCAATCCATTTAAAATGCCATACAGATCATTTTTTCTGGCACGCAGCAGTCCGTCTAAGCCCTCTCCACCCTGTTCTGTTGTGATCTCACGGGCATAAGTCTCACTGACAGTCGTCACTGCATCCGCATAGACAATGCCACCCTTTAAATAATTGGCCTCTCCGTAAGATTCCAGTTTGTCCGCCGTAAAAATCTGTTCCGGCAGACCTGTGATATCCATAACTGCCGGAAGACTCCAGCGTCCCTGAAACTTCAGATTATGGATGGAAAATACAGTCCTGATTCCCCTGTAATAATTCTCATCTCCATAAAGAGTTTTCAAAAATACCGGGATCAGACCTGTCTGCCAGTCATGACAATGAATGATATCCGGGCAGAAATCAAGAAATGGCAGTGCCTCTAAAACTGCTTTCGAGAAATATGCAAACTTCTCAATATCCTGATACAACTCGTTGTACGGCTTATCCCCGGCAAAATAAAATTCATTATCTACAAAATAATAGGTGATACCATCCTGTTTTGCCTCAAAAATGCCGGCATATTGTTTCCGCCAGCTTAGATTCACATAAAAATGACATTTAAAATGAAGCTGTCCCTTAAAACGTTCGTCCATGCACAGATACTTCGGTAATATGATACGCACATCATACTTTTTCCTGTCAAAATACTTTGGCAGGGAACCGGTTACATCTGCAAGGCCTCCTGTTTTGATAAAAGGAATAGCTTCTGAAGCAGCAAATAGTATTTTCTTCATGTTATAACCCCTCCAAACCCCGAAATACTTCGAAATCTTAAGAATATTATAACTCATTTTTTTCGCTCTGAAAAGGTATTAATACATTTTATATTCCAGCCGGATACGGTCTGTGATCAACGCGATAAATTCAGAGTTTGTCGGCTTTCCTTTGCCATTGTGAATGGTATAGCCAAACATCTCATCAATCGTATCCATCTTACCTCTGCTCCATGCCACCTCAATTGCATGACGGATGGCACGCTCCACGCGGCTTGAGGTTGTCTGGTATTTTTTTGCAATGGTCGGATATAAAATTTTTGTGATGGAATTTAACATATCCATATCATTGACCGACATGACAATGGCATCACGCAAATACTGATACCCCTTGATATGTGCCGGAACACCGATCTCATGAATGATCTCAGTCACATCTGCCTCAAGATTCTTCTCGCTGACATCCTCTGCCTTCTCGTAGGCATTCACCTTGCGCGGCTCCGTGCTCTTTCCTGTTTTTGCTGTCTTTGCCTTCTTGATCCGGTTGATCACCATGTCATTGTCAAACGGCTTCATAATATAGTAATCTGCACCTAATTCAAATGCATCTTCCGTAATTTTTTCCTGACCGATTGCACTGATCATAATAAACGTCGGATGTTTTTTGATTGTCTTATCATGATTCACACGGTCTAATACTCCAAGTCCATCTAATTTTGGCATTACAATATCAAGCAAGACAACATCCGGTTCCTTTGTCTTGATCACATTGTAAGCCTCTTCCCCATCTTTAGCAGTTCCAACGACATTGAGTTCCTCATCACTCTCGATGATAGCCCCCAATAACCGCAACATTCTCTCATTATCATCTGCGATTGCTACATTCAGTTTCTCCATGCTGGTCCTCCTGCTGACTTATTTCAAACATATGTAAAAGCCACGTCTTCCCTTTTCCTGGCAAATCTTTACATGTGTTATCAGCATACTCATTTTCCTCTCGTAAATTTTGTCGAACTTCGTCGGCAAGTGTACCAAAGGACTTTATTTTACAATTTCTTTTTTCATTCTACCATATTCTCAATAAAAATCCCATAGCCCATGGACGAATCTGAGACAAAGACATGTGTCACGGCGCCGATTATTTTTCCATCCTGAAGGATGGGACTGCCACTCATTCCCTGCACAATACCGCCTGTCATGTCTAAAAGCTGCTCATCCGTCACCCGGAATAGAATTCCTTTATTCGCCTCTCTTCCACTGTAATCAAGACTCTCTATCTCAATCGCATACTCTTTCTTCTCTCCGGTAAAACCACAGATGATCGTCGCCGGTCCCTGTTTAATATCCTGCTTGTAACAGATGTTATAGTAATCTCCACGCGGCAGTGCTGCAATATTCCCATCCAGTTTTCCATAAATACCAATGTCTGTATTTTCCTCGATTGTTCCAAGGCAGTCAGCACTCTGGTAACGGATCATCCCAGACAATTCTCCCGGATTTCCTTTTTGTCCCTTTTTCACTCCGATGATCTGTGCATTGTATACATAGCCTTCACGCATCTGAATGCGCCCGCCGACATCGCCGTCGCTCACGGCATGTCCTAAAGCTCCAAACGTTCCGTCTTCCTTATAATACGTCAAAGTTCCTATCCCGGCAAGATCATCCCGCACCCATGCTCCAAGCATATACGTTCCATTTTTATTTTGTACAGGTGTCACACCAACCTCAATGCTTTCCCCGTTGCGGTTGATTGTAAGAATTTCTTTTTCTGCACCATTCTGCTGCACCAGACGCTGCAGATCCTCCTTCTCTGCAACCTTCTCCCCATTCACACTTAATATATAATCTCCGGCTTTCAAAATGTTCTCCGCAGGTGCAGCTTCACTTCCATCCGGCCGTTCCACTTCACTGGTACCGATCACGAGGACACCGCTTGTCTTCACATAGATGCCGATCGGCATCCCGCCTGCATAGACCGCATCTCCGTCCACAAGTACAACTTCTATATCTTTCACCGGAAAAATACCAAACAGGCGGCAGGTGACAATGTAGGACTGCCTCACATTGGCATTATTTGTGCTTTTTGCTACAGGCGAGCTATCCTCCTGTATTTCCATTGTCACAGGTACCTGAAACTGGTAATCGATTGCTTCCCCTGCTTTCACATATATCTGATCCGGTATTGATTTTTCAAATGTATAGACCGCAAATAAAAATACGATACAATAACCTGCATATGCAATTCCACGAAAAAAACTTTTGTATCTGTCCATTTTTTATCTCCTGCACCCCAATGAATATCGGGCTATTTTCCTTGTCTCCATAACAAAAAGAGTACATATACGCTATGTACCCTTTTATTATGTGTCTCTTTCTTTATTTTTTTCAAACTGTCTTTTTCGTGTCAATTAATGGCATTTTTTCTGATATGCAAGTTCTTTCATCTCTCTTGCACTCTCCCGGACTTTCTCTGTGATCTCCACACCGCCGAGCATTCTTGCCAGTTCGTCAATACTCTCCTCCCCGGAAAGACACTTGATCTTCGATACCGTGGTCTTGTTTTCCACAGATTTTTCGATCAGATAATGTGCGTCTGCCATTGCAGCAATCTGCGGTAAATGCGTGATACAGATGATCTGATGATTTTTTGCAAGCACATTCATTTTTTCCGAAACCATCTGTGCGGTGCGTCCGCTGATTCCACTGTCAATCTCATCGAAAATGAGTGTCTCGATTGCATCCTGATCTGCCAATACCGTTTTGATTGCAAGCATAATTCTCGAAAGTTCACCGCCGGATGCGACTTTACCCAACGGTTTTACAGGTTCTCCAGGATTGGTGGAAATCAAGAACTCCGGATCATCAGTTCCGTTTGCCGTATAGTCTGCGGTCTGTCCAAACTCCATCTCGAATTTCACATCTAAAAAGTTTAAGTCTTTCAATGCCTCTGTCACAGCACCTGTCAGTTTTTTTGCATATTTTTTACGGATTTTCGATACTTTATCACAGTATTTTTGTTAACTCCTGCTCCGCATCTGCAAGTTTTTGCTTCAAATTTCCAATATACTGGTCAAAATCCTGCAATTGTTGCAATCGGCTTTGTTTTTTCTCCAATTCAGACAATATATCTGCGATCGTGCTTCCGTACTTTGATTTTAAATGATTCAGCTCATCCAGACGTTTTTCCATCTGGTAAAACGTTTCATCGTCAAACTCCGTCTCATCGATATAATCTGCCAACTCACGATTAAAATCATTTACTAGATTATCAATCTCCAAAAGCTGCTCTTCCAGCCCTTTTACTTTTTCATCATATGCAGACGCCGCATTCAATTCCCGCAATGCCCTTCCGGTAAGTTCAGATACGTTGTCACTCTGATTTCCGGTATACTGATAGGCGGCATTCACTGCCTCCATGATCTTCTTTCCGTTGGAGAATTTCCGGTAGTCTGCCTCCTCGATCTCTTTGATCTCGTATTCCAGAAACGAAATCTCCCGGAGCCGTTCTTCCTCGTCCACATCTGCCTCCTTCAATTCTTCCAGCAGAGCACGGTAATTTTTGTAGGCTTCCCTTAACTTTTCCTTTGGAGCAAAAATTTCTTCTTTTGCATAATCATCTAAGATTTCAAGATGTTTCTTTTTCGACAAAAGCGACTGATGTTCATGCTGTCCATGAATGTCGATCAAAATTGAGGCGATCTCACGCATTTTGGATGCCGGAACACTCTCTGCATTCACTTTTGCAACACCTCTGCCGTTGACGATCTTCCTGCTTAAGATGACTTCGTCATTCTCCGGGAACACGTCCAGCTCTCGTAAGAGTTCTTTCTGTTTTTCATCCGTCACAGAAAAAATAAGCTCCACCAACGCATAATCCGCATTTTCACGAAGCATCTCCTTCTGTACTTTTTCCCCTAACGCCAGATTGATAGAACCAATGATAATTGATTTTCCCGCACCGGTCTCACCGGATAAAATGTTTAACCCATTCCTGAAATCAACCTCTGTCTCGTCAATCAACGCCAGATTTTTCACATGTAGATTCTGTAACATATAGTCTCCTTCTACTCTCCCCAAAAGTATATGTTCTAATCTTCTACAAGCTTACGCAGACGACTCATCACTGCAATCGTGTCATCTACGCTTCGCACTGCACACATTATGGTATCATCACCGGCAATACAGCCGACGATCTCATGCAGATGCATGGCATCTATCGCTGCCGCAACTGCCATTGCCATTCCGGAAACCGTTTTGATCACCAGAATATTCTGCGCCATATCCATAGACACAAAAGCATCCCGAAAAACACGGGTATATTTTTCGGAAAGGTCTTCATTCGCCTCTGTCAGGGCAGCGTACTTCTGTCGACCATTACTCATAGCAACTTTCGTAAGTTTTAATTCCCGGATATCTCTGGAAACCGTTGCCTGTGTCACCTGATATCCTTCTTTCTGGAGATAATCGGATAACTCTTCCTGTGTCTCAATATCATGTTTTTTTATCAGTTCCAACATTTTTGTCTGACGTTTTGTCTTCATTTCCGGTCTGACCTCCTAAGCTTTGTGTTTATGTATAAGCTTTCATTTTTTTGCGCAGTATTTCCAGAAAGCTCATATTGTTGAGTTTACAGATTCTTGTTGTGGAATCTGCTTTCCGGATCAGAAACTTATCTCCAACCTCTAATCCCACAGCATTGTCCCCATCAAAGCTGACTTCCACTGTCTCGTCCTTCTGGGAACGTCTTTCGCCAATTTCGATCATCACTTCGTCTTCAGCACCGATCACAATACTTGGAATTCAAATTATGCGCATTGATTGGAGTGATAATGATCATGCTTGCCTTCGGATCGACGATCGGTCCGCCTGCGGACATATTATAGCCGGTAGACCCTGTCGGCGTGGAGATGATGATTCCATCTGCACGAAATGTATTCAGATATTCCCCATTGACAAAAACGATCAGATTTACCACTGACAGCGCCCCTGTCCGGTGGATGACGATATCATTGAGTGCCACTTTGCGCTCTGTCTTCTCACTCTGCTTGATTCCATAACCGCAAAGCATCATGCGTTTCTCAACGGTATAATGTTCTTCCATCAGTTCATCCACTGCTGTAAAAACATTTGACTCCTCCAGTTCGCAAAGATATCCGAGTGTTCCAAGATTGACTCCGATGAGCGCCATATTTTGTTCCACCAGTTTGGAAGCAGCCCTGATCAACGTACCATCTCCTCCTAACACAAGCACACACTCTGTCTCCGGTGCAACCGCATCAGCCCTCAGGTGCTGCGTGTTTTGCATCATCTCCGGTACTCGTAAAGCACTGGCAGCTGCCACCCTTTTTCGATATACCCTTTGATCTCATTGGTCAGTTTTAAGTTTTATCTTTGAATGCATTGGTGATAATCAAAAAATGTTTCATATTATTTGTCCAGTTCCCCATGTGCAGCCTCTACCACTGCATGAACATCAACGGATTCCTCTCTGCTGCCTTCGGCTTCTTCTGATATAGACAAGATACTCGATATTTCCCTCCGGTCCCTTGATTGGGGAATACTCCAGATTTAAAATGTGAAATCCAATCTCCACCGCATAATCGATCACTTTGTGGATGACTTCCTCATGAACCGCTTTATCCCTGACAACTCCTTTTTTCCTACCTTTCCCTGCCGGCTTCAAACTGCGGTTTAATAAGGCAAACCATCTCGCCATTATCGTTTAACAGCTCCCTTGCAGGTCCTAACACCTTGGTCAGAGAGATAAAGGAAACATCCACTGACGCAAAATCAAGGCGGTCTGCGATATCTTCCGGTTTCACATAACGGATGTTTGTCTTTCCATACAGACAACCTGTTCATCCTGCCGCAGTTTCCACGCAACTGACCATATCCCACGTCCACAGCATAAACTTTGACCGCGCCGTTCTGGAGCATACAGTCCGTAAAACCACCTGTGGAGGCTCCGATGTCCATACAGACTTTTCCCTCTAATGTGATACCAAAATGTGTCATGGCTTTTTCCAGTTTCAAACCGCCACGGCTTACATACTTTAAGGTGTTACCTTTTACCTCAATATTGGCATTCACGTCAAACGTAGAACCAGCCTTGTCCTCACGGTTATTGTCGACAAATACATTTCCCTCCATGATCATCGCTTTCGCTTTCTCTCTGGATGGCGCAAGTCCTTTATTTACAAGTAAAATATCTAATCTTTCTTTCATTCTCTCCGCTCTCTGCTCATTCTATTCATTATCTTAGAATCTTTTATTCTGTCACGTTCTGATACGCTTCTATCGTGCGCGCTATGATCGTATCCGCATCCAGACCGACTTCTTTTCGCAAAAGTTCCACATTTCCATGTTCCACGTATTCATCCGGAATTGCAATATTTACAATGCGGATATCTTTGCAGTTCTCATTATTATAAAACTCGGTCACATGCTCTCCAAATCCACCGCTGATCACGTTTTCCTCCATTGTGACGATCACTTTATGGTGTTCTGTAATGTACCTCAATGCGTCTTCATCCAACGGTTTTGCAAAACGCGCATTGATAATGCTGCACGGATATCCTTCTGCTTTCAATGCATCCCGGACTGCAACCGCAGTTTTTACCATTGATCCCAATGCAAATAATGCGATCCCGGATTCCCGGTAAATCCATTCACACTTTCCAATGCTGATCGGTGCGCGGTACTCTTTCAGTCCATCATATGCCTCACCTCTCGGGTAGCGTACTGCAACCGGTGTACCAAAATTCACTGCATATTTGATCATATCGGACAGTTCCCACTTATTCTTCGGTGCCATGATCGTCATATTCGGAATGGATGACAGATAGGAGATATCAAAATTCCCCTGATGTGTCTCCCCATCGCTTCCAACTAATCCGGCTCTGTCAATGGCAAATACCACCGGCAGATTCTGGATACAGACATCATGTAAAATCTGGTCGTATGCTCTCTGTAAAAAAGAAGAATACACCGCAAAATCGGTTTCAGCCCAGCCGCTGCCAGCCCTCCGCAAACGTCACTGCATGCTGTTCCGCAATCCCAACATCGAAAAACCGCTCCGGGAACATGTTATGAAAACGTTTTAATCCTGTTCCATCTGTCATTGCTGCCGTCACTGCCACCACTTTTTCATCCGGTCGCCAAGCTTTCGCATGACAGTTGAAAAATATCGGTATAATTTGCCTTCACTCTTGGATTCTTCGGAAGCCCTGTTTCAATATCAAACGGTTCTGTTCCGTGGAATCTTGCAGGATGTCTCTGCCGGTGCATACCCCGCACCTTTGTGTGTCATGACATGGATCAATACCGGTCCATCGATATGCGAAGCCTCTCTTAAAAGCTTCACAATTCCATGAAGATTGCCACCGTCCACCGGTCCTAAATACACGATTCCCATTTCCTCAAAACATTCCCGGAATCAGAAGCTGTTTGATCCCACTTTTTGTCTTACGTATTTTAGAGACCATTTTTTCTCCGTAAGGCATTTTATTCAGGGAATTTAACACATTTAATTTCAGATCCAGATAGGCGTCTGCTGTCCGGAAACCGGCAAGATACGAGGACAGACCGCCTACATTCTCTGAGATTGACATATTATTATCATTTAAAATAATAATAAAATTGGATTTGAGCCTTGCCGCATTATTGAGTGCCTCAAACGCCATTCCTCCGGTCAACGCACCATCTCCGATCACAGAGACCACTTTATAGTCCTCCCCGGATCTCTCGCCAGCGCATACCCAAGTCCTGCGGAAATCGATGTGGAGCTGTGACCGGTGTCAAAGCAGTCACATTCGCTTTCTTTCCGTTTTGGGAAACCGCTCATTCCGCCGTACTTACGCAGCCCGTCAAAACCTTCCCGTCTTCCGGTCAGAAGCTTGTGTGTAAGACTGATGTCCCACATCCCATATAATCTTATCTTTGGAAGATCCAGTGCAAGATGCAGTGCCATGGTCAGTTCGACTACCCCCAGATTCGATGCCAGATGACCGCCTGTCACTGAAATCCTTTTCTATTAAAAATTCCCGGATCTCAGAGGCAAGAATTTTCAGTTCTTCGTCTGTGAGGGATTTTATATCATTCGGTTGATTTATCTTTTCTAATACCATATCTGGTACCTCGATTTCTTACTTTCTTACGGAAACTCCAAAGTGAATCTCCGTCTTTTCTCCGCAGAGTTCTTATTTTTCTCTGGAAATTAAGTAAAGCAGCAGTTCATTCAAAAACTCATTCTTCACCACCAGCGAATCCATTCTTGCCACTGCGCTGTTTGTATACAATGCAACATCTTCCTTTGCCTTCTCAAGCCCTTCGAAGGACACATAGGTTGCCTTGTGGTTCTTCTCATCGCTGCCAATTGGTTTTCCTAACACTTCCAACGTACTTGTGACATCTAAAATATCATCCTGAATCTGGAACGCCAGCCCGACTTCTGTGGCTGCTTTCTCGATCGTGTTCTGTTCGTTTTTCGTTGCCCCTGCCAAAACAGCGCCGATGAGCATAGAGCTTTCGATGAGCGCCCGGTTTTCAAACGGTAAATAAAATCGCTTTTCTTTTGTGATGTCGCCGGAATCCTCCGACTGCACATCCACAACCTGTCCTCCGACCATACCATAAATGCCCGCCTTTGCGGCAAGAATCTGCATGGCTTTTCCGATATTCCGGTTATCCGGTTCCATATCAAACGCCTTTGCAGCCGTTTCAAATGCATAATTCAACAGTGCATCGCCCGCAAGAACCCCATCGCCTCGCCATAGACCGCGTGTTGTCTTTTTCCCTCTGCGGTACTCGTCATTGTCCATCGCCGGAAGATCATCGTGCACCAGAGAATAGGTATGAATCATCTCCATTGCCGCCATAAAAGGCTCGATCACTTTTGATTTTCCACCAAACAGACGATAGGTCTCCGACATCAACATCGGGCGAAGTCTTTTTCCACCGGCAAGAATACTGTAATTCATTGCCTCCATAATGGTCTTCTGCCAGCCCTCTTCCTCCGGAAGATAGCGTTTTATGATCTGTTCTATCTCATCTACTCTTGTCTGAATCTCTGCTCTAATATCCAACTCTGCTGCTCCTTCTTCCATTCCAGTTTGTTACAGGAACTGTTTCATCACTCGAAATCTGCCAGTGATCCATCGGTCTGCATCACCTGCATTTTCTTCTCAACAGTGTCCAGAAGTAAATTACATGTCTTTAACTTTTCCACGCCTGCCTGATACAGACGAAAAGAATCATCCAGTGTAACTTCAGGACTTTCCAATTGTTTTATGATTGTCTCTATCTGTTCAAATGTCTCTTCCAGAGAAACATTCTGCTTCGTCTGTTCTTCACTCATTGTCAAATACCTCCGTGACATTTGCCTTCAGTGTTCCCTTTAACAGATGTACCGTAAGTGGATCCCCCACTTTTACGGTGGAAGCATCCGTCACCGCCTTCCCGGTTTCATCCGCAACATAAGAGAACCCCTGACTCAGCTTCTTCAAAGGGGATACCCCTTCCATCTGACCTGTCAGTATTGCAAGTCTGTGCTTCTTTTCCGTAAGCACCTGCTCCATCTGCCGGTATAATTTTTCCTCAAGGTCTACCGCATATCTGCGATGTTCATGCAGCCTGCTCTCCGGGCTTACGTACTGTAACTTTGTCTGATACTGGTTTACTTTCAACTTTGCAATATCTAACTTCTGCTGCAAAGCCCGGTTCATCCTTGCAGTTTTTGCTGAAATCTCTGCCACTGCCGCCTGATGATCAAAAACAGCAAGTTCTGCAGCTGCAGACGGTGTCGGCGCCCTTAATCTGCCACAAAATCTGCGATCGTTGTGTCCGTCTGATGTCCGACAGCGGAGATAACCGGCGTCTCACATTCAAAGATCGCCCTTGCAACCTCCTCCTCGTTAAACGCCCACAGATCCTCGATGGAACCTCCACCTCGTCCGACAATGATCACATCCACGCCAAGTGCATCTAATGCACGGATACCGTTTACAATACTGCTTACCGCACCTTCCCCCTGCACAAGCGCCGGATATAAAATAAGCTGCACATAAGGATTCCTTCTTGCGGAAATATTGCGAATATCCTGTACAGCAGCACCAGTCGGAGCTGTGACAATCCCAAGCCTCCTGATATATGTTGGGATTCTCTTCTTGTACTCCGGGGCAAACATGCCCATCTCTTCTAATTCTTTTTTTAACGCTTCAAATTTTAAATATAAATTACCAGCTCCATCCAGTTCAATCTCCCTGGCATAGAGCTGATACTCCATCCCGTTCATAGACTTCCACAGAGCCTGTCACGATGCTTTGTCACCCTCTTTCATCTGAAAAGAGAGCCCCCGGCGGTTTCCTGCAAACATGATCGCATTGATCGTCCCAGCCGGATCCTTCAAAGTGAAATAAATATGCCCTGAGGAATGATACTTGCAGTTAGACACTTCGCCCTTGACACTGATGCGCTGCATCATAAAATCCTGGGCAAACATATTTTTGATGTATGTATTCACCTGTCCAACTGAATAAACATTCTTCATCATGCTAATTTTGCCAATACTCCATTTACAAATGCCGGTGATTCATCCGTTCCATACTGTTTTGCAAGTTCAACAGCCTCATTGATCGCAACTTTTACCGGGATATCATCCTCGTACTTCATCTCGTATACTGCAAGACGAATCAGAGTCAGATCTACTTTTCCCATTCTTCTGGTCTTCCATCCCTCGGAAACCTCATTGATCGCTGCATCGATCTCATCAATCTTCTCTACAATGTTGTGGAACTTGTTGGAAATGTACTCTTTGTCCTTCTCGCTGCACTCCTCCACTTCCTCAAACATATTCATCTGCTCCGGCATATCTTCCACATTGTGGAACTCCACACGGAAAAGCATTTTAAAAACCTGTTCTCTTAATCCTCTTCTGGTCATTGATTGATCCTTTCTGTCTCGATAATCTCCATTCCTTTACAAGGTAAAAAAAGGATGTCGCTCGGACACCCTTTATTCTACTACATCGTCCATAACTTGCGTTACGTTCTGCAAAGGATTATTTATTATTACCCATATCTACGCTTGCAATACGAACATTCACGATAGATACTTCCAATCCTGTCATATTCTCAATTGCTGATTTTACACGTTCCTGAACTTTCGCAGATACTTCCGGGATGGAGTAGCCGTAAGCAATATTCAGCGCCACATCCACATTCACAATACCGCTCAATACTTCCACGCGAACACCCTTGGAAAGATTCTTCATTCCAAGCTTGCTGACAAGTTCATTGGTAATGTTACCAGCCATGGAACTGACACCTTCGACTTCTGTTGCAGCCAGTCCCGCAATAATTGCAACTACTTCATCTGCTATCTTCACTTCTCCCAAATGTCCATCCTTTATTTTAAATGTTTTTCTATCCTCAGCCATCGCTTAATGCCTCCTAAGTGATATTATGTAACTATTATAACAGACTATTCCATTTTTGAAAACAAAAAATGTATTAATTTTCTTTCCGTTCTATAAAGTCACACATTCCGTCACCCGGTTCGGATCTGAAATCATAGGCAATGTGTTCTCCCTCAAAGGAAACAGAAAAGCTTCCCTCCATATCCATAAAGGAATGAATGTGCGCAATTTCTGATAAAACATCTGCAAACTCGTCTAAAAATGCCTCTGCTGCATCCACATTTGTACAGTCCGTCTCCTCGATCATCTCATCCACATATAATCTTAACTCGAATTCGTCTAAATCACTCTCGTTGTCGATCTGTGCGCATTTTATGTATGGGTTTGCATGATTATGCAGCACGTTTTCCAGATAGGATGCAGAAGAAAGGATCCTTGACTGCGAAACATCCTCTGCTTCCAAGTATAATTTATATTCGATTTTTAATGCGTTATCTGCCATTTGGGGTGTCCTCACTTTTCTTTGGTGTATTTCTATTTTTAGATCATTGGAAATTTTCACAATTCATTTTAGTTATATATGAGTTTTCCAATTATCTATTCTAACTTATTTTACAGGGAAAAGTAAATACATTATGACAATAAAATTTTCAATGGTTCTCCACACAAATCCATGTTATAATTTATACTATGAAATATAGCAAAAAAGAGGACTTTATCATGAATCCTGTAGAATTTCATCCATTTGAAATGCAGTTTGAAGTGCCGGGTACTGACGGTCAGACTGTGTATACAAGGAGATTTCAGGCACCGCGGCGTCTGATCATCTTAGGCTGCGGCTATGTGGCGCAATCGCTCTGCCGCTTTGCCTCCCAGTTGGAATTTGACATCTATGCGGCGGACGACAGACCCTCCTTTGCCAATCCTTATACGATGACAAACGCAAAAAAAGTGATCTGCGACAGTTTTCCTGCCGCAATTGAACAAATACATCCTGATGAGCAGGATTTCGTTGCCATTGTTACACGTGGGCACAAACATGATGCGGATTGTATCCGCACCCTTTATGCCAGTGGCATCACACCTGCTTATATGGGGCTTATCGGTTCGAAAAGACGTGTTGCCGGACTTTTTGAAAATCTCTGCACAGAGGGGATTGACCGCTCTTTTCTCGATCAGATCCATACGCCGATCGGTTTAGACATCGGTGCCATCACAACGGATGAGATTGCCATTTCCATTTTATCCGAACTGATTCTCTGCCGCAGAAGGCTTTCCCCCGGGAAGAAGAACGGGATTCTTGAACAGACCAACCTTGATCCCGTTTTCTTAAACGCACTCCAGACAAAGGAAGAAAAAGCAATCGCTGTTGTTGTGGAGCGCAAAGGCTCTACTCCCGTCAAAACCGGTGCGATCATGTGCGTCAATGCGCTTGGACAGTCTTTTGGCACAATCGGCGGCGGCTGTGGCGAGCATGAAGTACTGCGAAAGGCCTTAGAAGTTCTCTCTGACAAAAAAGATACGTTCCTCTCCGTCGATATGACCAATGATTTTGCCGGGGAAGAAGGCATGGTGTGCGGAGGAACGATGGATGTGATCATTCGATATGTACCGGGGAAAGTGGAGATTTAGCCCTTCACTTTTCCTATTTACTAACAAGTTTTTCCCACGGTTCATATCCTTTCATATAAGAAAATTCTGTCTCATCGTGGAATCCTTCTAACAGTTTTTCGCGCAATTCGTCTGCATTCCAACGGGCATTTTTCTTAAATTGCAGATGCCGGTATAATTTTGAACCCGAAAAATCTCCAATACTCTCCACATTTTCAAGCAATTGCCTGACCACCTGAAAAGTACCTTCTACATTTTTCTCTGCATATACAACATCAAGCATAGTGGAACACTCACTATATTTTCCCATCTCAAATGTATGGGCGAGTGCTCCCATTTTCTCTGCGAGCACTCTTCCATAGTCAAAATCTTTTTCTTTCAATGCCATACTAAGCAGAAATGAAAATGTAACACCAAGCGTCTGGCTCTGCGAGAGAAGAACTTCTTCTATTGTTTTATATGCTTCTTCGGTTTTTCCCTGCTCTTTGTACAGACGTGCCCTGAATATCTTTTTCATAGGATCATGCTCCGAAAAATAGTTTAAATATTTTTCTGCTGCCACATATTCTTTTTTCCTTAAATAAAAGCCAAACAGAGAATCGGCTGCATGGTACTGTATCTCTTCGTTTTCGTCCTGTAACACCATCTCATACCACGCATTGATCTGTTCGTCATATTGTTCCGGATTCCCGCACGCTCCTGTTATTCTTCCTGCGTCAAGCATTACTGCGATCTGCCAGATCAGCATATTGCAGTTCGGATACTTTTTTGTGATCTGCACCGCCCATTCGTAGGTCTTTTCAAATCCTTCTTTCTCTAATTTGTCACCCATCTGCCGGATAAAGTGTCTCAATCTCCATGTCCGTCAGTTTTTCCTGAAAAGACAACAGTGTGTCGAGTGAAATATGCAACAGCCGGGCAATCGGTGCCAACAGTTCGATATCGGGATTCGTGTTTCCATTTCCCACTTATTCACAGCCGGGGTAGTCACCCCTAACCTTTTTGCCATCTCTTCCTGTGTAAGCCCACATTCTTTTCTGTATTTTCTTATTACACTGCCAATCTGCATTTGTGTCATCTCCTCATATTATAAAAATTCAAAGTTATTTTTCCACAACAATACTCTTGCTTGTTACTGCGTAAAAAGTGTTTGCAGAAGCTTCTGTAAATAAATCATAACAGAAGTTTCGAAGCTGCACAATTGAGGAGTTGTTAAATGTTTTTTCATTTTTTTAACTTTGGCTCAAATTTAAAGATTTTATAAAAAGCAATCTTGTATCTTCTCATTGTGCTGTGTTATAATGAACTAAAGCATATTTTACAAAATCTTCATGACATTTTTGTCATCTATATTCTAAGAACGACAGATTCGTTTTTTTAGAATCTGTGTACTTCATTCGTATCTATGCTTTTGTTACCCATCAACAATTGAAAAGCAGGGGCAAAGAATGAACTTGGAATCATAAACAGTTGTATTCTCCTGCTATCAGAAAACAGTTTTTATAATCTGTTCTGCCACATCAGGAGGAAACGATTTATGGCAAAATGCAAAAGAAACCGTAACAAGGACAAAGAGACTTCACAATTAAAGACACTGACAGCAAACCAAGAACTACAAAGGACACCGTTTTTCGGATGTTATTTTCCTGACCGTAAGAATCTGCTCTCCTTTACAATGCGGTAAACCAGAGATTTACAAAACCCTGAGGATCTGGAGATCATGACACTCGAAAATGCTATTTATATGGGAATGAAAACGATCTGGCATTCATTATAGATACCAATTTATACCTATATGAACATCAATCAACCTACAACCCAAATATGCCGCTGAGTTTGTTTTATATTTGCAGTGAATATCAGAAACTTGTGGATAAGAAATCACTATCCTCATCCACCTTGCAGAAAAATTCCTACCCCAAATTTTATTGAGTTTTATAATGGTTCAACAGTAATTGCTGACTGTACAGATCTTCGACTTTCCTCGGCATTTGAACATCTGACAGTAGAAGCAAACTTGAATTAATTGTTACAGTTTTAAATGTCAATGAAGGACACAATGCAGACTAATGCAACATTGCAGTACATTAAACGAATATGCGCAGTATGTTGCAGAGTGCGTCACTACGCAGACATGCCAGCAGACCAAGCTGTAGGGCGTGTAGACGAGTGTATCCAGAAGGGATTCTGACGGAATTTCTTACCCGGAATCGAAATGGGGTCATCAGTATGAGGTATTTTTTGAATATGATAAAGAATTGGAAGAAGTTACGGAAGGCAGGAGATATGAATACGGATTCTCTGAAGGTAAAGAAAACTGGATTTCAGAATGCTGCAATGGAAACCGCCAGACGCATGCTGAAATCCAACAAACTTTCTTTGGAAGATATTGCTGATTTTTCGGTTTATCCATAGACGAAATTAAACAACTGCAAAACACGAAATCATGGAAATAATTATCATTTTTCATACAGAATCACAGCAGAGATCACTACTGGAATGAACGATATTTATCAATTTTGCGAGTTCTTCAAATGCTTTATCTGCATATAACTCCTTGATCTCATGGCGGCTCATCCGGTGACTCTGCATTGTATTCATAGTCATACGCATTCTCTCACAAGAATACAGAAAAATACTACCCTGCATGCTGTCTGCATTATTCGGGTCGACATTTCCGGTCGTGCCTGTGATTCCGACCGCAATCTGTATGAAGGTTTTTCTGAGCAGTTTCAGCCATCGCCCTCGCATTGCTTAGAATAAACACCGTGCCCTTTTATAATTTTTTTCGTCAACACCGCATAAGATTTTCGTTTTGTTCAGATAAAGTGACATAACCTCCCGGAAAAACTGCCGATGCCCCTTCCGTATCCGTGATCATGGATGCGATCAGCCCGGAAGTGCAGCTCTCCATCGTGGAAATCGTGATATTTGTGTCAATAAGTTTTCTTACGATTTTATCTTTTCCTGCTGGTTCATTTTGTTCCTTTCCTTGAATTTCACCTATAAGATGTCTAAATACCATGGTAAAACGCTGAATTCACAATCACAGAGTATACTATTTTGTTACATTATCTCTGCAACATTCATTTATCGTATTTTTCTATCAGACACACATGCTCTTTACTCTTTTTATCATAATTAATTGCCACAAGTATATATCACCTGTATATTCTAATATAGAAGACGGATATTTTTTGTTTCGGATCTGCTCCAATGCCGTCTCTGTATTCTGATTCCATTTCAATTCTACAACCAAAGCTGGATAATCTTTTATATTCTTTTCGGAATAAAACAAAATCAGCAAATCCACGTCGTCGGCAATTCTCGGACTGGTTTAAAATAATACTTCATAGCGCTCAGATAACCAATTGCCAAAACACTGCTCAATGAATTTTCGTCATGATATTGGATGACAGAAACATATTCACTATGAATTTTCTCAATCTGTCTGGCAACGGCATCTCCATCCTTATCCAACGTCGCCTCCAAACAGATTTTCCGATTCCTGCCAAACAAAGCATTTCATTCCAATGTCTGCTGGTAACCGCCGTAGTCAGCTCCTGCCGGATTTCTTCATTTGGAACAAACGTCGCTCTCTTTTTCTGATCATATCCAAGATAACCCAAATGGATCATATAAAGTAAGCACATCGTCTTTGGATATTCACAATATCATTTTTAAACGTTGCTGTGTTGACATTCACTATTCCACCAGAAAGCATCGATCACAGCCGTTTTCAAACCATCATAATCCATATTGATCAATGGCACAATTGCTTCATAAGAAGCTGTTTCTGACCAGTAGCTCTTAAACTCACCATTTAACATTACACTTACAACAGCCTCGGATTATAAACCTCATAATCTTTCAACAGATACCCATCGTACCATCTCTTAACCTTATCAAAATCCTGATGGTATGTTGCCGCTAAGCTCCGTACCTCATCCTCGGTAAACCCAATAAACTGCGCCAGACTGCTGGACTTAACATTGTAAATTCGTCAAAATTATTTAATGCTGACTGCGTTTTCTTTTTTATCGGGTATTCTGTCAGATAAGCCAACTGAATATATTTTGTCGGTTCTGTTCCTTTAAATAATCCTCTTAAAACCCGATATATTCTTTCTGAATGAGTTCGTTCGTTGCCTCATCCCCTGATCAATACATCCCACTCGTCAATGATGATTACAAATCGCACTGTAGCCGTATTAATCTGCGATAATGCTTCCGGCAACGATTTTGTTTCTTTCATTGGAACATCCGGATAATATTCCCTCAATTCTGCTATCGTTTTCTGAAATATAGGAAACCACATGTTCCGGTCCACCAGCGGAGTTCTATGCACCACTGAATGTCAAGATGAATGACATCATACTGATTCAGATGTCTTTTAAAATCTTCTGCTTTACTGATTTCTAATCCAGAAACATTTCTTCTGAATTGCAGCCTGCTATAGTATGCTGTCAGCATATTTGCGGTAATCGATTTTCCAAACCGACGTGGACGACTGTTACATATAAAAGCATCTGTAGATGCCAGTACACTGTTCGTATACCGGATCAGACCACTTTTATCAACATAAATTCTGGCATTGAGCGTTGTCTGAGCAGAAATTATCAGGATTTACAAACATTCCATGCACACTCTCTCCTTCTGGATCCTTAAATTGTTATACATCTATCGTAACATTTGTGACATCAAAATAACAAGAAACAATATTATCTCAGCAGCCGTGCGATTTCCTCCTTATAAGGCGGAATTGTCTTTTTCGTTTCACCTTCTGCACAAAGCCACGGTGTCTCTAAGATTTTTGGCACAGCAAGGAACCGCTCGTCATGCACCACCTTATATAAAGGATCAAACCCGATCGTTCCTGCTCCAATATTTGCGTGACGGTCTTTTATGCGCACCGAGAAGATTCAGGCTGTCATTGATATGAAACACTGCAATCTGGTCAAGTCCTAAAACCTCGTCGAATTTCTGAAAAACGCCGTCATAATCATTGACAAGGTCGTATCCTGCATCGTTTACATGACAGGTATCAAAGCGAACGACACCAGACGGTCTTTTGTGAACCCCATCGTAGATCATTTTCAATTCCTCAAAGTGCGTCCGATCTCGCTCCTTTTGCCAGCCATTGTTTCCAAGGGCAATGAAAACATCATCCTCGTTTTCATCCAAAACCATATTTAACCCTTTTACTGCCTGTGCAATCCCGGCTTCCGCTCCTGCATCCAGCGCAGAACCCGGATGTAACACCAGAGTTTGCATCGCTGCGGTACGCTTGATCTCTTTTCAAAAATCCCACCGCAAGTTCAAATGTTTCCGGCTTTACGGTGTTGGCAAGATTGATGATATACGGTGCATGCACGATGATCTCTTCAATCCCTGCCTTTTTCGCATACTCCCATCCGGCTTCAATATTCAGTTCTGAAATCTCTTTTCTTCTTGTATTCTGCGGTGCTCCGGTATAAAGCATTAAAATATTGGCGCCGTAACTTTCCGCCTCCTTCACGGAAGCAAAGAAACATTTCCTTTCCAGCCATTCCCACATGGGAACCAAGTTTTATCTGTGACATTTTATACTCCTTTTCATCTTTTACTTTACTGCGGATCAAAAACTTGATCTCTGCAAAATATTCCCATAACATATTGTTTGGAAGATAGAATTTCGTCGAATCTGCTGCAATTCCACATGCAATCAGGGAGCCCACATTTTTTGGCGATCACCACAAAACTGGAACATATGAAAATCATTCGTGATGATTCCCACTTTTGCACCTTCTGGCAAAAATTTCCGGCTGTACCGCAGGTTTTCTTCGGTCGTTTTCGATTGATCTTCCAACAGGATCCGGTCTTTGTCAATTCCATTCTACATCAGATACTGTGCCATTCCATACGCTTCGGAATAAGGTTCATTTTTCCCCTGACCGCCCGCTACAATACAGACTGTCTCTGGATTCTCATTCAGATATAAAATTGCCTCATCCAGCCGGTATTTCAATACCACACTCGGTTTATCTGCGTGTACCTGTGCACCCAGCACGATCACATAGTCCAGATTTTTTTCTCCCTGCGCATGCATCTGGCGGATCACCATTCCCTCAATCACAAGAAATGACAGGAAAAATACGCCGCACAATATCCCAAATATCCATCTGATCATCTGCGGCATTCTGTCCCATATTCCCATATGAAGCAATCCTGCCAGTGCATAGAGGATCACTGCAATGCCAATCCATACAATAAAAATTTTGTTCCACCGGAGCCTGCAATCGCCACAGTCAACCCATAAACCAGACAAAGCAGTCCAAAAATCAGACAGATGTTCATATATTTTCTCCTCCATCCTTCCACCTTTCCTTCTTTTTTCTCATACAGTAAATAAAACTGTTTTTTATCCATAATGTTGAGTGTCACCGCCAAAACGATGGTTTTGCAACACCAAAAGCCTACTGCAAGCCACGCTCGGTCATATCCACTGTTATCAACGATTTTTCCGATCAGAATATTGCTTTGGGCGAAAATGCACCGCTTACCGTATAAATGAACGAATTGACACGTCCCCAGTGCGTGGACGGCATCCGTCTGGTCATATACGGCTGGTTTCCAATATTATTAAACTTCGCCAACTGTAAAATAATCCACACAAAATAAAGCGGTGATTCCTTTGTACAAACCGATGACCCGGATGATCCCTAAAATAATCAGGCTTTCTCCAATCAGATTTTTCGGACATCTATTATTCTTCCTGCAAAGTAGTTATAATTGAATTGTTGCAATGATCACTACCAAATGCGTTTATTGCTTGTCAGCATGCCAAAAATAGCAGCTCCTTTTGCTCCGTATAATGTTTCCATGTTGAGTGGCAGAAGATAATTAAACTGTGCATAGACCAGCCCTCCGAAACCTGCCACCAAAGCATAAATCAGGATTGGCCTGCGTTCCCATAAAATCTTAAATACATGCTCATTCTCCGTTTTTTCCTCGTACTCGCTCACTTTTTTCTTCTCTCTACCCGAAGCTGTTTTACAAATAAAATAATCAAAGCGTGGAAGAAATGTTGCAATTCAGTAATTATAAATGCCAGTCCCAGATAGGTTTTTCAAATAAAATCCGGCAATTGTCGGAAGCACAAAGTCTAAATTCATTCCGAGATATTGCAGACTATACGCCTTTTCCCTGCTCTCGCTTTGTCACTCAGATCTGCAACCAGCGCATCATAGGATGGACCTTCAATTGTCGCAAACACTCCGGCAAGATAAAGAAGTGCAATGCTATATCCAGACAACGGCAGCAGACCATAGATAATATAAGAAATAACTGTAACCATATCACAGCATACGATAATTTTTACGGTTCATCGTATCTGCCAGTTTTCCGCCAAGCAACAGCATTGGAAACTGCAAAATGGACATTACCATTTGTGATGAATTGGCAAATCGTTGTCGCATTATATCCTAATTTATTTTTCAAAATCAAAGTAAAGGAAGCGGCCGAGATCAGGGAACCCATACTGGTCACAACTCTGCCAAAGAACAGAATGTAAAATCTCACATGCTCCAGATTTTTATATTGCTGTATAAATTTCATTTCAAACTCCATCCCATTTCTTTTTGTAAATCCATTACTTTCCAAATTCCAAGAAAGCAGCCGCACTCGCCGCGCTACGTTTAAAGAATCCACTCCGTGGCTCATTGGGATTTTACTGTATAGTCACAGTCTACGCCATAGTCTCTGCAGCCAGACCGTCTCCCTCAGTTCCTAAAATAATTGCAAACTTTTTCTTCTGCATGCAATTTTTTCATCATCAATACGGACAGAATCATTCCGAAATTTACCATAGCAACCGTCTTAAATCCATTACTCATACAATAAGTCCATCCCCACACGTAGCCCGAGGAGACATTTTTATTTTCAATGGAAGTCCACGGCACACAGAGTTCCCATGCTCACACGGATTGCCTGCGGTAAAGGGATCACTACGCAGACGTCAACAGCACCATCCATGTTTAATACCGCCGCTGACCGGAAAATCAGCTCCTACATTTGTTGGATTTACAACATTTTCCAACTACTGCGATGCGCCTTGCTTTTTACCAGACTTCTTCTGCCGAAGGCATTGCAGAACGATGCATGGCGCACAACATTCCTTACAAGTTTATATCCACGTGATCTGTTCTAACACCTCAA